>Ga0209069_10000214_pt1 | contig 24293 bp, 19 predicted proteins | sample Str013_2_FD_187202 | JGI IMG/M metagenome (GOLD analysis project Ga0209069, IMG submission 187202) | Freshwater sediment microbial communities in response to fracking from Pennsylvania, USA - Straight Creek_MetaG_SC_2013 (SPAdes) (version 2) | ecosystem: Environmental > Aquatic > Freshwater >...
TGTAAAATACCTGAGTTGAGCATGTCCTGTCTGGAATGCGAAAAGTACCATGGTTGCTACGATGAGATTTTTCATAATTGGGTTTTATTTTTTTAAGGTTGTTTATCGATGCTGCATTTGTTGAGTACCACGTCCATCAGTTTGCCGGTGCATTTTCCTTTGATGGTCACTTCCTGGCCCTGGTGCAGTGATTTTGCCGCGGGCGATTCTTCTGCATAAAAACTACAGGTAACAGATGCCATCAAATCGCCGCTGTCTAAAAAAACCGTGGCCTGTCCGGTAGCATCTGTTTTTACATCGGCCACTTTGCCTTTTACAGCAATCACCTGGTCGATGTATTTTTTATTGGCCGCCAATTCATCTTTGTTGAATTCGGCCAGCAGCCCCGGGGCACTGGTTTGGTAAAGTGCATCGGCTTTCCGGATATCTGCCGGTTTCTTTGTATACATGTAAAAGCCATAACCAGCGCATGCTGTTACCAGTAACAGCAACATCAGTAAATTCCTTTTTACGTTTTTCATGATCATTTCAATTTTAGTTATTGGGAGTGCCGGCGCTTATCCAGCACGTTAATACTGCTGTTTCAGAAGGGCTGAGCGGTCCGGCGGGCGGCATGGTCTGGTCGATAATAGCCCGCTGGTTGATCCTTGCCGCTGCTGCACTAACCTGTGCATAGGTTTCCAGTATGGTTCCGCCCGCATTGCCCGCCGCATCATGGCATCCCGAAGTGGCACACTTGTTCTTCATGATCGGTGCTACATCTGTACTGAATTTTGAACTGATGGTGGTACAATCGATGGCTGCTGTTTTGTGGTACAACAGCGCTTCTTTGTCGTAGTAGCAACCCGACAGCAGCATGCCTGCAGTGATGCTGATACAGATGGTGACCATGACGATGGTTGTGCGCATTCTTTTCATGCTATGTGGTTTTTCATTTTTAATTATTGAGTGCTCCTGCGTTGATCCATTTTTGTACCTGTGTTACCTGGCAGGATGACAAAGCGCTTCCGCCTTTTGGCATGGCAGAAAAGCCCGCCGCATGTGTTATACTGCCCATCAGTTTTCCATTCATTGCTATTGCGTCTATGCCCGCATACGTACTCAGGTCTATTCCGCCGCCAAGTGATGCGGGGTTGTGGCAGCCTTTGCAATAGGTGTTCATAATAGGGCTTACTGCACCAGAAAAAGTAAACGTGGCCGTATCACATCCGTTGCAAACATTATTTTTTGCACCCTGTGCAATCCATTTGCTGATGATGTCTTTTTGTGCCTGTGTAAAAGGAGCCGATGGTTTTGGCGGCATCGAATTGTTGGCAATTACGCTGTACAATTTGCTGCCACCCGGGTTGCCGGCTTTAACGCCACCGGTAGACATAATGGTTGACCAGGTGGTCAGGTTAATGCCTTCCTTGTGCGTAACGGCATCATGACATCCGCTCATGGCACAGCTCGAGTTCAGCAATGGCAATACGGTATTTTGAAAATACACGGTATCGGCACTGCACTGGCTTACCACCGGTGCCGGCGGTACACTGCCTACGGGTGGTTTTGTGCCCACCGGAAATGGAAGTTCATGTACACAGGCATTCATGATCAACAGAATAATTAAACACGCAAAGCTGAGACTGATAATAAATTTTGGTTTCATAAGGTGGATTGATTTTTTTTTAAAGGTTAATCGGTATATCGGTGACCGGCCGTAATCCAGGCCGTAATGGTTGCTTTTTCCGCGGCAGTAAACAAAGCCTGCGGGCTCTTGGGCATTTTGGTTAGTGTATAGGTAACCGTAGCGCCGTTAATCTGGGTCCAGTAGGTTACAATACTGCAATCATTGTCAAAATTATAACCTGCTGCATTGCCGCCGAGGGTGTGGCAGCCACTGCCACTGCACCGGTTGGTTATCAGTGCCCGTACAGCCGTAAAATTGGTTCCTTTTGACACAAGGCCTACTACCGCCGTCTGCGTATTGGTGCAGCCATTTGCATCTTTTACGGTTACCAGGTAATTACCTGCCACTAAACCACTGAATACATTGCTGACCTGGTATGCGCCGCCATTTATGTTGTAAGTATAGCCCGATGAACCGGTAGCCGTAATGGTAAGGCTTCCGTTATTGGCCGGTGAAACACAGGGCGTTGTATTTACTACAGCAGAAGTAATATTGATGCTGACCGTTGAACAGGAATTGGTGGCGGTAAGTGTTGCCAGGCCGGTGCCCACGCAACCGTTTGCGTTTTTAGCAGTGATGGTATAGCTGCCGGCGGCCAGTCCGCTGAAATTGCCCGATGCCTGGTAAGTACCGTTGTTTAAACTATATGTAAAGCCGGTGCTGCCGGAAGCGGTAGCGGCAATAGAACCATTCGATTGTCCGGAAGCCGGGTTTACCTGGGTACTTGTTACTGTTATGGTAACGCCGGCGCAGGGATCGGTACTGGTTAATGTTACTTGTTTTGTACCCAAACACCCGGTGGCATTTTTGGCGGTAATGGTATAACTACCTGCTGCCAGCCCGCTGAAATTGCCGGATGCCTGGTAAGCACCGTTGTTTATACTGTAGGTAAAGCCTGTGCCACCTGTAGCACTTGCCGCAATAGAACCGTTGGATTGATTGAGCGCAGGATTTACAGATGTGGCGCTAACCACCACGGTAATACCCGCACAGGGATTGCTGGTACCCAATGCTACGATGGCTGTACCCAAACATCCGCTGGCATTTTTTGCAGTAACGGTATAATTGCCGGCTGCCAGCCCGCTAAACGACCCGCTTGCCTGAAATGCTGCATTGTTAAGACTGTAGGTAAACCCGGTTCCCCCGGTGGCTGTTGCTGTTATCGTTCCGTTCGACTGACCACTTGCAGGATCTGTTTGCGTAGTGGTTACTGCTACGGTAACACCAGCGCAGGGGTCGGTACTGGTAAGGCTCACTTGTTTTGAGACGGTGCAGCCATTTGCATTTTTTGCTGTTATGGTATAAGTTCCCTGTGTAAGATTTGAAAAAACATTTCCAGATTGAAAACTTCCGTTGTTAAGACTGTACGTAAATCCGGTGCCGCCTGTTGCGGTTCCTGTAATAGAGCCGTTTGCCAGGCCCGGCGCGGGATTTACCTGGGTGGTTGTAATGGCAACTGTAACGCCGGCACACAAATCTTTGGTGCCGATGGTAACATCTGTTGTACCAATGCAACCTGCAACACTTTTTGCCGCAATGGTATATTTACCTGCAGCCAGGTTGGGGAAACTATCGCTTGTCTGGAAGGGATTGCCGCCGATACTGTAGGTATACCCCGAACCGCCAGTAGCAGTTACTTTAGCAGAACCGTTCGACTGGTTGGGATCCGCATCTGTTTTAACAGCAGTAACGCCAATGCTGACACCGTTGCAGGGGTCAGTAGATACTATGGTAATTAAAAGGGTATCCGAACAGCCAATATTGTTGTAACCTGTTACCCTGTATTCTTTGAATGCTTCAAGACCTGGAAAATAGCCGCTGTCTTTTAAAGGGCCGCCGTTTAAACTGTATTGAAAACCTTGTCCGCCACTGGCCGTTACTGTTATAGATCCGTTTGCGTTACTCAGCACGGCGTCCGTCTTTGTAGCAGAAATTTTAAATTTTACTTCTTCACAGGTAAGCGGCAATACGTGCCGGCAACTGCTGATGATGTATGGAACTGCAAACAATAAGACCAGAGAAATCAGGACGATTGCCTTTTTCATATCAGTCGGTTTTAAGATGATTTTAATCACACGGCCAAGCATTTGCAACAATGATGCTAGCCAGCACGCCTGTAAATGGTAAATTGCCGAATGGTAGAAATTGAATGCTGAGCAGATGGTTTAAAACGATGGGTAAAAATTCCTCTTTAATGATACAAATCAATAATAAAAGGAGGCCCTTTAATTCCTCCTCTTATCTGATATTTGCCTTAACCCAAAACACCGGGCTAATACGGGTTCAGCCACTGCAGCACTTTCTTTCGCAATAAACATACGGCAAAAGCGCGGCGGTGTATAATGATTGAAACGATAAAATACCGGGTAGTATAAATCAGCAGTTGACTGGTTTTAACAAGGTGCTGAACAGCTGCTAGCTTTCGCCCAGCAACCATTTCCTGAACTGGGGCGTTCTTTCAAAGCTGGTGATGGTTTCGTAGGTAGTGGTGGGCGCAAGCACAAGCTCAATGCGTTGTTTGCTGGCTGTGGTCATTTTCTGAATCGATTTCAGGCCTACAATAAACTGCCGGTTGATGCGGTAAAACAACGCCGGGTTCAGTAATTTTTCAAAAGCCTCCAGCGAAATGTCTATCAGCAGTTTCTGGTTGCTGAATGTAACAATGTAGACTACTTTGCTTTCTGTAAAGATGTATGCAATTTCATTGTCGTGGATGAGCCTTATTTGTGAACCCACATGAATGATGAAACGTTCCTGGTAACTTTTTGAAACAACCGGTATTGCAGCTTCCGGTGTGGCGGGGAGGGAGGGTTTAGAATATCCCGCGTTGCTGTCGTAGCGGTCAATGGCTTCGCGTAATTCGTTTCTTTTTACGGGTTTTAACAAATAATGGAGGCCTTTTAATTTGAAAGCATCTATCGCAAATTTATCATAGGCACTGATGAAGATGATGGGTATCTCTTTTTCCAGCTGCTCAAAAATGTCAAAACTAAGTCCGTCTTCCAATTGCACATCAGACAGAATCAGGTCGGGGTATTCATTTTCATTGAGCCATTGAATGGTTTGCTTTATGCTGCCGCATTTGCCGGAAATTTTTTTATCCGGGGCTATTTCGGTAATCATTTTTTCAAGCCGCTCCATGGCGTTTTGTTCGTCTTCAATAATGAGCAGGTTCATTGTCTTAATTTTTGAGGGGTATAATTACGTTGAATTCAATTTCGTTCCGGATGATTTTTACTTCTTCGCCGGTAAGCATCTTTACCCGCAGCTGAATATTCTGCAGCCCGATGCCTGCCGATTTCTGTGCCTGTACCTGTTTGTTCACATTATTGCTGACTACTAAAAAAGACTGTACAGATTCTATGCTGATACTAAATGGGGCTTCCCCGTTAATGCTGTTGTGCTTAATGGCGTTTTCTGCCAGTAACTGCAGCGTAAGGGGGGGGATGCCGGCCTGCAAATGAGTTTTTGAAATGTTGAGCTTTAGCCAAAGATTGTTGCCAAACCTTTTTTGCTGCAGGTAAATATAGTCTTCCAGCAAACTAATCTCTTCCTGCACGGTTACCATCTCCTTGTCTTGCAGCAAAGCAATCTCGCGGTAAAAATCGGCCAGTTTTTCGGTAAATACCACGGCCATTTCTTTGTCTTTTTCAATGATATTGATGAGGGTGTTAAAGCTGTTGAAAAGAAAATGAGGATTTAGCTGACTTTTCAGCATGGTTAGCTGTGCCGTAAGTTTTTGTTTTTCTTTTTGCTGTTCGTAGTTAATAACACGGATGCGTAACCGAACAAAATAATATACCAGCAGTGCCGTGGCCAGAAAAATGGCAATCCAGAATACATCCGTTTTCCAGAATGGTTTGGTAATGGAAAACCGGTAGGTTAAAATGGGCGAGTACCGGTAATCGTTATTTATAGATGCTTTTACCCTGAAGATGTATTTGCCCGGGCGCAGGTTGGGAAAAGTGATGACATGGTCTTTTGTATTAATCCACTGATCGCTGTTGCCTTCCAGCTGGTACTGGTAGCTTACGGCTTCGGGGTGCAGGTACCAGAGGCCCGCGTAATCAAAACTGATATGGTTTTCATCGTACCTGAAACGGGCATTGTCTTTTATACCGGCAGACTTGAAGAAAACCATCACATCATTCATCACCAGGCCGGGTATTTGAGTATGGCGGGTTTCAGAAGGATAGTACTGTATAATTTTTTCTGCTGATCCAATCAGGATATCGCCACGGGGGTTATGACAGCAGGCATTGATCTGCGGCGCAATATTATCGAAACCACTTTCTGCACCGTAAAAAGTAAACAACGATCGCCTGATATTAAACAATTCAAGCCCGTCGGGATGCGACAAAAGCAGGTTGCCTTTATTGTCTGCCGCAAGGTTTAGTATTTCATTGTCGTGCAAACCATCTTTAATGGTAAAACGCCTGAAACTACTGCCATCAAAACAAAACAGCCCGCAGTTTAATCCGGTAAACCAGGTATTGCCATAAATGTCTTCAGTTGTTGTATAGGCAATGTTTTTTTCCAGCCCGGGTATAGAATCATAATGATGAAAGCCCGCTTTGTCCAGTTTACTGATGCCGTTTCCATCGGTTGCAAACCATTTATTGCCTTTGCTGTCAATTGAAATGTTGTAAATATAATTATTGCTTAACCCGTTTCTGCGGGTATAATTTTCAAATACCGGTTGCAGCTTTGCAGCATCTAGTTTTATGGCGCCACCAAGTGTGCCCAGCCATATTTGATCGCCGCTGCCGGCAATGGAAAAAACATTGTTGTCTACCATGCCCTGCTCAATGGAATAATGCAGCAAATTGCCCGATGCAGGTGTATACCGGTAAAGCCCGTAGTTGTATGTGCCAATCCAAAGGCGGTTATTGCCATCGGCATGCAATGATACAATGGATGCGTAGTCTATACTTTTAAGCCCGGTTTCCTGCGCTACCGGGCTATTGTTATTATTCTTTGAAAAGATGCCTTTCTTATTGGCAAACCATATTTTTCCGGTGCTGTCGGTGGTAATGGCTTTAACGGGATCCTGCCATTGTTCAGGAATCTCTATTACCTGAAAATGATTGCTGTTGGCAAAGCTCAGCGCATTGTCTGCCACAATCCATACCTGTTCATTTTTATCGGACAGCAATTGTTGTACGGCCGATAGCTTTTTGTTCTTTGCAGGTACCATTTTATTCAAGGCGGGCAGCCCCGGATGTATTTCAATGATGCCAAAGTCTTCTGTTGCTATCAGAATTTCGCGTTTCATAGACAGTACATCATTCACCTGTCCATAGGGCCAGTTCATGGTTTCGGGGGGCACCATAATTTTCCCGGAAACATGGTCGATATAGCAGACGCCCTTATCCTGCAGGGCAATCCAGGTATTTCCGCTGGCATCTTTTCTTAGTTTGCGAACAATGTTATCGGGCAAACCCATTTTGGTATTAATGATGTGCACATTGATGGCGCCATTGTTAATTTCGCAAATGGAGATACCCGCATCTGTTGCCGCCCAAATGCTGCCATCGGCGGCGGGCAGTAAATCGTACACAACATTGTCCGACAAACCGTTTTGCGCAGTAATCTTATACAGCCTGTTTTTATCGTAGCAATAAACGCCTTCTTTGTAGGTACTAAACCAGAGGCGGTCCTGCGCGTCGAACAGAATATCGGTGATTTTTGATTTTGGAAGTTCATCATTGGGCGAAAAACGCTGAATGCCAGTATCCGTCGTAAACTCAAGGTCGCCATTGAGATGGCCCATCCACAAAACGCCCTGGTTGCTTTCGGCAATAGTGGTAACATCGTTGCTGTCTTTGTCGAGGTATTTAAAATTGATGCCATCATAGCGGCAGGCACCGAGGCTTGTACCCAACCAGATGGGGCCTTTTTTCTCCTGGAAAATGGTTAACAGGTGAATCCCTTTTTTTTCGGGATCGTATACAACGTTCTTTATAAAAGGGGCCTGGCCGAAAGCCTTTCCTGCTGCAGCAACCTGTATTGCCAGCAGCAACAGTATATGAAAAAAGGTCTTCAAGGACATGTATTATTTTTTAAACCTGATTGAAATTTCCACCCTGATATCCTGGGCGATTTTTTCGTACACTATTTTCGGAACTTTTATATCATGATCTTCCAGCCGCACTGAAAAAACAGCGTTTACATCAACACTTTCATTGTTTACTACTATCACACCTTTTATAATGCGCTCTTTTTGTATACCGTGCAATGAGAACATGCCCTTGGCCCTTACAACGTAAGTGCCATTGCTGTTAAAATCGACCGGCTCAATAAATTTTCCGTAAAAAGTGGCGAGGGGTAGTTTTTCGGTCTGCATGTAATTCTCATGAAAATGCTCCCGCTGCAAATCGCTGTTGAAACCAATAAAAGAATGAATGTCTACTGCAAATGCAAAAGTGTGCTCGGCCTTATTGATGGCGCCCTTTAGTTTATCTGATTTTGCCTTGATTAGCTCCAGGGGTGCTTCTGATAAAAATGACACTTTACCATTTTCATCCAGCAGAGTATTGGATTGGGCAGTTAACCCAAAAGGCATGGCAATAAACAATATAAAAATGCAGAGCAATGCCGTTGGCATTTGGCTTTTCATGTCAGGTGTTTCTTGTGATATGGGAAAACGTTAATGCATTAAATTCGAATTAAAAGTACAAAGGGTTGGGTATAACATGAAGAAATAATATGTTGTAGGAATCACCAGTTAACGAAATGCTGCATCCATTCGTCGACAAAATGCGTTGATTCATCGAAAAAATTTGATCGGAATATTTTTTAAGAAGCTGAAGGCTAGCGAGTTGACGGTTGGTTTTAAAAGCAACTCTCTTGTTGCTGTTTAGTTGTTATTGCTTAGCCCAATGATTGCTTCTATTTTTAGAACCGGAAAATAGTGGCCATTCACCATTTTTTTGGTTGAAATGACCCCTTGCGGGTTGTTGTGAGAGCCGGCAATATCCTAAAAACCCTTCTATGAAGCTGAACCGAACCCTCTATAAAATATACCTGTCATTTATTTTATTGCTATTGGGCATATATTCAAATGCACAGGTTTGTTCGCTTACAGCAACCACTGCAGTTACAGAATCCAAATGCAAGGCAACCGGAAGTATTGTTGTAAATGCTGCAAATGGTTCGGGCAACTACAATTATACTGTTACCGGGCCGGCGTACAATTCAACCACTTCTTCAAATAGTATCGGCGGATTACAGGCCGGTGTATATACGGTTACTGTAAAAGACATTGTCAGCGGTTGTACGCTTAACCTCGACAGCGTAATGGTACCCGGCATTTACCAGGATCCCCGATTTACATTAAACGTAACCGATATTTCCTGTAGTGGCGGAACCGATGGCAGTATTACCGTTGCCAATCTGCAATTTGGTAAACCGCCTTTTACTTTTTCCATTGCAGCACCATCGGCCAGCGGCGTGGGTACCAGCAATGCTACGGGTGTGTTTACAGGTTTAATAGCCGGCAATTATACCATTCAGCTGTCAGACTCCTGCGGTGGCATGCAAACCAGAATTGTTACCCTGGTAAACCATACCTGGTCTGTTACGGCCACCACTGTAACCAAAGTAAATTGCGACAGTACCAATGTAACACTAACGGTAACGGACAATAGCGGAAACGTGAACACGGCGCCGGGCAACAGTTTCAGCGGATATTTGTATGGTTATGTAAGAGGAGCGGGGGATACGGTGTGGTCTGCAAGTCCGCAATTTGGTTTTCCCAAAGGCACCAACCGCTCTGCCAGTTTTGTAGTTAAAGATCCCTGCGGCAATGTGGTAGTCACCAACTGGACCGATAACAAAGTGCCCGATGTGAACGCGGCTGTTTCCATCAGCAATAAACTTTGCAATACGTTTACTGCTTCAATAAAGGGCCAGCAAAACCTCAGCAACCCGCAATACTGTTTATATGATGCCGGCAATGTATTGCAAACCTGCAATACCAGCGGTGTATTTAATAACCTGCCATACGGGTCTTATTGTATAGGCATTACCGATACTTGTTACGACACCAGTTTTACAAGGTGTTTTACCGTTGTACAGCCGCTGCCCAATGTATCCGGCGTTAATATCTCCAATAAAGGTTGTGATAGTTTTACGGCTACCATCAATACCGGCAATGTAAACAATGGCAATTACTGTATTTATGATGTAAACGGTGTGCTGATTGCCTGTAACAGTACCGGAATTTTTAATGGCCTTGCTTATGGCAGCTATTGCGTAAATGTTAAAAATGATCCGGCCTGTTACGATACCACCGTTATAACCTGCTTTACGGTGAGCAAACCGGTACCGGCAGTTACCAGCAACGTTAATATAACCCGCACCTGCGGTGCATTTACGGCCGATGTAACCGGCGAACAAAATCTTACCAATCCGCAATATTGTTTGTACGACAACAGCAATACGTTGATTACCTGCAACACCACCGGGCAGTTTACCGGTCTTGCATTTGGTGATTACTGCATCCATATTATCAATGATTCTACTTGCTATGACACTACCATTATAAAATGTTTTACCGTAAATGCGGTTCCGGTAAGTATCAGTACCAGTGCCAACCCCTCTTGCACCATTGGCGCTACCGATGTAAGGATTACGCTGTCAAACGGGGTGCCGCCTTATACCGTTAATATTTATGACCCCAATGACGTTCTGGTTTTCAGTACCAGTACTTCTTCTACCAGCATACATGCCAACAATTTACCGGGCCTGGGTGCGGGGTTAAAATACAAAGTAGTGGTAGCGGGCAATTGCGGGTCGCTCGATTCAACTACGTTTACACCCAGGATTTCTTCGCTCACAAAAAACATCAACGTAAATGCCAAGTGCCCCGGCGGTGTCTGGCAAAATGGTTCGGGCGATTTGACGCTCAGCGCCATTTTCAGTGAAGGCCGTGTAACACCCACGCTGATCAAAAGAGATGCCACCACCATCAATGTACCTTACAGCACAAAGAGCGGCAACAATTATACTTTTTCCAATTTGCAACCAGGCGTGTACGTTATCCAGTATGACCTCGAAAACTGTTCCAACAACGTGTACGACACATTTACATTGAAACAGTATGATTTCCCGTCGCTCAGCCAGTCGTCTGTTTTCCAGTGCAACAACAACAGCTTCAATGTAAATGCAGCAGCAACGGGTGGTATCAATCCCTATACATATGAGATTATTGGCAGTACACCCGCTTCTCCGTCCATAATACAAGGTCCGCAGGCTTCTCCGGCATTTACCATCAATAACGGTACCACCTATTCTGTGGTGCGGCTCCGTGCCATTGATGCCTGTGGCAATGCAACTATTAATGATGCCAGTATTTTGCCACTGGGCAATACCGTTATAACGGCCTCTTCCGATTGCTTTTACAACAACGTTAATTTATCTGTTGATACCATCCCCGGCGCCGTATATTCCTGGTACAAAAAAACAAGTGCTACCGACAGCGTTTTGGTGGGTACGGGCTCCGTTTTTAACATTGCGTACATGCTGCCAACCGATACCGGTACTTATATAAATGTGGCTTCTGTAAACGGGGGTTGCCTTACCAAAATAGCCAGTTTTAATGTTACCGGCGCCTGTGGAGGCCTGTTGCTGGCAGCAGACGGTATTGCATTTGAAGGCTTGCTGCAAAAAGAATACACACAGCTGAAATGGACAACTGATAAAACATTTGATGCCGGTAAGTTTCTAATTCAGCGGAGTACAGACGGGATTCATTTTACGCAAATAGGAACAACGAATGCCTATGCATCTGCTACCGGCGCCAACCAGTATTTCTTTACAGACTTAAACACACCGCCCGGAAAATCTTATTACCGCCTGGCCATTGTGAAACAAAATACTGTACAGGTATTTACAAAGCTGATTGAAATAAATAAGAACACGTTAGCTTCCGTTAAACTGGTCACCAACCCGGTAAAAGATGTCTTTACGCTTTCATTTAACCATGTAAAAGCAGGCAGGTACAGCATTAGCCTGGTAAATGCAGCCGGCAGCCTGGTGATGAAATCCACTTGCCAGGTAGTGACAAATGACAAAAAAACATTTCAGCGCCCTGCAGCATTAGCAGCGGGTGTTTATTACCTGCAAGTACAAAATACTGCCGGCGATGAACCGCAAACCATCAAAATAATTTTCAAATAAAACCGAACCGGCTTGCGGAAAGTATACATGATGCAGCAACTTAACCGTTGCTGCATCATGTATGCAGTGTTTGGATTACCCGGCCGTTTTGTTTTTCAGGCTCATCAGCAACGAATAGGCGCCTTTTTTTACAAACTCCCTGGCTGCGTGCTTTTCTCCACCTGATATTTCTATCCATCCGTTTTCACTGTTACCGGTGTTCAGCTCAATCATTGCAAACTGGTTATTGCCGGTTTTTATAAAAGCATATTGTTTATTTTCAAAAGGCACTACTGCTTCTTCCGGCAATACAAATGCGCGGGTGTTCTTTACTTCAATGGCGGCATTCATATAGGTACCCGGCACCAGGGTTTTATCATAAGCTTCAAAATGACAGTGCACATCGGTATTCCTGTCTGCCGAAAGATCTTTGCCAATCAGTAAAATTTCGCAGCGGTGTTTTTTCCCGGGTTCGTTATTGGTATAGGCCATCACTTTCTGGCCGATAAACAGTTTGTCCAGATCTTTTTCAAATACTTTCAGAGCAAGGTGTATATCTGTTGGATTGATCAACTCAAACAATACCTCTGTGGGAGACACATATTTGCCAATGTTGACATTTACTTTGGAGACATAACCATTGATGGGAGAATACAGATGGATGCTTCTTGAAATACTGGTCTCGCTTAGCTTGCCGGTATTTATCCCTGCCAGTTGTAATTTTTCTGACAAAGCTGCAATTAGCACTTTCTGACTATTGTAATCTGCTTCTGCCTGCTGGTACAGCTTATCACTGCTTGCCTTGCTTTCATTGAGCGTCTTTTGCCGCAGGTATTCATTTTCCAGGTAACTGATTTTTGCCTTTGCCGTTAAATAATCCTGCTGCAGTTGTATGTATTGCTGATCTTCCATTGTGGCAATCACATCGCCCTTGTATACATGCATGCCCGGCAGCAGCGTTGTGTTTTTTAAATACCCGCCGAGTGGCACACTGATGGAAACCATGTTTTGCGGCGGCACATCAATTTTTCCATTCACAATTAAGATAGTCGACATTTCTTTTTGTTCCAATTTACCTGTCCCGATGCCTGCGTTTTTTAACTGGGCATCTGTGAGTGTGATACTGTTTTCGGTGGCATCATTGGTGCCTGCTTCTGCTGCTTCTTTCTTTCCGCCGCAGGCCGCAAGCATAAGTATGAATACGGTAACTATTACGATATGTTTCATTTCAGGTAATATTATTGATGAATAAAATAGTTGAGTTGAATAACCGACTCATTCAGGTTTTTAACGGCATCGGCATAATCATTTTTAACGGCAATGGCCTGGTTCAGTAGCTGAACCCATTCCAGGTAGTTGATATTTCCACTGGCCAACTGCTGGTTGGCGGTACTGGTAATCAGCAAAGCATTTTTTAATGCGGTGCTTTCGTAATAGGCCACTGTTTGCGCATATTGATAGTATTGTGTGAGCGCAGACTGGCGGGCAGATTGCAGCATTTGTAAGTTTGCAATATAGTTTCCCTGTGCTATCAGCTTACCAATTCTGGCACTGCTGATTTTTGCTTTTTGCGCCCTTGCAAATAGGGGAATGCCGATGCCAGCTTGTACCGCGCTAAAGCGTTGTGATGCGCTGTAAAATTTATTGTCAGCACCCACACCCCTGATACTGGTATTGTTGTAAGTCACTGAAAGATCTGGCAATAGCCGGGTTTTTTCCAGCTGCACGATGGTCTCGGCCATTTGTTCCTCCTGGCGCAGGCTTCTCATTACTGGGTGGTCTTCCAAAGACATTGCGCCGGTACCGGATACCAGTAAGGCCTTGTCTTCTTCTGCAACCGGAATAAAATCTGTGCTGCTGTTTAATAACAACATAAACTGCAGCTGCAACATCGTTGAATCCTGCGACAGCTGATCCAGCTGCAGGTGTATTTGTCCCAATTGCGTTTCAGCGCTGATTTTTTCCAGCACGTTGCTTTCGCCCATCAACAAACGCAATGCAGCTTTTTTGTAAAAAGAAGAATATAGACTGTCTGCATACTGTAACAATGCTCTTTTCCGGCCACAGTACAGCATGAGATAATATACCTGTGCTACCTGTTTTTTTAATTGTGTTTCTTTTACTGCTGTGTTGAGCAAGCTGCTTTTCCACTCTTCCTGTAACAATGTTTTTTGTTTAGCATATACCGTGGGAAAGCTTAAAGTTTGCCCGATACTGAATTTTGAATCTGTATAGATGCTGTTAATCTGGCCAGCTTCTGCAGAAAAATTTGCTTGCGGAACTGCGGCTGCAGATTTGATAAGCATTTGCCGGTACTGCGATTTCAGCCGTTCATTTTTTACCTGCAGATTGTTCTGCAGTGCTGTATCAATGGCCGCGCTAAGGGTAATGAGACGCTGTGCTTCCACTTTACTACCGGCACATAATCCGGTAGCCAGCAGCAGGGCAGCAACAATGTGGTTGCTGATTTTATTTTTTTTCATACTGATTTTTTCAAAACGCATGTACAATACAGGTAACACAAACAAGGTTAAAAAAGTGGCTATCAGCAACCCGCCTATAACCACGGTGGCCAGCGGTCTTTGCACCTCGGCGCCGGCGCCGCTGCTGATGGCCATCGGAAAGAAACCCAGCGATGCCACAAAAGCAGTCATCAGCACTGGGCGCAATCTTACTTTTGTGCCCATCAAGACAATGCGTTTCAGATCTGTTAAGCCTTCTTTTTTTAACCGGTTAAATTCTGCAATCAGTACAATACCATTGAGTACGGCTACGCCAAATAAAGCAATAAAACCAACGCCTGCACTAATGCTAAAAGGCATGCCACGGAGTGCCAGGAATAGAATACCGCCAATGGCCGACAAGGGGATAGCAGAATAAATAAGTAAACCCTGTTTTATGGAGTTAAAGGCGAAATACAGTAAAATGAAAATTAAAAGCAATGAGACAGGAACGGCAATGAGTAAGCGCTGTTTAGCGGCATTAAGGTTTTCAAAAGCACCACCATACGTTACAAAGTAGCCGGCGGGTAATTTTATTTGCCGTGTAACCTTTGCCTGTAACTCGTTTACGATGCTCTGCACATCGCGGCCACGCACATTAAATCCAACAACGATTCTTCTTTTGGCATCTTCCCGCTGAATCTGGTTAGGGCCATCTTTAACCTGCACATCCGCCAGCTGGTATAATGGAACCTGTGTACCGGCCGGAGTGGGTATCAATAAATTCTGTACATCTTTTACGTCGCGTTTCAATTCACTTTTTAGCCGAACTACCACATCAAACCGTTTCTCGCCTTCAAATAACATACCGGTGGTTTGTCCGGCAAATGCGGCGTTCACTATTTTATTGATGCCGGCAATGTTCAGGTTGTATTGTGCAATGCTGTTGCGGTTGTAACGGATGATTATCTGCGGCATGCCTGCAACTGCTTCCACGTAGAGGTTTTTAGCCCCTTCCACCGAATTGATGACAGCACCTAGTTTTTTTGCGTAAACGGCCAGCGTATCCAGGTCTTCTCCAAAAATTTTGCAAACCACATCCTGTCTTGCGCCTGTCATCAATTCATTGAAACGCATTTGCACCGGAAACTGGAAGCCAGCAGTAACACCCGGTACTGCTTCAAGCGCTTTGCCCATTTTTTCAGAAAGTTCATTGAATGTTTTAGCCGAGGTCCATGCTGCTTTTGGTTTTAAAATAACCATCATATCGCTGGCATCCATTGGCATCGGATCGGTAGGCACTTCGCCGCTTCCAATTTTTGTAACCACTTTTTCTACTTCCGGAAACTGCGTTTTTAGAATATGTGCTGCCTGCTGCGTATTGGCGATGGTAGTCTGCAGGCTGCTGCCGGTTAAAACCCGGGTATCAACTGCAAAGTCACCTTCTTCAAGTGAGGGGATGAATTCTCCTCCCAGCCTGGTTAAGATTAAAACTGCCAAGGCAAACAATCCAATCACCAGCAGCAAAACGGTTTTTGGAAATCCAATCACTTTTTGCAACGCCCGCTGATACGTTTTCTCTATCCTGCCCATCAGCCTGTCTGAAAGATTGGGCGTATGCTTTATTTTTTTTCCCAGGAAAAAAGCACTCATCATGGGTATATAAGTAAGTGAAAGCAGGAAAGCACCCAGCAATGCAAAGGCCACGGTTTGGGCCATGGGTTTAAACATTTTGCCTTCTATGCCCTGTAGTGTAAAGATGGGGAGGTATACCACCAGGATAATGATTTGTCCGAAGACGGCACTGTTCATCATTTTACTGGCAGACTGGTTTACCTCCGCATCCATTTCCTGCTGGTTCAGTTTATTGATGTGTATAAAATGTTTGCTGTGCCCAAGACGGTGCATCACTGCTTCCACAATAATTACTGCCCCGTCCACAATTAATCCAAAATCAAGTGCGCCAAGGCTCATCAGGTTGCCGCTTACTCCAAAAAGATTCATCATAATAACAGCAAAAAGCATGGCAAGCGGAATTACCGATGCTACCAGTAAGCCGGCCCTGAAATTGCCCAGGAAGAGTACCAGCACAAACACTACAATCAATGCGCCTTCGATAAGATTTTTTTCAACGGTACCGATGGCGTTGTTCACCATTTTTGTGCGATCCAGGAAAGGTTCAATCACCACACCTTCCGGCAGGGTTTTTTGAATCTGCGCAATGCGGTCTTTTACCTGTTTAATTACTTCGCTGCTGTTGGCACCTTTTAGCATCATCACCACGGCGCCGGCTACCTCACCTTTATCGTTGTAGCACATGGCGCCATACCTGGTGGCGTTACCAATTTTTACCTCAGCTACATCGCGTATAAACAGCGGGGTGCCGCCATTTACCTGCTTGATTGCAATGTTTTTGATATCCTCGCTATTGCCCACCAGTCCTTCGCTGCGTATGTACAAGACCGTTGAACCTTTTTCGATATAAGCGCCACCCGTATTCTGGTTGTTATTCTCCAGGGCTTTGAAAACATCTGTAATACTGATATTGTAAGAAAGCAATTTGTTGGGATCAATTTCAATGGAATATTGTTTTAGCTTTCCGCCAAAACTGCTCACCTCAGCAACACCTCTTACACCCAGTAACTGGCGGCGTACTATCCAGTCCTGTATGGTTCTTAGTGCTGTTTCATCAAATTTATTTTCATATCCTTCCCGGGGCCTTACCACATACTGGTAAATCTCTCCCAATCCTGTGCTTACAGGGCCCAGTTCCGGCGTGCCAATGCCCTGCGGAATTTGCGACTGTACTTTTTGCAGCCTTTCAGCCACTTGTTGCCGGGCCCAGTACACATCGGTGGCATCATCAAAAACAATGGTCACCAGCGATAAGCCAAACCTTGAGAAACTCCTGATTTCTTTTAAGCCGGAAATATTATTATTCACCTGTTCTATAGGAAATGTTACCAGCCTTTCAATATCTGTTGCGCCAAATGAAGGGGCGATGGTGATAACCTGTACCTGGTTGTTTGTAATATCAGGAACAGCATCAATGGGCAGTTTTGTGAACTGGTAACTGCCATAACCAATAAGGGCAATAATAGAAAGCCCAACAATGAGTTTGTTTCTTATCGCAAACCCAATGATTGCATTCAGCATAGTTTTTTTATTTAATAGTAAAGCAGATGCCGCAGTTGATAATTATCAAATGCAGTATTGGTACAAAGCAGGCGCTTTGCACATTTTACAAACTGTCTTATTTTAACAGCTGATTCTGGGCGGTTGCCAGATGTTGGAGAGATAGGCCGAAAGAATAAACTTGTCGGCGATGATATAGGTTTGTTTTGCAGCAATAGCCACTGGCCTGTCAACGGAAACCTGGGTCATCAGTGGAACAAAGCCCGTTGCAATGGATGAAATGCAGTCATCCGCGGTTTTGAAGGGCAGTTGCATGTCCCTGTCGTGGTCGTCATCGTTGGGGCTTCCGTGCATGTAATGCATGTCTAAAAATTCGAGCAGGGTAATGGATTTATTTTCTTTTTTGTGCTCATGGAAATGCTGAAAAATAACCGGTAGTTTCAGTAACTGGTGGGCTTCAGTAGCTGAAAATATAAAAACGGCGAGAAAGAATATGGCGGTTATTTTTTTCACGAATGCGGCAAAGGTAGTCAATCCGGCGGTACTTTCTATATTTTGCCTTAATCAGTATCAGCAGACGCCATTTCAACGACTGAAAGCCGGGCAATGCCTGGTATAGCAAAAGGGCTGCATGTTGCCTGAATAATACCTTGCTTGCGGCGTCATTTTAAAAAACAACCTGGCGTTTTCGTTTTTTTGCACCGGCTACCTGCATACCTGGCATTGGCACGGGGTTAAAAGGCAGGCGGATTGCTGTACTAAAAAATAACCCCGCAATACAATGTATTGGTTTAAATTACAAGCAATTAATAGACCGGTTTCGAAATTCCGCGAAACGTTGGCATTGGACTGCCAGCCTTCTTTATTGAAATCGGGGCGATTCCTTTACTCCCGGGCAAGCAATCATAATTGCCAGCAACAATTTTCCTGATTTGACAGCATTCCGGTGCAATAATAACTGATATACCAACTATTATGAAACATGCTTTGACTGTGTTTTTTTTGTGCATATTTATCTCAGTACTGAACTCCTCTTGCAAAGATCCGTCTGAGAACAAGAGAGCAGATTTAAACAATAAAAATGACAGCACTGCTAAAAGCAAAACAGTCAGGTACAAGGTAATCTCTGCCGCAGAACAGGCCGCATTGACACCTGATTTGGTGATGCAGCGGCTGAAAGACGGCAATAAAAGATTCCTCGACAGCGATCTTACGGTAAGGGATCATTCTTCTTTGATACAGGATGCACGGCAGGGGCAGTTTCCCATGGCCGTTATTCTATCGTGTATGGATAGCCGGGTTCCGGTAGAAGATGTATTTGATTGTGCCATTGGCGATCTGTTTGTGTGCAGGGTGGCCGGCAATGTAGTGAATGCGGACATGCTGGGCAGCCTGGAATATGGCTGCAATGTGTCGGGCTCAAAATTAATTGTGGTATTGGGGCATAAATACTGCGGCGCCGTAAAATCGGCCATTAAAGACGTAAAGCTTGGCAATATTACCCAGCTGCTGCAGAAAATAAAACCCGCTATCGCACAAGCCGCCAATTTTAGCGGCGAAAAAATATATTCCAATGATGACTATGTAACCCAGGTAGCCATTGCCAATGCTAAAAACACAGTCGCAGAAATTAAGAAGAAAAGCCCGCTGCTAAAAGCAATGGCAGACAAAGGCCAGTTGAAAATTGTGGCAGCCGGCTATAATTTAAAAAATGGCGAAATTGTTTTTTTTGAGTAACCCAATAGGATGTCCAACCATAAAATAATTATATGAAAAAAGGAATCAGCAGTATACTTTGTGTAATGTCTTTTGTGTGCATCGTTACAGCCCAGTCGAAGAAGGTTGATAAATTGAACCTTGATTTTAGCGCAATAAAAAAAATGGCCTATACCGATTCAGCCAGACTGGTTACCATTTTTAAAGACTTTCATGAAAATCCTGAATTGGGCTTTATGGAGTTGCGGACTGCTGCAATTGTAGCAAAGGAATTAAAAGCGCTGGGGTACGATGTAATGACTGGGATTGGTAAAACAGGGGTGGTGGGCATTTTTAAAAACGGGGATGGGCCGGTTGTCATGTATCGTGCAGACATGGATTGTAATGCGGTAAAAGAAACAACGGGTCTGCCATATGCAAGTAATAAAACCGTGAAGAAAGAGGATGGCGCTGAAGTGCCAGTGATGCATGCGTGCGGACATGATGCACATACCACCTGGATGCTGGGCATTGCAAAAATTATGATGGCTTTAAAAAATCAATGGAATGGCACACTGATTATGATTGGGCAACCTGCCGAAGAACCGGGTGGTGGGGCCGAAGCCATGGCTGCTGAAATGTACCAGAAAGGTGTGCCCGAACCGGCTTTTTTGCTGGGCATGCATACAGCGCCTGTTGCAGTAGGCTATTATTTAAATGCGCCTGGTTACCGCATGGCGGGTGCCGATCAGTTTGATGTAACCTTTCATGGTATTGGCGGACATGGCTCCACGCCAAATGTAGCAATCGATCCCATCGTAATGGCCGCAAACGCCATTATTCAATACCAGACCATCATTAGCCGTAACACGGATCCGCAAAAAGCAACTGTTCTTACCGTGGGATCTATACAGGCTGGTGTAGACAACAACGTTATACCGGCTTCGGCTACCCTAAAAATTAATACCCGTCATTTTAATAACCAGGACAGAGATTTCTTGGTAACCCGCATTAACCAGATTGACAGTGGTATTGCTGTAGCCAATAACCTTCCTTTGTCATTGTATCCAACCATGGTTATGAAACAAAGGGTATCTCCTCTGGTGAATGATACCGGTATGGTCATAAAGATAAACAGCATTCTTGAAAAGTTTGTGGGGCCCGGAAAAAACCTTTTGGGTATTCCACCAACAATGGGCTCAGAAGATTTTCAGCACCTTGTTATTCATAATAAAATAAAAGTGTACGACTATTTGCTGGTTGGCATTGCAAATCCTGCGGAAGCAGCTAAGGCAAATGCAGCCGGAAAGATGTTTCCATATTACAACCACAACGGAGATTTTAAGGTTGATTTGAGCGCCATTCCATACTATACTTCTTTTGGCGCAGTGGCCTTACTGGAACTGTTTAAAAAATAACACAGAAATATGCCCCCCGTTCTGCGGGGGCTTTTTTCTGCCCTTCTTCCTTTTTCAATTACATCGAAGCTGGTAACAAGTTGGTCGAAATTATTTCATGGCTTTTACAAGCTGTTTACCTTTACAATGAGGTTAAACGGTAATGCGGATACCGGGATATACTGGTACATTGTTAACCCGCGCTAAAACTTTGCCAGATGGAATTTGATAACGACAGGATTGTAAAAGGAACGGCCTCTATAGAAATCTGTTGCTGGATTTTATTTGCGCTTATCAGCCCGTTGGTAAACAGCCTGGGGGCCCTTCCGCACCAAAAAGCGGCCTGGCTTTTAATGATTACGGTAAGCCTGCTGGTTTTGCCATTGTACATTCTTTTTTCCAGGATCATCGTTCCAAAATTTCTCTTTACAAAAAAATACCGGCTCTTTGCGCTGATCAGTACAGCGTTTTTCTGCACAGTGCTGGCATTTGTATTTCTTTTGTATAAAACTGCGCTTGCATTTGACCATGACCCATGGACGGCTTATTTTATATCCTCCGGCATCAGCATCGCCCGCGAACTGCTGTGGGTCATGCTAAATACCTGTTTTGCTACTGCCATCGCTTACATGCGGGCAAACCTTGAAGACGCAGATAAAATGGTGGCGCTGCAAAAAGACAATACTTATTACAAACTCCGGTATTTGCGAACACAACTAAACCCGCATTTTCTTTTCAATACGCTTAACAGCATTTATTCGCTTAGCCTGAACAAGGCTGAAAAGACACCGGAACTGATCATCCGCTTGTCAGACATCATGCGCTTTCTCATGTATGAATGCAACGAAGAAAAAATTCCGATTGAAAAGGAAATTGAATTTATCCGGAATTATATAGAAATAGAAAGGATACGGTACGATGCCGACATACAATTTACCGTGGAGGGCAGCACGGAAGGCGTTATGATTGAGCCTTTTCTTTTTATTTCATTTATCGAAAACGGTTTTAAACACGCCATCGATACTAGTTTTGCCAAACCCTTTATTTATATCACCCTGAAAATAAGCCCGGGCCAGGTAGCATTGAATGTCATTAACAACACCAGTCTTGAACTGGAAGCACAGGCTAAGCGCATCCGGGGCAAAAGCCTCGAAAACAGCAAGAGCGTACTTGAATTATTGTATCCCGAAGCCTATGCGCTGGATATTATTCAGACGGAAAAAGGGGACCGCAAAGAAAGTAAATCGCGGCTGAAAAATGCGCAGGAAAGACTACAGCGGCTTTACCCCGATAATCATACGCTCGACGTAATTTTAAGCAACAATACATTTACCGTTTCACTCATCATAATAACCGGCCTGCTTGATAAGATGTATCATTATAGAAGATGAAAGACTGGCACAGGATGTCATCAAAAACCATTTGCAGAAAGTGGCCGACCGCTTTAAGCTGGTGGGTATTTACCGCAATGCGCCAGAAGCAAAAGAAGCGCTTGACCGGGAGGAAATAGACCTTATGTTCCTCGACATACAGTTACCGGGGATGACGGGTATGCATTTTCTCCGCTCGCTGGCCAACCCGCCCCTGGTGGTTTTTACCACGGCTTACCCGGAATATGCATTGGAGAGTTATGAATTCAATGTGATAGATTATTTGCTGAAACCAATTTCGTTTGAGCGATTTTCCAAAACAATTGATAAGATTATGGATGGAAAAATATTTCAAACACCCGCTGCAGATACAAAGCCGTTCAGCCAGGAACATATCTTTATCCGATCCAACAGCAAATTTTTCCGCGTAAGTTTTGCTGATATTGTGTATATAGAAGGCATGAAAGACTATCTTAAAATTCATACCCGGGAACATGTAATCATTACCCACCAAACGATGGGAGAAATGGAAAATATTTTGCCGGCCGGCCAGTTTATCCGGATTCACAAATCATACATCGTTGCTTTTGGCCGCATCAAAGCAGTATATGGCAACTCCGTAGAAATGGAAAAAGCATTGCTGCCCATTGGGCTGGTATACAAAGAGCGGGTAATGAGCTTTATTGCCGGAAAACCTTCCTGATAGTGCCCTTATCAACGCCCCCACAGTACAACAGGTTTAAAAAAATGACGGAATTCACCCGCTTATTGTCGCTTTTCCACTCAGTTGTTTTCAAAAAAATGACGGATGTTTGTATCGAAACACACACACACAAACCTTAAAATTTGAATTGTATGGAATCAAAAGAAAAAACCGTTATTACTGTAAAAACCACCATCAATGCACCGGTAGCAAAAGTTTGGGATTGCTGGACAAGCCCCGCACACATCACTCAATGGAACAATGCCTCCGACGACTGGCATACGCCGAAATCTGAAAATGATCTAAGAGCAGGGGGTAAGTTTGTAGCAAGGATGGAAGCAAAAGATGGAAGCATGGGTTTTGATTTTTGGGGCATTTATGATACCGTAAAAAGCAATGAACTGATTGAATATACACTTGGTGACAACCGCAAGGTAACCGTTCATTTTACTGCAACCGGAGATGCTACAGAACTGACAGAGCGTTTTGAAGCCGAAGACATGAATGCAATAGAATTGCAAAGGAGCGGCTGGCAGGCTATCCTGGACAATTTTAGAAAGTATACGGAAGCAATCAAATAAAAGGGTGTTTGTCCTTTGCAAATGATTGGCTGTTGAATGAAGAATTCGGCAGCCATTTTTTATTTTATAGACCAGCCGGGTATAAATAAATGTTAAAGCATTTGCCTGCGCTTCAAATGACTGCTGGCCGACATTTCGACGCTATTTGCATTGCTACATTCACAACAGTAATTGCTTAATCACTAAAATCAATTGTATGAAAAAATTACTGGTAGCTGCGGCTATTTTCGGTTCCATGTCAATGACAGCAGTGGCGCAAGCCGATCAAACTGCAAAGTTGAAAAAACACCATTGCACAGCGGCCTGCACAAAAGAAAAACATGCTTATGCCCACGGTGAAAAAGGGCATGTATGTACAGATGCTTGCAAGAAAAAAGCGTAGAGGGTTTCGGAAAGAGTGATGAGGACAGCACAGGACAAGTCAGCATGATTGTCCTGTTGCTGTATTGGCGACCGGCATACAATCGGTTGGCGCCAGTTGCTAATGTTTTATCTTTAGGCAGTAAGTTAAATGAATACATACATTTATGAGTTCAAATGATCAGGTAGTCTTGCTGAGAAGGTGCAGTCTGTGGTCTGAGCTTTCAGACGAAGAATACAAGGAACTGGACGTAGCCGATAATTTCAAAGAAATTAAGAAGGGCGAATACGTTTATTTTGAAGCCTTTAATCACAATGTGATCTATTTTATCAAGAAAGGATATATTCTACTGGGAAAAATTGATGATTCCGGTCAGGTGATTACCAAAGACATTTTACAGCCGGGCGATTTCTTTGGCCAGTTTATTCTTGAAAGAAACAGCCTCGACGGCGAGTTTGCGCAGGCCATCAAATCAGACATCAGCCTCTGTTCTTTTACTATTGAAAAATTTGTACAATTACTGAAGAACAATCCTGCCTTGTCGCTGAAATATACAAAGCTGGTGGGCTGGCGTTTGCGAAAGTTTGAAAACAGGCTGATCAATATTATCCAGAAAGACACAAAATCCAGACTGCTTCTTTTTTTGCAGGATATTTTGTACAAATCAGCGGGTGATAAAACCCCGTTGCAAAAAGATGCGGTTGTTGCCAACTACTTAACGCAGGAAGAAATAGCCCGGCTCATCGGCAGCAGCCGGCAAACGGTTACAACACTGCTTAC
>Ga0209069_10000216_pt1 | contig 24283 bp, 20 predicted proteins | sample Str013_2_FD_187202 | JGI IMG/M metagenome (GOLD analysis project Ga0209069, IMG submission 187202) | Freshwater sediment microbial communities in response to fracking from Pennsylvania, USA - Straight Creek_MetaG_SC_2013 (SPAdes) (version 2) | ecosystem: Environmental > Aquatic > Freshwater >...
CGTTTATGGCGCAGGGTACCCGTTGCAGTGGACGGAAGAACTGCTGTTCGCGGGCGACAAGTTTCTTAAGCCGGCGGAACTTGAGCATTCAGCGGCGCTGGGCAAGTTCGCCAACGTGCAAGCTCTGAGCAAAGACAAAGACGGCGTCCTGCATTGCACGTTCAACCAACGAGTGAGCAGCAAGACGAACTACCCCGAGCCATAGCGGCCTACTTCACCAGGTGAAGGCAGGCAACGGCACCGGCGGCGGCAGGACAGCCGGGCCAAGGAACGTCATGGTTCAGGTCAAAGTAAACGGCGCCGGAGCATTCGGCCTGCGTGGACACCTGCCAGTCTTCATTTTCGGTATAGCGGAAATACTGAGCTGCGAATTGCGACGGACGAAAGTCGGCCACGATCCGCGCGACCATCGCAGCGTCAAGAACCTGCACCCAGGAGCGCACGTCACGATGGCCGAAGGGTATGGTGATCAAGCATGAGCCGCCGGGTTTGAGCACGCGGCGAAATTCAGCAACGGCGGCGCGGTAACCTTCCGGATCGTGTTCCACCTGGCCGGCGGTGCTGCTGTAGATAGTGGTGTCCAGTCCGATGTGCTCAAGCACGGAGAGACAGGCAACGCAGTCAAAAGATTCATCGGGAAATGGCGTGTGGCGGAGATCGCCATAGAGATAAGAGATTCCGCGCTCGGGGAAGGAATTTTCTTCCGGAGCAAGAGTCATGATGGTGATTTTCTTGTCGCGCAGCGCCGCATGGTCCAAGATGAAGTTGTGGTTTAAGGTTGAGCCGGCATCAAGAAGATTCTTTGCGTCTTGTGGGACTTGCGAGAAGAACCACGGGTACTCCACCAGGCGCTCATCCAGCCAGCGTCCGTAGCCCGCGGGCAATGCGCCATTGAAGGGAGAAAGCAGAGCGTTTTTGAGTTCAATATCCCGGTATGGGCCATACCAACGATGATTGGAGTAGTGGCGGCCTGCAAGGGCAAAAACACGGGCTTTCAGGCTTTGCATCCACAAACTTTTTCGCAGCCGCGACAATAGCATTCTTTGACCAGCGTGAGCGTTCAATCGTAACATCAAGCCGGGGCGTCGGATGAACGTCTGCACGAACGCAAGCACGTATGGCCAAGCTGGATATCCCTAAATCGGACGCTATTGTTGTGGGCTCAGGGCCGAACGGTCTTGCGGCGGCCATTCGGCTGGCACAAAAAGGATGGCAAGTCACGGTCCTGGAGCAAGCGCCGGTGGCCGGCGGAGGAGTGCGCTCCGCCGAACTGACTCTGCCGGGATTTATCCACGATATTTGTTCGTCTGTTTACCCCATGGCGGCGTGCTCACCTTTCTTTCGTTCGCTTCCGTTGAGTGAGCACGGCGTGGAGTGGGTGATTCCTCCAACGGCGCTGGCCCATCCTTTTGATGAGGGCTCAGCCGCCGTACTCTACAACTCTCTGAGTGAGACCGTAGCGGTGCTGGGGGAAGACGGAGCAGCGTACCAGAACGTGGTGGGCGACTTGTTGCCGCGATGGCCGGCCTTTTTCAGCGACGTGCTGGCGGTTCCCAGATTTCCGCAACATCCTTTTATTATGGCGGGCTTCGGCTGGCATGCCATGCGGTCGGCGCGATCGCTGGCCGCCGCCGCTTTCAAGACAGAACGTGCACGCGGGCTGTTTGCCGGGCTTGCCGGCCACTCCATGCTTCCGCTGGAAAAACTGGCGACTTCCGCGGTGGCCATTACTCTGGCCGCGGCGGCGCACGCCGCGGGATGGCCATTCGTGAAAGGTGGCGCGCAGCAGTTTACCAACGGACTGGTTGCCTATTTAAAGAAGCTGGGCGGAAGGGTGATCACCAACTGCCGCGTGGAATCGCTGGAAGACTTGCCACAAGTACGCGCTACCTTGCTGGACGTAACGCCGCGCCAGTTGCTCAAGATTGCCGCGGAGAAATTGCCCGCCGGATATCAGAAACAGCTTGAGGCCTATCGCTACGGCGTTGGGGCGTTCAAGGTAGATTGGGCGCTGGCCGGGCCGGCGCCGTGGCGCGCGCCGCAATGCCGCACGGCAGGAACACTGCATCTGGGCGCGACATTGAAAGAGATTTGTGCTTCAGAACGCGCGCCGTCGCTGGGCCAAGTCCCGGAGAAGCCTTATGTGCTGTTTGCGCAGCCCAGCGTGTTTGATCCGTCACGCGCGCCGTTGGGCAAACACACAGCCTGGGGTTATTGCCATGTCCCGCACGGATATACGGGCGATCCGAAAGATGTTACGAACAAAATCGAGATGCAAGTGGAGCGGTTCGCTCCGGGCTTCCGCGACCTGATTCTGGCGCGAGCCGTGATGACGCCGGTGGAACTGGAAGAACATAACCCAAATCTTGTGGGCGGCGATATTGGCGGAGGTTCGCCGGACCTGGGCCAGCTGTTCCTGCGCCCAACAGCCAGCCGTCACCGGACGCCAGTGCGGGGAGTGTATTTGTGTTCGTCGTCAACGCCGCCGGGCCCGGGCGTACACGGCATGTGCGGATACTACGCGGCGGAAGCGGCGCTGAAGGACGCGCGGTGACGGACGTGAAGAAATCCCGAGAGATTATCCCGAAGTGGGCACTTTTGTTCCTTAGAGCGGAGCAAAAGAATGTCCGAGACCTGTCGATTTCCCAACGTGCAAAAGTAAAAAACTTCGCGATGCACGTCGTCTCTGATCCGGTACTGGTGCGCGATGAACCTCTACGCCTAGGATCAGTGCGCCTTATCGTTGACCTGCTTCCAGGTACTTTCCCCTGGGTGGAGCAGCAGCTTTCAGACTTTGCCTCTCCGCTGTGGCATGAAAACCATTTCACGATATTCAATACGTGGGACCGCGCCGACTTGAGTCTAAAGGACCAGAAGCGCGTTCTGCGGCTTGTTGAAGACTACTTGATGAAGGTCAAGTCGCAAGCCGGATTTGCCGCATGGAAAGCCGGCGACATGCTAGGCGACGAATGGTTCGCGCCGGAAACGGTGGAGATCCTTGAGCGGCTAATTTTCTCAGCCCGTTATGTAGCCGGTCGACTGGGAGCCATTCACGGGATGCAGCATGCTCTGAACACAGTGCCGCCATCGGAAGAGAAGCGTCTTCTCGCTCTGATGCGCAAGGTGGCGAAAGAAGACCGCAGCGCCGAGGTCCGCGACTATGCAAACTACACGGTAGAGTCCGGAGGTTGTTATACGCGGCGGCGTGAGAGAAAGCAGCGTGAGATAAAGAAGAGAGCGAGCCGCCGCTGACCCTGATTTGGAATGTCTTTACAAATCTCGCTGACAACCTGCAACTAATTCCGCGAATCCTACACCTTGCACGTTTCGTTGGCGTGCGCGTTCCTCAATGACCGTGAAGAAATGTTTTCTGCTTGCTTGTGAAGCAAGGCTGGGCGAGATTTTCGGAAATCCGCAATACGACCAAGAAAGACTCCCGCAATTTCCGAGGTTTCCCGTACAATAAACCCGAATTCTCCGTCTGCAAGTTGCTGAAAACATCTGAGATTGACCAAAGTCCGGGCAGGGGCACCATCTGCGCGGAACATTTCATGGGAGAGATTTTGATTTCATTGACAAGTGTAGTTCGCTCGTCGTGGTTGAAGGCTGCGTTGGTGGTCTTATTGACCGGGGCTGGGAGCGCGCCCGCGCTGGCTGCGATCCAACAGCAGGACCAACAGCAACAGCCGCAGCAGCAACAACCATCCGCAGCGGCGCAAGGGCAACCGCAGGCGCAGGCTCCACAGGATTCGGAAATTTCCGCGGAAGAGATCATCGCGGTGTTGCAGGACGATCCGCAGCTATTGGCGGATGCCAAGGCGCAGATTGTGAGTGCGCTACGCGATCGCGGCTATGCGGTGACGGAACGCGAAATCACAGACGACCGTTTGTTCGGCCAGATCCGCACGGATGATCGCGTGCGGCACCTGATGAGTGAAGAGTTAAAGAAGCGCGGCTATTCGGTGAGCGACGAAGGCGCCGCGGCGGGCGGACGCCAGGCTGCGGCGGGCGCGACCGGGCAAAAAAACCAGAGTACGCAAAACATGCAAACGAGCGAAAAGCCCAAGCACGAAAAGGGCAGAGAGCGTCCAGGATCGCAGCAGAGCCAGTATCCGTTGCGCAATCTGCCGGCCATGCGTGATCTGTACACGCAGGCAGTGAATGCTCCCATCACTCTTGAACGGTTTGGCGCGGCGCTGTTCCGCAACAGCGTGGCCGCCGCTGAGAAAGCTCCAGACAAGAGCGCCACGGATATTCCGGTTGGTCCGGATTACGTTGTGGGCGCGGGCGATGAACTGCTGGTCGAATACTGGGGCATGGTCACGCAGCGCATACAAGTTTCGGTGGACCGTGAAGGACGCGTGCTGATTCCGGAAGCAGGATCAGTCCCCGTGGCAGGGCGCAGCCTGGGCGAAGCGCAGATCGCTATTGAACGCGCACTGAAGAGACAATTCAAAAACATTACCGTGGATGTAACGCTGGGCCGTCTGCGGTCGGTGCGCGTGTATGTAGTTGGGGATGTAAAAAATCCTGGGGCATACGACCTCAGTTCACTTTCAACACCGCTGAGCGCGCTGATCGCCGCGGGTGGTCCCACGGACACAGGATCGTACCGGCTGGTGCGGCATTTCCGCGGGAAGAAACTAGAAGAAGAAGTCGATCTCTATGACCTGATGCTGAAAGGCGTGAGCACAGCGCAGGTACATATAGAGTCGGGAGACAGCATACTGGTTCCTCCGGCGGGGCCGCAGGTCACAGTGTCAGGCAGTGTGCGGCGTCCGGCGATCTATGAGTTGCACGGCGAGCAGACGCTGGACCAGGTGCTGGAACTGGCTGGCGGCGTTCCGGTCTCCGGCAACCTGAGCAAAATTACAGTTGAGAGGATTGAAGCCCACCAGCGCAAAGAGATGCTGAGCGTGAATCTGCCGCAAGGCAATGACGCCGCGGCGTCCGAGGAAGCCTTCAAGCGCGTGCAGATTCATGATGGTGACGTGGTCAATGTTTCGCCGATTCTGCCGTTCAGCAATCAGGCGGTTTATCTGCAAGGCCACGTTTTCCGTCCGGGAAAATATCCTTATAAGGAAGGCGAGAAGCTGACGGACCTAATCTCCTCCTACAGTGACTTGCTGCCGGAAACGGCGGACCGCGGCGAGATCGTACGGCTGGTGCCGCCGGACATGAATCCGATCGTTGTCGGTTTCAACGTGCGTGATGTTCTCGATAAGAAAGTTGCCGCTCCGGCTTTGCAACCGTTCGACACCATCCGCGTCTTTGGCCGTTATGACGTGGATGCACCGAAGGTTGCGATTTTCGGTGAAGTGATGCGTCCGGGCGAGTATCCGCTTTCCGAGCACCTGACGGCTGCGGAACTGCTTCGCCTGGCCGGCGGCTTCAAGCGCAGTGCCTATCGCCAGTCGGCGGACCTGGGCAGCTACTCGATCATCAACGGCGAAAAAGTTGAACTGGAACATCGCGAAGTTGCCATTGGCCGCGCGCTGGCGGGTGAAGCGGATACTGACGTCCTGCTTAAGCCGGGCGACGTTTTGACGGTAGGCCAGATTGGCGGATGGAACGATATTGGCGGAGCGGTCGCCGTCACCGGCGAAGTTCTCCACCCGGGACGTTATGGAATTCAGCAGGGCGAGCGGTTGAGCACCATTCTGAAGCGCGCCGGCGGGTTCCGCGAAAATGCCTATCCTTACGGCGCAATTCTTGAGCGCGCGCAAGTACGCGAATTTGCCGCCAAGAACCAAAATGAAATGATTAACAAGCTGGAAGAACAGTCCAATCCCAGCGGCTCGCGCGTTACGACCGCCAGCAGCCGGCAAAACCAGCAGTTAATTGAACGCTTCCGGCAAATCCAACCCAGCGGCAGGATGTTCATCCATATCACTCTGGACGTCAGTAAATGGCAGAACACTCCGGTGGACGTGGAAGTACGCCCCGGCGACACGCTCTACATTCCCAAGAAGCCCAACTTCATTATGGTGGCAGGACAGGTCTACAACCCGGCGGCCGTTACCTACAGCGCAGGCAAACATGCAGGATGGTATTTGCGGCAAGCGGGCGGTCCCACGAGCATTGCCAACAGAAAAGACATTTTCGTGATCCATGCCAACGGCACGGTAGTAGGCAAGGACGGGGGAGAATGGTGGTCCGGCAATGTGATGAGCGTGGTGCTGCAACCAGGCGACACCGTCTATGTGCCAGACAAGGTCTCAGGTGGCGGCAGCAGCAAGATTTTCCAGAACCTGAGCCAAACCATGAGTCTGCTCTCCGGAGCAGCCGTAGCCGTGAGCGTGATCAGGACGTTCTAACGGAGCCCTAAAAACTTGAAGCCTATGGTATTCCCCCGGCACTTAAGCATCACCTCAATGATGCTGTCACTAACCTTGGCTTGCGGCGCTTGGGGCCAGGATTCCGGAAGTTCTAAAGGAACCGCAAGCAGCAGCGCAGGAACAACTGCCGCGGAACCAGCGAGCGCAACGGCGCAGGAACCGGCTGCGACGCAGACGCAGACAGGTGACACCAAACCCAAGCCGGCTGAACCGGCTGAGGACAATCGCAGAGAACCCAGCGCTTCGCCATCTGGATTCCTGAGAAACTTTGCGTACGACCAGAAGACAATCTGGACGAGTCCAGCGAAAGCGCGCGTGAGCGACATCAACTGGCTGGCGCCGATCGCCGGACTCACCGCCGGACTCGTCAACGCCGACCAAGAATTCTCTTCGCGGCTTTCCAATACCGGGACCTTATTTAAGCGATCTTCCACGGCGTCTAACGCGGGCGTTGCCGCCATGCTGGCGGGGACAGGCAGTCTGTATTTTCTGGGAAGAATCCGGGGCGACGATCGCCAGCGGGAAACGGGAATTCTGGCAGCGGAAGCGGCGGCCAACAGCATGGTGGTGGTGGAAGTACTGAAGTTTGCCAGCCAGCGACAGCGTCCGGCAGATGGAACGGGGCAAGGCAAATTTTTCAAAAGCAGTACGCTCTTAAACTCATCTTTTCCCTCGGCCCATGCGGTACTGGCGTGGTCGGCGGCGAGCGTTCTGGCGCATGAGTATCCCGGAGTGGCCACGCAGGTGCTGGCTTACGGCCTGGCAACAGGCGTGAGCGTGGCGCGCGTAACCGGCAAACAGCATTTCACCAGTGACGTGGTGGTGGGCAGCACGATTGGCTGGCTAATTGGACGGCAAGTGTATGCCGACCATCACAAAGCCGATCTGCCGGGCGGAGGTTACGGAAATTTCCATCGTGACGCGCCGACCGAAGGAGAAGCCAAGGCGCATCGTTCGTCCCCTTATGTGGCGATGGATAGCTGGGTGTATCCGGCGTTTGACCGGCTGGCAGCGCTGGGTGCAATCAACAGCGGTTTTGCCGGACTGCGTCCGTGGACGCGCGATGAGTGTGCGCGACTGCTGGAAGAAGCGGAAGGCGAAGTTGACGACCAGACTCCCGACGAAGGCGGACGTCTGTACGCCGCACTGGCCAAGGAGTTTGCTCCGGAACTGAACGGCTCGGTCACGAATTACGCGGCCATTGATTCCGTTTACGCGCGGGCCACAGGCATTTCAGGAAAGCCGCTGACCGATGGCTATCACTTTGCGCAGACGATCGTAAACGACTACGGACGCCCGTATCAGCACGGCTTCAACGGGCTAGGCGGATTTACCGCAAGCGGTTCCAGCGGCGCCATGGGGTTCTACGTTCGCGCGGAGTATGAACACGCGCCGTCCGGGCCCGGCGTGTCCCAGGCGGTGCAAGACCAGATTCAGGTGACCGATTTCAAACCGGTCGTCCAGCCGGCCGGACCGATTGCCGCCTTCAGCCAGCCACGGCTGCTGGACAGTTACGTGATGCTGAACATCAAGGGCTGGCAAGCGTCCTTTGGCAAGCAGACTTTATGGACGGCGCCCACGCAGGACCCGTTCCTGCAAAGCAATAACGCCGAACCCATGTACATGATGCGCATTTCGCAAACATCGCCCAAGGTGTTGCCCAGCTTCCTGAAATACCTGGGACCTTACAGAACAGAGTTCTGGGTTGGAAAAATGACGGGCCATCACTACGTGAACACGCAAGACGTGCAGGGGCCGGCGTTCTCGTTAGGACGGACATTGGCCCGGCAACCCATGTTGAACGGCAACAAACTCAATTTCAAGCCGACCGCCAATTTCGAATTTGGCGTGGGACGCACGGGAGTTTTCGGCGGAACTGATTTTCCCATCACCGTGGGATCGCTGCGCCATGCCGTTCTGTCGACGACGAATGCAGTGGGCCGCGGTTTTGATCCGGGCGACCGCAGGTCAACCTTTGACTTCAGCTACCGGCTGCCGGGCGTCCGCAAATGGCTCACTTTGTATGAAGACTCTTTTGTGGAAGATGAAATATCGCCGATCGGATATCCACGCCGCGCCGCGCACACGCCGGGACTCTACATGTCACAAGTGCCGGGATTGCCGCATCTGGACCTGCGCGCCGAAGCTTCATTCACGAACCTGCCGGGGCTGATTCAAACACCGGAGGGCGGGTTCTTTTATTGGAACGTCCGATATAGCGATGGGTACACGAACAAGGGAAACATTATCGGGAACGGCACCGTAGGCCGGCAGGGAATCTCCATGCGGGGATCCGGGACGTACTGGTTCGCGTCCGACAAAACGGTGCAACTGGGATACCGCAGCGATATTTCCGACGCCATGTTCCTGGGCGGCGGCAACCTGCGAGACATTTATCTGAAATCCGAATGGAGTTTCCGCCAGGGTGTTTCCGTGTCCGCATTTTTACAGCACGAGTGGTGGAACTTTCCGCTGTTGAGCGCGGGACAAAAAACCAACGACTTCACAGCGCAAGTTCAGGTAACGTATTCGCCACACTGGAGTTTTAAGCGTGGAAATTAGCGGACCAGCCGCGATCCCCATCTATGAGCCTTCGCCGGAACCCGGCGGAAGGCCGGAGGGAAGAGAGCGTCCGGAACCGGGCGGCGGCATGGCGGTCCGGCTACGGTTGTTGTGGCGCGAACGGCATTTTCTGGGACGAGTGGCGTTGTGGACCGCAGGTTTGTCCGCGGTTGTAATGTTGTTTCTGCCACTGCACTGGAAGGGCGTGGTCAAGTTTGTTCCCAGCGAAGGCTCCGGCAGCATGGCCATGGGAGGACTGCTGAGCCGGCTGTCGAACAGCACTAGCGCGGCATCGTCACCGATGATGGGCCTGGGACTGGACGCCGCCGGGCTGCTGGGAAGCAAGACCCCTGGAGCGTTCTATGTGGAAGTGCTCAAGAGCCAGGCGGTGCGCGACCGCATGATTGACCGCTTTGATCTCCAGACACATTACTCACAGTGGGCCGGCCGCTATCCGAGTCTAAAAAAATCGCGCTATGACACGCGCAAAGTCCTCACCAGCTTTACTGATATTGAAGAAGACAGAAAAAGCGGCGTGATTACCGTAACGGTGACCGATTACGACCAGCCAACGTCCGCCAAAATGGCCAACGCCTACGTGGAAGAATTAAACCGCACGGCCGCCGACTTGAACACATCGGATGCCCACCGCGAAAGAATTTTTCTGGAAGAACGGCTGAAAGGCGCCCGCCAGGACCTGGAGCGCGCCTCACTGGATCTGAGTGAATTTTCCAGCAAGAACCGGGTGATGGACCCGCAGACGCAGAGCCGGGCCATGATGGACGCGGCGGCCCGCGTCCAGGGAGAACTAATCGTCCGTGAATCAGAGCTGCGCGGGCTGGAGCAAACGTATTCCAATGACAGCGGACGTATCCGCAGCTTGCGAGCCCACATTGGAGAATTACAGGCGCAACTCAAGAAAATGCTGGGCAGCGCGGCAACGCCTCCGGCGCAAAGTGGCAACCCGGCTTCAAGCACTGTGCCGTATTCCATGAGCACGCTGCCGGTGCTGGGATCGCGCTACGCTGATCTGTATCGCGAAACCAAGATCCAGGAAACGGTTTATGAATTCCTGACGCAACAGCTGGAGATGGCCAAGATCCAGGAAGCCAAGGAACTGCCAACGGTCCGCGTAATGGACCCGGCGGCGATTCCGGAAAAGAAAGCCGGGCCGTACCGCATTCTGCTGGTGTGCCTGTGCGTGGTGGTAGCGCTGATGCTGGCCAGTTCATGGGTGCTGGGCAAAGCAGCGTGGGAGAGGATTCCGGGGCGCGATCCGCGAAAGTTGCTCGTGGACGAGATTGCGTCTGACGTTAGAGATTTCAGCCGCAGATTTCATCGCGGGCCAGCGTAAGAGAAATTCGCCGGCGCGAAACGCGTTCGGGCGGAGGAAAATTTTTGCGCAACGGAAACCACAAATTGATCCAGCCGTTCCCGGCGGAACGCTCCTACAGCGTCCAGGAATATTTCCAGCAACTTGGGGAATTGTTGCCACGTATTCCATTTTCGGCGATTGACGAAATTGCGGACATCTTCCTGGAGTCGCAATTGCAAGGGCGGACGGTGTTCGTCTTTGGCAACGGAGGCAGCGCGGCCAGCGCCTCACACCTGGTGTGCGACATGAACAAAGGGATCAGCGAGCTTCCCGGAGGCCCAAGGATGAAGGTCCAGGCGCTGACGGACAATGTTCCCGTACTCACCGCGCTGGCCAACGATTACGGCTACGAACACGTGTTTTCCGAGCAACTGAAAAACATGCTGCGGCCGCGCGATGTGGTGCTGGCCATCAGCGGAAGTGGAAAGTCCCCCAACGTGTTGCTGGCCTTGAAGACGGCGCGGCAATTGGGCGCAGTCACGACAGGCATTGCGGGATACGACGGCGGACCGATGCGATCACTGTGCGACGTGTGCGCGGTGGTGCCGTCCGACAATATGAAGATGATCGAAGACATGCACCACGCCACGCTGCACGCCATATTCACCGCCTTGCGGGAGAGACTGCTGGCGGATTGCGAGAAACGAAACACAGCGGAGCAGTTGAGGAAATAACATTCGGCGCCAAACTCCAATGAAAATCGCCTTTGACCTGCGCAGGATCAACAATCCGGGGATTGGCAGGTACATGAAATGCCTGACAGAAGCCATTCTGGCGCAGGCACCGCACAACGACTACTTATTGGTTCTGCCTCCGGGAGGCAAAGAACGTTTTCCGGGAACTTCCGACCGAGTGCAAAAGCTGGTGACCAGCCTGAAGTACTACTCCCTGCGGGAACAGATTGAAATGCCGGCCATCCTACGCCGGCACAAGGTGGATCTGCTACATGCTCCGCATTTCAATATGCCATGGCGCAGGACGTGTCCGGTAGTGGTGACACTACATGACGCCATCTACATGGCATGCCCGCAGGATTTACCTTCGCGATTGGGCCGCCTGTACTACAAGGCCATGATGAACGCCGCGGCGCGGCGCAGTGACCGGATCATCACCGACTCTGAGTTTTCCAAAACAGATCTGGTGCGTTTGCTGAGCGCGGACCAAGGCAAGATCGACGTTGTGTATCCCGGAGTGGACCCGGTGTTTCAGAAGGTTGGCGACGAAGCCCGCCGGCGGGCGGTACAAGCAAAATACAGGATTCAAGGCGACTACCTTATATATACGGGGATCTACAAACCGCGAAAGAACCATGCGGGCTTGCTGCGAGCGTTCAAGTTTTTCCTGAGCCAGGGCGGACGAGCGCAGTTAGTTATTGCGGGGCCGATGGGTGAAGGTGAAGCGATGCTGCAAAGCCTGGCTGCGGAACTGGGAATCGCGGAGCATGTGGTCTTTACCGGCTTTGTCAGCGACGAAGACTTGCCGGTGTTGTACTCCGGGGCCAGCGTGTATGCGTGTCCGTCACTCTATGAAGGGTTTGGGTTTACCGTGCTGGAGGCCATGGCATGCGGCGTGCCGGTAGTGTGTTCGCCGGAAACATCTCTGCCTGAAGTTGCCGGTGATGGGGCGCTCTACGCCGATCCGCGTGTCCCCGAAGAATTTGGCAGCGCTCTGCTGCGCGTTTTTTGGGACAAGACGCTCGTTGCGGCGTTAATGGAGAAGGGCGATGAAAACGTCCGACGTTTCTCATGGCACAAGGCGGCGCGGCAGGTGCTTGCGATCTACGCGCAAGTCCTGGGAACGGCAGCGATGCAAGAGGAGCCGGCGGCGTGAGGAGCCAAGTCCGGTGAAGATCGCTTTTGATTCCTGGGTATTCGCGCGCCGCTTTGCCAATCACGGTACGCAAGTCTACGCGCGCAACCTTCTCGCCCAGTTTCAGAAGATGGCATTGAACGGAGAAGGATTTGAAGTTTTTTCTTTCGCTCATCCGGATGAGCGCGATCTGGAGTCTTTTCCCAAGCCTGGAGACGGGTTGCAGATGGTAAGAACGCGGTCCGCGGGCCTGGACCGTTGGTGGAGAATCGGCGCCGGCAGTATGGCCGCGGCCAAGGCCGGTGCAGACGTGATGTTTTGTCCTACTTCCTTGACGCTGGCGGTGAGCCGGGTCCCCGCAGTGGTCACTATCCATGATGTCACGCCAATGCTGACGCCATCGCACACGGCACGCGTAACGTTCATGTTGCGGACGCTGGTGAGAACTTCGGCCAAGCTGGCAAAATCGATCATCACGGTTTCAGAGTGGTCAAAAAAAGATCTGGTGGAAACTTGTGGCATACCGCCAGAAAAGATCACCGTTGTGTACAACGGTTATGATCGCGATGTGTTCAACGATGCACCGGTTGATCCGCGAACGCTGAGCGCTGTGAAACAGAAATTTGAGCTGCTGCGGCCTTATGTGTTCCATCACAGCGTAATTCAACCGCGCAAGAACCTGGTGCGGCTGATTGAAGCGCACCGTCGGTTGCTGGAAAAACAGCCAAGCCAGGAGCTTGATCTGGTCCTGGCAGGGCCGCTGGGATGGAAGTATGAAGAAGTTGTGGAGGCGGCAAGAAACAACCGGACCGCGCGCGGGCGGACGCTTCTGCTCGGCGCGGTGACTGATGCCGATCTGGCGACGCTGATCAAAGGCGCGTCGCTGGTGGTGATCCCGTCATTGTATGAAGGGTTCTGTTTGCCGATGGTTGAAGCCATGGCTTGCGGGGCGCCGGTGATCGCTTCCGCGACGTCCTGTTTGCCGGAAATTTCCGGTGGCGTGCTTTGGTATTTTGATCCAACTTCACCGGACGAGATGGCGGAGAAGATGCTGGCCGTGCTGCAGAATGAGGAAATCCAAGGCAGGCTCGGCCGCGCAGGAATCGAACGCGCGAGACTATTCAGTTGGGAGAAATGCGCCAGCGCAACGATGGATGTGATACGGAGCGTTGGCGAGCAAAGAAGGCAGCCGGGAGGATGATGGAACGGATCGCAGTCAGCGGCGTCGCGGAGCAAAACCCACCGCGCAGAATGGAGTGGCTGTTTGCCGTCCTGGCAGTGGTGTTGGTAGTTGCCGCGTACGCCAACATTCTGGTGCTGGCCCTGGGCGCAGGGTTGGTAGTGCTGGCGCTGGCGTTGGTCCGCTTTCAACCGTTGTTGCTGGCGCTGGTTTTTTTTCTGCCGGTGGCTCCTTACCTGAGTTGGGACCTGCCAGTGAAAGACCTGGGAACGCTGTTGCGCGTCTGTTTGTTTGCCGGCGCGCTGGCCAGCCGCGTTCACAGAGGCGAATCCATTCGCGCGTGGCTATTTTCCGGAAAACTGACATGGACGATGCTGGTGTACTGCCTGGTAGCCGTGCTGTCAGGCGTGGCGTTCAATCCTTTTACGCCATCGGTGGCACGCGAGCTGATGCGCCTGGCGTCTTACGTCTGCTTTTATTATGTGATCACGGACTGGGTAAGAACCGATGAAGACTTCACCGCGCTGCTTAAGGCTTTGATGATCTCCTGCTTGTGCGTGGTGGCGTTTGGCTTTTACCAGATCGTGGTAGGCGACTATTCGGCGTTGTTTGAGGCGTTGTATCCCATCCAGGACGAATTGTTGAAAAATCCGCCATGGTCAGGACGTATTACTTCATTCTTGAGTCACTTCAATGGGCTGGCCGGTTATTTGAATTTGGTCATCCCATTTTGTATTGGATTTGGAATCCATGCACGCGACGTGCTTCTGCGCCGCCTGAGCCGCGTGTGCTTTGTGTTGAGCAGCATAGCGTTGGTTCTTACGCAAAGCCGCGGCGGACTGCTGACTTACGGAGCCATTCTGCTGATGAGTGCGTTGTTCCTTGCGCCGTCCGCGCGGCGAAAATTGCAGTGGAGCGCGGCGATTGTGGTAGGGGCGGTAGCGATGGGAATCGTGGCTGGGTTGGTGTTCGAAAGACTTGCCGGCGTGGACCAATTTACGGAGCTCACACGGCTGGCGATATGGGCCGGCGCATTCAGCGTGTTTGCCGGATCGCCAGTTATGGGAATTGGTTACGGAAACCTGCGGCAACAATTGGGCGGCGTGGTCGGCGGGCCGGACGGATGGATGCCGGATGCGCACAACCTTTATCTACAGCTGTTAGCCGAAACGGGAATCATAGGGTTGATGGCGTTTGCCGCCGTGGTCGTGGTGGCTTTGGCGATCGCGTTACGGCTGCGTCGTAAGCCGCGCTTCAGTATCGAGTGGGTGATTGGCTTTGCCGCCTTTGCGGGAATTGCCGGCGTGATGGTGCACGGCTGCGTAGACTATATGTTCCACACAACGCCCCAGTTTGCAGCGACGTTCTTTCTGGTGCTGGGATTGCTCAATGCCGTTTCCCGTCGTCAGGAACGGACGAAACCGGAGCCAGCCTGATGGAGAAGGACACGCTGCAAGAGTTGCAACGTAACTGGGAAGGGCTGGCGCAGACGGACCCGCTGTGGGCGATTTGTACACATCCTGACAAGAAAAACCAACGCTGGACGCGGGAAGAGTTTTTCGCCACGGGACAAGAAGAGATCGCGCAAGTGTTGCGTTGCGTGGAGTCGCTGGGCCTGGCGCTGGACAAAAGATCCGCGGCACTGGATTTTGGCTGCGGCGCGGGACGGCTTACACGGGCCATGGCCGAACATTTTGCGGAATGCTGGGGCGTGGACATTGCTCCCACGATGATCAAGAGGGCGCAAGAGTTGAACGCGGACCTTCCACGATGCCGGTTTGTGCTGAACGCGCGGCCGGATTTGGCGGCGCTTCAGGCGATGCTGCCCTCCGGGATGGAATTCGGCTTCATTTACACCAGCATTGTGCTGCAACACATCCCCATACCACTGGCCGCGAAATACCTGCGAGAGATGATGCGAGTGTTGATGCCGGGAGGAGTGCTGGTGTTTCAAGTCCTGTCGGCGGTGAAGGATAGTGCTTTGAGGCGGCTGCGGCGCAAACTCGCAATCAGGACCCGGATACGAACACTTCTGAGCGGAGGACTAAGCTATGTGATGGAGATGAATTGTCTGGCCGAAAGTGACGTTCGGGCGATTGTCGCCGAATGCGAGGCGCGTGTGGTGGATGTCCGGCTAACCAATTCCTGTAATCCAGCGTTTAGCGGCCGGTTGAAGTACCTGCAAGAAGAGCCTGCGAAGGGCTTCATCAGCAAGCAATACTGCGTGACCAAGGGATGAGCCGCCCGATGCGAGTGGGCTTTGATGCGCGCTGGTACAACGATTCCGGAGTGGGGACCTACGTGGCTGAACTGTTGCGTGCCTTGGCTCCGCTGCGGGATTGCGAGCTGGTAGTTTACGAAGATCCCGGCAACTTGGTACCGCGGCTGGATGGATTGCCGCTGGAGCGAGTGCCGGTCGTGGCGCGGAAGTATTCGCTGAGCGGAATGCTGGCGATGGGGACGCGATGCCGCGAAGACCGGCTGGATGTATTTCATAGTCCTTTTTATTCCGTACCGATGTTTGGAGGATTGCGGAAGCCAACGTGTCCAGTGGTGGTGACCATTCATGATTTGATTCCGTTTTTGTTTTCGGTAGATGCGTGGCCGAAAAGGCAGCTGGTGAAAGCCGGATATCGACGGGCCGCCCGAGTGGCGGCGGAGATCATCACTGTGTCACAACATTCCGCGGAAGATGTTGTGAAAATTCTGAGAGTGCCCGCGGCGAGGATAACTTCCATTCACAATGCGGTTTCGCCAGTGGAGTTTCGCGAAGAATCGAGTAAAGACGAAGAAGCGGTGCTGCGGCACAAGTACGGATTGAAGAAGCCGTACGTGGTTGCGGCCAGTGCCCATAATTGGCAAACGAAAAACCTGAAGACGGCTTTGCTGGCGCTGGAAGAGGCGAAGAAGATTTGCGAAAGAGAATTTCAGACTGTGGTTTACGGGCCGCCCGATGGACTGCGAGGGGCGGGCGGAGAGACGCAATGGCGCGGCTTGGATCTCGTATGCACCGGTCACGTCTCGGCGCGCGAGTTGGCTATTCTGTTTCGCCACGCGGAAGCGTTCATCTTTCCTCCGCTGTATGAAGGGTTTGGTCTGCCGGTGCTGGAAGCGATGGCTTGTGGCTGTCCGGTAGTGACGTCGAACGGCGGGTCGTTGAAGGAAGTTGCAGGGGATGGCGCGCAGGTATGTGATCCCATGGATGTGCGAGGCATGGCGGAAGCGATGGTCGCACTTTTGCAACGCAAGGAATTGCGGGAACGCTGGTGCGCGGCGGGATTGCGCCGGGTGAAAGAGTTTTCCTGGAACGCCGCAGCGCAGCAAACGGTGGCGGTATATCATCGGGCGTATCAAAATTGGACTCAGAAATAAGAGGCGCATGGAGGCGGGAGCGCAAAATGTCTGGATCAGCTGCAAACAAGATAACGCCGGCGCCGTTAGAGCAATTCCGGCCAATGAGCGAGGGCGAGCAGCTGCTGAAGCGCGCGATCGATGTGGCCGGAGCGTTGGTGATGCTGGTGCAGAGCGCACCGTTGATGGTGTCGCTGGCCCTGCTGATCAAGATGGATGATAAGGGACCTGTGCTGTACCGGCGCCGAGTCGTAGGGATGAACGGCGAGTTTGATGCCTTCAAGTTTCGCACCATGCGAGTGGATGCCGATGAAGTTCTCCATCGCGACGCGAAGTTGCGCGAGAAGTTTCAGGCGAATTTCAAATTGAAGAATGACCCGCGCGTTACGTCCGTTGGAAAGTTTATGCGGCGGCTAAGCCTGGACGAACTTCCACAGTTGTGGAATGTGATCAAAGGAGAAATGAGTCTGGTGGGTCCAAGGATGATCAGTCCGGCGGAAATTGAGAAGTATGGCGATGCGGCGTGGATCTTCACGGTAATGAAGCCGGGGTTGAGCGGGTATTGGCAAGTGGATGGGAAACGGGACGGGACTTATGACGAGCGGGTGGCGATGGACCTGGAATATGTAAAACGCTGGTCCCTGCTGTGGGACCTGAAGATCATACTGATGACGCCGGTGCGCGTGCTGCGCGGCACGGGGAACGATTAATGGCGAATATCCTGGTGACGGGCGGCGCGGGATACGTGGGGTCGGTGTGCAGCGCCGAATTGTTGAAACAAGGCCATGCCGTGACGGTGGTGGATGACCTTTCCACCGGATTTCGAGATGCTGTTCCGGCGGACGCGCGCTTTGTGCGGATGGACATCGGGGACGAAGAGGCGGTCCGTGCGCTGGCGATGGAAAGCAAATTTGACGCGGCGTTTCACTTTGCGGCAAAGGCGTTGATACCGAAGTCAGTGGTTGATCCGGGAATATTTTTTCAAACTAACGTGGCTTCGGGAATCCGCATGCTGGAAGGATTGCGGGCAGGGGGAGTGAAGAACTTTGTGTTCTCGTCGTCATCGGCGGTGTACGGCGAAGGTGGAAGAAATGCCATTGATGAGGATGCGCCGAAGAACCCAATGAATTCTTACGGCGAAACCAAACTGATCTTTGAGCAGATATTGCGCTGGTACGCGAGTGCGTATGGCTGGAGTGTGTTTGCGTTTCGCTATTTTAGCGCAGCGGGCGGAACGCCGGAGCGCGGCGAGCGTCATGAGCCGGAGACGCATTTGATCCCGCTGGTGCTGGAAGCGGCTGCGGGGGAGCGCGAGTGCTTCAGCATTTACGGCGACGACTACGATACGCCGGATGGAACATGCCTGCGGGACTTTATACATGTCCTGGATATTGCGGACGCGCACATTCGCGCACTGGCGAAGATGGAGCAGCCGGGAATGCGGGTTTACAACATTGGGGTGGGGAAGCCGTATTCAGTGCGGCAGGTGTATGAGGCGGTGGAGAGAGTGACTGCGAAGAAGGTCCCGGTGCGGGTTATGGGAAGGCGTGCGGGTGATCCGGCAATTTTGTTCGCGAGTCCGAGGCGAATCATGGCGGAGTTGGGATGGCAGCCGCGGCATTCGTCGTTGGAGGAGATTCTGCGGTCGGCGTGGGAGTGGAAGCTGAGATCCCAGAAGATAGGAGCGGCCGCGCCGCGATGAAGGCTTTTATTCTGGCAGCGGGGAACGGGACGCGGCTGCGTCCGTTGACCGATACGGTTCCAAAATGCTTGCTGCCGATTCGCGGCGTGCCGTTGCTGGAGACTTGGCTGAAGAATTGTGAATGTGCGGGCGTGAGTGAGGTACTGGTGAATGCGCATGCTCATGTGGAGCAGGTTAAAGAGTTTGTGGCGAGGCGAAAAGGTGCAGTGAAGGTGCGCGTGGTGGAAGAGCCGCGGCTTTTGGGCAGCGCAGGGACGCTGGCAGAGAATAGGGATTTTGTCGCCGGTGAGAAAACGTTCTTGGTCTTGTATGGCGATGTTCTGACTAATATCGATCTGGCGGGGTTGTGGCGGGCGCACCAGGGAAGAGATTTGGCGGCGACGATCGGCGTTTATCAGGTACAGGATCCGAAGCGTTGCGGGATTGTCGTTGTAGATGATCAGGGAATGGTGAGGGAGTTTACGGAGAAACCGGAGCATCCGAAAAGCAACTGGGCGTTCAGCGGCGTGATGGTGGCTTCGCAAGAGATATTGGGTGTGATCCCGGAGGAGCGTCCGACAGATATTGGGTTTCACGTGCTGCCCAAGCTGATGGGACGCATGGCGGCGTGCGAGACGGCAGATTATCTGGTGGATATCGGGACCATAGAGAATTACGAGCTGGCGCAGCGGGAGTGGCCGGAGTTGTGAACCAGCGAGCGGAACGGACCATTGCAAGGGAGACAGACGAGATGTTGGCTGGCGTGATCTTTGACATGGATGGCGTAGTGGTGGACAGTCATCCGGCACACATGCTGGCGTGGAAGATGTTGTTGGAAGAGTTGGGAAAGAATCTGTCAGAGAGCGATCTGGATTTCGTACTGGATGGTCATCGGCGTGAAGAGATTCTGCGGCATTATCTGGGAGAGCTGACGGCAGATCAGGTGAAGGAATATGGATCGCGGAAAGACGCGTTGTATCGTGAAGCCGCGCAGGAGTTGAAGACGATCCGCGGACTGGAAGAATTTATGAACCAGCTCGCAGCTGCGGGCATTGCGATGGCGGTGGCAAGTTCGGCCGGACGCCAACGAGTGGAGCAGACGCTGGAAAAGTTGAGACTGGCAAAGAGGTTTCGCGCCGTAGTGACCGGAGACGATGTAGTGAAGCACAAACCGGATCCAGCAGTGTTTTTGATGGCGGCGCAAGAGATGGGTGTGAGGGCGGAATCGATTCTGGTTTGCGAAGATGCAGCGGTGGGCGTGATCGCGGCGAAGAGCGCGGGGATGAAGTGTTTGGGAATTGCGGTGGAAGGACGCGAGGCGCAGTTGAGGCAGGCGGGAGCAGATCGTGTGGTAAGGGACTTCAGAGAAGTAAGATTGGAAGAGGTAAGCGGGATGTTTTAACGCCGAAAGATTTGCCCGGACAAATGCACAGGTCCTTCGACTCCCACCCCATCGCGCGAAGCGCGCGTCGGGGACCCAGGTTTCGCCCTCGCGTCCGCTCGGACTCACTCAGGATGACAAGGGTTTAGATTGTGCAAGTCCAGTGCCGCGAGTAATTGCCGAGCAGTTTTTGAAGAAAGCGCAAGGTCCCTCCGTCCTACTCGCGCGCTGAAGATGGCGCGCGCTCGCTGCACGGACGTCGGGATGACGACGAACAAGTTCGGGCTTGAAGGGACCATGAGTGCACTCCGGCAGACCGGGAAGGAGCTAACTTCCTGTGGTCCGCCAAAATGCCTGAGCAAAGCGGTCAGCGGTTAGCAATCAACCGATCGCCGCCCTTCTCAGCTCGCGGGACGCGAACTCGTCAATAGTTTTTACCGCAGCTTTCACCGTTGGGCGTGCGTGAGGGCGGATGACCTGGGCGGAGAAACGCTCCATCTCTTCCAGTTGCGGGCTAAATTGCAGCAGCAGCAGATTGGCGCCTGCGTCTTCAAACTCTGCGATGCGCTCGGAGACTTGTTCGGGCGTCCCGACCAGGCCGGAGCGCAGGCCGCGATTCGACACCGAGTAGTCTTCGAGTGAGACGCGCTGGTCAAGCTGCGTGTTGGCCAGCCATTGCTGATAGTTGTCGTAACCGGCGGCGTTTTGTTTTACGTCGGTGATGCGGCGGAGTTCGCGCTGGGCTTCTTCTTCGTTGTCGCGGACGATGGCGTACGCGGCCACGCCGAACTGCATCGGCGGCAGACCGAACTTTTCTCGACGGGCGGATAGGTCGGCGATCTTAGCGCGGATTTTCTCCGGCGGGTCGCCGTGCATGACGTACGCGTCACATTTCTGGGCGATCAGGTTCTTGGCGGCTTCCGATTCACCTCCAGCATAGATCACCGGGCGCGGACGCGAGACGGGCTTGGGCTGGAGGACGAGATCGTCCACGCGGTAATACTTGCCGTGGTAAGTGACGTGATCTTGCTTCCATGCTTGGTCGACAACGTCGAGCCATTCAGAAGTGCGGGCGTAACGGTCATCATGCTGGTCAAACTGCACGCCGTATTTGCGGGCTTCTTCAGCCCACCAGGAAGAGACGACGTTGAGAGAGACGCGTCCGTTACTGATGTGGTCGATGTTCGCGGCCTGCTTGGCCAGTAGCGCGGGATTGTGGAACGTGGGGCGCACGGCGACCATCAACTCAAGCCGATGCGTGACGGCGGCGAGAGCAGCGGCGGTGGACCAGGCGTCGAGAGAAGATTCTTCCGGGCCCTTGATGTCGTTGAGATTCAGTTCGGCGACGAGGGTAAGGTCAAAGCCGATTTCTTCACTGCGGCGCGCGAGCCGGCTGACGTAAGGCCAGGTGGCCTGCATGTCTTCATCTTCAACGTTGCGCAGCCATCCACCGAAAACGGGAAGCCAATATCCGTAACGCATCAGGCGACCTCCACGGCTTGCGAGGTTTGCGATGCTTCTGAGTCTTCAGAAGCTTGGGCGGCTTCAGATTCGAGAAAGTCTACGAGCCGGACGAAAGGATCAAAGCCTACGACGCGTGGCCCGTCGGCGACGAAGTTGGAGAGCGCGTTGATGTCGTAGTAGTAGAGCTGGCCGTCGCGATCGTCAATGATGTATTCGACGCCGCCAACTTCAATGTCCGCCGCGCGCATGATGCGTTCCACTCCGTGGATGACTTCGTCGGACGGCGTGTAGCCTTCTACTTTCAGGCCGGACTTGGGTGCGTCCACGGGGCAGGCGGCGCGCTGGAGATCCTGGCCGCCAGTGGTACGGCAGATATCGGCGGGGCAGAGGTCGAAGGTGTCACCGGTGAGATGGACCTTGATGCCGTAGATAAATTTGCAGCCGACCACTTCCACGCGGACGATGTGTCCGCCACGAGCAGGAATAAATTCCTGCACGAGGGCCGTGGTGTCGAGGCCAAGATCGATAGCGGCTGGGCTGCCGGGTTCGGCGTTCACGGATTCCTCGAGCTGCTCACGCGTGAGAAACTTCTTGACGCCGGCGCCGCTACCGCCAATGTTGGGCTTTACGACGATAGGGAAGCGGAGACCTTCGGCGGCCTGGAGCGCGTCCGCCGGGGAGTTGATGACACGCGACTTGGGATACGGCAAGCCGAGCGATTCGAGCAGCGAAAGCTGAAGGGCCTTGGACGTCTCGTAGCGGAAGGCCTTTTGTCCGTTGACCACACGTTTGCCGCGCTGCTCAAGATGCGCGAGGTAGTACTGCGTATAGAAGATGCCCTGGCCGTGACCGCGGCGATAAGCGGATGGGCTCATTCGATTGAAGATGAGCGAGTAGTTGCCGTCCCCGTTGAGTTGCGCGGGGTCAAAGTGGTGCTGCGCGGCGTTGACCTGGACGAAAGGCGTGCCACGGCGTTCCAGTTCAGCAAACAGCGGCTTGAACCAGTGCGGGTGTTCGTAATAGACGGCGATGGGCTTTCTGGCTTGGGACATACGTTCCTCATTTTTATGAGGACCGCTGCTGAGGAAGGCCTGGGAAACGAAAAGGCCGCTCAGCTTGAGCGGCCCTGACTTTCGGAATCTTTGAATTTACACCTAAGAAAGATTGCGCGTCTGCGGCCGCTCGGCTCTGTCCGTACAAGGACACATACAACAGCACATGGCCATAGCCATGGTGGTGTTGGCAGCGGTCGGATTGGCGCAGTAAGACTGCATTAGGATTGGTAGATTAAAGCAGAAGGGGCGGGCGGGAGTCAACTTAGAGATTCTGAAAGCCCTTCGGGAGCCCGGATTGGATTGCCAAGATTGCCAGAATTGCCAAAAGTCCAAAGAATAGATTGCAAGCGTGAAGGCAAGAACGCGTTCTAGTTACGGCCAAGGTCAACTGGCGAAGCTCTGCCCGGAGAGGTACCTCACGTGACCACTCTCGTCCGCCGTTTTCTTTTTACATTCGTATTCACATTCATACTGGTTGGAACAAGCGTTAGCGGCGTTGCGTTGCGCGCACAAGAAGCCGATTCAACAAACAACAATTTGTCGCAAGACGATCCGCTGAAGAGGCCGCGTCCGGCGAAGAAGAAGCCCGCGGAAGACCGGGCGTTCAAGAATTGGCGGGACGAGGTAGCGTCAATCATCACGCCGGAAGAAGAAGCGGCGTTTCGCAAGTTGACTAATGACGCCGAGCGGCAGAATTTTGTGGAGCTCTTCTGGCAGCATCGCGATCCCACGCCAGACACGTCGGAAAACGAATACAAGGAAGAGTTCTACCGGCGCAAGGCGTACGCAATGGAGCATTTTGCGGCAGGGAAGCCGGGCGATAAGACCGATCGGGGAAGAATGTATATCATCCACGGCCGTCCGGATTCGATTGAGGCCCATCCCGCGGGCGGACCTTATCAACGTACCGCGGAAGAAGGCGGCGGTCCGACGCAGACCTTTCCGTTTGAGATGTGGCGCTACCGCCACATCGACGGTATTGGCGACGAAATTGAAATCGAGTTTGTGGACAGCTGCGGTTGCGGCGGCTACCACATGACGCTGGACCGCGGGGAGAAAGACGTCTCCAATCACGTGCCGGGAATGGCACCGACTACGTTGGAAGCCGCGGGGCGGGCGAGCCAGGCCGACCGGGCGAAGGGTCCTGAGCATCTGGGGAAGTCGTTGTTCGATCCGAATCGCGAGACTAAGGAATTTGACCGGATGCGGGAACAGGCGTTGATGAATGCGCCGCCAGCAATCAAGATGGGAGCGCGGGAAGGCGTGAGTTCCACTATTAGAAACCTTTTGCCTTTCGACTACCGTGTGGATTTCGTCAAGGCGCCGGAAGAAAAAGCCGTTGTGCCAATCACGATCCAGGTGGCGAACAGCGTGATGACCTACGTTAGCAAAGACGGCGTGCAACACGCCGCAGTGGATATACAAGGTCTGGTGACGACGCTGACCGGTAAGACGGTTCAGAGCTTTCATGAGCCGCTGCGGCTGGACGTTGCTGCCGAGGCTCTTGGCAATTTTGTGGGAGGCACATCGCGGTATCAAAAGGCGTTGGTACTGGCGCCGGGGCGCTACAAGTTGGAACTTATCCTCAAGGATGTGAATGGGGACAAGCTGGGACTCATGAGCCGGGCGCTGAATGTTCCCGATTACGCTGGCGATCAAGTTGCGTCGTCAACGCTAATTATCGCGGACCTGATCGAGCCGGTGGCGGCGCGGGACATTGGCGCCGGCAACTTTGTGTTGGGGGCGATGAAGGTGCGTCCGCGGGTGGCGACGGGAGGTGCGGAAGAAGTTGAGTTCCAGCGCGGACAAAGAGTTTCTGTGTGGATGGAGGTGTATCACCTGGGGGACAGGGCGGCGGTTGAATATGAAGTAAAGAACGCCGTGAGTGGGCAAATTGTGGTTTTCAACACCGAATCCGCCGAGATACGCGGCAACCAGGCAACGCTGGCCAAGAACCTGCCGCCGGACGTTCTACTTCCGGGCGAGTATCAGGTAACGGTGAAAGTGACGGGCGCGTCAGGACAGACGCTGGCGCAGTCGGCGAAGTTTGCCGTGAGATAGGCAATTGCCAAGGTTGCCAGAATTGC
>Ga0209069_10000217_pt1 | contig 24258 bp, 20 predicted proteins | sample Str013_2_FD_187202 | JGI IMG/M metagenome (GOLD analysis project Ga0209069, IMG submission 187202) | Freshwater sediment microbial communities in response to fracking from Pennsylvania, USA - Straight Creek_MetaG_SC_2013 (SPAdes) (version 2) | ecosystem: Environmental > Aquatic > Freshwater >...
GGGGCGACGGCGCTGCCGTGCCGACGTCGCTGCTGTCCGAAGACGTCGATGCTCTCGGTGTGATCGACGCGTTCGCCGTCACCGGCCCGGCGACGATCGCGGTGCCCGACTCGATCGAGGTCTTCGCGGTTCTGACGCAGGACCTGATGACGGGCCGTTGGCGATGGCATCTCGACCCGCCAGGACCGGCCGGGTTCGAGATCGTCCCCGAACCAGCGATGGCGGCAGCGACCGCGGTCACCGACGACGCCGACGACGCCGAACGCGGCCTGATCAGCGCGGCGACGCGGCTGGCGGTACGTGTGCTCGGCAACCGGTTGGGCGATCGCGTGCTGGCCGGCGCGACGCGCTGGGCGGTCGGCGGCTGGGAACGGTCGCATCGTCCGGTTGGGTTGCGCTGGTTCCGGCCCGGCGCGCTGCTGACCGACGGCGCGAGTGGTTCGGACGTGTCGTCGGGCGTGCTCGCAGCCGGACCGTCGTTGCTGTTCCTCCACGACCTGTTCGGGCGCAGCTCGACGAGCTTCTATGGCTTCGACGGCGCGCTCCACGCTGACCTCGACGCGAAGTACGGCACGCGCCTGTGGGCGTACGAGCATCCGACGTTGGCTACGTCGCCAGCGGCGAACGCGCAGGCACTGCTCGCACTGCTGTTCCCGAGCGATGACGATGACGCCGACGATGACGCCGCTCACGATGTGCTCGTCGTCGACATCGTCGCCCACGGCCGGGGCGGGCTCGTCGCCGCCGCGCTCGTGGATGCCGTTGCACTCGAACCGTACGCCGGGCGGATCAAGATCGGGACGACGATCCTCGCCGGCACACCGTTGACCGGCACGAAGCTGTGCGATCCCGATCAGCTGGCCAACCTCCTCAACCGCTACACGAACCTGCTGTCGTTGATCCCTGACAACCCGATCACGACGACGATCGATGCTGTCCTGGCGACGGCGACGGAGATCGCCCGCAACGCCGCTAATGGTCTCAGCGGTGTGACGGCGATGAGCAACCCCGGCCCGATCGGCGCCCGCGGGTCGTACCGCCTGATCGCCGCCAACCACGTCCCCGCCGCCAACGGTGCGCTGTCGCTACGACTCGCCGACGCCGCCATCGACCGAGTGCTCGACGGCGACAACGATCTGTTCGTGGCGACGACGTCGGCCATCCCGACCGGTGCGCAAGCAGTCACGTCATCTACCGACGATGCCGTCGTCCTCGCTGGCCATCATCGCAACCTGTGGAGCGCGCCATCGTCAACGGGCGCATCGGACGCCGCGTCGGAGGCGATCAGACGATGGTTGGACGTCAAGACGAGTCGCGAGATGGCCGGCGCCGACGAAGCGGCGAAAGCGGCGCGCCTCGATCAGGCGATGGAGACACCGGCCTCGACATCAACGGGCACCGGCGAGCCGCCGACGCCGCCAGCACCGGCTCTGGCGGCCTACGAGTTGCGGCTCGACGTCCTCCACGCCGCCGTCGAGTACGCCGACCACGCCGTGCTCGCCGGGCACTTGCGCGGCTCGGAGCTGACCGGCGCCGAGGGCTCGCTCGATGCTCGCCTCAATGGACGCCTCGGTCTGCGCCACCTCGCCCGCCGCTACCCGGAACGGATCGGCGAGGTCCTCGCCCTCCCGAACGACATCGACCACGGCGGCACCGGCTTCCCGCCGAGCGTGATCATCATCGGCTTGGACCTACCCGGCAAGCTGACGCGCTCGCTGCTCACCGACGCCGTCGGCGCCGGGTTGCTCGATCACGCGCTGGCGCGGGCCGAGCAGCAGGCAGCGGGCAGCGGTCCCGAGATGCTCGCCGTCTCGACGATGTTGATCGGCACCAGCGGCACCGTCGGGCTTCCGATCGAGAGCTCCGTTGGCGCCATCGTCGACGCCGCCCTCGCCGTCAACGCTCAGCTCGTCGAGCTCGGCAGCGACGGCGGGGGCCACGTCGGCGATCGGGTCCGGATCGGTGCCATCCAGTTCGTCGAACGTCACGCCGACAAGGCCGAGGTGGCGGCGCGCGCCCTCGCCCGCATCGACGATCTGTTGCTCGTCGACCCCAACGTGCACACGCGCCTGCGACCGAGCGCTGGCATCTCCACCGGTGGCGGCGCGTGGCCGGCTCGTCTCGCATCGGACGAGGACCCCGGTTGGCAACGCGTCATCGTCCGCAGCAGGGCCGAGGCCGAGCGCTCCTCGCTTGCTTTCACCGTCATCGGTTCGCGCGCCCAGGTCGAAGAGATGCGGATCGCCGCCAACACCGCCGCTGTCGATGCGTTGCTCCGGCGCGCCTTGCGCGGAGCGGGCGACAACCGCGTCGCCGCGGCGTTGTTCGAGCTGCTCGTGCCGCGCGAGCTCCGCCTGGAGATCGCCGCCGCCGACAACTTGCAGTTCGTCGTCGACGAGAGCAGCGCTGCCTATCCGTGGGAGGCGTTGGTCGCCTCGCGAAGTGGCGCTGCCGCCGGGCGGCCGTTGAGCCGCGGCGGCGGCTTCATCCGCCAGTTCTACGACACCGAAGGGCACCGCAGTGAGTTCCGAGGCACGAGCAGCCGTCGCGCTCTCGTCATCGGCAACCCGCCCGGTGATACCAAGACGTTCCCGCCGTTGCCCCACGCCTACGCCGAAGCTGCGAGCGTCGGCGAACGGTTCGCCATCGCTGCGTTCGATGTCGTCAGCTTGCTGTGGGAACCGGAGCTGTCCGATAGCGGCGACGGCACCGTCACAACATCGATCGCCAAGCACGAGCCGAGCCGCTACGACACCGGCGACTCGAGCGCCGACGTGCTGGGCGCGCTGACCGAGGAGCTCCGCATCCTCCACATCGCTGCCCACGGCGAGATGTCGCCTGGTGCAACGCCGGATGATCCCGGCTCGGGCGGCGTGATCATCGGCAACGGCGTGCTGCTCACCGCGGCCGACATCGAGCAACGATCGTCGGTGCCAGAGCTCGTCTTCCTCAACTGCTGCAACCTTGGAGCGCGACTTGATCAGGCTGCGAACCTGGCGCGGGCGTTCATGAAGCGGGGCGCGCAGGCGGTGATCGCCGCCGGCTGGACCGTGAACGATGTCGCCGCGCAGGCCTTTGCCGATCGCTTCTATCGCGACATGCTCGCCGGCGAGACGTTCGGGACCGCCGTGCAGCGGGCTCGCCGCGACGCGTACACGGTCAAACCGAAGTCGCTGACATGGGCCGCGTACCAGTGCTACGGCGATCCCGGCTACCGCTTGGAGGCGAGCAAGCGCGCTGCCGGCGGTGTCGACGATGTCGTCAGCGAGAGCGAGTTCGTCCGTCAGGTCAAGGTGCTCGCCACCGACATCGGTGACGTCGGCCGTCCCGACGCCGATCGGATGGTGCGCGCCCAGTTGCGGTACCGCGGCGCGCTCGACGAGATGGCGCGCCGGTCGCAGCAGCGTTGGGACAGCGCGCCGGTCGCCTACGAGCTCGGTCTCGCGTACTCGGAGCTGGGTGCGTTCGATGCCGCCATCGCTCAGTACGAGCGGGCGTTGACCTACGACGAGGCCCACGTCCCGGTGCGGGCCCTCGAACAGCTCGGCAACCTGCAGATCCGCCGCGCCCAGCAGCTCACCCGCTCCCAGGCGGCAACGAGCGACGGCGTGGACGGTCTCGCCGACGGGCGCGTCGATGCGCTCGTCGATGGACTCGTCGATACACGTGTCGATGGCGACGTCGGCGCGCGCATCGATGCGCTCGTCGACGGTTCGTTGCAGAACTTGCGCGGCGCACTCGCCATCGGTGAGACCGGCGAACGGCTGGCGCTGCTCGGCAGCCATTTCAAGAAGCGGGCGACGTTGTCACACGAACGGCGCGACGAGTGGCTGGCGCAAGCCGCTCGCTACTACTGGGATGCACAACGCCTTGCGCCGCGGCCCTACCACTTGCTGAACTTCGTTCAGCTGTTCGTCCTCCTCCACGGCCATCTCCCATCACGGGCGGGGCTCGATCCAGTTGATGCCGTGCAACGCATCGAGGTCGAGATCACCATCGAACACCGCGACGACCGTCACGACTTCTGGGGGCGCAACACGCTTGGCGATGCCGCGCTGACGCGGCTCATCGCCGGCGAGCTGTTGACGGTCGGCCGCGGTGCGGCGGCGCGCCCGCTGCAGCCGACACCGGAGGCGGTCGTGCAGCGGTACCGCCACGCGTTCGCGCTGCGGTCAAGTTGGCGCGAGCGGCGCAGCTCCCTCGACCACCTGCACGACGTCATCGACCTATGCGATCCGTCGCAGTCCGAGCTCTACGAGCGCCTCGTGCGCGTCCGCGATGACCTCGCAACGTGGACGCGAGCAACGTTCGGTGATCAATCATGATCGCGGTGTTCCGACGTTCGGCGCGATCATCCCGTCATCTCGACGATGTCTTCGGCCAGCAGCTTGGCGATCGTGTCGCTGTCGATGCCAAACATCGTCTCGAGGATGTCCCAACTGTGCTGACCGAGGCACGGTGCCGGCGCCCGCGGCGCTCCCGGCGTGCGTGACATCGTCGCCGCCAGGCCCGAGTACGGGACGGCGCCGTAGACGGGATGCACGAGCGGGACCCAGTAGCGGCGATGGGCGATCTGCGCGTCGGTGTGCAGCTCGGGAACACCGAGGACTGGTGCGCAGGCAACGTCGGGTTGCAGCATGGCGACGATCTCACTCGCTCGTCGAGACGCCGTCCAGGCGGCGATCAATGACTCGATGGCGTCCTCGTCGCGCCGGCGACCAGCGGCCGTGCGCCAGCGCACCTCGTCAGGCAACCCCGCTCGCTGCGACAACGCCAACCACTGCGCATCGTCAGCACAGCTGATCGCCACCCACGCTTCGGCGCCGGGACCGCCGTCGGGGTAGCGGGCGGCGCGCTCGGCTTCGACGACGCAAGGGAACACGCCGTTCGGGACGAGGTCACGATCACGGTTGCCGGCGCGCGTCGCAACGCGACCGTCGATCTCGTAGGCGAGCAACTCTGGTCCGAGGAATTGCAGCGACGCCTCGTACTGCGAGAGATCGATGTGCTGGCCGACTCCGGTGCGGCGGCGATGATCGAGCGCGGCGAGCAACGCGGTGGCGGCGAATCGCTGCGAGACGAAGTCGGTGTAGGCGCCATAGATCATCGTCGGCGAGCGATCGGGCCATCCAGTGAGCTCGTAGAAGCCGGCGAGACCGGCCATCAAGTTGCCGAAGCCGCGGTACAACCGGCGCGGCCCGGTCTGGCCTTGCATGCACGTCGACAGCATCACCACTGATGGGTTGCGCTCGCGGATGTTGACGTAGTCCATCCCCCAGCCGGCGAGCGCCTTCGGAGTGAACGACTCCAACACGACGTCGGCCCATTCGATCACTTGCCATGCCAGCTCGCGGCCGCGCTCATCGGACAGGTCGAGACCGAGCCCGAGCTTGTCGGCGTTGAAGTCGCCGTAGAAGTGGCTGTTGTTGATCCCCGACTTCCCGCCGACGAACGGCGGGTTGAGGCGCAGCACGTCGGGCCGCTTCGACGACTCGACCTTGATCACCGTCGCGCCGTACGACGCGAGGTAGCCGGCTGTCATCGGCCCGACGCCGACCCACGACAGATCGAGGACCTTCAAACCCGCGAACGGGTCCGAGTCTTGCGTTGCTGGATCGATGGCAGCGTCGACCGGCCGCGATCGTCGAAGCGAACGGGCGGCGGCGGCGCGGACGGCGACGGCGGCGGTGTGCTCGCCGATGTGCGGCGCCCGGCGCGTCGTGTCGAGCGGAGTGGCCGACAGCTTGGCCCACGGACCGGCCCACGCCATCGGACCACGTTCGCCTTGTTCGTTGGGCACGAAGTAGTCACGCGCTGCGAGTTGCTCGTCGGCGCGGATGTCGGCGACGGTGCTCACCGGGGCGAGCAGCAAGAGGTGGTCAAGCGCAGCCTGGTACAGCTCGGCCTTCGTGTGACGAGCGAAGAGCCGTTCGAGCGTTGCTCGCACACCGGCGAAGAACTCGTCTGGTTCAGAAGCGAAGTTGATCCTCGCGTAGTCGCGGTCTTTGACCAACGGATCGGCGACGCCTTCGCGATCGGCCCACTCCATCAAGAAACGCATCATCGGGCCGCCGATCGGTCCCGCTGCAGCGAGCACCGCGGCGTGGCCGTCGACGCAGGCGTTGATGACTCGGAAGAACGACGCGCCGGCGTTGTTGAACGGGCCGAGGCGGAACAGCTCGCGCCCTTCGAGGACGTGGAAGGCCTGGGCGTTCATCAGGCAGCGGATGCCGGCCAGTTGTGCCGAGACGTCGACGTGCTGGCCGGCACCGGTGCGCTGCGCGTGCCACAGCGCAGTCAGCGTGTGCACCGCGGCTTCGACGCCGGCGTGCATGAACAGCTGCGGCACCGACAGCCGCAGCGGGGCGCGGTCGGCATCGCCCGTCAACCACATCTCGCCCGTCGTCGCCGCCACCGTCAGGTCGGTCGCCGACCAGCGGGCGTACGGCCCGGTGCGACCGAACGGTGAGATCGACGTGACGACGAGGCGAGGGTTGCGGGCGAGCAGCACGTCGACACCAAGGCCACGTTCGTCCATCCAACCAGTGTCGAACGACTCGATGACGACGTCGGCGCCGTCGACGAGATCGAGCAACTCGCCGCGTCCACTGGCGTCGTCGAGATCGATGACGATCGCCGACTTGCCCCGGTTCTCGAACCACCACGACAGGTTCTCCTCCGGCGATGGTGATGATTGATCGGCGAAGAGCCCCTTGCTCCGGCCTGGATCGCCGCCGGGCGGCTCGATCTTGATCACCTCGGCACCGAGATCGGCTAGCACGCGACCGCACATCCAGCCGCGCTCGATGGTGAGGTCGAGCACCGTGTAGCCGTCCAACGCCGTCAACGCCGTCAACGCGCACCTCCCTGCGTCACGGTACACGTGACCAAATCAGCGCTCGGACGCCGACGCCGCGACCGAAACAGCGTCGGTCGCGACGTCGGCGCCTCGACTCAAGCTCGACGCACGAGGCTACGGCGGGTCGTTGCTCCGACGACGACGGCACCGACGACCATCCCGCCGAGAACCGCAGCAGCGGCGACGACGGCGACGACCCACGTCGTGCTCGTGCTCGCCGGCTTGGCCGGCTCAGGTTGGAACGGCGCCTGCGGGACTGGAGCGACAACGGGGACGAGGTCGCGCTTGACGTTGCCGGCCGCGGCGTTGATCGCAACGTGGGTGAGGTAGGCGTTGTTCGGCACCCACGTCGAGTTCTTGTCGGAGCGCAGATCGTCGAGCAAGCTCGCCGTCGCGGGACGCGACCGCTCGATCGTCACGCCCTTATCGAGCGAACCGAACGTCGGCTTCACCGGCGTCAACAAGAACACATCGGCTTGAACGCGCTCGCGGTCCTCCTTGCCGGCGGCGAGGATCTCGAGCGGCACCCACGGTCGATCGAGAGGGAGCTCCAAGTGGATCGGGATGCCGTCACCGGTACGGAAGTTGCTCGCCTTGGCCCGAGTGGCGTCGAACTTGGCGGCCATGAAGTACGGCGAGCGGTTGCCGTAGCGCTCGAGCACCGTCGTCACCGTCGGGTCGATGTCGAAGCCGTTCTTCGTCGCCCACTCGACGACCTCCTTGCCGCCACCGCGCAAGACGGTCACGTCCAGCGAGTCGATCTGGACCTGCTTCAGCACCTCAGCTTTGTCAGCGGTTGCGGACGCTGCGGCCGTCGTCGCCGCGCCGGCGGCTGCGGGAGGCGGATCGATCTCGCGCCGCAGACGTTGCAACGTCCAGTCACCGGCGCGCTCGACAGTCGTCGGCTCCGACGGCAACGGCACGATCGAACCGAAGCTCGTCTGCGCCGACGAGAACTCGAAGCTCGTCACGTAGTGCTCGACACCGTTCTCCCATGACGCCAGCGTCGTTGTGCGTAGGAGCTCGACCGCGCCGTTCGGCGCGACCAAGAACCCGCACGCTGCCGCCGGGCCGGCCCCGATCGCGACCGACGTCAGCACCAGCGCTCCTGCCATCATCGTCTTGCGTACCATGATCGACTCCTCTCCGTCGTTGTTCCTCTCGACGGGTTGGACGTCGTCGCGGGCGTGCCCGGTTCCCGAGCTGTTCGCGCTTGTCGGACTGTGCAGCTGAGCGCTCAGCGGTCGACGGGCTCGCCGAACACGACGCACTCGTAGTGGGCCAGGCCTTGCTCGTCGGCGCTGCGCACTGTCGTGAAGTTCTCGGCCCAGGCATGGTCGTGCTCGAACACGGTGCCATCGTTGCGGCGGATCTCGGTCGGGTGCGAGACATCCCAGACCTCGCCTTCGGCGTGGTAGTCGCCGCGGTACACACCTTGCCCGAGACCGTCGTCGAAGCCGCCGAAGTAGCCGCCACCTTGGCAGTAGACCCATCCGAGATCGGCGACGGTGTAGGCGCGGATCACACCGTCGGCATCGGTCAACGAGAACGAGCCGTGATGCAACCGGCGACCGCCGTCGTAGAAGTGGAGATCGTGCTCGATGCTCGTGACCGGCACCTGACGATCGGTGAGCAAGATGTTGCCGTGACGTTGCGTGCGCACGCCGTCGGGACGATCGAAGCACATGAAGAAGCCCGAGTGGCTGGCCATGTTGTAGAGCACCCACTGGCGCACGCCAGCGGGACGGCGAGGCACGCCCGGCCGCGGCGCGCCGTACAGGCGCGGTCCACCGCGACCGCTCTGGTAACCCCACGAGTGGTTGCGGAAGAACGACGCATGGGAGCGAGTGAGCGTCACCGTGTCGGCACCGATCCGCACCCAACCCTCGCACTGGCCGGTGATCTCATACGTGGCGCGCTCTGACACCAAGCGACCGTCGACACGAGTGATGTCGATCGGTGTCTGCTGCGCCACCGCCGTGGCGTGACACGTCACGTCGAGGGCGATGTCGCCATCGTTGCCATCGAGGACGAGGCGCACGATCTGCATCGGCTCGACGATCTCGAGCCGCAACGGCCCGACGCCGAGCGTGTCCATGTCGGGACGAAGCCGGCGCGACAAGCGCAGGTTGTGCTGGCGGCCTTCGTAGCGCAAGCAGATGAAGCCATCGAGGACATCGTTGTTCTGGTACAGGCGCACGTTCGACGTCAGCGCGACGCGGCCCTCGTCGTCGCAGAAGCAGACGTAGTGCCCATCGTTCCACTGCGGGTCGCTCCCTTGCACCGCGGCGAACGTGTCAGTGATCTGGTGGTATGGGTACTCATCGGCGCGCAGCAACATCAGGCGTACCTAGCACACCGGCGATGCTGCAACCGTCAACCGGTGACGATCAGAACGCCGCCGAGAGCGGGTCGAGGCCGAGGAACACGCGGCCGGCGTCGTCGATCGCGTGGGGCGAGACCATCAGGTGTTGACCGACGACGTGAGCATCGCGAAAGCAGCGCGCCAGCGGGTGATCGGCGTCGCTCATCGCTGTGCCCGCCGCTTCGTACAACCTGGTGACGGCGGCACCACATGCTTGGGCGGCGTGCGAGCATGCCAGACGGACGAGCGCTTGTTGACGCACCGTTGGCCGATCGCCACGCTGCACCGTCGCCCACAGGTCGCCGACGACGTCGGTGCAAAAGCCACGAGCACCGCCGAGCGCAGCTTCGGCTTCGGCGACCGCCAGTTGGGCGCGTGGCCGCTCGCGCAACAGCGCGCCGCTCAGGCGTGGCGTGCGCTCGCTGGCGAGGCGCATGAAGTGATCGATGGCGGCGCGAGCGATGCCGGTCGAGACACCGACCTTGTTGTACGCCAGCCGGCTCGTCAACGGCATCCGGAACAGCGCACTGTCGACGTGAGGTCGTTGGACGCGCGTTTGGGTGATGCGAGCGTCAGGCACGAAGACGTCGCGGACCGAGACGTCGTGGCTGCCGGTCCCCCGCAGCCCTGGGCTGTTCCACGTCTCGACGATCTCGTAGTCGGCACGAGGCACGACGACTTCGATCACATGGCCGTGCCGCTCGGCGTCGTCGAGCGTGCACTGACCCCAGAACCAGTCGGCCCGTTGGGCGCCGCTGGCGAACGGCCAGCGCCCGTCGACGACGTAGCCGCCCTCGACGGCGCGGGCACGCACGACCGGGTTCAACGCGCCACAGATGATCACGTCGGGATGATCGACGACGATGGCCTTCGCCATCTCGGGCGACAGGAACGACGAGCCGATGCCGGTCGTCTCGACGCCGATCATCAACACCCAACCTGTCGCCCCGTCTGCCTCGGCGATCGTTTCGATGGCGGCGATCGTCGTCAGTGGATCGGCCTCGGCACCGCCCAGCGCAGCGGGCACGCACATCGAGAACAACCCAGCCGCCGCCATTGCCCGGACGACCTCGGCGTCGGGCGCCACTGCCTGCTCGGCCGCCGCAGCGCGCTCACGCACGAGCGGTTGCAGTGCCTGCGCTCGCGACACCAACGAGTGCGCGGCGGTCATCGTTCGATCCCCATCGAAGCATTCTGACCGCGTCCGGACCACAGGTCGTCCACGGTCGCCTGCCGCTGCAGACGGACGCGGTAGAGCGCCTCCACACCAAGAACCTCGCGCCGCACGACCTCAGCCACCACCAGGAGATTTCCGGTCAGCTCCTCGACAGTGCCCACCATGCGGCGATGCGCCGCAAGCAGAGGTGTGCAGGCATCGTCGAAGACGCGCAGAGTGTGCGACGTTCCCGGCGCATGTTCTGCGCGCCGCGGCCGGGTACGAGCGGGTGAGCGGGAGGACATGCAGCTGTGGGCCAGACTTGAGGTGTGCCGATGCGAGAAGACTGCATGCATTACCAGAGCCGCCAGTACGACGATGGGGAGACGGCGCGTTTCTGCACGTTGGACCTGGCACCCGAAGCACCGTGGCGATGCCCGCCCGACTGCCATCGCTATGAGCGCCTCGCAATTGCGACCGACTTCGTCGAAGGCTCACTGGCGCGCACTGAGGTCGAGACCGAGCCCGACGCGGCGCCCGGCGACGTTGCCGCGGTCCTCGACGACGCCGAAGACATCGTCAACGCCGCCGCCCCAAACGTGCTCGCCGAGCTGGCTGAGAAGCCGGTGCCGTGGTGGCGGCGTTTCGGTCGGCGCGCGCCTCCCGACGACGACCATCCTGGTCTCAGCCGGCGCTGAAGCGCGACCTCTGACGGCGGGCCGTCATGTTCGCGGGTCGACCGATGCGTCGCGTGGGATCCTTCGTACCGGTGCTCGTCTCGCGAGACGCGACCGCGACATCCTGCTCGTGTTTGCCGCCACGTTCCTCGTGAACGGTGCCGGCGAAGTGTTCGGCCGCCTGTACGCCAAACGCCTTGTGGCGCTCGTCTGGCCGAGCAAACCGGACCCGATCGTCTGGTACACGGCGCTCGGACTTGTCACGCTGCTCGCCGCAGCGCTCGTGCTGCGCTTTGTCGAAGCGCGGATCGATGGAGCCGGCGTTGCCCGACGTAGCTACGCCGCGGCCTGCGCGCTCGGCGCGGTCGGGTTGCTCGTTCTCGCCCGCGCACCGAACGGCGCGACCGCCGCAGTCGGGGTGCTACTCGTTGGTGGGATCTCGTCGCAGTGTTCGCCCGAGCGACCACTGTGTCTGCGGCTCTCACCGCCGCCGCCGTCGTCATGGTTGCCACCACCATGATGGTGCTCCGTCACAACACCGCCACGGTGCCAGCCCGAGACGCTCGCCAACATCAATCGCATTACAAGCCATGACCATCGTGATCGCGAGGCGGCTAGGTCCTCGGCGCACCGATGTGACGTGCGCGGCCAGGGTCGCTCGAACAACTACTACGCCACGCGAACCGGCTGCTGGCGACCTCTTCACGAGCACCCTCGAATTTTGCCTCACTCGTGGCATGCCACAGTTGAGGCGAAATTCGAGCGCCCTTCACGCACGTGCTCCTGCCGGTGAGCGCAGGCAAACCAACGAGCCGTGCCTATCCGCTCGACCGCTTAGTCGTCGCGGCCGCGCGCCGGGTTCCGAATCGGCTCGCCGCCCGAAACTCTTTGGACGATGGTCGCTCTCGTTGGCGAGCATTTCGCATGGCCTCGACTCGACGAGCGGACATGTTCACCGCTGACGGCAGACCGTCCGACGAGGACCCGCGTGAGCATCGACGACGGCTGGGTGACGAACGGACCACACTGGTCGAAGCGCTGCGCTGCCAACGCCTCACCTTGGAGCTGAAGTGCGCCGGTCTCGATGCGGCGGCGATGGCGCGGCGGGCGGTCGAGCCGTCGACGATGTCGCTGCTGGGCCTGGTGCGACACCTGGCCGACGGGGAGCGTGTCACGTTCCGGGTGCTGATGGCCGGCCAAGACGCGACCCCACTGTTCCGTTCCGACACCGACCGTGACGCCGACTTCAATGGTGCAGTCCCGGACCCTGCGGTCGTGACCGCCGCATGGGACGCCTGGCGCGCCGAGGTGGACTTCGCCGCCCGCTTCGTGGCCGAGGCGCCGAGTCTCGACATCACCGCAAGCGATCCGCTGAACCAGCACGGCAGCGGCGGCGGGTCGATGTCGCTGCGCGAGGTGCTGGTCGCCATGATCGAGGAGTACGCCCGCCACATGGGTCACGTCGACCTGTTGCGTGAACGGATCGACGGACGCCTCGGTCAGTAGCGTTTTCCCCGCCGAGGTCTGTGACGGTGAGGAGCGCCGCGCACTGGTGCGATGCACCTACGCGCCCCCAACGGCATCAGCCACGGGACCGGCCTCTACGTGCTCACCCCTCAACGACGACCACATCTCCGCGATGACCCGCTTCGAGAACAGCGTGCTCCCTGGTTCGGGCTACCACGATCACTCCCGACTACGCATCTGACCAGCGGGCGATGATGCTCGTCGACGTCACGAAGCGGACCGGTCGGCCGGCGCTCCATCGCCGCGCCGCGTCGTGCAGGCAGTCGTCGACGAGCTCGGCAACGGCAGCACCGTGTTCGACGGGCGCGTGGATCAACAGCTCGTCGTGCAAGCAGAGGACGATCCGCGCATCGAACGGCGCGAGCCGAGCGCGCACCGTCACCGCCCAGGCCTTGAACAGCTCGGCCGCCGCGCCTTGGACGACGGCGTTGCGGGCATAGCGACCGCGCGCGGCGAGCGCCGCTCGCTCGCGGTTGGGATCGGTGGCATCGGGATCGGCGCCCATCCGGACCAGCCGTCCGCCATGGGTACGAACGTCGCGACCGGCTCGACCGGCGTCCTCGGCGTCGCGCAGGTAGCGCATCGCTACCGGGTACGCGGCGTCGAGGCCGCGCAGCGCCTGGCCAGCAGTGCCCGACGTCTGCCCGTACATCGCCGCCAGCACGGCGACCTTGGCGATGGCGCGCTCGACGCCGAGCCGCGTCGCGATCGGCGCGTAGAGATCGTCGGCCATCGTCGCCCGCATCAACGCATCGTCACCGGACACGGCGGCGAGGACGCGCGGTTCGATCTGGCCAAGGTCGGCGCGCACGAGGACATGACCGGGCTCGGCACTGACCGCGCCGCGCAGCTCGGCCGGCATGTTGTGCAAGCCCGCTTGCGCCGTCATCCGACCGGCAGCACCGTCGCTGCCTGTCCACTCGCCACGCAGGCGTCCGTCGGCGCCGACGTGCTCGTCGAGCCAGCCGTAGCCGTAGGTGGTGGCGATGCGCTCGGCCTTGCGCCACGCCAGCAACGCGTCGACCACCGGATGAACATCGCGCAACGGTTCGAGCCGCCACGCCCGCGTGTTCGGCACGTCGACGCCGACACGTCGCAGCATCGCCCGCACGTGCGTCGGGTTGCGCAGGTCCACGGACCCGGAGCCGTCGAGATGATCGAGGACGCGACGATCGCGTTGTTGACGAGACGTCGCGATCTCGGTCTCGTTCGCCGGTCGTGGACCGATGTAGGAGCCGATGAGCTGCGCGGCATGGTCGACGTCGAGCGGCAGACCGTCGAACATCAGCTCGACACAGAGGAGCTCGGCCGCAGACTCGGCACGCGCCGTCGCTGTCGGCTCCCCGCCGAGCGACGGCGCCCGTTCACTCAAGCGTTGTCGCTGGAGATGGCACGACGTCGCCGCCAACGCTGCCCATCGCGCCATCCGGTCGCTGTCAGCTGCCCAACCACCAACCACCCACTCGGGACGGAGGTGACCGTCAGGGCGAATCGGTTCGTCGACGTCGTCGCCATCGTCGATGTTGCCGTCGCTGAGCAAGTCGAGCTGGCCCATCGTCGGCATCGATCCACCGTCGAGGCCGTGCAACGTCGCCCAGACGAGCGCGCACCCCGCCTGCCAACCTCCGAACAACAGGCGATGAACGGCGTCGACGTCCCAGCAGCGCGCCACTCGGACGCCGGCAGCGACGAGCTGCATCGCGGTCTGGCGCGACCACCACACCCAACGCGGCTGGAACGTCTGCTCGATCAGCGCGACGAGCGCAACCGGATCGTTCGTGTAGCGGGCGACGCAAGCGCGCTCTCGATCGGGCTGCGGCTCGTTGGCGATGGCGAAGCCGCACCCGACGCCCGGAACGATGACCAGTGCGAGCCAGCCACCGCGCTCCAGACCGGCGGCGTGCAGCTCGGCGACGACGCCAAGTCCGTTCTCGCCAGCTTCGAGCGACGCAGCGTGGGCCACGTCAGCGGGCGCCGCCGTCGACGACGCGAGCGATGCGGCGATCAGGGATCAACCAGACGATCGCAACGGCGCTGAAGATCACGATCGCCAACCACGTCGCCACGCCCGCCAAGGCCAGCGCGACGACGTACGCCAACACCGAGACCTTGCCCTTCCAGTCCTTGCCCAACGCGATTGCCAATGCTGACGAGGTGTCGTGCAGCGCGAGCAACGCCCGCGTCAGCAGGTAGTAGGCCACGCCCGCGCCCAACAACATCACGCCGTAGACGATCACCGGCGCGCTCTCGCGAGCGTGCTCACCCATCCACGCCGTACCGAACGGGACGAGCGACAGCCAGAACAACAGGTGCATGTTGGCCCACAAGACTCTCCCATCGACGCGGTCGACGACTTGCATCAAGTGGTGGTGGTTGTTCCAGTAGATGGCGAGGTAGACGAAGCTGAGCACGTAGGCGAGCAGCTTGGGCTGCTCGAGGCGCAAGTCGTGGAACGTGCCGCCAGTGGGGACGCGCAACTCGAGGACCATCACCGTGATGGCGATGGCGAGGACGCCGTCGGTGAACGCTTCGAGCCGGTTCGACTTCACGGGGTTGAGTCTCGCATCGCCGACGACGCCGAGCGTGCGCCGCCGGCGCGCTAGACCTACGGATCATGACTTCGCTACCGGTGCATCGACTCGGCTCGTCCGATCTGACCGTGTCGTTGTTCTCGCTCGGCTCATGGCGAACGTACGAACGGATCCCGCGCCAGCAAGGCCTCGCCGTGATGTGCGCCGCCCGCGACGCCGGCATCACGTTCCTCGACGACGCCCGTTACAACGACGAGTCAGGCGACGCGCCAATGCCGACCGGCTACTCCGAGGTCGTCTTCGGCGAGCTCTTCCGGGCAACCGGCTGGCAGCGAGACGACGTCGTCGTCGCCAACAAGCTGTGGTGGGAGTTCTGGCCGAACCAAGACGCGTCCGGCGAGATCGACGGTTCGCTCGGGCGGATGGGCCTCGATCACATCGACCTGATCTACTCGATGCCACCGCCCGACGGCCTCGCGATGGCGGATCTCGTCGGTCAGGTTGGCGCGCTGATCACCGCCGGCAAGGCGCGCGCCTGGGGCGTCGGCAACTGGAAGGCAGCAGACCTCGCCGCGGCGATCATCGCAGCCGCCGATGCCGGCGTGCCTTCCCCGGTCGCCGCGCAACTCCCCTACTCGCTCGTGCGCCGCGACTGGGTCGAGGACCCAGCGATGGACGATGCCTTGACATCGGCGACGATCGGCCTCGTCGCGTCATACGTCCTCGCTGGCGGAACGCTGACGGGCAAGTACCTGCGCGGTGAAACTGGTCGCGCCACAGACGACACGAACCCGGCGATCGTCGCCGGCAAGGACCTCGCCGCCCGCCTCGTTGCGCTCGCCGGCGAATGGCATGTCAGCGCAACCCACCTCGCCTTCGCGTTCGCGCTCTCGCATCCTCGTCTGGCGAGCGTGCTGTTCGGCGCGACGACAACCGAGCAGCTGCACGAGAACCTCGCCGCGCTCGCCGTCCACGACGCGCTCGACGACGGTCAACGGGCAACACTTCACGACCTCGCCAGCTGAGCAGGACCGACCAGAACGAGCTGAGGGCTCGGACCGCGATGGCCCGAGCCCTCAGCCCAGATGTCAACGCCGCAACGGCACCCTGCTAGTCGCGGTCGTCGTTGACCGCGTTGACGGCGCTAACGATGCCGTGGCCGTAGAAGCCGTTCTGATCGACGGCGGTCTCGCAGAACGGTGAGAACGCTGGCGTGTCGGGGTACACCGCCGGGTTGACGGCCGGGCACGGCGCTTTGGTCGCGGTGCGGAACAAGATGCGCGCCACCGCATCCGGATCCATCACGAACCGGTCGCCGCGACGCTCTCCGCCGAACTTCGAGACGATCAGCGCAGCAACGCCAGCGGCGTGTGGCGACGCCATCGACGTGCCTTGCTCGTAGGCGTAGTAGCCGCAGACGCCGTCCTTGCACTCGAGCTTCGCTCGACCGACGAGCGGCCCCGTCGTCACCGGGTTGCCGGCGGCGTCGATGAAACCGCGACCAAACGCACCAGCGCGCGAGTACGTCGACAGGACGCGATTGGCGGGGTTCGCCAACCCGGTGCCGTTGTCGCGGCTATCGCCGCCGGGTGCCGAGACGTCCGTCTGCTCGATGCCGTAGCTCGAGTAGAACGACAACCGCGTGCTCGGGCCGATCGCCGACACACCGATGACATGCACGCCTTCGTTCGGCATGATCAGGCACGAGTTGTCGACAGTGCGGGACCTGTTCGCACCAGCCGGGAAGTCGGGGCTCGTGTTGTCGATGGTCGGATGGCCGATGTCGATGCCTTCGTTGCCGAGCGCGGCGACGAGGACGACACCCTTGCGATGGGCGTACTCAAGGGCGCGTTGCGTGGCCTCGATGATCGTGCGCTGCTCGAGCTGCTCGGCGGCGCTGTCGGCCGGGTTGGCGGCGCAGTTGAACAGCCACGGGTCGGTGAAGAAGCTCATGTTGACGACGTTGATGCCGGCATCGCCGGCATAGGTCAGCGCGTTGATCGTCGAGTCGAGGAAGAAGAAGCCCGAGTCCTGACCGGCGCGGATGTTCACCAACGTCACCTTCGGCGCGACGCCGCTGATGCCGCGGCCGTTGAGCGCGGCGCCGATGATGCCGGCAACGTGCGTGCCGTGACCGCCGTCATCCTGATCGACGGGATCGACGCAGCTGGCGACCTCGCAGGGGCCGTCGATGGCGGGGATGTCCTTCACGAAGTTGCGGCTCAGCTTCTTCGAGAAGTTCGGGGCGATGTCAGGGTGCTTGCCATCGATGCCGGTGTCGATGATCCCGACGGTGACGTGATGGTTGCCCTTCTCCTCCTTGTACGAACCATCAGCGGTGGCGCCGATGAGCTTCATGTCCCATTGCAGATCGCCGTAGGTCTCTGCCGGCTTGGGGGCCTCGCCATCGCCCGACGAGTCGGCCGCGGCGCTGCTGGCGGCTGCGTCGTCGGCAACGTCGAGCTCTTTCGGGCTGCGGCCGATGGCCTTGTTCTCGGCGACACCCGACACCGCTGCGCTCGTCGCGATCTGGTCGGCGAACGCTCCACCGCTCCCGGCTCGGACCGTGAGCATGCCAACGGCAGTGTTGCGACCGACGACGACACCGCCGGCGGCACGCACCGACTGCTCCGCGGCACCCATCGAATCCGGCGTCGTCGCCAACACGACATAGGTCGCGTCACCGGCGACGTTCGTTGCGGCACCGGCTGGCGGCGCGACCACTGCGGTAACAGCAACTATCAGCCCACCGGCACACAGGACGTTTCTCCATCTCATGACAACCCCCTCATCGTGACGAAGCGACCGCCCATCGCACCTAGCGGCTCGACCGTAGCCGAGGCTTCGGCGGATTCGAGCGTTGGTCCGAGACGCGCCCGAGCATTGCTGCACGAGCTAGATATATCAGAGTGACATCGTATATACTACACTGATGACCAAACACCTGATCGACGTCGACGATCAAGCGCTGACCGCGGCACGTGCCGAGCTTGGAACGACCACCATCAAAGACACCGTCAACGCCGCGCTGCGACGCGCCATCGGCGGACGCGACGAACGAATCCACCAGGCCCTGGACGTGCTCGCTGGCGCCGATCTCGAAGACCGACAGAACGCGTGGCGCTGAGCCACCTGGTCGACACCAGCGTGCTCACGCGGCTCGCACGGCCGTCGGTACGTGCCGTGATCGAGCCATTGGCCCGAGCGGGGCAACTCGCCCGCCCTGGCATCTGCGACCTCGAGATCGGCTACTCGGCCCGGAACGCCAACGAGTGGGACCGCTTGGTCGGCGCCCTCGACGCCTTCGAACCGGTCGACACTACGGCGGCGCACGTCACCCGAGCGCTGCAGGTTCAGCGGCTCCTCGCAGCACGAAGCCAGCGCGGACGCAAGATCCCCGATCTGCTTGTCGCGGCCGCCGCTGAGGCGCTCGACCTCATCGTCCTCCACTACGACACCGACTTCGAGCTCATCAGCTCCGTCACCGGTCAACCATGCGACTGGGTCGTACCGGCCGGCACGATCGATTGAACAGCGGTAGCCGAAGCCCCATTGCGCCGCCCAGTTCACGCCCGTGCCTAACGGCGCGCTGCTCGCAGCTCGTCGCGCATGGCACGGAAGCCGATGAGCTCGAGGCCGAGCGTCGCCAGCCAACGGTTCCACTCCGGCGCGCCGAACAGCTCGTACTCGTCGATGCGGATGTGCGACGTGCCGGGCTCGATGACTTCCAGCTCGCCCGGCGCGTTGAAGTGCATGGCGATGAACGTCAGCCCGTCGGGGATCGAGCTGTACATCGAGCGGTACAGCTCCGCGGCGCTGATCGTGCGATCCCAGCTCGTCTCGTAGACGCGATCGAAGATCACGACACCGAAGTCGCGCGCCTTGGCCACCGCGGCGTCATATGGCGCCGGGTCGGCGCCGGCGAGGTGATCGCTCGGCGCGTAGTCGGCGAGCGTTGGGGCGAGCAGGATCGGCAGCGCGTAGTCGTGACCGAGACGGACGTAGGCATCGCAGAACTCGGGCGCCATCGCCGCGCCCATGTGGGCATCGAGGTGCGTGATGTCGATGCCGATCGACAACGCTCGATCGACTTGGGCGCGCATCTCCGCTTCGGCCGCATCGGGATGGCAATGGCGGCGCGTGCTGGCGACGTCAGGCCACAGGAAACCGTTGTCGTCGGTCAAGCCGGCGGCCCGCGACGGCAGCGTCAACGGGCGCCACTTGTAGTGCGGCTTCTCGGCGTTCAACGTCAAGTGGACACCAAGATCGAGGCTCGGATCGCGCACCGCCATCTCGGCGATCTCGACGAACCACGGACAGGGCACCATCACCGAACCGGAGCCAACGGCCCCGAGCGGGAACAGTTCGACAAAGGCGCGGTTGGCGCCGTGGCACATGCCGATGTCGTCTTGATGAATGGCGACCCGCTTGGTCCCGGTCGGGGCGGGTGTCACGGTCATGGGCGTACTGCCTCCTGTGGTGCCGGGATCTCGACAACCGCGCCGGTCTCCGCGGCGTGGCGCACGGCGTGAGCGATGAGGGTCGCTCGCGCACTCGCCTGCGCACCAGGCGCATCGACGTTCGCGCCGCGCGCCGCGGCCGCGAACGCCGCAGCCTGGTTGACGACGCCGGCCGCAGTAGCGTCGTCAACAAGCGAACCGTCAAGTACCTTGATACCGATCGCATCGCCGATGCGAGCGCGACCCGAGGGCAACAGATCGACGAGGATGGCGCCGCGCGCTCCGAGGATCTCGGTGCGGACGTCGTCGCCGTAGCGGCAGTTGCGCGACAAGTCGACGGTCGCCAGTGCGCCGCCGGCTAGCTCCAACACCGCGACGAGGTTGTCGACGTCTCCGGTCGACGACACACCACCATCGACAGGCGGCAACGACCACGCCCGGACGCGCTCGACGGCGCAACCGGTGAGCCACTCGGCGAGATCGAACTCGTGCACGCCGCAATCGACAGCAAGGCCGCCGCTCACGGCGGGATCGCAGAACGACAACGGCGGCGGATCGGCGTCCCACTGCGAGAGGCGGACCATCAACGGCGGGCCGATGCGTCCATCGACGATCGCGTCGCGCGCCCGCTGCCAGGGCGGCGAGAACCGTCGCCAGAAGCCGACCTGCAGCACCTTGCCGGCGTCACGAGCCAACGTTCCCAAGGCGTCGCTCTCGGCCGGGTCAAGCGACAGCGGCTTCTCGCACAGGACGTGCAATCCCGCGGCGAGCGCGGCGCGCACGAGAGCGGGATGGGTTGGCGTCGGCGTGGCGATCAGGCACGCCTCGACATCAGTTTGGGCGAACGCGGCGCTCGCATCGACGAAGCTGACCGCGCCGCCGATGACGTCACGAAGCGCGTCGATCGACGGTTGCGATGCGTCGGCAACGGCAACGACGTCGATCGACGGCATCGTCGCCAGCTGGCGAACGTGGAAGCTGCCCATCCGACCGACACCGATGACGGCAAGTCTCAGCGGCCCGGTGCTGTCCACCGGCGAAGTGTAGGTCGACGTCTCAGCGGGAGCTCTCGACGATCTGGCGCAGCTGCTCCAGGCGCGGCGCAACGAGATCGCGCAGCAACGTCGGGCGCTTCGCAGCGTCGGCGCGCACCGCTTCGCCCCACAGCGCTCGCCCGACCATGAACCCGGCACAGCCCGCCGAGCACGCCATGCCGAGCTGCGCCGCGAACGCGTCGAACGCTCCGCCGCCGGACAACAGCGCCCACGGACCGGCGCACAGCTCGGTGATCTGCTCGCAGGCGCGCTGCGCGACGGTGATCGATGCGCGACCCGCACCGGGGAACGGCAACTTCAGCAACGCCGCGCCGAGCGGGGCGACGTGTCGCACCGTCTCGACGACGCCGGCGGCGTGCTCATCGGCAACGTCAACCCCATAGAGCAGCGGTTCGAGCACGAGTGGGATGTGATGCGCGGCGGCGTCGGCAACGACAGCGCGGGCGACGTCGATCTGCGCGCCGGCCGACGGCGAACGAGGCTGGTACGGCAGCAACAACTTCACCGCGGACGCGCCTGACGCCGCCGCGGCGGCAACCGACCAACCAGGCAGGATCCGCGTCACCGCGGCGCCGGGATCGGCGAGGTAGCCCTGGTCTTCGAGCGCGGCGGTGAAGCCGACGCCGGCAGGGAGCACGCCGGCATCGAGCACCTGCGGGATCGAGTACGCCGGTTCGAGCATCACGCCCGTCGCGAGTGGCGCCAACGCGGCGACGAGCTCGATCTTCAGCGCCGTGATCGTCGCTGCCGGCACCGATGCCGGATCGTCGGGAGCGAGGAAGACGCGCAGCGAATCACGATGATCGATGGCCAAGACGCGCAACCGACCAGACGCGTCGCTGATCCCGGCGAGCCCGCGAGCACCAGCAGCAGGCTGCGCGCCGTTCACGGAGCGAGCACGGGCAACGTCCACGCGCCTTTCGACCAGTCGTCTTGGATCCAGGTGTACTCGGCGTGGAAGCACGGCGGCGTGGAGCGCTGCTCGTCGGCGAGATCGCCAGCAAGGTAGTTGAGGAAGTACATGTGCGACGTCGGACACGCCACCGTGGAGTGGTAGCCCTTCGTCACCAACACGACGTCACCGTCGCGGGCGACGAACTGCTCGTCGAAGCCTTCGTCGTCGCGCCAGTTGCGATGGAGGATGAAGCCTTCTTCGGGGAGCTGGCGGAAGTAGTACACCTCTTCGAGGTACGGCGAGCCCTCGCGACCGTCGTGGCAGTGCGGCGCCCAACCGGCCCACGTGCCGCGGGGGACGTAGACCTCGTAGAGGATCAAGTGCTCGGCCGGGAGCGGCATCGACAAGATGTGGTTCACCTGCCGGTACGACGTACCGCCGCCGCGCAGCTCGCTGCGCATCTCGGTGGGGCGGAACAGGCGTGTCGGATACTTGCCGACCGCTGGCGCCGAGCCGATGGCGAACGTGAAGCCTGTCTCGGTCGTGATTTCGATGCGGGTCCGCGGCGGCGCGTAGAGCACGTCGGGCATCTCGGTGAACACGCTCTCCCGTGCCAACGAGTGCATCGTGTCGCCCGCCGCGGCGACGCCAGCACCAGACAGTGGGACGATCGCCGTCTCGCGATCGGGCAGCGTCGAGGCGTGCGACTCGCCCGGAGCGAGCTCGACGACGGCGAAGCTCAGGTCGCGCCAGCCGGCCGAAGCTGGCGTGACGTTGATGCGCACCGGTGTGGCGTCGTCAGCCGTGAGGTGATGAGCGTTGCTCACGAGCGGTCTCCGCCGTGCTGATCGTCGATCTCGGCCGTCGTTACTGTGCGACCCTCTCGGTACGAACGCCACGCGGCGAGGCCGGCTATCAACGGTGCTCGACCGTCGTTGCCCGACACCGGTGGCGCGTTGCCGTTCGTGATCGCGTCGACGAACGCGTGCCACTCGTTGACGTAGCTGGGGACGTAGCGATCGAGGAAGAAGTACGGCAACGTGTCCTGATGGGTGCCGCTGGCGTCGCGGAACAGCGTCGTCGTCGCCAACGGGTTCTCCGAGGCGACCATGCCCGCCGAACCGAGCACCTCGACGCGCTGGTCGTAGCCGTACACCGCCTGGCGGCTGTTGTCGATCGTCGTGATCGCGCCGTTGGCATGCTCGATCACGATCACGACGGTGTCGAGATCGCCAGCCTCGCCGATCGCCGGATCGACGCGCACCGCACCCTTGGCAGTGACCGACACGATCTCGGAGCCGGTGACGTAGCGAGCCATGTCGAAGTCGTGGATCGTCATGTCGAGGAAGATCCCGCCGGAGACCTTGATGTAAGCGATCGGCGGCGGCGACGGATCGCGACTGGAGATGCGCACGAGGTGCACATCTCCGACCTTGCCGTTGGCGACGGCGTCGCGCACGGCGCGATGGGTCGGGTCGAAGCGGCGGTTGAAGCCGATCATCAGCGGCACACCGCTCGCACGGACCGCGGCAAGGCCACGATCGACGAGGGCGAGATCGAGCGAGATCGGCTTCTCGCAGAAGATCGCCTTGCCCGCCGCGGCGGCCGCTTCGATCAACTCGACATGGGTGTCGGTGCTCGAACAGATGGCGACGGCGTCGACTTGATCACTGGACATGATCTCGTCGATCGTCGATGCGACGGCGAGGCCGAGCCGCGCCCCCACAGCCTCGGCCGTCGCCGCGACGGCGTCGAAGACGAACGGGACCGTCGCACCATCAACGCGTCGGGCGAGCAACTCCGCATGCATCTGGCCAATGCGCCCGGCGCCGAGGACGGCGATGCGCACCGGTTTTGTGATCGGACCTAAGGACATCGTCACCATCCCACTCGTTGTGCGTGCTTGCCGGCATCCATCGCGTCGCGCGCCGCTCGAACTTGTGCACGGGTGCTGACCTCGGGCACGCCCACCTCCCAGAAGGCGCCGCCTTCGGTCCAGGCGTTCGGATGCGTCTTCAAGGCAATGACGTAGGTGCGATCGCTGGCGCGCGCTCGCCCGAACGCCGCGGTGAGCTCATCAATCGAGGTGACCGTCTCGGTCGCACAACCCATCGACGCGGCGTGGGCTGCGAAGTCGACATCGACGACCTCGTGGACGCGGGCATCGGCGATCAAGTTGTTGAACGGCACGCCACCCTGGTTGACCTGCAAGCGGTTGATGACGGCGAAGCCGCCGTTGTCGCAGACGATGACGATCAGCTGTGGCCCGACAGCACCGACGAGTACAGGTCCGAGTTCATCATCAGGTACGAACCATCGCCGACGAAGGTGACCACCTCGCGCTCGGGCATCGCCATCTTCGCGCCCCACGCACCGGAGATCTCGTAGCCCATGCACGAGAAGCCGTACTCGCAGTCGAACGAGTTGAGGCCCTTGGCGCGCCAGCCGTTGTTCAGCTCGCCCGGGAAGCCACCGGCGGCAGTGAGGGCGTAGTCGCTCGGCATCGCCAGCCGATCGACGACGCCGACGACTTGCGCGTAGGTCGGTAGGCCACCATCGGCATCGGGCGCGGCGATCTTGTCGATGTAGGCGTGGTACTGCGCCGTCTCGGCTGATGCTCGCCCCGTCCACTCGTCACCGCTGCGCCAGTCGCCGAGCAACCCACCGAGCTCGTCGATTGCCTCGCGGGCATCACCGACGACGGGCAGCGCGCGGTGCTTGACGGCATCCAAG
>Ga0209069_10000219_pt1 | contig 24219 bp, 25 predicted proteins | sample Str013_2_FD_187202 | JGI IMG/M metagenome (GOLD analysis project Ga0209069, IMG submission 187202) | Freshwater sediment microbial communities in response to fracking from Pennsylvania, USA - Straight Creek_MetaG_SC_2013 (SPAdes) (version 2) | ecosystem: Environmental > Aquatic > Freshwater >...
GCCGGCTGTACCGACGTGGAGTACGACCTCGGTACCGGCACCCGGGCCCGGCGCGGCCGGGGCGCGCTGGCCGCGCTGCACGCGGCGGTACCGGCCGCCGGCGCGGTGCACGTGGTCAACAACAACGCGGCGGCGCTGGTACTGGCCGCGACCGCGCTGGCCGCCGGCCGGGAGATCCTGCTCAGCCGGGGCGAGTTCGTGGAGATCGGGGACGGGTTCCGGCTGTCGGACCTGCTCGCCAGCACCGGCGCCCGGCTGCGCGAGGTCGGTACCACCAACCGCACCACGGCCGCGGACTACGCCGCGATGACCGGGCCGGACACCGGTTTCATCCTGAAGGTGCACCCGTCGAACTTCCGGATCACCGGATTCACCGCCGGCGCCGGGGTCGCGGACCTGGCCGCGATCGGGCCGCCGGTGGTGGTGGACATCGGTTCCGGCCTGCTGGCGCCGGATCCGGTACTGCCCGACGAGCCGGACGCGCGGACCGCGCTGGCGCAGGGGGCGGCGCTGGTCACCGCGAGCGGCGACAAACTGCTGGGCGGGCCGCAGGCCGGGCTGCTGCTGGGCCGGGCCGACCTGGTGGAGTCGCTGCGCCGGCACCCGCTGGCCCGGGCGCTGCGGGTGGACAAGCTCACCCTGGCCGCGCTGGAGGCGACCCTGCGCGGGCCGGCCACGCCGACCCACGCGGCGCTGCACGGCCCGGTACAGGCGGTGCGGGGCCGGGCCGAGACGCTGGCCGGCACGCTGCGCCGGGCCGGGATCGACGCTGCCGTGGTGGCCAGCCGCGCGGTCGTGGGCGGTGGCGGCGCGCCCGGGGTGGAACTGCCCAGCGCGGCGGTCAGCCTGCCGGACGGGTACCTCACCCGGCTGCGGCAGGGCGATCCGGCCGTGGTCGGCCGGCTGGAGGAGCGCCGGCTGCTGCTCGACCTGCGCTCGGTACCGGCCAGGCAGGACGCCGAGCTGACCCGCGCGGTACTGGCCGCCGGGCCGGTACCGGCGTGACGGCCCGGCCGTGGAGGTGACTTGATGTACGTGGTGGCCACCGCCGGGCATGTCGACCACGGCAAGTCGACGCTGCTGCGGGCGTTGACCGGGATGGAGCCTGACCGCTGGGCGCAGGAGCGCGAGCGGGGCATGACCATCGACCTCGGTCACGTGTGGACCCGGCTGGCCACCGGCCACCGGGTCGCGTTCGTCGACGTACCGGGGCACGAGCGGTTCCTGGGCAACATGCTGGCCGGGGTGGGGCCGGTACCAGCGGTGCTGTTCGTGGTAGCCGCGGACGAGGGCTGGATGCCGCAGTCGGCCGAGCATCTCGCCGCGCTGGACGCGCTGGGGGTACGCCACGGCGTGCTCGCCATCACCCGGTCGGACCTGTGCGAGCCGGAGTACGCGGCGCAGGAGGCGGCCGGGATGCTGGCCGGTACCAGCCTGGCCGGGCTGCCGGCAGTACCGGTCAGTGCCACCACCGGCGCCGGGCTGGCGCAGCTGCGTGCGGCGCTGGCCGCGATGTTCGACCGGCTACCGGCGCCGGATCCGCTTGCGCCGGTGCGGTTGTGGGTGGACCGGTCGTTCGCGGCCAGGGGCAGCGGTACCGTCGTCACGGGTACCCTGGGCGCCGGTACCATCCGGGTCGGCGACGAACTCCACTGTGGACGGTACGGCCGGCTGCGGGTACGCGGGCTGCAGACGTTGCAGGAGCAGGTGGACTCGGTCGCCGCGCTGGCCCGGGTGGCGGTGAACCTGCGCGGCGCGGACCACGGCGAGCTGCCCCGGGGTACCGCGCTGCTCACCCCGGACCGCTGGTGCCGCACCGACGAGGTGGACGGCTGGCTGGAGCCGCCCGGCGGTACCGGCACCGCCGGCGACCCGGTACCGGTACCGGTACCGCCGGCCGCGTTGACCGTCCACATCGGATCCGCACGGGTACCGGCCCGGGTGCGCCTGCTCGGCCACGGCGGCCCGGGCGGCCGGCTGGCGGTACGGCTGCACCTGTCCGCCCCGCTGCCACTGCACGTGGGCGACCGCGCGGTACTGCGCGACGCCAACCGGGCCCGGGGCGAGCGGATCGTCGGGCGGCTGACTGTACTGGACGTACGCCCGCCACGGCTGGCCCGCCGCGGCGCCGCGGCCGAGTTGGCGGGCTGGCTGGCCGGGCTCGCCGGCCCGCCGGACGGCGCCGCGCTGCTGGCCCGCCGCGGCCTGCTGCGCCGGCAGGACCTGGCGCTGATGGGCCGGGCCGCGCCCGCGGCGCTGGCCGTCGGCGACTGGCTGCTCGACCCGGACCACGCCGGCGCGCTACGGGGCCGGCTGGCCGCGGTCGTGCACGGGTACGCCACGGCGCACCCGTTGGAGCCGGCCATCCCGGTCGAGGCGGCCCGGCACCTGCTCGGCCTGCCCGAGCGGCGCCTGGTGGAGGCGCTGGTGCGCCCGCCGCTACGGCTGGACGCCGGCCGGATCGCCGACACCGGTGGGCGTACCGGCCTGCCCGCGCCGATTGCCGCGGCGCTGGTGCGGCTGCGCGCCGACCTCGACCCGCACCCGTTCCAGGCGCCCGAACAGCAGCGGCTGACCGAACTCGGATTCGACCACCGGTCGCTGGCCGCGGCCGAGCGGCACGGGGAACTGCTGCGCCTGGCCGACGGCGTGGTCCTGCTGGCCGGCGCGGACGAGCGGGCGGCGCGGATCCTGGCCGGGCTGCCCCAGCCGTTCACCGCCAGCGCCGCCCGGCAGGCCCTGGACACCACGCGGCGGGTGGCGATCCCGTTGCTGGAACTGCTGGACCGGCGCGGCTACACCGAGCGGGTGGACCAGACGGCGCGGCGCTGCCGGCCGAACCCGGTGCAGCGGTGACCGCGCCGGCGCGCACAGTCAGGCTACCCTTCGCAAACGGCTTCAAGACTAGGGTTTCTCCCGGTGGGTCGACGGTCCGCGGCGCCCTACGATCCCTCACGTCAGGGGTGAAGGCCGCCAGTGGGCGACCACCGTACGGAGCACCGCGGGCCCCTTCCGGCAACCGAAAGGCAGTCCGATGAAGCTCGTACACGCCGATGACCTACCCCAGGACATCGTCCGGGAACCAGGCGCCAAGCGGGTCACCATCCGCCGCCTGATCGACACCACCGACGGCGCCGACCGGTTCCTCATGAGCCGGTTCGAGCTGGAACCCGACGGCGCGACACCGCCGCACCACCACGACTGGGAACACGAGATCTACGTGCTGTCCGGCACCCTGCGGTTGCAGCTGCCCAGCGAGAACCGGGAAATCCCGTTGCGGACCGGGGACGTCGTGTTCATCCCCCGCGGTGAGGCGCACGGGCTGCTGACCGGTCCGGACGAGCGGGCCCAGCTGCTGCTGGTGGCGCCGGCCGAGCGGCCGCCGGTACGCAGCGTGTTCCTGTCCAACGAGCCGTACCTGTACGACGAGGTCGCCGGTACCGCCGCGGGCACCAGCGATCGGTGAACGGTTCCGTGGACCGGGCCGGCGCTACCGTCTCCGGACCGGATCAGGCGATGCGGCTGCACCGGGTGCTGACCGCGTACCTGTCCTCGAAGGCACTGTTCAGCGCGGTACGGCTGGGCGTGTTCGACGTGCTGGCCAACGGCCCGGCCACGGCCGAGCAGGTCGCCTCGAAGCTGGCCCTGCCGGCACGTTCGGCCCGGGTACTGCTGCTCGCACTGGCCGGGGAGGACCTGGTGTCGCGTGTGGACGGTCAGTACCGCAACACCGCGGTGGCCGCCGAGTACCTGGTCAGTACCGCCCCGAAGTACCTGGGCGCGCTGGCCGGACACCAGGAGGCCCACTTCGCCAAGATGGTGGACCTCACCGACGCGCTGCGCAGCGGCGAACCGGTACGGCTGGGCGCCCAGTACACCGGGGAGTTCGACGGCGGGCCGCTGGCCTGGGCCCGCCGCTGGGCCGAGGTGTTCCGGGCCAGTTCCCAGCTGATGGCCGAGGATCTGGCCGGGGCGCTGGACCTGACCGGCCGGCGGCACCTGGTGGACCTGGGCTGTGCCTCGGGCTCGTACGCGATGGCGCTGGCGCGGGCCTTCCCGCACCTGGCGGTCAGCGCGGTGGACCAGCCGGCGGTGGCCGAGGTGGCCGGTACCTTCGTGGCCGAGGCCGGGCTGACCGGACGGGTGGACGTGCAGCCGGGCAACATCTTCACCGACCGGTACCCGCAGTGCGACGTGGCGCTGCTGTCGCACGTGATCCAGGGCTTCGGGCCGCCGCGGGCCCGGGAACTGCTGGCGCACGTGTACCAGTGGCTCGCGCCGGGCGGGCTGCTGGTGGTGCACAGCCACCTGCCGGAGCAGGCGCGGCTGCCGTTCCCGTACCAGTTCGGGCTGATCCTGCTCATCAACAACACCCAGGGCGGCGAAGCGCACGACGAGGCGGTCACCACGCAGTGGTTGACCGAGGTCGGGTTCACCGATCTGCGGGTACGCGAGGTGTCGCCGATCTCGGCCGTGCTGACGGCGATCCGGTGAACGGCGCCACGACCGGACAGACACCGGTGGTCGGCCGGCCGCCGGACCTGACCCTGGTGCTGCTGGACGACGCCGGCCGGCCGTACCTCGCGGTGCCGGCCGCGCCGACCGGTACCGCTCCGGTACCGGACAGTCCACATGAGACAGACGGAGGCGACAGGCATGGCGCCGGCTGAGATCGTCGTGATCGGTGCCGGCCCGGGCGGCGCCGTGTGCGCGATCGAACTGGCCCGCCGCGGGCACCGCGTGGCACTGGTCGAGTCCGCGCCCGGCCCGCGGTACCGGGTGGGCGAGTCGCTGTCCCCGACCGCGGTCGCCGTGCTGGAGTCGGTCGGCGTGGACCTCGCCTCGGCCGGGTTCGTGGCCAAGCGGGGAGCCACCTTCGTGTGGGGCCAGCGGGGCGTGTTCCGGGTCCGGTACGCCGACGCGAGCGCCTGGCAGGTACGCCGGGAGGAGCTGGACACGGCGCTGCTGGCCGCCGCCGCGCGGGCCGGGGTGCGGGTGCTGGCGGGTCACCAGGCCCGGCACGTGAACTTCACCGGACGCCGCGCGGTCGGCGTGCGGCTGCGCGATGGCGCCGGACGGGTCAGCGAGCTGCCCGCCGCCTGGGTGGTCGACGCGACCGGCCGCGACGCCCTGGTGGCGCGCCAGCTGCGCGAGCAGGACACCGGTACCGGCCCGGTACCGCCGTGCGTGCTGTGGTCCACCTGGACCGGCGCGGCCGGGCTGGCCGGTGACGCCGCCGGGGACGGCCTGTACGTGGGATCCGGTGGCTGCACCTGGTGGTACGTGCCGGTCGACGACCGGACCGGACAGGTCAGCGTCGGTACCGCGATGCCGTACCCGGGCGCCGAGCGGCTCGGCCCCGACCGGTACCGGCGGCTGTACCGCGACGCGCTGGCCGGCGCCCCGTGGATCGGCCGGCTGCTCGAACGGGCCGCACCGGTCGGCCCGGTACGGGTGGCCACCGGCGGGTCGCAGCTCAGCCGCCGGCTGGCCGGCGCGGGCTGGCTGCTGGTCGGCGACGCGGCCGGGTACGTGGACCCGATCCTCACCCCCGGCGTCCAGCTGGCTGTCCAGTTCGGACAGTTGGCCGCCGGCACCCTGGACGAGGTGCTCACCGGGCGGGCCGGCGCGGCCGACGCGCTGCGCGACTACGAGCGGAGGCTGCGCCACCAGCTCGACACGTACCGGTGGCTGTGCGGGCACCTGTACGCGGCCGCGGCCCCGGCCGTGGCGGTACCGCCGGGTACCCCGGCCGGCGACGAGCGGACCGACCGGATGACGTTCCTCAGCACCATTTCCGGGCTGCCGGCGCCGCGGCTGGCGGCGAAGCTGGGCGGGTACATGGCGATGCGGGCCGGCGCCCGCCGGTACGGCGGGCACGCCGCGGTGCTCAGCGAGACCGAGGGCTTCGCGTTCCTGATGTGGCTGGCCGGTGGACCGGTGCCGCCGGCGGCCCCGGCCGGTACCAGCGCGGGCGTACCGCCGGCGGCCCTGCGGGTGGCGCCCGGGCTGCGGTACGAGGACGTCCCGGGTACCGGCGCCGGTGCGGCACCGGTACCCGCGGTGCGGGTCGCCGACGGCCCGCGGTTCCTGCTGACACCGGAACTGTCGGCGGTGCTGGACCTGATCGGCACGCCGGGACCGGGCGGGCGGCTGGCCGAGGAGTTCGCCGCGTGCTGTGGCGGGACACCCGATCCGGTCGAGTTCCAGGGCTGGCTCGACCTGCTCACGCGGTACGGGCTGGTGGTACGCACAGCCGAACCGGCGGCGCCGGGCGTCTCCCGGGGCCCGGAATCCGTACGGGTATGACGGGAGCGCCAGACATGCGACGGGTAGTGATCACGGGCCTTGGTGTCGTCAGCCCGCTGGGCGTGGGCCGAAAGGCCTACTGGGAAGGGCTGTCCAGCGGGCGCAGCGCCACCAAGCATCTGTCCAAAGTGCACAGTTGCGACCTGTACGGCGGCTTCGAGTTCGCCGCGCAGACGGTGGCCGAGGTGGACGACTTCGACCCCGGCGGCCTGCCGGCCGAGGTGCAGCGGCTGGACCGGTACATCCAGTTCGCGGTGGCCGGCGCGCAGCAGGCGATCGCGGACGCGGAGCTGGACCCGGCCACGCTGGACCGGGACCGGTTCGGCATCGCGCTGGCCACCGCGATCTGCGGTACCCGCCAGATGGAACGGGAGTTCGTCACGGTCACCGACGGCGGCCGCAACCCGGTCGACCCGCGGCTGGCCGGGTACGACCTGTACCTCGCCTCGATGTCCAACACGCCCAGCATCATCCTGGCCGCGATGACCGGTGCCCGGGGCCCGTGCCTGACCCTGTCCACCGGCTGCGTGGGCGGCATCGACTCGATCGGGTACGGCTACGAGGCCATCGCCTACGGCGAGGCGGACGTGATGCTGGCCGGCGCGTCGGAGGCGCCGATCACGCCGATCACCACCGCGTCCTTCGAGATCATCAACTGCCTGTCGACCCGGTTCAACGACCGGCCCGAGGCGTCCTCGCGGCCGTTCGACGCCCAGCGCGACGGCTTCGTGCTCGCCGAGGGCTGCGGCGTGGTGGTACTGGAGGAGTGGGAGCACGCGCGGGCGCGCGGCGCGCCGGTCTACGGCGAGATCACCGGCTTCGCGCTGGGGTGCAACGCCACCCACATGACCGACCTGCTCAACGACGGCGCGGACCTGGCCCGCACGATGACCGACGCGCTGGCCGTGGCGGACATCACCGCCGGGGACGTGGACCATGTCAACGCCCACGGCAGTTCGACGCCGCAGAACGACAGCTGCGAAACCCGGGCGCTGGTACGGGCGCTGGGGCAGCGCGCGACCCGGATACCGGTGAACTCGACCAAGTCGATGACCGGGCACCCGCTGTCGGCGGCCAGCGCCCAGGAGATCGTGGCGTGCGCGCTGGCGCTGCGGTACCGGTACGTCCACCCGACCATCAACTACGAGTACCCGGACCCGCAGTGCCACCTGGACTACGTACCCAACACCGGGCGGGACTGGGACGGCGAGGTCATCCTGTCCGACGCCAGCGGCTTCTCCGGGCTGCATGCCTCGATCGTGCTGCGGGCGGTACCCCCGGCCGGGGCCCGGACGGAATTCCCGGCCGGGGCCCGGACGGAATTCCCGGCCGGGGCCCGGCTGGAATTCCCGGCCGGGCGGGCCCGGCGATGACCGCGCGGATCGCCGTGACCGGGATCGGTGCGGTCACCCCGGCCGGGCGCGGCGCGGACGCGCTGTGGCAGGCGACGCTGTCCGGGCGCTCCCGGGTACGGCGCATCGACCGGTTCGACCCGGCGCCGTACCGGTGCCAGGTGGCCGGCCAGGCCGACGACTTCGACGCCCGCGAGGTACTGCCGGCGCGGCTGGTCAAGAAGACCGACCGGTTCACCCACCTCGCCCTGGCCGCGGTACAGGACGCGCTGGCCGACGCGGGCCTGACCATCGGCACCGACGTCGCCCCGGAGCGGATCGGCGTGATGGTCGGCAACGTGCTCGGCGGCTGGGAGTTCGCCGAGCGGGAACTGCGCGACCTGTGGACCGGCGGCGTCCGGGAGGTCAGCCCGTACCAGGCGACCGCCTGGTTCCCGGCCGCGCCGCAGGGCAACATCTGCATCCGGCACAACATCCGGGGCCGGGCACGGACGTTCGTGTGCGACCGGGCCAGCGGCGCGTACGCGATCGTGCACGCCGCGCAGACCATCGCCCGGGGCCAGGCCGACGTGGTGCTGGCCGGCGGTACCGAGCAGCCGCTGTCGCCGTACGCGTGGCTGTGCTGCCAGACCGGGGCGTTCCTGACCGGGCTGGGCAACCGCGATCCGCAGCGGGCGTACCGGCCGTTCGACCGCGGCCACGGCGGCACCGTGCTCGGCGAGGGCAGCGTGTTCCTGGTGCTGGAGCGGTACGACCACGCGGTGGCCCGGGGCGCGACGGTCCTGGGCGAGATCGCCGGCTGGGCACTGAACACCGACGGGTACATGCCGTACTACACCAGCGAACCGTACGGCCAGACGCTGTCCCGGGCGGTCACCGGCGCGCTGCGCCACGCCGGCGTGGACACACCCGAGCTGGGCGCGGTGTTCGCCGACGGCTCTGGGGTACCCCGGGAGGACTCCTCGGAGGCCGCTGCGCTGCGCACGGCGCTGGACGGCGCGGCGGTACCGGTCACCGCGGTCAAGTCGGTGGTCGGGCACCTGATGGGTGCGGCGACCCCGGCCGACGTGGCGGTGGCGCTGCGCGCGCTGGCCGAGGGCACGGTACCGGCGGTGACCAACCTGGACACCCCGGCGCCCGGGTTCGAGCTGGACTTCGTCACCGGTACCGCCCGTACCCGTACCGGCATGCGCTCGGCGGCTGTCGTGGCCCGCGGCCTCGGCGGCGTGAACGCGTGCCTGGTGCTGACCCGGTGACGGGCAACGGCGGAGAGAAGGTCGTCATGGACACCGAGGACACGGTTCGGGCCGTACTCACGGGACTGGATATCGACACCAGTGGGGTCCGCGCATCCACCCGGCTGCGCGAGGACCTCGACGTCGACTCCACCGAACTGGTGGAGATCCTGGTCGCGCTGGAGCGGGTGGTGCCGGTGGCGATCTCCACCGAGGTGATCCTGTCCGCGCGTACCTTCGCCGATCTCGTCACCTGCGTCGACAACGCACCCCCGCGCTGAGGAGGACCACCATGCCCAGAATCCAGCACAGCATCACGATCGCACGGCCACCCGCGGAGGTGTTCGCGGTGACCAACGACATCGACAACTGGCGGGTGCTGTTCAACGAGTACGCCGGCAGTACCGTGCTGCAGCGCGAGGAGGCGGGCCGGTTCACCAAGCTCCTGTTCGAGTTGCGCAACAACGAGGGCGTGGCGTGGCGGTCCTGGCGGCTGCTGGACCACCAGGACCTGGTCGCGGTGGCGCAGCGCAAGGAACCGCTGTACCCGTTCCGGTACATGCACCTGACGTGGACGTACGAGCCGGTGGCCGAGGGCACGCTGATGACCTGGACCCAGGACTTCGAACTGGATCCGGCCCTGGAGCGGCCACTGGACGAGGTGGTCGCGGCGATGGACGAGCACGGCCGCGGCAACCAGGTCCGCATCAAGGGTCTGATCGAGTCGGGCGCGGTGGCCCTGCCACAGCGGACGCCGGCATGACCGCGCCGGCGGCCACGGTACGGCTGACCGGCTTCGCCCACGGCGGCGGCTGCGCCTGCAAGATCCCGCCCGGCGAGCTGGAGGCGGTGCTGGCCGGGCTGCGCCCGGCGGTAGAACCCCGGCTGTACCACGGCGACCTGCTGGTGGGGCTGGACTCCGGCGACGACGCCGCGGTGGTGGACTGTGGCAACGGTACCGCCGTGGTGGTCACGGCCGACTTCTTCACCCCGGTCGTCGACGACGCGTACGACTGGGGCCGCATCGCCGCGGCCAACGCGCTGTCCGACGTGTACGCGATGGGCGGCCGGCCGCTGGTCGCGGTGAACCTGCTCGCGTGGCCCCGGGACCGGCTGCCGATGGAGCTGGCCCGGGAGGTGCTGCGCGGGGGCCTGACGGTCGCCGCGCAGGCCGGCTGCCACGTGGCCGGCGGGCACAGCATCGACGACCCGGAACCCAAGTACGGCATGGCTGTCACCGGCCTGGTGGACCCGAAGCGCCTGCTGCGCAACGATGCCGGCCGCAGCGGCGTACCGCTGAGCCTGACCAAGCCGCTGGGCACCGGTACCCTCAACAACCGCCACAAGGCCACCGGCGAGTGCTTCCCGGCGGCGGTCGAGTCGATGGTGGCGCTGAACCGGGACGCGTCGGTGGCGGCGCTGGCCGCCGGGATCTGCTGCGCCACCGACGTCACCGGCTTCGGGCTGCTGGGACACCTGATGAAGCTGGCCCGGGCCAGCGGGGTCACCGCGGTGCTCGACCCGACCGCGGTGCCGTACCTGGCCGGCGCCCGCGAGTCGCTGCGGGCCGGGTACGTGTCCGGCGGTACCCGGCGGAACCTGGACTGGGTCCGCCCGTACTGCGATCTGTCCCATGTGGACAGTGATGAGGCACTGCTGCTCGCCGACGCCCAGACCTCCGGGGGCCTGCTGCTGGCCGGGGAGATCCCGGGCGCCACGGTGATCGGCGAACTGGTGCCACGGGGGGAACATCTGATCCGGGTTCGAGCTGGCTGACGGGTGGGCGACGTGCCACGCAAACGTACCGTGTGGATCGTGCAGCAGGGCGTCTGGGACATGCCCAAGGAGTCCATGCCCCTGGCCGCCGGGTACCTCAAGGCCACCGCGATGGCCTGCGAGCCGATCCGCGACGAGATGGACATCAGGATCTTCAACTTCGGCGGCGGCGACACCGTCACCATCATGGCCGAGGCCATGTACGCCGACGGCGCGCCGGACCTGCTGGCGTTCTCCGTCTTCGGGTGGAGCTACCACCCGTTCGGCGCGCTGGCCGAGACGTACAAGCAGATCCGCCCGGACGGGTGGGTCGTGTTCGGCGGTACCCACGTGGCCAACCAGGCCGAGCGGGTGTTCCGCCAGTACCCGGCCGTGGACGTGGTGGTGAACACCGAGGGCGAGTTCGTGTTCCGGGACCTGCTGCTGGCGTACCTGGCCGGGCGGCCGCCGGGGGAGCTGTCCGACATCGGCGGGATCAGCATCCTGGCCGAACCCGGCCTGCTGGTCACCACCGAGCCGCCCGAGCGCATCCAGGACCTGGACGCGATACCGTCCCCGTTCCTGTCCGGCGCCATCCCGCTGACCGACCACAAAGGAGAGTTCCGCTACGACGTGGCGCTGATGGAGAGCAACCGGGGCTGCCCGTACCGCTGCGCCTTCTGCTTCTGGGGCGGCGCGACCGGGCAGAAGGTGCGCGCGTTCTCGCTCGACCGGCTACGCGCGGAGCTGGCGGTCTTCGCGTACCACAAGGTACACACGGTGGTGCTCTGCGACGCCAACATCGGCCTGCTGCGCCAGGATCTCGACTTCGTCGAGGCGGTGATCGAGACCCGGGACCGGTACGGGTACCCGCGCACGCTGGAGGGCTCCTGGGCCAAGAACAAGTCGGCGGTGTTCTACGACATCGTGCGCCGGATGAAGGAATCCGGCATGCGCAGCTCGTTCACCCTGGCGTTGCAGACGCTCAACGACCCGGCGCTGGACCTGATGCACCGGCGCAACATGAAGGTCAACGCCTGGGAGGACCTGGTCAGCTGGCTCGGCCGCGAGGGGCTGGACTGCTACGCCGAGCTGATCTGGGGCGCCCCGGGGGAGACGGTCGACTCGTTCTTCGAGGGGTACGACCGGCTGGCCCGGTACATGACCCGGATCGCGGTGTACCCGTTGCTGCTGCTGCCCAACACCGAGTACTCGCAGGACAAGGCGAAGTTCGGCTTCCGTACCGTGCGCGGCGAACACGACGACTTCGAGTACGTGCTGGCGCACGACGACATGACGATCGCCGAGAACCTGGACATGAAGCGGTTCATCCTGTGGGCCCGGTCGGTGGCCGAGCACCTGGTGCTGCGGCACGTCTGGGCGCCGCTGCGGGAACTGGCCGGGTTGAGCCAGTCCACCGTGATCCGCGACCTGATCAAGTGGTTCGAGGCGGCCGAGGAGCCGGCCGCGGTACGGCTGTCGGGCATCGCCGCGACGCTGCAGCGCCAGCCCAGTTCGGTACCGGCGTTCCTGCGCGAGCTGTACAGCGAACCGACGCTGGACCAGCTGCTCGTGCGGTGGTGGTCGGAGTCGATCCTGCCGAAGCTGCCGGTGGAGTACGCCGACCTGCTGACCGAGGTGTTCCGGTACGACCGGCTGACCCGGCCGCTGTTCGACGCCCTGCCGGCGGCCCCGGTCACGCTGCCCGTGGTCGAGGTGTCCGGCCAGCCGTACTACCACCGGGAGCTGGTGCGGTTCTGCTACGACGTACCGGCCGTGCTGGCCGCGGTCCGCGCCGGTACGCCGGTACCGGCCGAGCCGGCGCCGACCACCGTGTCGCTGTACCACCGGGTCGGCTTCCACGCCCACTACGGCAACCACGAGCAGGGCATCTACTTCGTCGGCCAGCTACGACAGGAGCTACCGGTATGACCGGCACGAACGGGCACGCGGCCGCGGCGGTACCCGGACCCGGTTCGCCGGAGCAGGTGTTCCAGCTCATGCTGGCGTACAAGACCACCGCGATGCTCAGCGCCGGCATCGAGTTGGGTCTGTTCGACGCCCTCGCGCCCGGGCCGGTCGGCGCGGCCGAGGTGGCCCGGCGGCTGGCCGTGGCCGAGCGGGGCGCGCGGCTGCTGCTGAACGGGCTGGCCGCGCTGGGCCTGCTGGAATCCGACGGCCAGACCTACGCCCTGGCCGAGGGGACCGGGCGGTACCTGGTGCGGGGCCGGCCCGGGTACATCGGCGACATGGCCCACGTGATGGCCAGTTCGTGGGAGTGGGACGCGTTCGGCACGCTGGCCCAGGCGGTACGGCGTGGTGGCCCGGTGGTCGCCGAGCACGCCGAGACGCCGGGGTACGCCTACTGGGGCCAGTTCGCCGCGTACGCCGGGGCGGTGGCCCGGCCGACCGCGGAGGTCGTCACGGCCGCCCTGCGGCCGTGGGCGCGGTCGCGGCCCGCGCTGGCGGTACTGGACGTGGCCTGCGGCCACGGGCTGTACGGGTACACCTTCGCCGCCGCCCTGCCACAGGCCCGGGTGTGGTCGCTGGACTGGCCCAACGTGCTGGTGGAGGCGCGCAAGCACGCGGCCGAGCTGGGCGTGGCGGACCGGGTCGACACGATCGCCGGGGACATGTTCACCGCGCCGCTCGGCGGCCCGTACGACGTCGTGATGGTGACCAACGTGCTGCACCACTTCTCGCCCGAGCGGGGGGTGGCGCTGCTGCGCCGGGCCGCCGCCGCGATGGCGCCGGGCGGCCGGCTGGTCCTGGTGGGTTTCGTGACCCGGGACGGGCGCCCGCCGGCGCAGGACGCGGCGGCGCACCTGTTCTCGGTGCTGATGCTGGTGTGGACGTTCAGCGGCGAGGTGCACAGCGAGCTGACCTACCAGCGGATGCTCGCCGAGGCCGGGTTCGGCCCGGGCGAGCTGCACCGGGTACCGGGACTGCCCCTGTCGGTCCTCGTCGCCGACCTGCGGGTGCGCGCTTAAGCCGCCGCGACCCTGAGATGCAATGAACATTGCCGATGCGTGCCGGCGTTGCATGGCATACTCGGGGACAGGATCCGGCCCGGTGCCGTGCCGGGCAGGGGAGGGTGCCGGTGCCTGGGCTGGGTGTACCGGGCGCCGGCGGTACCGACCGCACGTCGCCGCGCAGGCCAGGGCGCCGGGCGGCCGGTGCCGACGACGTCGATCCGGCCGAGGTGGGCGCCGAGGTACGCCTGGCGACCGACTCCTTCGCCCGGCCGTCGTTCACCCTGGAGCAGCTGCGCACGTTCCTCGTGGTCGCGTCCCGGGAGCACGTCACGCACGCCGCGCACGTACTGCGGCTGAGCCAGCCGGCGGTGACCCAGCAGATCCAGTTGCTGGAACGGGCCCTGGGCGTGCAGCTGCTGGAACGGGTGGGCCGCAACGTGCGGCTGACCAGTGCCGGCGCCGAGGTCGCCGGGGCCTGCCTGCTCGTGATGCGGGCGCTGGAGAACCTGGAGGACGTGGCCCGGGCGGTCCGCGGGCTGGACCTCGGTACGGTCACCGTGGCGGCCAGCCCGCTGGCCGCGGCGTACCAGCTGCCGCAGGCGATCGTCGGCTTCTCCGCCGACTACCCGCACATCAACCTGGTGGTGGCGGTGTTCGGCGCGCAGGACGTGTGCCACCAGGTGGTCTCCGGCCACGTCGAGTGCGGGCTGGTCGAGGGCAGCCCGACCCCCGGCGGCAACCTGGTCCGCGCCAGCGTGTCCAACGCCGAGGTGGTCCTGGTGGCCCACCCGGACCATCCGGTCGCCGCGGACGGGCGGACCGACCCGCTGCACGGTGCCCGGCTGCTGGTCTGGGACACCGGCGTGGTCGGTACCACGATCGCCACCCGGCTGCTCGGGCCGGCCGCGGACCGCGCCCCGCGGCTGCTCATCGGCAGCATCGACATGGCCCGCCGGATGGTGCTCACCGCACCGGGCTTCGTCACCGCGCTGCCGGTCGCGGCGGTACGCGAGGACCTGCGCTCGGGTGCGCTGAACCAGATCATGCCGCGGCCGGTGGCGGTACCGATCGTGGCGGTACGCCGCCCCGGCGCGGCCACGCCCGCGGTCGAGGCCCTGTGGCAGGCGCTCACCGCGGCCTGAAGCCGCAGCCGCCCGGGCGCCGCGGCGGAAGGCCCGCGGTACCCGGGCGGTGCTCAGCAGGAGTCGGTGATGCGTCCGGCGTCCAGCGTGATCCGGCAGGTCTGGTACGGCTTGACCTCGTCGGTCCGGTGGCTGGACATCACCACGGTGGCACCGGTGTGCACCAGGTCCCGGATGGCGGCCAGCACGATCCGGGCCGAGGCGTCGTCGAGATGGGCGGTGGGTTCGTCGAGGATCAGCAGTTGCGGGCGCGGCGCCAGGGCCCGTGCCAGCGCGACCCGTTGGCGCTCGCCGCCGGACAGCGCATGCGGGTACGCGCCGGCCTTGTCGGCCAGCCCGAACCGGTCCAGCCAGTCCTGTGCCTCGCCGGCCGCGCGGACCCGCGGGTACCCGATGGCCCGCAGCGCCAGCGCCACGTTGGCCTGCGCGCTCTGGGTCTCGAACAGGGCGAGGTCCTGCATCACCGTACCGGTGCTGCGCCAGGCCCGCCGCGCGTCACCCCGGGTACGGCCGGGGAGCCAGGAACCCAACGCCCACACCCGCCCGGCCGTGGGCGGGCACAGCCCGTTGATGGTACGCAGCAGCGTGGTCTTGCCGGCGCCGCTCGCGCCGGCCAGCACCACCCACTCGCCGCTGCAGCAGGCGAACGTGACGTCGGTGACGACGGTGGCCTTGCCGACGCACACGGACAGCTCGCAGCAGCGGACGTTGACGCACTCCTCAGCCATTGGGCCAGACCTCGACGCTGCCCTGCCGCGGTACGGTCGCGGTCGAGCCGGGACCGAACCAGCGGGTGTAGATGGTGTCGTACTCGCCGGTGGCGGCGATGTCCTGCAGTGCGGCGTCGACGGCGTTGCGCAGCGGGGAGTCGTTCTTGTGCATGGCCACCCCGTCGAGCTTCACGCCGGTACCGCCCGGGACGTCGAGCACCGCCAGGTCCGGATCGCCCTTGGCGTAGCTGGCCAGGACCTCGTAGTCCTCGGTCCAGCCGGCGATCGCGCCCTGCTTGACCGCGGCCAGCGCGGCGTGCTTGTCACCGAACTGCTCGATCGCGTTGTCGGCCGGGAACCCGTTGCGGGTCAGCCAACCGTTCCAGTTGCCGATCGCGCTGCTGCCGCGGTCGGCGCCGACCTTCTTGCCCACCAGGTCGCGGTACGCGGCGATCTGGCCCTTGCGGACCAGGAAGGTCTGGGTGGAGTAGAAGTACGTCTGGCTGAAGTCGACCTGGGCGCCGCGCTTCCTGGTCTTGCTGATGCTGGCCACGGCGAGGTCTATCTTGCCGTTCTGCAGGTAGCTGATCCGGGTCAGCTCGTCGACCTTCACCAGTTCGAGCCGTACCCCGAGCCGCTTGGCGACCGCGGTGGCGATGTCGATGTCGAAGCCGACCCAGGCGCCGCCGGCGTCGTAGAAGCTGTGCGGCGGGTTGTCCACCCGGGAGCCCACCTTCACCACGCCGGCCTTCCTGATCTGGTCGAGCCGGCTGCCACCGTCGGCGGCGGCGATGGCCGGCCCGGTGGAGCAGCCGGCGAGCAGCAGCAGCGCGACGGACGCGCTGGCAAGGAGTTTGCGGCGCGGGTGCTGGCGTGCGGTCGAATCGGGCACGGTGCCTCCTGGTCAGATGGTGAGGCGGAGCTTGACGAACCGCAGCACGCGGATGAGCGCGAGTACGGCGAGCAGGTACAGGCCGGCCGCGGTGAGCAGGATCAGGGCCCACTGCGTGGTGGCCGCGCGTTCGCTGAGCAGCCGGGCGATCGTGGTCAGCTCGCCGATGCCCAGCACGGTCAGCGCACCGGTGTCCTTCAGCAGCGAGATCCAGTGCGTACCGAGGGCGTCCAGGGCCTGCCGCAGGGTCCAGGGCAGGCGCAGTTGCAGCAGTTCGCGGACCGGCGAGATGGTCATCACCCGGGCCTGGTCCCGCATCGCCTGCGGGTACGTGGCCAGGTACGCGCGCAGCGTCTCGCCGACGTGCGCCAGCGAGTACAGCCCCAGCGCGGCGAACCCGGCCGCGGCCAGCGGCAGCGTGGTCAGCTGCGCCAGCACGAAGATGAGCAGCAGCAACGGGATGCCGCGCAGTACCGCCAGCGCGCCCTGGACGAGCAGGGACAGCCGGGGCGCGCCCACGCACACGGTGGCGTACACCAGCCCGAGCAGCAGCGCCCCGGCCCCGGCCACGAGCGCGCTGAGCACGGACAGCGCCAGCCCGCCCGGGCGCTGGTCCGGCAGGCCGATCAACAGGTTGACGATCATGCCGGTACCACCGCGGGCTGGCGCCGGGCCGGTGCGCCCAGCAGGTGCTCCACGCCCCGGCACAGCGCCCAGATGAGCAGGCTCAGCAGCACGTACGCGCCGATGCCGGCGGTGGTGTACCGGCCGATGTCGAAGGTCGTGTTGGCGCCCTCCTGGACCCAGCCGAACAGCTCCGCGACCGGGAAAAGCGCGGCGAAGGCGGTGTTGTGCAGGTGGTGCACCAGGCGGGTACCGGTCGGTGCCAGCGTGGCGGCGGCGGCTTCCCGGGCGAGCAGGCCCAGCCGGCGCAGCGGCCCCAGGCCCAGGACGGTGGCCTGCTCCAGCCGTGCCGGACCGAGGGACTGGTAGCCGGTACGGAAGATGACCGCCAGGTGCCCGGTGGAGCCCAGCGCCAGCGCGGCGGTCACCGCCCAGGCGACCAGGGCCAGTTCCGGTGGGGTACCGGGGAACGGGTCCGGGAGCCAGGCCGGGCTGGGCCGGCCGAGGGCGAGGATGCCCGCGCCGACCACGAGCAGGCTGGTCGGTACCCCGCGGGTCACCGTGATCGCGCCGTGGGCGAGCAGGCGCAGGGCGGTCCGGGTGCCGCTCGAGCCAACGGCCAGCGCGACCGCGAGGCTCAGCGCGAGTACCGCGCTGAGCGCCCAGATCGTCACCGTGGCCAGGGCCTGGTGCAGCAGACCGGTGGCGCCCAGGAGCACGGCTACACCGCGCTGGGCGGGGCGGCCGCGGACGGCTCGTCGGGCGGCCCGGCGTCGTCGAGGTAGCTCCAGTCCACCCGGACCCGCACCTCGACGCCGCGGCGGACCGAGGAGGTGACCGTGCAGTGCTTCTCGAAAACCTCTTCACAGCGGCGGGTACGCGCCGCCGCCCGGTGCAGTACCGGTCGCAGTACCACGTCGACGTGGTCGATCCGGGGCAGCCCCTCGGCGCCGAGCGTGACGACCGTGTTGACGTCGGTCTGGAGGTCGGCCAGCGGGATGTGGGCGTGCCGCGCCGTCTCCAGCAGGCTGGCCGACAGGCAGTGCCCGAGTGCCGCGCCCAGCAGCGCCGGGGTGGCCGGGGCGGAGGCCGCGCCGACCGGGTCGGGCTCGTCGGAGGCGAACGCCTCGCCGTGCCGGGTGCCCGCCTCGGTGGCCTGGGACACGAACCGGTACCCGCCGTCGTGGCGCAGGCTGACCGTGAAGTCCCGGTGGGTTTGACCGCGCATGTCCATGTGCCGTCCTTCTCCTTCGGAGAGCGGATCGATCGACGCCTGGTCTGCTGGTTGCCCGGTGACGACCGCCGGCGAGAAATTGTGGGAGCCGCTGGCGGGACCGGGCCGTTGTCATCGTAGGAAAGCGATGGGTAGCAACGCAACATATTAGTTTTGCTGATGGCCCTGAAAAGCTCGGCCAATCGCCCGGAGCGGTTCCGTGCCCGAGCCCTTGCGTATTGACGCCGGCACGCCTACGGTGCAGCCGGAGGCGTGCGAGCACCTGGTGGTCTCCGCGGTCTTCAAAACCGACGTGGCCGAGTATCTCGGCCAGGCGGGTTCGATTCCCGTCCGCCTCCGCCAGCGCGTACCGGCCGGCCCCGGCACCCCGGGGCCGGCCGGTACGCGCCGGCCGCCGGGTGGCTCAGCCGGGCTGCGGGTACGCCGCCACCACCCGGGCCCAGCCGCCACTGGCAGCGCCGATCTTGACCGGCATGGCCAGCACCGTGAAGCCCACCGGGGCCGGCAGCTGCTCCAGCCCGCAGAGCATCTCGATCTGCGCGAACTCCTTGGTCCGCCCGAGCAGGTGGGACTCCCAGAGCTGGCCGCGGTCGCCGGCCCGGGCCTCGGCGATCATCACGTCGAACGGTCGGTCGATGCTCCAGGCATCGATACCAATCAGTCGAACACCGTTGTCCACCAGGTACTCGGTCGCATCGAGGCGCAGACCGGGGTGCATGCGGTCGTACCCGGGGGCGTCGAAGTGGGCGCTGGTACCGGTCCAGACCAGCGGGATGTCGTACGGGCTCAGGGTGTGCCCGACGCGGTCCAGTTCGGCCTTGAGGTCGCTGGCGTGGATGCTCGCCGCGGGCTGCTTGTGGCGCATGTCCAGCAGCACCCCGGGCCCGATGCACCAGCGCAGCGGGATCTCGTCGACGGTACGCCCGCGGCTGCCGTCGGGCCGGGGACCGTAGTGGTGCGGCGCGTCCAGGTGGGTACCGGAGTGGGTCGACAACTCCACCCGCTCCAGGCAGTACCCCTGTGCGTCGGGCCAGTACTCGGGGCCGATCCCCAATGCCGCGGTCATTGTCACGGATTGTTCGGCGGATATGTATTCAATACGGTGCCGGTTCGGCTGGAATTCGCTGGTCGAATTGCTCAGAGTCTGCGACAAGTCGTAAACTGCCGAGTGTATTCCGAGCATCGGAACAGTTTCTGGCATGCGAACGCCCCCTAGGCGTGCGTCGATGTCCCTGCCACACCATAGACGGGTTCGACGAAAATGTTCCTAGGGTCGCGGTCACATTGCTGTCGCGCCGGCATGCCGGTCACGGTAGCCCGAGCCGGTACCGCCGGGGCAGCCAGCGGTGGGTACGGGCGGCCCGGGCGAGCAGGACCAGCCGTACCACGCTGGCCCCGACCGCGGGCAGCAGCAGCGGGGTGGCCTGCCGGCTGCCGAGCAGCAGTGCCAGGCACCCGGCCAGCAGGGCCACGTCGCCGATACCGGCGGCCACACCGGCCACGGTGACCGCGCGCCGGCACACCGGCGTGTCCGGACGCAGCCAGCGGGTCAGCGGCCCGGTCGTGGCGACGGTCAGCCCGGTCGCCCCGGCGCCGACCGCGATCACCGGCGCGACCAGCAGCAGCAACCAGCGCAGGGACGCGCCGTGGTGCGCGGCCAGGGCCGCGGCCAGCCAGCAGGCGCCGACCACCGGGCCGGTGGCCAGCAGCGCCAGCCCGCACCGCCGGGCCTGCCGCGCGGCCAGTTCGGGGCGCAGCGCGGCGGCGATCGCCGGCGCGTCGCCGAAGTCGCGGACCGCCTCGTACGCGGCCTGTACCGGCGTGGCCGCCACCGTGGCCCGGTCGCTTGTCGCGTCCAGCAGGTCCTCGCGCATCTCGGCCAGTACCGCGGCGGACAGCCGGCGTGGCCCGGGCAGCAGCCGCCCGACACCGGCCAGGTACGCGTCGACGACCTCGACCGTGGCCGCATCCAGGCCGGGCGCGACGATCAGCCGGTGGCCGGCCACGGCTGCTCTCCCAACAGGACCACGGAGACCGCCGTGGCGAATTCGCGCCAACTGCTGCGGCCCTCGGACAGGGCCCGCCGCCCGTCGCCGGTCAGCTCGTAGCTGCGGCGCTGGCGCCGCTCGCCCACGGTGGCCCAGCGCCCGACGATCAGCCCGGCCCGCTCCAGCCGGTACAGGGCCGGGTAGATGGTGCCCGACGGCAGGTCCAGCCGGCCGCCGCTGACCACGCGCAGCGCCTCGCGGATGGCGTACCCGTGCTGGGCGCCGCCCTCCAGCGTGGCGAGCAGCAGCGCATCGAGATGCCCTTTGAGGACCTCGGCCTTCATGGGTAGCGACACTACCCTTTTGCGGCGGGACCGGCTACCGTGTGCACTTGACTAGCGTTGCTACCTATTGCCGGCCGGTGGCACCGGCCGGCCGGAGGGGAGGCGTCATGCACATCGACCTGGCCGCCGGCCTGGCGATCGCCACCGTGGCCGCCAACGGCCTGCTCAGCGGGGCCAGCGGGGACCAGTCGGTAAAGCAGCTGCCGGCCCGGCGACAGCTCGGCGCGGTGGCGTACTCCGACTACAGCCGCGCCGCCGATCTCGGCAACGGCATCGCCTGGTACGCGGTGCTCGGCATCGGTACCGCCGTGCTCAGCGTGGTGACCGCGATCGTGGTACTGGCCGGCTCGCCCAGCGGGTCCGCGGCCGCGGCCGCGGTCGCCCTGATCGTGGCGACCGTCGGGCACATGGGCGTGACCGGGGTCGCCGCGCCGACCAACATCTCGCAGCGCCGCCACATCGGCGACGGTACCGCACTGACCGCGCTGTTCGACCGGTTCACCCGGCTGCAGACGGTGCGCTGGACGCTGAACCTCGCCGCGCTGGCCTGCGCGGTGTGGCTGCTCGCGGCCGGGCTGGTGGCGGCATGACCCTGGCCGCCGCGGCGACCGAGGGCCCGGGCTTTCACTGGCTGCTGTTCGGCCACCTGGTCGGCCTCGCGGTGCTCGGCGCCGGCCTCGGCGCGTACGTCGTGGGGCTGCACCGGCTGGCCGCCGCCGGTACCGCCGGACAGCTCCGGGCCGCCGCACCGGTACTGGACTGGGGCGAGCGGGTGGCGCTGGTGGGGTACGGCCTGATCGTCGCCACCGGGATCGGGCTGGGCGCCGCCGCCGCCGCCTTCGGTACGGGCTGGCTGCTGACCTCGCTGGTACTGCTGGTGGCCATCGCGGCGGCCGGCCGGTTCACCGGGGTACGGCTGAACCGGCTGTGGGCCGGCCTGCCGCCGGTGACCGACCCGGTGCCGGGCCAGCGGCCCGGCAGCGACCCGCCGGCCCCGCCGGCCGCCCGGGCCCTGGCCATCCACCTGCCCGCGGACGTGACCGTCGCCGGCGTCGTGGAGCTGGTGTTCCTCATGGTCATCAAGCCCGGCGCCGCCGGCATCGCGGCCTCCCTGGCGGTGTACGCCCTCGCGGTGGCGGCCGCGGCGTACGCGCTGCGCCGTGCCGGGGCGGCGCAGCGCAGCCCCGCAGCCGCGCACGGAGGGACGGTTCGGTGAGCGCGAGGAGTGCAGCGCAGCGGAGCCCCGCAGCCGCGAGCGGAGGGACGGTACGGTGAGCGCGAGGAGTGCAGCGCAGCGGAGCCCCGCAGCCGCGAACGGAGGGACAACCCGGTGAGCGCAAGGGACAACCCGGTGAGCGCGCCGGCGATCGAGGTGACCGGGCTGGCCCGCTCGTACCGGCGGGTACAGGCGCTGGCCGGCATCGACCTGAGCGTGCCCGCCGGTACCGTACTCGGGCTGCTGGGTCCCAACGGCGCTGGCAAGACCACGGCGGTACGGATCCTGGCCACGCTGCTGGCGCCGGACGCCGGTACCGCGCGGGTGGCCGGGTACGACGTGCTGCGCCAGAGCCGCGAGGTCCGCGCGCGGATCGGGCTCACCGGCCAGTACGCCGCCGTGGACGCGTTCGCCACCGGCCGGGAGAACCTGGTCCAGGCCGCGCTGCTGCAGCACCTGGGCCGGCGCCGGGCCGGGGTACGCGCCGACGAGCTGATCGCCCGGTTCGACCTGGCCGACTTCGCCGCGCGCCGGGCCGGTACCTACTCCGGTGGCCAGCGCCGCCGGCTCGACCTGGCGGTGAGCCTGGTCGGCGAGCCACCGGTGCTGTTCCTGGACGAGCCGACCACGGGACTGGACCCGTCCGCACGGCACGCCCTGTGGGACATCGTGGCGGAACTTGCCGGCACCGGTACCTGCGTGCTGCTGTGCACCCAGTACCTGGACGAGGCGGACCGGCTGGCGCACCGCATCGCGCTGCTGGACCGGGGCCGGATCATCGCCGAGGGTACCCCCGGGGAACTGAAGGCGCGGATCGGCGGCGGTCAGCTGCGGCTGCGCCCGGCCGACCCGGCGCAGGCCGGGCAGCTCGCCGCGGCCGTGGCCGGGCTGACCGGTACCGCCCCGGTGGTGGACCAGGTCACCGGCGAGGTGGCGCTCGGCGAGGCGGATCCGGCGGTACTGGCCGAGGCGCTGCGCCGCGGCACGGCCGCCGGGGTCGCGCTGGCCGACGTGACGCTGGCCCGGCCCACGCTCGACGATGTCTTCCTGTCGCTGACCCAGAGCGCGCGGGCCGTACCGGAGCAGGCGCGATGACCGCGGCGGACCGGCCCCGCCGGGGTGGCCTGCTGGCCGACACCTGGGTGCTGACCCGGCGCAACACCCGCCGGCACGTACGGGCGCCGAGCCAGCTGGCGTACTCGACCGCGCTACCGGTGATGTGGGTGCTGCTGTTCGTGTACGTGTTCGGCGGCGCGATGAAGGTACCGGGTGCGTCCTATGTGGACTTCCTGCTGCCCGGGGTACTGGTGCTGTCGGTGGCCTTCGGCATGGCCAACACCGCGCTCGGGTTGTCGGACGACCTGGCCAGCGGTGCCCTGGACCGGTTCCGGTCGCAGCCGGTCAGCCGCGCCGCGCTGCTGCTGGCCCGGGTGTGCTTCGACACGGTACGCAACACCTCGGCGCTGCTGGTGGCCATCGCGGTCGGGTACGCAGTCGGGTTCCGCCCGCACCAGGGCGTGGCCGGCGCGCTGGCGGCGCTGGGCCTGACCGTGGCGATGGGCTTCGCGCTGTCCTGGATCGGTGTCCTCATCGGACTGTCCACAAAGGACGCCGAGGCCGCGCAGACCGGCAGCGTCCTGGTGGCCATCCCGGTGATGTTCGCCAGCTCCACCTTCGTACCGGTGACGACGATGCCCGGGTGGTTGCAGGTGGTCGCCGCGAACAGCCCGGTCACCCAGGCGGTCGACGCGGCCCGGGCGCTGACCCTCGGCGGTCCCGCGCTGCGGCCGGTGCTGGCCACGGTGGCCTGGATCGTGGGCATCGTGGCGGTGGCCATGCCGCTGGCGGTGGTCCGGTACCGGGGCGCCGCCCGGGCCTGAACCCGCCGCCGGTCAGCCGGCCAGTGCCGGGCGGCCGTTGGGTACCGGCTCGGGAGTTCCTGCCCACGCCGATCTCGACCAGGCTCTGCCGGTTGCGCGGCGATCCAGATGCAGGGCGTCGGTACCTCAGCGGTACAGGTCCGCGGGATCGTGGCGCCGGTGACCGGTGTTGCGGTGGTGGTCCGCCCGCCCCGGCCGTGGGAGTCCGGCGGTACCGGTAGCGCCGGTGGGCCACGGGTCGTTGCGGTACCGCGCGCCGGACCGGCCGCGACGGCCCGGCCAGCCGGCGGCGTTGGACCGCCGGCCGGCGCCCTGGCCGGGTACGCCGGTCACCGCCGGTACCCGCGCCGGGCGGACCGGATGTGCCGGGCGATGTCGAGCACCGCGCTCACGTTCTCTCAGTTCTGTCGCGGATCACCGTCGCGCGGTGTACCCGCGGGGTGCGGGGCGCCGTTGCGCCGGCCCACGGACACCTGCTGCCGGACCGCACCGGGTGCGGGCCGCGGGTACGGACTCGTGGCGTGTGGGGGGCTCGACGGTGCCGGGGGCTCGACGGTGACGGG
>Ga0209069_10000221_pt1 | contig 24142 bp, 23 predicted proteins | sample Str013_2_FD_187202 | JGI IMG/M metagenome (GOLD analysis project Ga0209069, IMG submission 187202) | Freshwater sediment microbial communities in response to fracking from Pennsylvania, USA - Straight Creek_MetaG_SC_2013 (SPAdes) (version 2) | ecosystem: Environmental > Aquatic > Freshwater >...
GTGGTCTGAACGACGGCGATCTGATGGCCCCCCAGAGTCTTCCGGACGATGTCGAGGCCGCTCGACAGCGGGGCATAGCGGAAGGCCTCCGGAACTTCCCGGTTGTGGAGACGGATGGATCCGATGGCCGATTTCTCCGGGTTGCTCAGTTCGATCTGTGCCTTCGCCAAGGCCGTCGCGAGGGCGGCGACGGTGTCACTGGACCGATGCATGGACGGCCTCCCGTTCGACCAGGTCGAAGCTGACGGCGCCTGATTTGGAGCGCTTGGCGCGGATGCCGTGGCCGACGGCCTCCTTGGCGTCCTCGGGCATCAGGACCTTGAGTTCCGCTTTCGCCCGCTCGTGTTCGAGGTAGGCCTGACGGGTGTCGCAAAACAGAGCCGCAAACTCCGCCCACGAATTGGAGGCGGTCATGTCGACCACCCGCACGGCCTCGATTCGGGGCTTGGGAGGTTCGCAGTCGAATGGGACCGGCGGCTCACCCGACTTTACGCAATGCCAGAAAGCCTTCTCCGCGGCGATTAGCACGGTCTGATAGATCGGGTCGGCCTCGATCCTGAGTTCGACCCATTTGCCGCCGCCGGTGATGATCGAAAGCACCGAGGCCCTGGTGTTGGCGACCAGCATGTTGTGCTGGAGCTGCGCCATGTGTTTTTCTGCAGCTGCATCTTCCGAGAATGACCATGGCAGCATAAATTTGGCCTCAAAGACGGCGCCGGTTTTTTTGACGAGCCCGTCCAGGGTGGCGGCCATCCAAGGGATCGTCGGGTGGATAACCCGTTTTTGGACGTGGCTGACCCGATGACCCGAGCTAATCTCGTACCAGCGTCGGTTTAGGTCCTCGGTGGTTAGTCCGAGCTGGACGATCAATTCCCGGGATAGGTCCACCGGATCAGTCTTGCCGCGCTTTTCCATCCAGAGGCGCCACAATGCCTTCTCGTCCTTTCCCATGATGATGCGGGCATCCGAGCCGCCGATGAAATGGCGGCGATCAGGATTGGGAAGTTTCTTGCCGATTTTGGACATAGCTTCGCTGTTCACTGATCGGGTGCTAAAATTCATTTTTCACTCCGGGGTATGGCTTGGATGATTACCTAATTAATGTAATCTGACATGAAAAAGTTGTCAACATTAAAAACGTAAGGTTACATTTAAAATGTCACTCACGTCTGCCCAATGTCGTGCCGCGCGTGGGCTGCTTGGTTGGTCTCAGGCAGATCTTTCCGCAGCCAGCAAAACAGCCACAAAGACAATTGCTGACTTTGAAAGAGGTGCGAGAGTGCCTTACCCGCGAACGCTGGGAGATGTACGCGGCGCGCTTGAGAACGCGGGCGTCATATTCATCGAGCAGAACGGTGGCGGACCGGGAGTGCGTTTAAAGAATGGATTGTGAGCCTATTGCAATTGCAACCCGGCCAGGTGCCAGCCCGTCTGCTCCAGAAACAGCCAAGTATCGGTGGAGCGATCTAGATCGTCGTCGTATCATCCAGATTTCAGCTCGGCGCGAAGCTTCATAAGCACGATAAGAAGCCGCGCTGCCGGAGCGGACCTCGATCTTCTTCGCGTAACCCATCTTAAACTCCGAGTATGATATTAAACGGCAAATTAACGCGGAAGAATCATCCTTCCTGCCTCGGTCAGGACCCTTAGTATCCTGAGCTGAGTCCGAAATGCGTTGTCTGGAAATTCCAGCAGGAATTGTCCGGACAAGTGCGAGTATAATTTTCCTGAGTAAAATCAAGGATTAAGAGGTGGTTCTAAAAAACTTCCGCGACTCGTTCAACGTTGGCAATATCGATCTTGGCGACGAAGGTTCGACGAATCTTATCCCTTCAGTACTGCCCGCCTTTCCAAGCATTGCGGGAACTCCGGCGTTTTCGGTGAATCAGGCTGCAGGGACAACCGCTAGCGCTTCGCCCACCCACGCCGTTTTCGTCACCAATGGTGGCATGACTTTCCAACTGATATTCGATGGAGCGGCGCCAGCCGCGGGCACTGCGAAGGCCGCTTTCGAAGCTGGCATCCAACAGGCCGCCTCGATCTTGTCGTCAGTTATCGCCGACGCGATCACCGTCAATCTAAACATTCACTACAGTGGAACCGGCGGTGGCGCCTCCGCTGGCCCTGACAACGGCCTGAATGAGCCCTATTCTACAGTTTACGCCGACCTCAAAAATCATGCGAAGCCTGGCGATACAACCTTCAATAGCTTGCCGAATATATCGACGATCCAGGGCCAGTCCCAAGTCGCCGTCTGGAATGCCGAGCTAAAGGTTTTGGGGCTCATGAACCCCAACGATACCGCCTCAGACGACGGTACGGCCAACTTTGCAACCGATATCAATCCCAACCTGCTGGTAGGCGTCGCGCTGCACGAATTGACACATGCGCTCGGGCGGGTCCCGTTTGGATCGGCGCCGGATATTTTCGATTTGTTTCGCTATACGGGCGTTGGCACGCGGTTGTTTACCGGCGGCGCTACAGCGAGTCCTGCCTATTTTTCTCTGGATGGAGGCGTCACCAAACGGGCTGACTTCGGCCAAACTTCCGACTCCAGCGATTTTATCAACACGGGTGTGCAAGGCGCTAACGACCCGTTCAATGAATTTTATACGTCAGGCACCAACCAGGGTCTCTCAGCCGTTGATAAGCAACTGCTCGATGCGTTGGGATATAACATCACAATGCCCGCTACCGCGACGACGGTGATTGAGTCGGTTGGATCGACGAAGCTCGATCAGGTCGGAAGCAATTTTGATCTTGACCCGGTCAGCGGCGGGTCGGGCCCGCAGCTGAAGTATCAAGGTGCGGCAGTTGTTGCGGGACAGTTTGGCGCGTGGACACCGATCGGCGGGGAAGTTACGTCGAGCGGATACGAGGTTGCATGGAAGATTGCGGGAACCGATCAATATATTGTCTGGAATACTGACAGTAGCGGAAACTATGTCTCCAATACGGGCGTCGTGTCGGGAACGAGCTCCACTTTGGTGTCGATTGAAACAAGTTTCCACCAGGATCTCAACGGCGATGGGGTGATCGGCCCTCCCGCCGCCACCACCACTAGGGTGATCGAGGCGTTCGGATCGACGAAGCTGGATCAGGTTGGAAGCAATTTTGATCTTGACCCGGTCAGCGGCGGGTCGGGCCCGCAGCTGAAGTATCAAGGTGCGGCAGTCGTTGTGGGACAGTTCGGCGCGTGGACACCGATCGGCGGGGAGGTTACGTCGAGTGGATACGAGATTGCATGGAAGATTGCAGGAACCGATCAATATATTGTCTGGAATACCGACACTAGCGGTAACTATGTCTCCGATACCGGCGTCGCATCGGGAACAAGCTCCACTTTGGAGTCGATTGAAACAAGTTTCCATCAGGATCTCAACGGCGATGGGATGATCGGCCCGCCCACCACCACCGTCGCCACCAAGGTGATCGAGGCATTCGGATCGACGAAGCTGGATCAGGTTGGCAACAATTTTTATCTTGATGCCGTCGGCGGCGGGTCTGGTCCCCAACTGAAATATCAGGGTGCGGCAGTCGTTGCGGGACAATTTGGCGCGTGGACACCGATCGGTGGGGAAGCTACGGCGAGCGGATACGAGGTTGCATGGAAGATTGTGGGCACCGATCAATACATTGTCTGGAACACAGACAGCAGCGGTAACTACCTGTCCAATACTGGTATCTTGTTGGGAACGAGCAACGCACTGATCTTGCTGGAAGCAAGCTTCAAGCAGGACTTGAACGGAAGTGGTACGATCGGAAAGGTTGTCCCGGGGCCCGCGATTCCACAATCCGCTTTGACGGAATTCGACAAAGGGGTCCGAGATACCTTCGTCTTTCGAGCGGATCTTGGTGCAGAAAATCAATTGAATTGGGGAAATTTCGACGGGCCTGAATTCGCTCAAATTTCGGCAATCGAAGCTGGCGGCCGGTCAAACGCCCTTTCGAACGATATGCAATTCGGTCTTGGAAAATTCGACGGTAGCTCCGACGACCAAAATCATCAAAATACATATTTGCATCACGTCGACTCCTACTCGGGCCATTTCATTACTGGTTGATCTGAAGATTCGCTAAGGTATCAACGCGCACCATTTCTATAGTGCGTGCCGGCTCCATGATTTCGGTCGATTTCGACCCAAAGGCCATCGCGCACGCCAATAGAAATTTCAAGGCTGAAAACATCAGTTGCAAGCTCGCAGATATCCGCGCGCAGATGCCCGAGGGCATCTTTGATAACGTAGTGTGGGATGTAAGCGTCGTTTTCAGGCCACGGCCTTGAGGTCTTGACGTCCGTATGCCCACGGAAGCAGTTGTTCGATCTCACTGTTCGGATGGCCGTTGGCGATCCTGGCGAGGACGTCGTTCAGGTAGGCGAGCGGATCGATATCGTTCAGCTTACAGGTTTCGATCAGGGATGCGATGGTGGCCCAATGCCCGGCGCCGCCGTCAGAGCCTGCGAACAGCGCGTTTTTGCGATTGAGCGCGATGGGGCGGATCGTACGTTCGACGGTATTGTTGTCGAGTTCGATGCGGCCGTCGTCGATGAAGCGCGTCAGGCCCTGCCAGCGCGAGAGCGCATAGCGGATGGCCTCGGCGAGCTTGCCTTTCTGGCTGATCAGGGTGAGCTTTGCGCGCAGCCACGGTTCGAAGGCTTCCGCGAGCGGCCGGCTTTTCTGCTGCCGGATGATGCGCCGCTCCTCGGCGCTGCGGCCGCGGATGTCCTTTTCGATAGCGTAGAACTCGGCAATGCGCTTGAGCGCCTCGCTCGCGATCGGCGCGGGACCTGGGTTGGCGAGTTCGTAGAACTTGCGCCGCATATGCGCCCAGCAGAACGCAAGCTCGACGTCGCCGCGCTCGGCCAGCTTGGGGTAGCCGGCATAGCCATCGACCTGCAGGATCCCCTTGAAGCCGTCGAGATGGGCGATCGGCCGCTCGGCCTTGCGGTCGGGTGCGTAGACGTAGGCAACCCCCGGCGGATCGGCGCCGCGCCATGGCCGGTCGTCGGCGGCATAGGTCCAGAGCTGCCCGGTCTTGGTGCGGCCCCGACCGGGATCAAGCACCGGCACTGTCGTCTCGTCGGCGAACAGTTTTGATCTCTGCCTGAGCTTGACCAGAAGACGCTCATGCAGCGGACGCAGGTGCCAGGCGGCATGACCGACCCAGTCCGCCAGCGTGGAGCGATCCAGATCGATGCCCTGCCGGGCGTAAATCTGGGCCTGCCGGTACAGCGGCAGATGATCGGCATATTTGGACACCAGCACCTGCGCAATCGTGGCCTCGGTCGGCAATCCGCCCTCGATCAGCCGGGCTGGAGCCGGCGCCTGGATGACGCCGTCCTCGCATGATCGGCAGGCGTATTTGGGCCGCCTTGTGACGAGCACCCGGAACTGCGCCGGCACCAGGTCCAGCCGCTCGCTCTTGTCTTCGCCGATCCGGTGCAACTCGCCCTTGCAACAGGGGCAAGTCTTGTCGTCGATGTCGGCGATGACTTCGATCCGCGGCAGATGCGCCGGCAGCGATCCACGGTTGATCCTGCGTTTGTGAGCCCGGGCAGTCCGTTCGGCGGGAGCCGCCTGGTCTGCTGTCGCCTCATCACTTGCCGCCGTCTGCTCGACGTCTTCCAGGCCCAGCAGCATCTGGTCTTCGGGCAGCGCTTCCGCCCGGCGGCCGAAGCGATGGCGCTGCAGCTCCTTGATGATCTGGCGCAGCCGTTCGCTCTCGCACCGTTCGGCCAGCAGCATCGCTTTCAGCGTCTGAAGATCGTTAGGCAATGCATCGCTCGGCATGACCAAATCAGACCATAGTCGGCGGCATTTTGCGACGATCTCGACAGCCCTGATTCACTTCGCCGCAGAGCTGCCAACAACTATCCGGGCTGCGTCGGTGTCGCCGTCTCGCGTGCCTCATGAACACGCCGCCAGTCCAGCCCTTCCAGCAGCGCCGACAATTGCGCCGCCGACAACCGCATCACGCCGTCTTCGATCCTCGGCCAGCGGAAGATGCCGTCTTCCAGACGTTTCGCAAACAGGCACAGCCCCGTTCCGTCCCAGAAGATCAGCTTGATCCGATCCGCCCGCTTGGCCCGGAACACATAGACCGCACCGGAGAACGGATCGGCCATCATGGCCTCGCGCACCAGTGTTGCCAATCCTTCGGCGCCCTTGCGGAAGTCGACTGGCTTCGTCGCCACCATCACCCGAACCGCACCCGTCGGGCCGATCACCGGCTCGCCTTCAACGCCCGAACGATGGCTGCAATCATTTGTACATCCGCGCCGCCGCCGACCCGTATCGCAACGCCTTCGACCTCAATTTCGATTGTCCCGACATCCGGCTCGGACTTGCATCGCGATGCTTGGCGTCGCCGGCGAAGAACAGACGCCCGCGCGACCGCATCCACCACTGCCGGCACAAACTGCAATTCTTCCGCCTCAGAGGCCGCAGCCTCTCTCAATTGGCGGCGCCAGCCAAACAACTGCTGCGGCGACAATCCATGGCGCCGAGCCACCGCACAGACCGAGTCCCCGCTTGCCACGATCTCCGCGACAATCCGCGCCTTATCCTCATGGTGCCACTTCCGCCGGCGACCGGCTCCGGTAAAGACCTCCAGCCGCCGGACCGGCTCCGTGATAGCAATATGTTCAGTGTCCATTCTAAGCCCAACGGTCAAAACCAAACCGCAGACTCGCAGATCACAACATCATCCGGAAGGTGGCCGAAAAACAACGCTTACTGTGGGATGCTGCTATCGAGCATTCTACCGAGGCCGAAATCGCCGGTATCAAGAAGAGATTGGCTGCTGCGGGGGATACTTCCTGCACCACCACCGGCGTGGCGGCAAGGTCAGAAGAACACAGTTTGGGCCAGTTTCGGCCGGGTTGATTTGGTCGAGTCGCAGGCGATGCGACACGAAACGCAGAAGCGGAAGTAAATTCAAAGCATTAGCGGCACCGCCACGGGCGTTGCCGGTTGATGGGATTGCGCGAGACGTGATTCAAGCGCCGAAACCGGAGCTCGAATCACGCGCCACGAACTCAGCGATTATGAATGGACTGCGATCAGGCCGATGCTGCCCAACAAGCCGCGCGGCGTTCGGCGTGTAGATGATCGTCTCGTGCTCAATGGCATCTTTTGGGTCCTGCGTTCAGGTACGCCATAGCGCGACCTGCCGAAGGCGCTTGTATCTGTATCGCGCGCAGCTTGATCGAACGTTTCTTCAACAAGATCAAGCAATCTCAGCGTGTCGTCGCGGCCCGATACGACAAGCTCGCGGCCAACTATCTGGCATTCATCAAGTTCGCATCGATCCGCATTTGGTTGCGTGCTAATGAGTCCGCGCCCTAGTTCTGATCCTGGCCTTTGCACAGTTACTGTCGCCTAAATATTGCAGTCACATCGGCAGGTTTCGGAAAATTTGGTGTGCGAAGGGCCATATCAGCCTTGTAGATATATGGGATGGGCATGCCACGCTCGACGTAACTGGAATCGGTGGCGTCATTGAAACGAAACGATGCAGCGATTCGAACGCGCTCACCACCAGCCTCGCTCGTGGCATGCACCAGCAGAGTTGAAAATACTAAAATGTCCCCGCGCTTCAGCTCGATCGGACGAAAGTCCAGCCCCTGCAGACAGGCGGGCTCGACCTGATGTCCGAATACGTGTTCCGTGGACGGCAAGAGCCCGAGACGGTGACTGCCGTCGGCGACGATAACCGGGTAATCTTCCAACCCGACATCGGCTAGCGGGGTCCAGAGCACGATTGAGTTCAGGCTTCCTTGAACCGACCGGAAATCCTGATGGGGCGGTGTCTTGAGGTATCCTCCCTCGATGGCTAGCGAGGGGGCCATAAAATGTACCACGGTTCGGGTTGCGATGGTTGGCGTTACCAGCCCGAGATGGTGGACCAATGACATGACTTTGGGGGATACACAAAGCTGTGCCAACGATGCGAGATGATTGGCGACCTTGGCCGCCTGCAGATACGCCTTATGGTCATGCAGTTTGAGCGCAATAATTAGTTCACTCAAGTCGTCATAGCTAGACGGCATTGCGGCAGCAAGTCCAGCAGCATTTGCACGGCGGTGGAAGACGGCAGCAATATCCTTCTCGATCAACTCCAATATTGTACCGTCAGCGGCCCGCGGAATAATAGTGTAACCGAGCTCAGCAAATGAGTTGGCTGCAGACGACGGTTGAATTGCCTTATGCATCTGTGGACCTTATCTGGTCTTGACAAACACGCAATTGGTTAGATTTTCATAGTAGCCGCCGGACAGCCGGCGAACGCTATGCCTCTCGGTTAATTCAAAATGGTGATCGGCCAACAGACGCGAACAGTGCAGCTCGGACTCTCCTGTCTCAAGCTCGATAAACACTTGGGTCAGGTCGGAATTTGCGAGACATCGGTAAGCTCCCGCTAGAACAGAGCCCTCCGCCCCGTCGACGTCTATCTTGAGATGGGTAGGTTTCGGAAGTCCAAATTGGCTGGTCAATTCGTCCAGCGGAAATGTCAGGACTGGCTGCCGGTGTAATGTGGGACGCGCGCTGGAAGCGCCTTCAGAGCGGCCAGTTCGTTGCAGAGCTTTTGTGTGCTCGCCAGCGCCGTAAAGATTGATTCCGATGTGCTCGATCCCACGAGTTTCGCTTGCCGCGACATTCAAAAGAATGAAATCATCGACAATTCTTTCGCGGTTGAGGAAATGGTTTAGCGACGCTGTCGCGAAGTTAAGCGCTTCTGGCTCAAGGGCGATCACCTGCTTAATCCTCATCGCAGCGTATAGCGCAAAATGCCCGATCGATGCGCCGATGTCGTAATATACCGCATGATCGGGAATGGCATCGATGAAATCGAGTAATTCTGGTTCGGTGTCCGCAAAGTGCTTCGCCCACACCTTGAGCCGCCCATTCGACACGTCGAGCAATAGCTCATGCTTCCGGGCCGAAATCCTTGCCACGCTGCGGAGTTCAGTGTGAAGTTTTTTCTCGATGATTTCAAGCTTCTCGTCGTCGCTCACAGTTAGGCCCGCCCAAGAACGAGATCGCCGCCCGTTTCCGCCGATTCCATCAGGAATGGCATGGTCTTGCTGGCGATATAACGAATTTTCTCGTCGTCGAGATCGACTGAGAGTGGTAGGCCGACGAGGGTCGCGACCCATTTATCTGTGTTGGGAAGAGGATAGCGCGAAAGTTTTTGGTAGGCGGGCGAGTTGTGGCAACCATCCATCCACCAGCGCCGGCTATCGATATGTGATTTCTTAAGAGTCTGCATCAATCGATCCCGCTCGCCTTCCGATTTGGTGATCACGTGCGGATAGGTCGTGATCCAGTTAGACTGCAGCCAGAACTGTCCTGTATTCTGTGCGGCAGCGAAGTGCCTCCGGTAGGCGTCCAGCGCTGAATTGTAGCGGACGCGAAACCCGCTCCAGTGATCAAGCATTGCTAGGCCGACAGCCGCGCTATATTCGCTCATTTTGGCATTGCTTCCGGGCAACCGTGTTAAACGATTAGTGTCGAGACCGAAATTCGTGATGGTCCGAATATCGTGAGCCAACAGCGCGTCCGTCGTGGCGATTGCGCCGCCTTCGCCGATACCAAAGGCCTTCGTGGCGTGAAAACTAAGCGCTACGGTAGCGCCTTCTAGCGATTTGATCGCACCGCTGAGAAGCGCATCCGAGCAGCCGGCGGCATCTACGACTACCGGAATGCCAGTTCGCGCTTCGAAGGCAGTGCAAAGAGCGAGATTAGGGAGATGTCCGAATGAAGCGACAATCACGACCGCCGCCGTGCGACTCAGAACATCACGGTCCTGCAATTGATCGAGGTCGATCAGGCAGGTCTTCGGATCCACGTCGACAAACATCGGAACGAGGCCAGCTCCGATTACGGCTGAGACGGTTCCGGCAAAAGTGAATGCCGGTAGCAAACAAAGATTGCGGCTCCCGACTGTTGGGTTGCAGCGGGCGACTAGGGCGGACTGGATCGCAAGTGTTCCGTTCGTCGCGGAAACCAGCTTCAGGTCTTTGACAGCGCACGACTGCGCGAACCGGGCTTCAAATTCGAGAACCAGCGGTCCGAAATTGCTATAAATCCTCGCGGCATCGATCCGGCGAAGGTAGGGCAAAATGCTATCCGCCGGCGGCAGCAAAGGTTTGCAGATGGGAATGGGCAGATCCAACAATCATCTCCAATTTCTGTAACCTTGACGGAGTTAGGGCACGATCTATAACAGTCACGTTTTGGTCCGCCTAGTGCCCAACGTCGCCGTAACGTTAGCTGTGGGCACGCTTCACGAAGCAAAGTAGCTATCAAAGGTTGATGTATCATTCGGCTCAGATTTCGGGCACTAGAGGCAAACAGCACGGGGATTCGGCGTGCCACAGGTTGCGCTTTCAGCAGCTAGCGTTTCTTGGAGAAGAGCCGGCGTCATTGTGCCACCGTTTCCTTCTCAGAGCGGGTGGGATAGCCACTGCCAGATGCCCACCGCAATTCTGTTGAACAACGATATCCTCCGGATTTATTACTGTACTCGTGATCCAAAGAACCAGAGCCATGTTTTCTTTGCTGACGTCATGGCGGACGAACCCGAACGGGTGATCGCGCGTACGAAGGAGCCATGCCTGCTGCCTGGACCCGTGGGCCATTTCGATGCAGCTGGCGTCATGCCGACTAGCGTTTTAAGGGTGGGTGACGAGATCTGGATGTACTTTATCGGATGGACGGTTCGGGCTGATGTACCCTACCACAATGCAATTGGTCTTGCGGTTAGTCATGACGGCGGACTTACGTTTGCGCGCCGCTTTGCCGGCCCGATCGTCGGATCGACGGCAACAGAGCCTCTCTTCTGCAGTACCGCTGACGTCGTCCATACATCCGAAGGTTGGAAGATGTGGTATGCCAGCACGACAGAATGGCGCGACCTGAACGGAAAGCTTGAGCCTCGCTATCATCTGAAATATGCCGCGTCCGACGATGGATTGAAGTGGCGGCAGGAAGGGTGCGTCGCCGTCGATTACCGCAACGAAGACGAGGCGGCGGTCGCGCGCGCTACGGTGCTGCTCGGCGACGCCAATTTTCACATGTGGTTCTGTCACCGCGACTTGGTCGGCTATCGTGATGATGCCGCTCGCGCCTATCGCATCGGCTATGCGACGTCGAGCGACGGGTTGTGCTGGCGACGTTCTAACACGAACGTTTTTGCTGCCGATACACCTCCGCTTGACGGCATCGACGACGTCATGCAGGCCTATCCGTCGGTGCTGAAGATTCGCGGTAAGCGCTGGATGTTTTATAACGGCAATGGATTTGGGCAGACCGGCATCCTGATGGCGACGGCATCGGTAGCGGTCGGGGGGGCTGACTGAGCCATGCGACAGCTTGTCATTTTTGGTACAGAGGCAACCGCTGAGGTCATAGATTTCTATTTCACGCACGACTCGAAATACGACGTGGCCGCCTTCACCGTGGATGCTGCCTATCTTGACGGGGATAGCTTTAGAGGCCGTCCGCTTGTAGCTTTCGAGGATCTGCCGTCAAAATTCCCACCCGAGGATTATGCGCTGTTTATCGCCGTCGGTTTCCAAAAGATGAACGCTGTAAGGGCGAAGAAGTTTGAGGAGGCGAAGTCGAAGGGTTACACTCTGGCGAGCTATCTGAGCAGCAAGGCTTCGGTATGGCCCGGATTTTCCCCCGCGGACAATACCTTCGTTATGGAGGACAATACGATCCAGCCGTTTGTTACGATCGGGCAGGACACTATCCTGTGGTCTGGCAATCATGTCGGACACCATTCGTCAATCGGTGCGCACTGCTTTGTTTCATCCCACGTAGTCATTTCTGGACGGGTGAAAGTCGGAGATTTTAGCTTTTTGGGCGTCAATTCCACGCTGCGAGATGGTATCGCGTTGGGAGAAGCCACCATGGTGGGCGCTGGTTGTCTGGTGTTGGCAAACACGCCGCCAGAGGCGGTACTGGCCGCTGCAGGCGCGGAAATCCGCCGTGTATCAAGCCGCAAACTTCGCACCATCTGATTTATGATGTCCACCATTGCGATAATGCAACCCTATTTCTTCCCCTATCTGGGATACTTCTGTCTTGTTGCGTCTGCCGACATTTTTGTCCATTTTGATTGTGTTCAGTTTCCTCGTCGCGGGTATGTGCACCGAAACCAGATGCCGAAGTATCCGCCTGCGCGTACCGAGCAGCAGAAGTACTGGTTGACCTTGCCGCTCGTGGGGCAGGCCCGGGATGTGCGAATTGCAGATCTTGCCTTTGCTTCCGACGCTGCCTCCCAATGGCAAAAGCGCCTCGCATCGTTTCCTTGGGTGTCGAAAGCTGAAGCCTTCGACCAAGTGGAATTGCTTCAACGGGTCAGGTCAGTCAAGGACAACGCTAGCGTATCCGACTACTTGATCGACACGTTGGAGTTTGGCGCGAGAAGGCTTGGCCTGAATCCTAGGATGATCAGGAGCTCTAGCCTCGGTATTCCCGACGAATTCCAGGGGCAGGATCGAATCTTGGAAATCGTGCGGATGCTAGGCGGCAAACGTTATATCAATGCGCCAGGCGGACGGGCGCTGTACGATGTTGCGGAATTTGAGCGCAACGGTATAGAACTAAGCTTTCTACCACCGTTTGCAGGTCGGACTAACAGTATGCTCTATGAATTCTGCTTTTATCCGATCGCCTCGTTGCGTGCTGAGTTACCGGTCGTAGTCTAGATGAAATCAGATACAGCCAAGCCTGATGCAGCATTTGGTAAGAAGCTCATCTCCGTCGGGGTTGCGGTCTTTCAGAACGCCGGCAGCCTGCCCGAACTTGTGAATGAAATCTTTGAAGCCTTCGGGACCAATTTGCCCGACTGCAAGTTCGAGATTGTCTTCGTCGACGACGGATCGACGGATGGTTCCGACAAGGTACTTTCCGAAATCGCTTCAAAACACCCTGATATTATTTCAGTACTTCATTTTACACGTAATTTCGGCCAGCTCTTTGCGATGATCGCTGCGATCGATCACGCGCGAGGTGATGCTGTGATCAGCGTATCGGCCGACCAGCAGGATCCTATCTCGGTCGCTGTCGAGATGGTCAACCTATGGAAGGCTGGCACCGAAATAGTCATCGCCCATCGCGCAAATCGCGAAGATGGTATCGTGGCTAAGGTTTTTTCTTCATTCGCTTATGGATTTCTGAGGTTGTCCACGCCAAGCCTGCCGCCGGGCGGCTTTGACTATTTTTTGCTCGATCGTCGCGCTGCAGATAATATTCGGGCGCAGCGAAACAGAAATCGCTTTTTCCAAACCGACGTCCTTGGCCTCGGATATCGCACGGCCTTTATTCCATATACGAGGCGCGCTCGCTCACATGGACGCTCACAATATACCTACTGGAGGCGCGTGAAGAGCCTATTGGACGCAACTGTAGACAGTTCATACTTGCCGATCAGGATGATGTCCTCCATCGGATCGGTCTTCGTTGTGATCGGAATTTTCTACGCGATGTCGGTCGCGATTGCCAGGATGATGGGCCAGGTGCCCGGCGGCGGCTACGCTGTGATAGTCATTCTTTTGCTCACCATCGGTGGGTTAATCATACTTATGCTTGGAATCCTGGGAGAATATGTCTGGCGCATCTACGACGAATTGCGCGGCAAGCCGCTCTATATTGTCGACAGGGTCATCGAGCGTGTGAGCGACGATCCTCCACAGGCCGATCATTATTGATTGCAGGGGAGGGACTTGTTACCGATATAAATAGACTGTGTATTCAAATAGCCCGTAATCATTGCGAACGACAAAATTGCGAGTCAGGTTTCGCGTGACAAAGCCGGCCATCTCATCCAAGGGCAAATGGAACAAGTCGTCTCGCTCCCAATCGACATGCTTACTCATGACGTTGAAGGCAATGCCTATCCGTGCAAATTCATATGCGGCTGTCAGCATGATTTGAAAGAAGTCCGACATTTCGCGATGAGGTATGCCGAGTTTTTCGGTAAACACGCCATTCAGGACGGCGTAGTCGTACTGGAGTGCCGGCCGTAGCGCGGATGTGGGCGCCAGGATATCGGTTTCATGGAATTGAAGTTGGGGGTGTTTGCGACGACACGCTCCTATGAAGGCGGGTGAGATATCGAGGCCTTCGTAGACTAGGTTTTTGTGCAGCTTCCGTTCAACAATACGATCGTAAAGGTGTGCGAGGCCGCAGCCGATGTCGAGCAAACGGACGGGTGCTGTGCTGGTGCCGATCAAATCCAGCATCACATCATAACGTGTCTCGGCATCCCGCTTATTCGGCCAGTCCACGCCGCGATGGTTGTCGCCGTGTTCAAGAAATCTGCTTTCATAGTGATCACGCAGCGCCAGATATGACGGATTATCTGGCATGCACGCCTTCCTCCCAGCCGAACTTATAGACCAGCAGATGGCCGCAGGTGAGCCCGGGCAGGGTGTCTATTGAAACGTCCTCAGATGAAAATTCAGTCGGCCGCAGACCAGCGTACTGAATTAGGCGCTCGTATCCGTCAGGAGGCCGCCGAAACCGTCCGCGTTCGAGCTTATAAAGGGAGCATACTAAAAGTGAGTCGTCAGGACGTAGAATATCGGGTTCGATTATCACCATGGTGCCACCGGGTGCAACCAGCCGCGCTGCGTCTCGAATGAGATCAATCGCTGTGGCGTCATCGACGTGATGCAGGATGTTGGCGAAGAGTACATAATCGAAGGTTCGACCTTGGTCACTAAGTTCGCGCATGGTCTGCGTAGAGAATGACAGGTTTTCATGGTCGGCGAACCGAAGCTTGGCGTGTTCGATCGCTTGTCGGTCGATGTCAATGCCGAGATATCGCAGGTTCGGTACACCGGCAAAAGCGCGACCCAGGACGCCCAGAGAGCATCCTATTTCAATGACGTTCCTGTGGTCGCCCAGATATTTCAGCGCAAGCCGTTTTTTTTCGCGAGTTGCGCCGAAAATGGACTGAAACAGCAGCCACAGCTTGGGAAATCGCTCTTGGGTCAAGAATTGCGACATTACAATTTTCCATGGACAATCGTGTTGCGTGGCCGCCATAGTTCAATGTTCATCCCGGTCTGAGGTTCAGCGATTCTTAGGACGAGTTCATAGTTCAAGTCCAATGGCATGAGAAAATTGAGGGCTGTGGCCCCTTGAAAGCTCTCGTGTATTGGCCCAATGACCCAGGCTCGTTCACGGTCTGCCTGCGGTGTGAGCGACCAGATCTTGTCGAGAATCGCAGGTGAATTTGGATAGCCGGCCGCAATCCAAGGATAGACAGGCGGTTTGGTACCCAATGCCAGATTAAAGCCGGGCCCAAAGCCAGCTAGATCGAACAGCGGCATTCCCGCCGACAGGCCGCCGGCACGTGCACCATCGTGAAGGTTTGAGAAGAAGCTAGCTGTCGGCGCATCAACAAGCACTATCCCGCCGTTTAAGCCGTCAAGCTTGGCCGGAACGTTCTGATCCGGGACGGGCCTGTTCAGGCGGTATGGATGCTGTGCTGCCACATACAATATTGCGCCTGACATCAGGACGACGAACAGCCTGGTCGCCCTTGCAACAAGATTAGGCATTTCCAGATTGGCAACGATGATCGCAAGCCCGGAAAAACCCGAATAAGCTGCGGTGTGGGCCAGGAAATTGTTTCCGGTGCCGAGACTCGCAACCCAAGGCGCCAAAATCATGAGCATGACTAGCACTACGGTCTCACGGCGAATGGCTTGCTTTCGATATCTGTAGACGGCGGTCGCTAGCGTAAGCGCGGCAAAAGCCAACACGGTCATCTGGATGCCGTGATTATAGACATCGTAGCGATCCAAGATCGGTTGAACTGGATTGGAGAATGCGAGCGCCCCGCAGATCGCTATGGCGCCGAGTGTTAGCGCTATTGTCGACGGCGCAACTCTGAAGGCGCAAAGGTATGCGCTGGGAACCAGAGTCGTCAGGATTGACGTTGCCGAGATCGCGATGATCACGACAAATTTGGGCGGCATATTTCGGAAGTCGGCAAGGTGCTTTAACAATAGATCGAAAAGGCCACCATACCCTGACCTTAGCGAGACGCCCTCTCGAAGCAATTCTACAATGTAGGATGGAGATAGAAGCGCAGCCGTTACCGCGAACAGAAGAGCCTCGACGAGAACAATCAGTCCGAGTAAGTGCCAGCGCGCGACTTTACTCTGATCATAAGCGCAAAGTACCAGTCCGATTGTAAGTGCTCCGGCAACCATCGCAGTCGGGATCTTGGCGAAGGCCAATATTAGCCCTCCGCCCGAAATTAATGAAGCGGTGCAAAGTTGCGCGGCAATCGAACTTGGCGGTCTCCTTGCCAAGATCGTGAAACCAGCTAGGAGCAGTCCCAATCCCCAGACTGTCATGAGCTGGTAGGACGGCGTGTTCAGCCAGTGGATGCAGCCTATGAATATCGCAAGAGCGCACGCCGCTATAAAATCAGCTTTCGCTAGTCGGGCAGATATCCCACTTACACGATTTGCAGTAACGATGCCTATCAGGACTCCGATTGCAGCAGTCAGAAACATGCCGACCATTCTAAGGCCAGCGAGGGAATGATTAACCAGAAGGTCTATCGGGTGCAGAAAGAAGCCTGAAAGCCGTATTGCAAAGCGGTACTCGAAGGGATATCGCGCCCAAAAATATGAATAGGCATCGTCGCTATAGTCCAACCCCCTATTTGCGGTAGTCAGCATCCATAGAAAGAGAAACGAGGCAAGAATGATCGTGAACACGCTAATGCAGTCAGCAATCAAATTGTTGATCGAGTGATCGTTTTTTGCGTCCTTCATTCTGCCTCAAGCCTAGATAATAGAAGTTATCCGTGAGCTTATCGCAATAAGCAATCCGATATCCAAGTGGTGTGTGGTTGGTTAGACTGTCGATCAGTAGTTTTTTTATGGCGGGCGCTAATGACCAGTCGATCTGGCCCAATCTCAAGGGCGTTGTTGGGCCTGACGAATGAGATATTGCCCATAAGACGTACCCTTCATTGGCTCGGCTAACCGCAACAGCTGCTCGGCATCGATGAAACCCTGGACGAAAGCGACTTCCTCAGGACAGGCGATCTTCAGTCCTTGACGCTTCTCAACAATCTGGATGAATTGTGAGGCTTCGAGCAGCGAGTCGTGAGTGCCGGCATCGAGCCACGCGTATCCACGACCGAGTCGCTCGGCGTGAAGTTCGCCGCGCTCCAGATACCACTGGTTTACGTCGGTAATCTCGAGTTCGTCTCGCGCAGAGGGTTTCATTTCGCGGACGACATCGACAACCTGCTCGTCGTAAAAATAAAGACCCGTTACCGCATAGTTCGACTTCGGATCTTTCGGCTTTTCAATTATTCGAAACGGGCGATTATTAGTGTCGAACTCGATTGCGCCATAACGTTCAATGTCATCGACCCAATAGGCAAGAACAGTCGCGCCGCGAATTTGCTTTCCCCGCTCGCGCAATAGCGCACCGAGTTTATCGCCGTAAAAGATATTATCGCCAAGGATTAACGCTGAAGGTTTACCGGCGAGAAATTGCCTGCCGATCAGAAAAGCTTCCGCGATGCCGCGCGGATGGTCCTGGATTGCAAACGAAAGCTCTATCCCCCATTTATGTCCATCGCCGAGCAGGCGCTGAAATTGTTCGCTGTCTTCTGGTGTAGTAATGATCAGTAATTCGCGAATGCCAGCGAGCATCAACGTTGTCATTGAATAGTAGATCAAGGGCTTGTCGTAGATAGGCAATAGCTGCTTTGAGGTTGCCTGAGTCAGCGGATAGAGCCTAGTTCCACGGCCTCCCGCCAAAATGATCCCTTTACGGCTCATGCGTGCCAGTCTTGTCCTAAATTTTTAAGGTGTTTTGTTAGATCTGTTGGTATGTAAGCCATACGAGCGCGCCGGCCAAGTGTATTCCTGCGGGAAAAATTTCACGCTGGGTGATTGAGTGGTTGCGATGGCTAAGAAATGTATGTTTCTTCAGAAGAACCGTTCAACGAAAATCGTCCGCATTCATCTCTGGGTAACCTGACGCCGACGGCGTATAGTCTTGCACGCGGTAACATCCCGCCTCAGCCGAATCGTCGGCGCACGCAGCTCGCATGGGTAGGTCTGCTACCATATCTGGGGTCTCCCCAGCCCCGGTCATTGCTCCAGCGGAGGCGGCAGAGCATTCTCTATCAACCGGTTTTGCGGTGAGAGCCGCATGAGGGCAGACTCGAGAAACATGCCGGGCCGTTTGGTCAGGCTATGGATTTATCCCTCTAAGACGCGGTAGTTAAGACTGCTTCGGCTTATTGACGGATCGAGGAAATGACTTTTGACAGCAATTTTCCTTCCGAAGCCAACTGGCCGGATTCGGACAAGCAGGCGGACGGGGCATAGACCAATGGTTTCGCACGACTCTTAAGATTCAGAGCTGAATTTCTGAGCAACAGGAACGTTTTATCCATTAAGAGTGCCTTGAACGAGAGGTATTCACGAGGTTCAATGCAGAGCGTCTTAATCACCGGCGGCGCGGGTTTCATCGGCCAGAACCTTGTGCATGCGTGGCGCGCGGCATGCCCAGATGACCGACTGACTGTGGTCGATGCTATGACGTATGCCGCAAATATCCGAAGCCTCGTTCCGCTGATCGCTGATTGCAGCATCCGATTTGTCAAGGGCGATATTCGGGATGCTGCGCTGATGCAGCGGCTATTCGAAGAACATAAATTCACACGCATCGTACACTTGGCCGCTGAGTCTCATGTGGATCGATCGATCGTCGACCCGGAAGCTTTCCTACAAACCAATGTGCTTGGCACATTCACTTTAATCAAAGCGGCACTGGAGCACTGGCGCGCCTCTGGCGCCATGGATCGATCTCGTTTCCTTCACGTGTCGACTGATGAGGTCTACGGTTCGTTGGAACTCACTGACTCCGCCTTTTCCGAATCATCACCGTATCGTCCCAATTCTCCTTATGCAGCCAGCAAGGCCGCAAGTGACCATCTTGTGCGCGCCTTCGTTGCTACATACGGAATGCCCGCGCTTATCACCAATTGCACAAACAATTACGGTCCGTATCAGCATCCCGAGAAATTAATCCCACTCATGATCATCCATGCACTGGAGGGAAAGCCACTGCCTATCTATGGCGACGGTTCAAATGTACGCGATTGGTTGCACGTCTCGGACCATTGTGACGCGCTAATGAGCGTGATTGAGCGGGGTCGAGTTGGAGAAACCTACAATGTTGGTGGTGGGGATGAACGGAATAACCGCGATGTCGTGGGCCTGATCTGCGATACACTTGACCGTGAATTTTCGGCGAATTCGAAACTGGTGTCGCAATTTCCGTCATGTCCAGCGTCCGCGGGAGATTCCTGCCGCTCGCTCGTTACCTACGTGGCCGACCGGCCGGGTCACGATCTCCGGTATGCGATAGACGCCTCCAAACTTGCGCGCGAGCTTGGCAAGCGTGGTAGCGTTAGATTCGAGGTGGGATTTGAGCAGACCGTTCGCTGGTATCTTGGTCAAGAGGGCTGGTGGCGCGATGTTATCAGCGGCAACTACGAAACATGGGTTGAAAAGACTACGGCTTCCCGATGGTGGTCTAAGTCGTTATGATTTGCTAACAGCACTTTCGCAAAGATGCGGCGTTGGTCGATTGAGAGGTTCTCTTAGTCAATTAGACCTTGCCTCGACATACCCTCGTGCCGTTTTCTCCACGGCTGGAAAATGCACTGCATATACATGGTAATTTCTTTTCGAAAGATAGCTATTTTCATTTTACGATGTCTCGTTGGAAGAAAGGATGTTCGATCCTACGTTCGGCTTCGCAAACTTACCTTCGAAAAGTATTTCTTCACAAAGATCATTGGGCGACAGGAACTGAGATCGGCGTTTGAAAAGCTTGGTGTCAAGCCGGGTCGGACTATTTGGGTTCAATCTTCCTGGAACGAGTTCTACAATTTTCCAGGAAAGCCTTCAGTCGTTATAGACATTCTTCTCGATATGATTGGTCCACAAGGTACGCTGGTGATGCCAGCGATTCCTCTCATTATAGACCCCGAGCGCGTCTTGTTGATCGATAGGGAACCAGTTTCAACAGGGTTGATCTGTGAAACTTTCAGACGATATCAGGGAGTGCAGCGGAGCATTCATTTGTCTTCATCTGTGATTGCACTTGGGCCGAATGCGGAATTTTTGACCAAAGATCATCATAAGACGGAGTCCCCCTGGGATCCGGATTCGCCATTTCAGAGGCTAATGGAAGTAGATGCGGTTTGCATTGGCATGGGAGTGGGTCGCTTTCTGGCGAACCTTACCCCACTGCACGCCGTCGAAAGCATCTTGCGCCACGAGAGCCCGAAGTTCGCCGATATTTTTCAGGGTACGACTACCTACCGATGGCGCACAAGCGAAGGGCGCGAGGGGACTCATAGCTTTCTCTCTCGCAGAGGAGCGTTCGATGCCGCGCGCCTTGGTCGACGCTATCCTAGGGGGCAATACGTCGAGTTCCGCCTGTCGAATCTTTGGTTGTGGTCGATCTCCGCGCGGGATGCGATCAATACCGGTGTCGCGCTCGGACGGCAGGGTATCAGCATGTATGATACGGCATGGTATCAACGCCGTTAGTCACCGACAGGCTGACTTTGTATGCTATCTATTGATTTTGAACGATAATTCAACGGTTGAAGGTGTCATTACTATTCTATATGAAGGCGTTTTCCCCAACTCGGTGGGTCCGTGACAACCAACGTTGATATAGTCGACCGCTTGCAGGCGATCCTTCGTGACGAACTTGATCTTCCGGATCTCAAGATTTCCGTTCGATCCACGCCCGAACAAATCGATGGCTGGGATAGCCTGGCGACGATCCGCATTGTGGCAACCGTTGAGCGTGAGTTCGATCGACAGTTTGAAGCCTCACAGATTGAAAATATTCACTCAGTCGCTGACCTGATTTCAATGATTTCCGGTCGAGACTGACGCGGATTCCCGAGGTTCAAGCGAGGCCCGGCCATGGTCAAACCGCTCATGAAATGGCTGCCGCAACCCAACGCTAAAGATATCGAAAATTTGCGCAATCTGTCCAACAGCGATATCGACATTGACAGTTTGATGCGCCTTTCGAATCTCGATTGGGAGGCTGGTGAGCTTCGGCGAATCGCTGGTTGCGCGGCGAGGATGCGATCGACCGTAGACGCGGTGCAAAGGTCGGAAGGCAGCAATCTTCAGCCGATCCGGATTTTGATCTTTTGCAATGCTACTGCCAAGCATCTTGTTGACGCGCTTGTCGGTACGGGATTTCGTCACGGTCTACTCCTTGACGCGATGATTGCGGAATATGAAGAGCCCGAAGCATTTCTGGCGCGCAATCGTGAAAGGATTGCTGCTTTCGCGCCTGACGTCGCCATCGTTGCTTTTGACGTGCATGCCTTCTCGCTGCTGCCCGTGCTTGGCGCCGCCGTCGCCGCTGATGAAGCCGCGGGCCGCGTGGTCGCTCGGCTTGGCGCGGTGCGCGAGCTGCTGCGGGCGGAGCTTCGAAAGCCGATCATTTTCCAGACCATAACTCCGGATCCAGAGCAGAGCAGGCTTCACGTTGATCGATTCGTTGAGGGGTCCCACAAGGATCTCGTGGACCGGGCTAACTCGAAAATTGCCGATTTCGTCAGGGATAGCGGAGATCTTGTCCTAGACGTGGCTGCGATCGCCTCAACGGTCGGTCTCGACAACTGGACCTCACCGCGCCACTGGGCACTAGCCAAATTTCAATTTGCGCCAGATATGGCGCCCCTTTATGCGGAGCATCTCGTCAAACTCGTTGCGCTTCGACTCGGAAAATCCCGACGCGTTCTTGTGCTCGATCTCGACAACACGATTTGGGGTGGAATCGTTGGGGACGATGGCAAAGAAAATCTGGTGCTCGGGTCTGGAAGTCCGGCAGGCGAGGCTCATCGGGCAATTCAGGAGATGGCCAAGTCCTTGCGCGACCGTGGCATCGTTCTATGTGTTTCTTCAAAAAACGAGGAAAGCGTCGCGCTTGACGCTTTTCGAACGCATCCGGAGATGGTGCTCGTTGAAGAGGACGTCGCCGTTTTTCAGATTAATTGGAAAGATAAGGTCGCCAACCTTTCGGCGCTTTCGCAAATCCTGAACCTCGGTCTGGATAGTTTCGTTTTTCTTGACGACAATCCTGCCGAGCGGGCACAAGTGCGCTTTTCGTTGCCTGAAGTTGCCGTGCCGGAGCTTCCCAAAGACGTGACCGAGTGGCTCCCGGTATTTCAGGCCGCCTGTTATTTTGAAACTACGGGATTTACGCAGGAAGACCGTGAACGCGCCGGCTACTACCGGGGTAACGCCATGCGCGCAGCGCAGCTGCAATCCACCGAAGAGCGAGAGGATTATCTCCGTTCATTGGACATGGAGATGGAGATAGCCTTGTTCGATCCCGTCAGCCGTAGGCGTATTACGCAACTCATCGCGAAATCGAACCAGTTCAATCTGACCACGAGGCGCTATTCCGAAGCGGAGGTCGCCGCGGTTGAGTCCGATCCGCGGTGCTTAGCGCTTCAGATCCGCCTGCGGGATGTTTTCGGCGACAACGGCATGATTAGCGTTGTTATAGCCACTCATCATGATAATTCCCTCGATATCGAGACTTGGCTGATGTCGTGCCGTGTGCTTGGACGGGGTGTGCCGGAAGCGGTAACGGATTGGTTGGTGGCGGAAGCTCAACGCTTGGGAAAGAGTTTCATCCACGGCACTTTTATTCCGACGAAGAAGAACATGATGGTGGCGGACCACTACCGGACGCTGGGATTTAATCTCATTGATCAGAAGCCGGATGCGACTACTTATTGGCGGTTATCCGTCGATACCTATCGTTACAAGCAGCCTCCAATTCGGGTCCATGATCGAATTGTTGCTAATTGCGCGGTCAAAGGGAGTTTCTAAATGGCAAGCGTGAGCGATGTCGTCGATCCGGCGCGCTATCCGAAACTTTGCTCCTTGATGCAAATGCAGTACGAGAGAACCCCCACCCATCGCAAATACTTAGAGACAAGGCTGTCGCACGCGTCGCCCCAGTCGTTCTCGATACTCGAGGATCTGGCCAAACAGATTTCTGCGCTCGGAGGAGCAAGGCTCCCCGAGATCTGCGACAACTACGATTTCATTTGCAGGATTGTCCGTGAAGAAGAGATGTTCTTCCGGCGGCACGGGAAATATCGCCTGGAAACCTTCGCTGACGCGAACCAGCTCGTTTACGCCGATACGGAATACATGGGCAAGTATATGGACGGATTGTTGTTGACCCAGATCTATTGGTCCAACCATTCCGCTAGCTATCAGTTTTATAAGGACGAATTTCTCAGCAAGGCGCCGCGCGGCTACGACTATCTGGAAATCGGCCCCGGGCACGGACTTCTGCTCTATCAGGCCATATCGGACGAGAGGTCAGGATCCGTTACAGGTTGGGACCTCAGCCAAGCGAGTATTGATCACACCCGGGAGGCGCTAAAAGCGCTGGGTGCGAGAGGCAAGCAGCCAACCCTAGTATTGCAGGATTTGTATGCCGTTGACGTCAACAGCGTCAGGTTCGACTGCATTACGTTTTCGGAGGTTTTGGAACACCTTGAGGATCCAAAGGGCGCGCTGATTAAATTGTGGTCGTTATTGAAACCGGGTGGGCGGCTTTTCGTCAACGTCCCCATCAACAGCCCGGCGCCCGATCATCTCTATCTGTTGCGAAGTCCCGAAGAGGCTATTGCCGCCATAAAGGAAGCCGGATTCGCGATCGATCGTGCCGAATTCTATCCGATGACGAACCATACGATGGATCAAGCACGCAAGCATAACCTCACAATATCGGCCTGCGTTATCGGCGTTCGGCCATGCTGATGTCGCCGACGTCCCGTCCAGCGTTGATTTTTGATCATGTGGGCATTGTTGTGCGAGATCTTGAACAGGGGTTTCAGTCAATCAGGGCATTTTTGCCGATCACTTTGACAACTGATCGTTTTGACGACCAGCGACTTGGTGTCTCCGTTCAATTCGTGCGGGATGAAAGCGGCGTCGTTTTTGAGTTGATCGCGCCGATTGGATCAAGTTCGCCTGTTGCAAAAATTGCGGCCTCGCGAACTGGCG
>Ga0209069_10000222_pt1 | contig 24094 bp, 21 predicted proteins | sample Str013_2_FD_187202 | JGI IMG/M metagenome (GOLD analysis project Ga0209069, IMG submission 187202) | Freshwater sediment microbial communities in response to fracking from Pennsylvania, USA - Straight Creek_MetaG_SC_2013 (SPAdes) (version 2) | ecosystem: Environmental > Aquatic > Freshwater >...
GCGTCACCGAGCCGAGCACGACGATGCCCGTGACGGCGATCGCCGCGACGTTGCGCTCGAACGGCGACAGCGGCCGTGGCGGCGTCGCCGGCGTGCGATCGGCGGTGAGCAGCCGGCGCTTGATCTCGGTTTCGGCCGCGCCGACCGATTCCGGCTCGATCGCCCCCTGCGCCGCCTCGCGCGCCACCTCGGCGATCTGGTCCTTGTAGACGGCGAGCTCGGCGCCGGTTTCCGCGCGCGCTCCATCGAACCGGCGCAGGAACGGCGCGGCGATCAGCACCGCCGCGGCAGACGTCATGAGGGTGAGTGCGAGCCAGAGCATCATGGGGCTTGATCCTTCCTCAAGAGCCGCGCAACGTGCGCTTCATCGTCTGCGCTCAAATCGGTGCCGGCCGGTTTGGCCGATTTGCGGAAAAACCGCAGCATTGCCATGGCCGACATCGCCAGCAGCAGCAGCGGTCCGAACCAGAGCGCCAGCGTGTTGGCCTGCACCGGTGGCTTCAGCAGCACGAAGTTGCCATAGCGCGCCACCAGGAATGCGACGGCCTCTTTGTCGCTGTCGCCGGCGCTGAGCCGCTCGCGCAACAGCACGCGTAGATCGTGCGCCAGCGGCGCATTGGAATCATCGATCGACTGGTTCTGGCAGACGACGCAGCGCAGCAGCTGGCTGAGCCCGCGCGCCCTGGCCTCGAGCGCGGCATCGGCCAGCTTCTCCTCCGGCGTCACCGCACCGGCAGGTAGGCACGTGAGCCAAAACCCGAGCCCGACGGCTGCGAAGATCCGCGCTCTCATCGCGCCCCCTTGAGCTCGGCCAGCAGCGGCTCGAAGGTCTCCTGCCAGACCTCCTCGGTGACCGGGCCCGCGTGGCGATAGCGGATGCGGCCGGTCCGGTCGATCACGAAAGTTTCCGGAACACCGGTGACGCCGAGGTCGATGCCGGTCCGGCCGGTCCGGTCATCGCCGACTTTGAGGTACGGGCTCTTGTACCGGCCGAGCCAGCGCGCGCCATCGCCCGGCTTATCCTTCCAGTCGATGCCGTAGAGCGGCAACTTGCCGTCGGCGGCGAGACGCAGCAGCGTCGGATGCTCGATCCGGCAACCCGGGCACCAGGATGCAAAAACGTTGAGTAGCACCACCTCGCCCTCGAAGTCGGCGCTGGCAAGGCCCGCGCCGCCGCCTTCGAGCGACGGCAGCGTGAAGCCCGGCGTCGGCTTGTCGATCAGCATCGACGGCATTTTGCGCGGATCGTTGCTGAGGCTGAAGCCGAGCACCGCCGCCATCGCCGCAAACAGCGCGAGCGGGGCGAGGCGGGACGGTTTGAGCATCGCAATGCGCGTAGCTGAGTCCTCCCTCATTCGGCGGCGACCAGGGTCGGCCGCGGCGCGCGCACCGGCAGGCCGACGCGCAATCTGCGGTCCGAGAGTGAGACAAAGCCGCCGAGCGCCATGGTGAAGGCACCGAGCCAGATCCACGGCACCAATGGATGATAGTAGGCCCTCACCGACCAGGCGCCGCGCCCGTCGCTCTCGCCGATCGCCACGTAGACGTTGGAGATGAGGTTGGTGTGGATGCCGGCCGCGGTGGTCTGCTGCTGGCGCACCGGATAAAACCGCCGTTCGCTGGCGAGCGTCGCGAGCCGGCGGCCGCTGCGGGTGATATCGAACAGCGCCCGCTCCGCCTCGTAATTGGGGCCGCGCACATCGCCGACCGACTTGAAGGTTATGGCGTAGCCGGACAGCGTCACCGTCTCGCCCGGCCGCATCATCTCGATCCGCTCGCCGGCCCAGCTCGACATGCCGGTGATGCCGGCGAGGCAGAGCCCGAGGCCGGCATGCGCCAGCACCATGCCATAGACCGCGCGCGGCGTTCCCCGTGCGATCCGCCAGGAGCTCTCGAGCGGGCCCTGGCCGATGCGCAAACGATGGACGAGAACCATGAGCGAGCCGCCGACGAGCCAGACCGCCAGCGCCATGAACAGCGCGGTGAGCACGCCGCGGCCGAGCGTGACCGCGAGCATCACCAGGAACACGGTCACCGCGGCCACGGCCGGACGCCTCAGCCGTTGCAGCGCCTCGGCCGCATCATCGCGCTTCCAGCGCAGCACCGGCCCGACCGCCATCAGCACGATCAGCGGCAGCATGATCGGCACGAACGTCAGATTGTAGTAGGGCGGCCCGACCGAGATCTTGTCGCGCCCCATGAGGTCGACGATCAGCGGATAGAACGTGCCGAGGAACACCGTGCCGGTGGCCGAGGCGAGCAGCATGTTGTTGATGAGCAGGCCGCCTTCGCGGCTCACCGGGGCGAACGGCACGCCGTAGCGGAGCTCGGGCGCGCGGATCGCATAGAGCGCGAGGCCGCCGCCGCTCACCAGCACCAGCAGAGCGAGGATGAAAACCCCGCGTGCCGGGTCCTGGGCGAACGCATGCACGCTGGTCAGGACGCCCGAGCGCACCAGGAAGGTGCCGACGAGGCTCAGCGAAAACGTCAGGATGCCGAGCAGCACGGTCCAGTTGGTCAACGCATTGCGCCGCTCCACCACCAGCGCCGAGTGCAGCAGCGCGGTGCCCGCCAGCCACGGCATGAACGACGCGTTCTCCACCGGGTCCCAGAACCACCAGCCGCCCCAGCCGAGCGTGTAGTAGGCCCACGCGCTGCCGAGCGCGATGCCGATGGTGAGAAAGCACCAGGCCGCCAGCACCCAGGGCCTGACCCAGCGCGCCCAGGCCGCATCCACCTTGCCTTCGATGAGCGCGGCGATCGAGAACGAGAACGCCATCGAGAAGCCGACGTAGCCGAGATAGAGGAACGGCGGATGAATGGCGAGGCCCGGGTCCTGCAGCACCGGGTTGAGGCCGTTGCCGTCCAGGGGCGCCGTCTCGAGCCGTTCGAACGGGTTGGATGTCGCAACAATGAATGCCAGGAAGCCGAGACCCACCATGCCCTGCACGGCGAGGGCGCGGGCGCGCAAGGTTGCCGGCAGATGCACGCCGAACACGGCGAGGGCGGCGCCGAACAGGGCGAGGATCAGCACCCACAGCAGCATGGAGCCCTCGTGGTTGCCCCACACGCCAGAGATTTTATAGATGAGCGGCTTGGCGGTATGCGAATTGGCGGCGATCACCGCGACCGAGAAATCGGAATAGACGAAGCCATGCGTGAGGCAGGCGAACGCCAGAATGATGAACGCGCACTGGCCGAGCGCGGCCCCATCGGCAAACGCCATCAGGCCCGGGTCGCGGCGGTGGGCGCCGATCAGCGGCACCACCGATTGCGCCAGCGCGATGACGAGGGCCAGTATCAGCGCATAGTGTCCGATCTCGGCGATCATGCCCGATCAACTCCACGGTAATGTCGAGGGCGCGGATCGCTGATCATCCGAGCCAGTCCGTTCCCCCCTGACACGCAGAGCCCCTTCGTATGGTCCATTGCTCACAACGGTTCGCCCCGTCCGATTATTGCACTTGCAATTCGAGGTTGCCGAAATTATGGCCGTGGACCAAACCGCAGGCAGGTGAAGCCAGTGAACTCCGATCGCCCTGGTCTACGCGACCCGCGGGTGACCAGACGCTTGCCATCGAATTCGAGCAGATGCTCCCAAGAAAGTTTGGCCTTGCAGGGTGCGGCGAGAGCTCACGTCGCGCCTCGCCATTTGCGTTCGGCTTCGTCCCAGGCGGCCAGCGGCTGCAGGTCCGGCACCCAAGCAAGTCCGGTCTTGCCGTCCGATGACACGGCCTCCGGCGTGACGACCATGTCGAGAAGCGCGGGGCGATTGGCCAATGCCCTGGCGATTGCCGGCTTGAGCTGTGCTTCCGTTTCGACCCGTTCGGCGTGCATCCCGAACGACCGCGCCATGGCAGCGTAGTCGCTGAACTGCAGTCTCGTGCCGACGACCTTGCCGTGAGTGACGGTCTGATCGTGCACCTCGATCTGCCAGGCGCCGTTGTTGGCGACGACGATCAGGACCGGGGCCTTGTGCCGAACCGCGGTGTCGATCTCGATCGCATTGAAGCCGAAGGCCCCGTCGCCCGTTGCCACGACAACCGTCTTTTCGGGAAAAGCGAGTCCCGCCGCGATGCCGTAGGGTACGCCGATGCCGATGCAGCCGAACGAGCCGGGATCGAGCATCAGTGGCGCACTGAGCCCCACCCGCGCGAAACTGAGGAAGTCGCCGCCATCGGTGACGACGACAGCATCATTCCCCATGGCCTCCTGAAGCGCCGACAGGACCCGGTTCGGATGCAATCGCCCGTCGGAACCCGCGGGAGCGGATGCCATGGTTTGCTGCAGCTTTTTCGCCCGCTCCTCGTGACCCGCCCGCAACTTTGCCGACCATTGCCGGTCCACCTCGGACACGCGATTTCCAGCGTGTTGCACCAGTGCGCGAAGGGTCTCCGCCGGGGACGCGAGGACTTCTACGGTGCCACGGCGATTGTCCCTGATTTCCCCGGGCGTGTCGCCGATACGGACAAATTTCGCAGACTGGAAAACCGCGGGCGAGCCATAGGCGAGTTGAAAGTCGAGGCGCCGCCCGACGGTGACAACGACATCGGCATCTCCCATCACTGCGCCGCGCATCGCACCCACGCCGGATGGGTGAGTGTCCGGCACGAGACCGCGACTCTCTCCGGTATCGAGATAGACGGCGCCGAGTTTATCGAGCAGCGCGATAAGCTCTGCCCCGGCGCCGCGGGCACCCCGTCCGGAAATCACCAATACGCGGCGCGCTGACCAGAGCACATCGACCGCCGCGGCGATCTGAGCAGGATCGGGGCGCGTGACGGTGCGCGGCTTTGCACGCAGATGCTCTTCGAGCTGGAGCGGCTTCGGCACGATGGCGCGCAGCGTGTCGACCGGAAAGTCGATATAAGCGGGCCCGGGCTCGCCGCCTTCGCCGAACGCGCGCGCGATTGCCTCGTCGAGCTCCGCCAGCGCGAGGCTAGGCTCGCGCACCGTGCGAGCATAACGCGTGATCGTGCGGACGAGATGCGTGTGATCGAGATCCTGGAGGCCGCCGCGGTTTTCCTGGGGACGCGGATTTCCGCCCGAGAGCACCAGCACCGAAGCACGCGAGACGTGCGCGTTGGCGATGCCGGTGATCGCGTTGGTAAGCCCGGGCCCCGCCGTCACCAGCGCAACGCCCAGCTCGCCGGTCAGTTCGGCATGCGCCTGCGCCATATGGACAGCAGCGCGCTCGTCGCGCACGTCGATGATGCGGATGCCTTCAGCGTCCAGGCGCATCCAGATCGGCATGATATGCCCGCCGCAGAGTGCGAACACACGCTTGACGCCGCGCTGCTTCAGCAGGCGTGCGATGAGGCCGGCGACGCTATCGGGAGCAATTTTCATCGTACAACTCCTGTCATGAACTCTCGTCGAGGAATGTGGAAGCAACAACCGCCGCCCGGCGCGCTTGCGAGAGTCAGGCGAGCCACGCGACAAGCAGCGAGACGGTGGCGACCGAGAACAGATGCGAGACCAGGATGGCGCCGGACGTGACGCCGGCCTCCAGTCCGTAGACCTTGGCAATGGTAAACGGTCCCGATCCGATCGGGAGCCCGCTGAGGAGCACGGCCGAGTGCGACCACACTGGCGGCATGTCGAAGACACTGAAGGCGAGCAAGGCCGTGATGGCCGGCTGAAAAATCAGCTTCAACCCGACAAGCGCGCCAATCGAAGTGGTGTCGCTGCTGACCACACGCTCCTGGGCGAGAAACAGCCCGATGCAAACGAGCGCGGCAGGCGACGCGGCGCCGCCGAGCAGCGTCGCGAACCGCTCGAGCGGCACCGGCACAGTCAAGCCGCTCAAACCGATGCCGAGGCCCACGCAAGGCGCGATGAGCAGTGGATTGCGGAGCAGCGACGAGGCGACCTTGGCAATCGTCGCCCAGATGCTTTTGTTCCTCTGAAGATCGATCTCGATCACCGCGATCGAAAACAGGAAAAGAACGCAGGCCGTGAACAAGGTCGCGATGATCGCCGCCGGTACGCTGTCCTGGCCGAACACCAGCAGGCACAATGGAATCCCCATGAATCCCACGTTGCTGTAGCCGGCATCGAGACCTTCGATGCTCGCATTGGCGACCCTCTTGCCTCGCCACCGGCTGAGCGCGAAGCCCAGCGCGAAGGTGACGGCGATGCCGCCGCTGATCGCGGCCGCAAAGCCCACCTGCTGCATCTGCTCGGGTGTAATCCTCGTCATCGCGATGAACATGAGGGCCGGAAGCGCCAGATAGACCGCGAAGCGGTTCAGGTTGTCGGTCGCGGTCCGGTCGAATACAGCGAAGCGGCCGCAGAGAAATCCGGTAAGGATCAGTGCGAAGATCGGCAGTGCAGCGTTCAGCACGGCGTGCATGGTGCGAACTCAATATGATAGGGTTTGGCGGAGTTTCCGCTGACCAATTCCGCATTCGATGCCTCGATCAGGACGCCGGCGATTTGCTCACTTTGCGCGCGTGAACTTCACCTTCAGCTCGCGATGCAATATCTTTCCCGTGGCGTTGCGCGGCATCTCGTTTTCAGCCATGAACGCGTAGGATCGTGGACGCTTGTAGCCAGCCAAGCGTTCCTTGGACCATTCGATGAGATCGCTTTCCGTCAGCGCCGCGCCGTCATGCGGCACGATCACGGCATGGACGCACTCTCCCCATTTCTGGTCGGGAAGCCCGACGACCGCCACATCTTTCACCAACGGATGGGCACCGATGAGCGCCTCGATTTCCGAGGGATAGATGTTCTCGCCGCCGGAAATGATCATGTTGCTCTTGCGGTCGACCAGGTGAATATAGCCCTCCGCATCGCGGCGGGCCATGTCGCCGACCGTGCAATAGTCGCCCCGGAACGAGTCCCGGGTTTTCTCGGGCAGCCGCCAATAGCCGTCGAAGGTATGGGCATTGCAGGAGAACAGCTCGCCGGATGCGCCGTCCGGCACCTCGTTTCCCGCATCGTCCAGAAGCTTTATCGGCGCGGCGCCGACGCATTCACGGCCGACCGAGCCGAGCTTGGTGAACTGCTCGTGCGGGTGCAGCATGGTCACCCAACCGGTCTCGGTCGCGCCATAAAGCTCGAAAAGGCCGGAGTTGGGAAACATCTCCATCACCGCGCGCTTGGTATCCTGGCGCGCGGGTGCGGAGGAAATCATCAGCTTCGTCACCTGGTCGAAATTGTATTTTCCCCGCACCGCCTCGGACAATCCGAGCATCATGATGTAGTGAGTCGGCACGAGCGATGTGAACGTCGCGCCGTCCTCTGCAAGAGTGCGAACGCAATGTTCTGGATCGAAGCTCTTGCGGGAATAGATCGAGTTGGTGCCGCCACAGTAGCCGAACGCGCCGAAGAAATTGAGCGAGTTCGCGTGGCACATCGGCATGACGAGCAAGGCGCCGTCGTTGCGGTGAAGCCCGAGCTCGATCTCGGTGACCATCGACAGCAGCACGCCGCTGCGGTGGCTTCTGACCACACCTTTGGGATTTCCGGTGGTGCCCGAGGTGTACATCAGCGTCCATGGGTCGGTCAGCAGCACATGCTGCTCGGGCTCCCGGGCGCTGCCTGCCGCAAGGAAGTCTTCGAACGCGCGATACCCCGCGGGCGACGGACGAGCCCCGAAATGGATGAAGCGGTCCGGCTTGATCGACAGATCCTTGCGCACGTCCTCGACGATGCCGACGAGCTCATCCTGAACGATCAGGGCCGAGGCCTCGGCATTCTCGACGATGAACTGAACCTCCTTGCCCATCAGACGGAAGTTGATGGGCAACGCGACGAGGCCAGCCTTTGCCGTGGCTGCAAAGATCTCGCACCACTCGACGCAGTTGTAGGCGAGGATCGCGACGCGATCGCCCTTGGACAGGCCGAGGCCGGCAAGGGCGTTGGCGAGCCGGCACGAGCGTTCGTTCCATTGCGCGAACGTCATCGAGCGTTCCAGATCGCGCGCACCGACGCGATTTGGCGTCAACCGCGCGTGCACCGAGAGCATTTGCCCGAAATTCAGAAGATCCTTCACGTTCTGCTCCTGTCGGGATTGAGATCACAAGGCTGGGGCCGGTTCAGTGCAACAGGCCGATGGAGATCCAGGGAACGGCGGCGATGATGATGGTGCCGATCAGCAGCGCCAGCATGTAGCCGAGCATCGGCTTGATGCCCTCGTCGGGGTGGATGCGGCTGATCGCGCAGGCGGCGTAGTAGCCGACGCCGAAGGGCGGCGCGAACAGGCCGATGCCCATCGCCAGGATCACCACCATGGCGTAGTGGACCTCGTGCACCCCGACCTGCTTGGCGATCGGAAACAGCAGCGGACCGAACAGCACGATCGCCGGAATGCCCTCGAGCACGCTGCCAAGAACGATGAACGCGAGGATGGTCACGGCAAGAAACATCGGCGCGCCGCCCGGCAGACCGGTCATGAAAGTCGCGAGCGAGGCGGAGAACCCCGATTGCGTCAGCGCCCACGCCATTCCCGTTGCCGCACCGATGATGAGGAGGATGGCTCCCGAAAGAGCCGCGGTTTCGGTCAGCATCGGATAGAGCCGACGCCAGTCGAATTTCCGATAGATCAAAAGTCCAGCAAAGACGGAGTAAACGATCCCGATCGTCGACACCTCGGTTGCGGTCGCGACACCGCCGACGACGGCGGCGCGGATCACGAAGGGCAGTGCGATCGCGGGCAGCGCAATGAGAAATGTCGAGCCGACCTCGAGCCAACCGGCGCGCGTGACGTGCGAGAGATCCTCGTTGCGGTATCGCCGCCAGACCACGGCGCACAACATGACGGCAAGAACCAGTCCGGGCAGCAATCCGCCGGTAAACAGCGCCGCGATCGAAACGCCCGTGACCGAGCCGATGGTGATCAGAACGAGGCTCGGCGGAATGGTTTCGGTCTGCGCGCCGGTCGCCGACAACAGGGCCACAAGATCGCCGGGCTTTGCACCGCGTTTGACCATTTCCGGAAACAGCACGGGTGCCACCGCCGCCATGTCTGCCGCCTTGGCACCGGAGATGCCCGAGACCAGATACATGGCGGCAACCAGCACATATTGCAGGCCGCCGCGGACATGGCCGAGCAAGCTTGCCAGAAAGCCGACCATGGCGCGCGCCATGCCGGTCATCTCGATCAGGAGACCGAGGAACACGAACAGCGGCACGGACAGCAGGATCAGATGGCTCATGCCCTCGTCCATGCGCCCAATAACCACGGTCGACGGCGTGCTGGTGGTCAGCGTAATGTAGGCGAAGGTGGCCAGTCCGAAGGCAAACGCGATCGGCACCGCGGCAAAAACCATGATCGCGACCAGCCCGACGAAGAAGATCACAAGATTGAGATTGCCAAGCGGGACAAGGACCGGCCCGAGCGCATAGAGAGCCCCGCCGACGATAGCGACGACACCCACCGCGCTTGCCGACAGCCGCCAGTTGCCGAACGACAATAGCCGAAGCAAGGCAACCAGCAGCATCAGTCCCAGTCCGATCGGCAATGCCGCTACGCGCCAAAGGCTGGAAATATCGAGCGCGGGGGTCGAAACAAGCGCCTCGTCGGACGCAAACTCGTACGCCGGATGCAGGACGAGAACCAGGAACGCCAGGGGCGCGGCGACCGCGAGAACGTCGAAAAACGCGCGCTTACCCGGACGGATCATGCCGACGAGCGCGGTCATCCGCATATGCTCGCCGCGCTGAAAGGCAGTCACCGCGCCGAGCATGGCCAGCCAAAGAAACAGAATACCGGCGAGCTCGTCCGTCCAGATGATCGGTTTCTGGAACAGGTACCGCGCCGAAACGCCGGTGAACAATACGATGATTTCCGCGATCACCAGCAACGCCGCGGCAGCCGCGACGATCGAGCCGAGCCATTGCTCGGCTTTCCGCAGGGCGCCGGCGACCCCGGTCAACCGGGGGCGCTCAACGCTGATTTCATCCGTTAAATGCATGGCGGTCAACCGATGTTGCCGGCATATTTTTGCAGCAACGTCCAGGCCTCCTCGCCGAACTTGGCCTTGGCGTCCTTGTAGAACGACGTCTTCGCAAGCGCTGCCTGGAAGGCCACGGCCTCGGTCGTGTTGAAGGTGAGCCCCTTGGATTCCAGGGTCTTCTGGTAGGCGACGTTGGCCTGGGCGATGTCGTCACGCTGCTTCTTAGCGGCCGCGTTGAAATGCTTCTGCATGATCTGCTGCACATCCGGCGGGATGGACTTCCAGATGCGGGCGCTCGACAGCAGCCAGAAGCCATCCCATGCGTGATTGGTCAGCGAGCAGAACTTCTGCACTTCGTAGAATTTCGCGGACTCGATCAGCGCCAGCGGGTTTTCCTGACCATCGGCGATTTTGGTCTGCAGCGCGGAGTAGGCTTCGTTCAGCGGGATACTCACCGGCGCCGCGCCGAACGCCGAGAACATGGAAACCCACAACGGCACGACGGGCACGCGGATCTTGAAGTTGGCGAGGTCCTCGGGGGATTTGATCGGACGTGTGCTGCTGGTAATCTGGCGGAAGCCATTGTCCCAGACAGAGTTGAAAGGAACCAGGCCCACCTTTTCGATGTTGCGCCGGATGAAGCTGCCGACCTCGCCGTCCATGGCGGCCCAGACCTTGTCGTAGCTGGTGAAGGCGAACCCGACGCCCGTCAGCGAGGCCGTTGGAATGAGCGTCGAGAGGACGGTGCCGGGCATTGTTGCCATCTCGAGCGCGCCCGAGCGCAGCTGCGTCATCATATCGGAATCGCTGCCGAGCTGATTGTTCGGAAAGAGGCTGATCGCCACCTGCCCCTTGGTCTCCGCCGTGATGGCGTCGATCGCTTCCCGCAGCCGGACGTTCACCGAATGCGTGGCCGGGAGATCATTCCCGAATTTGAGTTTCATGGGGGCGGTCTGAGCCCGGGCCGGGGCAGTCCTGAGAGCCGATGCGGCGACCACACCGATCGCACCGGACTTCAACAGCGAACGACGGCTCAATTCCTTCATGACGCTACCTCCATTTTCAACGCCCCGGGTCAGCCCGGTGGATGTTAATTCGAATTCAGAATTCATATTCTGAATTCGAATTCATTGCAATAGCTTTTTTTGCTCCACTTTGATAAAAATCGCGAAAGAACCATTCGGAGACCGCATGCGCAAAATTCCATCACATCCTACCCTCGTCGACAAGGTCGTCGATGCTATCGTTTCGGAGATCGTCGGCGGTGAGCTTCCGTCGAATTCCCGCCTGATTCAGGACGACTTGGCCCGCGCCTACGGCGTGTCCCGCCATCCGGTCCAGCAGGCACTGCTTCTGCTGCGAAATCGCGGATTGGTTGAGGAGGCCCCAGGCCGAGGCCTCATCGTCTCGCCGCTGGACGTGGGCTTCGTTCGGAATCTCTATGAGGTACGGGCGATGCTGGATGGCCTAGCTGCCAGGATGGCTGCCGAGCGTGGCGCGAAACGCGCACGACGCGAGGGACCGTCCTACCTTGCCGCTGGCCGTGCCGCCGTCGCGAGCGGATCGCTGCATGAACAGATTGAAGCGGATTTGGCGTTTCACGGGTTGCTCAGTGAACTTTCCGGCAATCCACTCATCGGCGAAACCACCGCGCCACACTGGCCCTATTTGCGTCGTGTCATGGGCGAGGTGCTGCGAGAGGACGAGCAAATGCCCCGGAACATCTGGGGCGAGCATGCCGCGATCCTGGACGCCGTCATCGAGGGGAATGGCAATGAAGCCGAGACGCTGAGCCGCGACCATGTCCTGCGCGCTGCAGACGTGTTCGTTCAACGCCTGCAGGCGCGACACGACGAGTCAAAGGAAGAGCTCCAGCAGCGCCGCCCTCGCCGCATCGAGCGATGAGGATGCGCCATCCACGCTGGGACCTGGCCCACGGGCTGATCGCGACGAACCTGCGTTCCTTGCAATCCGTTTGCCATCGCGGAACGTTTTTCGAATGTGAGTGAGTACCGGGCCATCTTGCCGATGGGACGCGCGATGATGGCGCGGCGCAGGGCGTCGTGATGCGCGATATATGTCGAGCTTCGCTGTGGCGACCATGTCATGTATCAGGTAGCAAAGGCCTTCCACAGCGCGAACCCCAGCAGTCCCACGTTGAGATAGCCTGTCGCCGCCATACCGAATGCACGATAGAGCGGATGGATGCGGTATCCGATCCAGAAGGCGGCACGGGCCAAGACAAACACGATCGCGGCGGCAGGAATGATCCGCATCGTGTCGGCCGTGAGATTGACGCTGAGTGCTGTGGTCGCGACGAGGAACAGCACGAATTGCTGCAGGGTGTTTTCGACGACGCGGCCGTTGATTTGCGTCGCGAGGCTTTCCTTGTGCAGCGTCGGATCGATGGCTTCGCTGAGGAACCGATTATTGCCGACGGTCACCACAGCAATAAGCAGGGGAAGGGACGCAAACGCGTTCGCCTCCAACGCAACGACCAGGCGGCGGCTGATATCTGCCAAGCCGGGATTGATCGGCCAGAGTTGGTAGAGACTTGCGACGGCGAGGATCATGGCAGCAACGCCGCTGGCGGCTCCGATGGCCACAGTCTTCTGATCTCTGGTCATGCGAATTGACCTGCTCCCGGACGATTTGATGCGATACCGTGGTTGGTGAGCAGAGACTACACAATGTCCAGGATTACAGGAACCTGGGCCGTTTTCGTCGTGGCAACTCCGTAGATCCGCAAGCAGGCATGAGCATCCTGCCCTGTTCATCGAGGCTATCGATGACACCGGCATGACCAAGCGGATGCGGCATTCGGTCTGAGCCGACGTGCCGGACCCACCAAGTGGACCCGCAGGTTCCCATGCATATCTGCTTCGTCCGATCTTCGGTTTCGACAGATTGTCATACCCCTGCAACAAGACTCGGGCTTTTCCTCGGTGTCAGTCAAACATCCACAGCGGAGTTTGGACATGCAGGATAATCCGCCGGACCGGACGAAATCTCCCAGAACGGTAACGCGATGCCGCTCGCTGTTCATCTCCGATCTGCATCTAGGAACGCGCACGTTCCAGGCCGACGCGTTCCTCGACTTTTTGCTGCATCACGACGCCGAGACGATCTACCTGGTCGGTGACATCGTCGATTTCTGGAAGGTGCGGCGCGGCCCGGTCTGGCCGCAGTCCCACAACGACGTTGTTCAGAAGCTGTTGCGGAAGGTCCGCAAGGGCAGCCGCATCGTCCTGATCCCAGGAAATCACGACGAAGGGCTGCGCGAATACTGCGGGGCGCACTTCGGCGGCATCGAAATCAAACATGACTGTATCCATACGACGCTTGCCGGACGGCGACTGCTGATCACGCACGGTGATCAGTTCGACGTGGTGGTGCGCTACGCCAAATGGCTGGCGTTCATGGGGGATCGCTCTTACGAGCTGGCGCTGTGGTCGAATCTGCCGCTCAACTGGGTGCGGCGCCTTCTGGGTCTCGAATACTGGTCGCTGTCGGCATTCCTCAAATACCGCGTCAAGAGTGCCGTCAATTTCATCGGTGAATTTGAGGGCGCGCTCAGTGCGGAAGCCAAGCGTCGCGGCGTGGAAGGTGTGATTTGCGGTCACATTCACCACGCGGCGGATCGGCGCATCGGCGGCGTGCGCTATCTCAATTGCGGGGACTGGGTGGAGAGCCGCACGGCGATCGTCGAGGGGCTTGACGGAGAACTGCGGGTCGTGCGCTGGAATGAGCAGCCGTCACGCGCCCACAGCCCGGTTGCAGTTTCTGCGACCTTGCAAGAGGCCGCTTGATGAAAATCGTCGTCGCGACGGACGCGGCCTCGCCTCAGGTCAATGGTGTCGTGCGCACGTATGAACGTGTCGCCTCCGAGCTGCGCGCACGCGGTTGTGAAATCAGCTTTTTAGGCCCCGGAGAGCTCCCGACCGTACCACTCCCGAGATATTCCGAGATCCGCATTGCCGTTCCGGTGCTCGGACGCGTCAGACGCTTTCTCGACGCCGCCAAGGCCGATTTCATCCATATCGCAACCGAAGGCCCCATAGGTTGGATGACCTGGGCGTACTGCCTGCGCCGCGGCATCCCGTTCACCACCAGCTACCATACCCGGTTCCCGGAGTATGCCAACGCGCTGTTCGGCGTCCCGGTCAAATGGGGCTATGCGCCGATCCGACGTTTTCACAACGCCGGCATTGGCACGATGACGGCGACGCGATCCTTGGCCGGCGAGCTGGCCGTTCGCGGGTTCTTGCGCTTGCTTCCGTGGTCGCGGGGTGTCGATACCGGGCTGTTCCGGCCGCGAGACGTGCGTTTATTCGGCTCGGACGCGCCGGTGTTCCTGTATGTCGGCCGCGTTTCCAAGGAGAAGAACATCGAAGCCTTTCTCGAGGCGCGATTGCCGGGACGCAAAGTCGTCGTTGGCGGCGGCCCGCATCTACCTTTCCTCAAGCAGCGGTTCACCGACGTGCACTTCATGGGCCCGAAGTCTGGCGAGGAGCTGGCTTTGCACTATGCCTCGGCGGACGTGTTCGTATTCCCGAGCCGCACCGACACCTTTGGTCTCGTGCTTCTGGAAGCGATGGCGTCGGGGCTGCCGGTCGCCGCCTACCGGGTCACCGGCCCCGTCGATGTCGTCGTCGATGGTGTCACCGGCGTGCTCCACCAGGATCTGGAGCACGCGGCGCGATCCGCCTTGGCAATCGATCGAAAGGCAGTGCATGCGCATGCCCAGCAGTTTACCTGGGCACACACTGCGACCCAATTCGTCGAGAACATACGCAATGCGCACGCCGCCCATGCAAGACCTGATCCCGAGGCCGCATGCACCGCCGCCTTCCCCTGGACGCCAGGACATTTCGACAACACGATAAAGTGAGGACACCATGGCTGACACACTGGTCAAGGCGCGAAACACCAGCGGAGAACTGGTCGGCGCCGCCGTCAATCGGAGCCGATTGCTATCCGCCGACGGCCTCGCCGAACGCGCATTTACGCTTGCGTTTTCAAGCCTCGTCTATCCCCAGATCTGGGAGGATCCCGTCGTTGATCTGGAGGCCCTGCAAATCGATAGTGGCAGTCGGATCATTGCCATATCGTCCGGCGGTTGCAACGTGCTCAGCTACCTGACGGCAGAGCCGGCGCAGATCACGGCGGTCGATCTGAATGCGGCGCACGTCGCGCTGACCCGTCTCAAGCTGGCCGCAGCGCAGCATTTGCCCACGTACCAGCAGTTCCTCGATCTGTTCGGCAAGGCCGACCGCCCCAGCAACATCGCCGCGTTCGACCGCCATATCGTCACCAATCTCGATGCCGACACGCGCCAATACTGGCAAGCGCGCGATTTCCTCGGCCGGCGCCGGATCAGCCGGTTCTCACGTAACTTCTATCACTACGGACTGCTCGGCCGCTTCATTCGGTTGGCGCATTGGGTCGCGCGCCTGCACGGGGTGGATCCTCGCGACATCCTGAAGGCGACGACGATCGAGCAGCAACGCCAGATCTTCGAGCAGGGCATGGCGCGGCTGTTCGAGCGCGGCCTCGTAAGGCAACTGGTGCGGCGACCCTCCTCTCTGTTCGGCCTTGGCATTCCACCGGCGCAATACAAGGCGCTGGCCGGCTCCGGCGAGATGACCGACGTGCTGCGCCACCGGCTGGGACGGCTGGCCTACGGGTTTCCGCTCGCCGAGAACTATTTCGCCTGGCAAGCGTTCGGCCGATGCTACGCCCCTGACGGCAAGGGCACGCTGCCACCCTACTTACAAGCGCAAAACTTCGCCAAGGTTTGCGCCTGCGCCAGCCGCGTCGACGCCCGTCAGGTTTCGTTCACCGACCATCTCGCCCGCTCGGCCGGCGCCAGCTTCGACCGCTACGTCTTGCTCGACGCGCAGGATTGGATGAGCGATGCGGAGCTTGTCCGGCTGTGGCGCGAGATCACGCGGACCGCCGCTCCCGGCGCGCGCGTCATTTTCCGCACCGCCGCCGAGCCGAGCCTGCTGCCTGGCCGCCTCCCCACCGAGCTGCTCGACCGCTGGTCCTACCAGGCCGAAACTTCGCGGGAGTTGACGGCGAAGGACCGGTCGGCGATCTATGGCGGCTTCCATCTTTATATCTTGCGGGATTGAGGCATGCCGATGCACGCTCCACAGTCGGCCTGCGATCGTATGAACGCGATGTATCGCCATCAGCGTTTCATATATGACCTGACCCGGCGCTACTATCTGCTTGGTCGGGACCAGATGCTGGCTAGCCTTGCCGTTCCCGATGGCGGGCGGGTGCTCGAGATCGGCTGCGGTACTGGCCGCAATCTGATTGCTGCTGCGGGGATTTATCCTTCAGCGCACCTGTTCGGCCTCGACGTATCGACCGCCATGCTCACCACGGCGCACCGAAGCGTGGCTCGCAAAGGCCTTGCCGGTCGCATAGATTTGCGGGAGGCGGATGCCACCAACCTCGATGCCGCTGCCACGTTCGGCGTTCCCCAATTCGAGCGCGTGTTCTTCTCTTATGCGCTGTCGATGATTCCGCCCTGGCAGTCGGCGCTGGAGCGGGCCTGGGCCTGCGTTGCCGTCGGCGGGACGCTTCATGTTGTCGATTTCGGCGGGATGGAGCGGCTGCCGCGGGCGTTCTCCAGCGGCATGCGCGGCTGGCTCGCGCGCTTTGGCGTCACGCCGCGCGAGACCCTGCAGCAGACGCTGACGGAGCTCGTCGGCAGATCTGCTGGCCGCCTCCATTGTCAGTCGCATTACGGCGGCTATGCCGTACTCGCCGCGTTGCACAAAGGCTAATCTCGTCGAACCCAAGGAACGTCACCATGCTCGAGCCGATCACGGACCCGATGCGCACGCAGCAATTACCGCCTATACCGGTCACGTCGAAAATGAGGTTGCGCCGGGGACAACTGCGTCGCCTGCGGCGCACCACGACGCAATCACCCCAATCCAACTACGGCCGGCTTGGCACGCTGGAAGTTCGGCTGGCGTTGCGCAAATCGGACGTCAAGCGGGCGCAACGCCTGCGCTACCAGGTGTTCTACCAGGAAATGTCGGCGCGCCCGACACTGACCAGCCGCATTCGCCAGCTCGACGTGGACCCGTTCGACGGGGCCTGCGATCATCTCATCGTCGAGGATACCGCAGTCCAGGACACCCGCCGCGCCTTTGGCGCACCGCGCGTGGTCGGCACCTATCGTGTATTGCGCCAGGAAGATGCGGCGCGCATTGGAGGTTTCTACTCAGATCACGAGTTCGACGTCTCCCGGCTGATCGCCCAGCGGCCAGGGGAGCGGTTCCTCGAACTCGGCCGCTCCTGCGTGCTGAAGCCCTACCGCAACAAGCGCACCATTGAGCTGCTCTGGCACGGGCTGTGGACCTACGCGTGTGCAGCTGGCGTCGACGTGATGATCGGCTGCGCCAGCTTTGCGGGTACGCAACCGAGCCAGCACCGGGCGGCGCTCAGCTACCTGCACCATTACGCGCTGGCGCCGCCACCCTGGCGCACCGGCGCGCACATCCATCGTCGCGCACGGCTCGACCTGCTGCCTGCAGCCGAGATCGACACGAAGGCGTCGCTCAAGGCGATGCCGCCGCTGATCAAAGCCTATCTCAGAGTTGGTGCCTGGATCGGCGAGGGCGCCGTCGTCGATCACCAGTTCGGAACGACGGACGTTCTGATGATCCTGCCGATCGAGCGGATCAAGGCCCGCTATCTCGCTCATTTCGGCTCGCCCGAGGAGCTGGGCGGCAGACTGGCGGCGTAAGATGGCGACGAGCTACTCCTCTCGGTTTGCGGCCGGAATCCCGGGAGGCTCCGTCCCCAGCAGCGATGCTGGCTCGGCCGTCATTCAGATGTCGCATGATTGTGCGATGGTTCGCGTCATTGGCATTCAAGCTCGGCTCAAACCGCTTCAAAAAATCAGCCGCCGGAAGCATTATGCGTTTTGTTTTGCGTGATGTTGATAAGCGTTGCCTCCGGCGGCTGGTAGGACATCAGCTGCCGTCCCCGTGCATGCGCAGCGCTTCGGACCCCGCCCTGCGGTCCGCACTCGAATTCGTTGCAATCGGCGTTGGGAGATCGTCAAAGCGGGATGGACAACTAACGTGCTCGAAGATATTGCAACTTTCAGATCGCCGATGGTCGCGCTCATTGAGGATGATGAAAACCTGGCCATCGTTCTCAACTACAACCTGCGCGCCATCGGTTGCCATGTCGACTGGATCGCTTCCGGCTCCGACGCATTGTCGAGATTGGACAAGGACCCCCGCTTCGATCTCATTCTACTCGACTGGATGTTGCCGGGATTGTCCGGGATCGAGATCTTGCGAAAGTTGCGTCGCTCTGCGGCGATGTCGCAAGTTCCGATCATCATGATCACCGCGGATACGGACCCCTTCAATAGGCAGCGCGCCTATCAGACCGGTGCCACAGATTTTGTCACCAAACCATTCTCGCTTTCGGCACTGCTATCGCGAGTCCAATCGCTCTTGGATCCCGCATTTCGACCGCCGTCGGAGGTAGCCAATAATGCACGATCGGACGCAGATCCCTGGGCGCTCGCGTGCGCCCGGAGACGGGACGCTCCTCAATCCGCGGTCCAGCCGCCGTCGATCTTGATGTCGGCACCGGTGACCATGCTCGATGCATCCGAGGCGAGATAGACGACGGCCCCGCTTACCTCCTCGACGCGGGCGAGGCGGCCGAGCTTGATCTTGCCGAGCACCTCGGCCTTGAATTTCTCGTCCTTGAAGAAGCTCTCGGTCATCGGCGTGTGGATGAAGGTCGGCCCCACCGTGTTGACGCGGATCCTGTAGGGGGCGAGGTCGACCGCCATCGCCTTGCTCAGCCCCTCGAGCGCCCACTTGGAGGCGCAATAGACGGTGCGGCGCGCGCCGCCGACGTGGCCCATCTGCGAAGACATCTGGATGATGGAGCCGCCGCGCTTGGCCTCCGCCATGCGCTTGGCCACCGATTGTGCAACGAAGAATGCCGCGCGCAAATTGAGGTTCATGACGAAGTCGAAATCCTCGACCTTGACCTCGGTGAACGGCGCGGGTCGGTTGGTGCCGGCATTGTTGACGAGGATGTCGAAGGGTGCGGCCTTGGCAATGGCTTGTTGGACCGCTTCGACGTCGGTCACGTCGAGCACGAGCGTGTCGGCCGTTCCGCCCTTCTTGCGAATCGCCGAGGCGGCGGCCTCGATCTCGTCCTTGCTGCGGGCGGCGAGCGTGACGTGCGCGCCGGCATCGGCGAGCGCGCAAGCGCAAGCGAGACCAATGCCCCGCCCCGCTCCGGTGACGAGCGCCCGCTTGCCGTCGAGGCGGAAGGAAGGGGAAGGAGGGAGGTTGACGGGCATGGTTCGGGCTCGGTGGAGTGGGTGAGGGATGGGCGCGGCGATAATGAAGGCGGGTTCGGAATTGGCAAGCGGGATCGATAAGCCGCTCACGACTTGGCTTTCCTCGCACGCTTCGACTTGGCCGACGTGTTGAGCGCGACCGCTTGGCGGATGAGCGCCTGGAAGGCGGACGCGTCCACGGTCTCGCCTTCGCGGATGTCGATCGCGCGGCGCACGTTTCCCTCGAGGCTGGCATTGAAGAGACGGGCCGGGTCCTTCAAAGTCGCACCCTTGGCGAAGGTGAGCTTCACGACCGCCTTGTAGATTTCGCCCGTGCAGAGGATGCCGTCGTGCGACCAGACCGGAACGCCGCGCCACTTCCACTCCTCGACGACGTCCGGGTCTGTTTCCTTGATGAGCTTGCGCATTCTGCCGAGGATTTCCCCGCGCCAATCCCCCACCTCGGCGATCCGGTTCGAGATCAGCACCGTTGCTGACAAGCCTTCGCCCGCACCCGACGCTTTCATGATCGCTTCCTGGACGTTCCAGATATATCTCTATTGCACGAGAGAGGCGCTGTCCAACCTGCCACCCCCGTTGCAGCAACGATCCAGCAGCCGTCGTCAAATACGGCGTTATCTGCCCTGCAGCTCACCCTCACTCCGCCGCCGGCACCAAGGCGCGCTCGACCGCCTCGTGCTCACGCTCGATCACCTGCAGGTACGCGCGTGCGGCCTCGTCGGGCTCGGATCGATGGTGCTCCCAGTCGCGCAGAGTGGCGAGCGGAATACGGAACCGCTTGGAGAACTCCTCCTGGCTCATGCCGAGCTTGCGGCGGATGAACTTAGCGCGTGACACGCGGCGGAAGCCGGAGAGTTGCTCTTCCGTCAACGGTGGGCAATCAGGATCGGACAGCGCAGCCTCATGTCGCTCGGCATCGGTCATTGGTGGGTCCCAATCGGCCGGCGAGCCTGGTATTTGCCCGCTGTCGTCATGCCAGACATCGTTCCTAAGGTAACGCTTGCCGGTGGTAGAGGTCTTGCTCATGCCGATCTGCCCCGCGGGCTGAAATGATGCGCGTGCGTGTTCCGCGCTCTGTGAATACGACGTAGAGAAGCCCAGCCTTTGTCATCCCAATGATGGCCCATCGCTCCTCGGCCGGGTCGTCATCCGGCTCCTCAAAGCCATTTGGATCGTCAAACGCCTCTCGAGCCTCATCGAACGTGACGCCATGCTTGCGCGCGTTGCTCGCCGCCTTCTGGTCGTCCCATTCGAAGCGGTCGTCTCTCATCAAAATCTAGTCCCTTTTGGACTTGTTCGCCACCCTACTCCACGCTCCCCCCATACGGCACGTTCTTCCCGCCAAACCGCCGCACCCGCACGTTGGCCTGCTCGGCGTGGCCGACAAAGCCCTCGAGCATGCACAGCCGCGAGCAATATTCCCCCACCATCGCCGAGGCGGCGTCGGTGGTGATGCGTTGATAGGTGCAGGTCTTCAGGAATTTGCCGACCCACAGCCCGCCGGTGTACTTCGCCGCCTTCCGGGTCGGCAGCGTATGGTTGGTGCCGATCACCTTGTCGCCGTACGCAACGTTGGTGCGGGGGCCGAGGAACAGCGCGCCGTAGTTGCGCATGTTGGCGAGGAAATAGTCGGGATCGCGGGTCATCACCTGCACGTGCTCGGAGGCGATGCGGTCGGCCTCCTTGACCATCTCGGCCTCGTCGGCGCACACGATCACCTCGCCGTAGTCCTCCCAGGCTTTGCGGGCGATCGCTGCGGTGGGCAGGATCATAAGCAGCCGCTCCACCTCGGCCATGGTGGCGTGGGCGAGCTTCTCGGAGGTGGTGAGCAGGATCGCGGGCGAGTTGGGGCCGTGCTCGGCCTGGCCCAGCAGGTCGGTCGCGCACATCTCGGCATCGGTGCTGTCGTCCGCAATGATCAGCGTCTCGGTCGGCCCCGCAAACAAATCGATGCCGACGCGGCCGAACAACTGCCGCTTGGCCTCCGCCACGTAGGCGTTGCCGGGCCCGACCAGCATGTCGACCGGCTCGATCGAACGGGTGCCGAGCGCCATCGCGCCGACCGCCTGCACGCCACCCAGGCAATAGATCACGTCGGCGCCGGCGAGGTGTTGGGCGGCAACGATGGCTGAGGCCATCCTGCCCTCGAACGGCGGGGCGGCGGTGATGATGCGCGGCACGCCCGCCACCTTCGCCGTGATCACCGACATGTGGGCGGAGGCGAGCAGCGGGTACTTGCCGCCGGGCACGTAGCAGCCGACCGAGGCGATGGGGATGTTCTTGTGGCCGAGGATGACGCCCGGCAGCGTTTCGACCTCGATGTCGCGGAGCGCGGCCCTCTGGTGCTCGGCGAAATTCGCAACTTGCGCCTGCGCGAACTTGATGTCGTCGATGGCGCGCGCCGGCAGCTCGGCGATGCAGGCCTTGATCTCCGCGTCGGTCAGGCGGAAATCGGTACGGTCCCAGTTGTCGAACTTGATCGAAAGCTCGCGCACGGCGGCGTCGCCGCGGGTCTCGATGTCTGCCAGGATCGCCTCGACGGTGGCGCGCACCTGGGCGTCGACATCCTTCTGCGTGCCGGCATCCATGCCGCGTTTCAACTGCCGGGCCATGCGCGCCTCCCTTGCCTTGCGAGCGTCTCCGAAAGGGCTAGCACTGCGGCGCGGCAACAGCAATCGCGAGGCGCGGGCCGAGGTTGGGTGCTCGTGTGGCGCCTCGCAATTGCACCGACTTCGAGGCTTGGTTCTCAGTCGGCAATTGCGAGACAAGCGCCACACTAAGCCATTGACTCTGCTGGTGGCCTTCAGACCCGCAAATACCGAAATGAGGGCGCGGCAATGGTGCCGGTATTTGCGGATCAGGCCACTAGGAGGCAGGCCGCTGCGAAAACATCAATTCGAATAAACGTTCAACGACCGTCGCTTGCGGCCCACCACCGTCAGCAGAAAGCCGAGGCCGCCGAAGATGAGCCAAGTTGGCATCTTGAGCAGGCCGAGCAGCAGCTGATCCCAGACGAAGGAGCCGGCAAAGCGTTTGACCGCCGCCTGTGACAGGTTGAGCGTATCGGGGCTGATCAGGTACCAGTGCGCGCCGAGCGCGGTGGCACGAAAGCTGCCGTTGGCCATCGATTGCGTGCCATCCCAGACCAGGGCCACCATGGCTATAAGCAGCAGCCAGCTTCCCAGAATGCGCAGCACGACCATAGCCAACTCCCAGCAAACCATACCGGCGCACCGGTCCGTGTCCGCGGATCGAGACCTCGCCGCGGTTTTCCCCAGCACGTCCCGTGCGGCAGATTTCGCTCCGATCCCAGGTTTCGCTCTTTTGGCAAACAAAATCAATAGCGTATCGTTCCCGCGTTGCAACTCCGGGGAGCTGCGCGGGGGGGCGGCGAGGACGTTGCCGGTCGCGCCTCGAGGTGGTGCCTCGAGGTGGTTGCACGTCGGCTGCGGTTCGATATAGTGCGGCCGTTCCATTGAGCTGGAGAGGTGGCCGAGTGGCTGAAGGCGCACGCTTGGAAAGCGTGTGTGCGGGAAACCGTACCGTGGGTTCGAATCCCACTCTCTCCGCCAACGTCCAACCCATTGATATTGAACGATAAAATAAAGATACCATGTCTCAAAAGAGCCCGCAAGTGGGCACCTTTCGCGGGGTGCGTTTTCTCCGCCTCGCGTTGAGCCGCGCGAACGGCGCCAAGATCGGGGCGGAACCGGCACCTGTTCTCTGTCGGTGATTTTGGCGGTCCGGTTTGGGGGTGATGATTTTGCTATACGGGGTGCCACAGGGGTCGCAAACCGAGCTGTGATACCGAGCCAGATAAGTTTTGACTTATCTGGCTCGGTATCACGCGCGCGGGGTTGGTGGGGCGGCCGCGCGCAACCAAAAGAGTAATATCGTCCCACAGTCAATCGAAACGAAGTCAAAACTTCTGTGGGACGGTATGACCTCGGTCAGCCGCAGCCAAGCCGTCGTTCCTGGTCGCGCCAGTCGAGCGGGATGTCGATGCGATTGAGAAGGTCCCAGGCGGTCAGCTCTCTAATCTGGCATGCCTCCGGCATGACGGGCTGTCGGCCTGACAATACCCATTCGATGATTTTCGGCGAGAGGCAGTCGAGCGGGAGATGCCGTGCCACGTAACGGGCGTCGGTGCCATAGACTTCGGCGAGCTTCACGACCGAGGGATGCACGCCTCCGATCAAGTCGCCCATCCAGCGGCGGGCACGGGCCAGTGCCCGGATCAAGGTCTGGTCGGGCTCGGATTGAGGGCTTGCGCCGTTCATCAGGACCAATCTCGTCTCGACGCCGCGGCGATGCAAGGTGACCGGAATGGTCAGTTTGGGCTCATCGACGTGCGGGGTTGGCGTATTTGCCATTTGAAAGCCAAGCACCGCCATGAGCCCGGAGGAATGGAAAGCGATGAAGATGGCATCCCGGGCGACCTCAATCCTGGCGATGAGCCTGATGATCAGGGTCCGGCTCGCCACGGGGTCATGTCCAACGAGAACCGCCGCGGTCGCCTGGGCGGTCCGCGAAAATTTGCTCCGATCGGACACCGGCCAAGGCCGATCCGGCTCGATCGCCATGACCATCTCGGTCAATCGGATTTCGTCGAGCAGCAATCTACGGATCTCTCGCAGCGCGACAGCCTCGATCTCGCCCGCCGGAAGGCGCCAGACCTTGCGGCCCGCGGCCTCGAGAGTCATCAGGCGATCACGGCCGAGCCGACCACGCATGCGGCCATCATGCAGCGCTTTGCTGATGTAATAACGGTAGCGCTGGCTTGTTGCATTGCGCGCGGCCGCCCCACCAACCCCGCGCGCGGCCG
>Ga0209069_10000223_pt1 | contig 24085 bp, 19 predicted proteins | sample Str013_2_FD_187202 | JGI IMG/M metagenome (GOLD analysis project Ga0209069, IMG submission 187202) | Freshwater sediment microbial communities in response to fracking from Pennsylvania, USA - Straight Creek_MetaG_SC_2013 (SPAdes) (version 2) | ecosystem: Environmental > Aquatic > Freshwater >...
CCCTGATCGCCACCACCGCCAAGGTCGCCTTGCGCGACGGTCGACGATCCCGAGTCCATCGTCGAGGCCTTCAAGCCCGAGACCGATCCGCCGGACGCCAGCAACGTCGCGCAAGGCGACCTTGGCGGTGGTGGCGATCAGGGAGCCAGCCTGGGCAATGGCACCGGCGGCGGATTGTACTGACGCGCCTGAACAATGTGTATCAATACGGCAAGGCGATATCGCCCAATTTTAGGACACTCCAAACTATGATTGGTGCGTCCGAAGGTTACCCGGGAGAGGAATTGGGTCGATTTGCGTGGCGGCTTCGCGTTTGCCCTTGACGCATCGCTCGCGGATGGGAGCCTCAGCGCAGCGCCCCATAGGCAAATCCTGAGCCGGAGAAGCCGACGTAGACTTTGCCAAACACATCCTTGTCACCCTCCACCGTGCGGATCTCGTCGATACACTGGAACTGGGCGAACTGGAGCGCGACCGCGACTCCACCAAGACACTCTACGTGAACTTCCTCACCCGCCTCAAGGAAACGCAGGCGCAGGAGACGTTGCCGAGCGAGAACGCCATCGTGGTTTCGGAAGCCTACGCCCCATCCAGACCGCAGTCCGCGCGCCGCACGGCGACGGTGCTTGTCGTCACCTTGCTCGGCCTGCTGCTTGGCTATCTTGCGTCGTTGCTTGCCGATCTGCGGCGGTCGAGCGCTTTCTGGACCTGGACCGCAACGTTGAACCGCGTGATAACCGCACCGGCTGGCGAACGCTTCGCCGCAGCATCAAAGGGCAAGGCATAGCGCTTTGCCGCAACCGTAAAAAAATCGCGCTGACGGCGATGCGGAACTGGTGGACCCAGGACGCCGGACGTCCTGGCCTGATCCCAAGACCGCAACGGCGCGCGGACGCAAGCCAACTCGGGTCCGACGCCTACGCCAGCAGCAGGTCGTGAAGCATCACGGTATTGGTTGCGACGTGGTCGAGCAGCACCGTGTCGTGCCAAGCGCCATGCACCAGCGTCTGCACCATGGTTTGCTCCTCGCCCTGCACGGCATCGTGAGCCACGAGACGCACGACATCGGCATACTGCGGATGTTTGATGGATTGCCCTTTCAGGAAGTCCGACAGGTCCAAATGATCGGAGTGGATTTGAAAATCCTTGATTACATCGGCATGGCCGACCTCGACATATTTTTTCATCCAGGTATACACATCGTTGCCACCGCCGCCGATCACGGTATCACCGCCGCTTTCGCTGAAATAGTGATCATTGCCGCCAAGTTCGTTATAGGTTCGCGGCGTATTCGCGGAGGCGTGAATTACGTCGTTCTGTTGCGTTGTGGTGATGGTTTCAAACCCACTCAACTTATAGTGTTGGTCAAGTGCGCCGTTGCCGCCCGAGACCAGCGTGGCCACGTAAAGGTCGGGATCGATATCCAGCGCGCCAGAAAGATGCGAGAAATCCAGGATATCCTTGCCCGATCCACCGCGAAGAAACTGATCTCCGAGCCCCGCCTCGACATAGTCGTTGCCCGAACCGCCGTCCAGGGTCTGCGCGCCGGCGCCGCCGATGATCATATCATTGCCGGCGTTGCCGTAGAGCATCTGCCTGCCATCGCCGGCGCTCAATGTGTCATTGAGCGATTGCCCCAGAATGATAACATTGTCACCATTTTGCGCATGTACATTGATGATTTTTGGCATGTTGGCTCCGTTTGTATTGGGCTCCGAATGGTAATGCACCTCGCAATCTCCAGGCCACGCTTTTAAAGTTCGGACAAAGGCCTGTAATGGCGGATTTCCGGGCCCGCCGGCAGCCGATCAACCTTGGCGCCGCCTCAGGACTCCTGACCTGAGCGCCGAATTGGTTCTTGAATCGGGACTGATACCAACCTTCGTTGATACTGACTCATGGTCGCCGGGAGCCTGTGTTTGGCACAAAAGCAGGTGGCGTAGGGGCGACCCGTGGGTCGCCCTCTCCGAGCTTGCCGTGCGTTGAGAGGGCGACCCACGGGTCGCCCCTACGCCATCGACGCCGGAAAGGTCACTCTCGTAGGTCAACATCTGCGAAGGTTAGTATGACAGCAGTTCGCAAGACAATAAGCGCCGCCCGGTGATCCGGGGGCCGACGCTACTGCTCATGAAGGATGGAGGGGTGGCGCCGGTGATGACCGCGCCGGCCGACGGTTGCAAACTGGATCAGACCGACAGGACGCAGCCGGAGTCCCGCGGCGGCGAACGGATGTCGGCGTGCCTGGCTTTTGCGACTTGTGCAAGCCGGAGATTGCGCGGGCATCGAGCCGGCGCTGCGCAGAAAACAGTGGCGCCTACGAGCCAAGATCGTCAGTAACCGTACGCGGGACGTCAAAAGGCCGGTCTGCGCTGTCAGACCGGCAGGCCGCTCATCCCGACACGGATCGGATCAATTGAAGCGACCTGCACTTCGTCACATGCAAGCGTCGGGTCGTCGGCCGCTCCTCAAGCCGCCGCCTGGGCGGTCCCCGGTCGGTAGCTTCGATGCAAATGCTCCAACATATCTATCGGGACGGCGCAGATCGCAACCGTTGCGGCGATCGTGACCGCCGTGCGCTGCGGCTCTTCGATCATCATCTGCGGATAACACCAGAGGGCGCGCCCGATATGGCCGGCGGCCGATTTGCCGTTGCCCTCCTTGACGGCGCGCCGCGCATAGTATCGCCGTTGATAGCCTTCCGCCCGCCGGCCGTGGCGCTGCACGAATTCCGGCGCGTAGCCCTTCACTTTTTCACGCACCCGGCACCAGTAGTCGAACATGCGTGTCGTGTTCGAGGACAGGCCGCCGTCGACCACGCGATAGAGCGTCAGCGAGTCCGGCAATCCCTCGAAGCGCCACTGCGTCGTGAGGGCGATACGGGTCCAACATTCGATGTCTTCGCAATAGCGGAAGGACCCATCGAAATAGTCCGCTTCGACACCTCCTGGCCTGCCGATCTGAGTGGCGATCGCCTCGAGGGTAGCTCTGCGAAACACCGGCACCGAGCCGTTGCCGATCGGGTTGCGGCAAAAGATATCGGCGGGGCAAATGTCGTACAACTTGGGCCGCTGGTGCAAGCCCATCGAATTGCCGTCGCCATCGATGAATTCACTGGCGCAGAAACTCACGCCAACCTCGGGCCGCGCCCTGAGGTGTGCGACATGGCGGGCAAGCTTCTCGGGCCGCCACAGATCGTCGCTGTCGATGATGGCGACGAATTCGCCCGTAGCGTTGCGGATGCCGGTATTGCGGGCACCGGGCAGGCCGCGATTGGCCTGCGAGACGATCCTGATGCGCGGGTCGCGATACTGGCGGCAGATGTCAGGACTGGAATCGGTCGAACCGTCGTCGACCAGAATCAACTCAAAATCAGTGAACGTCTGAGCGAGCACCGACTCGATCGAGCTGGCGACAAAGCGCTCGACATTGTAGATCGGCATAACGACGGAAACGGTTGGCATCACGACCTCTTGCCTTTGACTGTGGCGAACGCGCCTTGAACCCTGACGATTGGCATGCGGATGGCATCGAGCAGTGCGACTGCGAGCAGAGGTAGCGTTGGCCATGGCCAACGCCAGAGGGCGGCGGGATAGACGCCGAGGGCCGACGCGACGAACCGCAAGGAGCGGCCTGGCGAATCGCGCAGCCGCAGCGCGCGCCGGCCGAGGTAGAGGAGATTGCGCGCACGCGCGGGCGCCAAGTAGGTCGCGATCTCACCGGGAAATTCATCGCCAATGCGGGTCGCCAGCGTCTCCCAGCCGCGCCGCATCGCCAGGAGGTCCGAGGACAAGCCGACGGTGTTGGTCCGATAGCAAACGAGTTGCGCGTCACTCCCCTCGATCCGGCATCCCAGCAGCAGCGCCCGCAACAGGAACAGCTGATCTTCGGCATGGGACAGCCCGGGCTCGAAACCGCGCGTGCGTTCGAAAGCGCTGCGACGCACCACGAGATTGGAGCTTGTGATGGTCGGATTGCTGGCCAGCAGATCCGCGACGGTCAGCCCACCAAGCTTGTTGCGGGCCTGCTCGCCGGTTGGCGCGCCATGCTGGTCGATGAAGCGGACGCGGGCAAAGCCGATGTCACGCGCCGGATCGGCGTCCATCGCTTCGACCATCCACGACAGGAATTCCGACTCCCACAGATCGTCGGCATCCAGAAAGGCGATGAAATCGGTTTTGGTCGCAGCCGCGCCAAGGTTCCTTGCGCGTGAGACGCCGCCGCGCTGTTGCCGCAGCAGCGAGATGCGGGCATCAGCAGCGGCAAACCCCTCGACGATTGCCGGCGAGCCGTCGGTCGAGCCGTCGTCGACGACGACCAAACGCCAGTCAGGGAAGGTCTGCCTGCGGACGCTCTCTATGGTGGCGGCCAAGAACCTAGCCCCATTGTAGCAGGGAATGACGACGGCGACGCGTTCAGAAGGCATCATGGCGAGGCAGCCTTTGCAGCGGATTTCAGATAGCGCAATGTGAGCAAGGCCAGTGCGGGCACCACAGTCAGGCTCACCACTAACAGCGCGACGGCAACGGCCATTGCCCCATGGCTGGCGGCGCCTGTGACGGCGGCAAGGCCCGTCGCGGCATAGAGTGCTGTGACCAGCAGTTCCAATCCCGGCTTGCCACGAGAGCGAATGAATTGCGTCAGTGCGCGCCACAGGCCGAGGCTGGCGCCCGAGACGCACAGCACCATCAGCAGAGGGATGGCCTGCGTCCAGCGCTGGCCAAACACCAGCGGCACGTAGATCGGCGCCAAGCCGGCTTGCAATGCAACCAACGGCGCCGTCATCAGGCTGACGGTGAGGGCCGGGCGCCAGAATTCGGCGCCGCTCCACTGCTGCCGCGATGAGCGGCAGAAGTGGGGGAGCAGAGCTGCGCTGAAGGCGCCTGCCACACCGGTGGTGATGCCAAGACCCGCATTGAAGGCAAAATAATACGTGCCGAGCTGTTCAAGGCCGAGAAATTGTCCGACGATCAGCTTGTCGCCCTGCAGGCGTAATACATTCACGATCTCCGTAGCAAGAATGACGGCGCCGAACCGAAATGTCGTGGCGACGGACTTGGAGTCGAGCGCGCCGACCGGGCGCCACGGGCTGAGCCGTCGATAGATCAACGCCCAGACGATGCTCATCGCCACCTTGGGCAGAACGATGGACCACAACCCACATCCCGATATCGCCAGACCAGCCGAGAGCAGATTGTCGCCCGAAATGAGCATGGCCAGCATGGCCGCCGTCAGTCCCGTGCGTTGCTCGCGCTGTAGGCGGCAGACTTGGACGGCCGCCCAGGGAAAGGCGAGATAGGGGATCGCCAAGCCAAGCAGGAGATAGGCGATGCGGCTGTCGCCGTAGGCCAGGGCGATCGGGAAAGCAGCTGCGATCTGCAGTAGGCAGACGACGCCGTGGAGCCACCAGTTGAGACTGTAGGAGCTGCGGCAGACCGGCTCCAACTGGTCATCGGCACACTGCATAATGCGTGCATCAAGGCCGGTCGACGTCAGCACCCGCGTCAGCTCCCAGGTGGTGAGCGTGATGGCGGCGAGGCCGAATTCCTTCGGCGACAGCGTGTGCGCGAGAGCGACAGCGGTCAGGACGCGGGTGACGCGGTTGCACATCTCCGATGCGCCCATCGCTCCGAGCGATCGCACCAGTTTGTTGTCGAAAACGCGGCCGACACTGCTGTGCAGGGAGTCAACCGTGAGATCGGAAGCCATCAGGAGCTGAGCCATCGCCGCCTCACCCGGTCACGGTGGTTTGCGCGCGTGAACGAGGCGAACGCTCGAGTGCCGCCGCCGCGGGCCCACGTTTCCCGATACGGTCCAAGCCGCCCTCGAAATGCTCGCGCACGTCCCGCGTCAGCGGCGCGGCGTCGAAAACGCCTTCGGCCGATCGCTCGGCAAAGGCGACGGCATTGTCATCTCCCGCAGCCGACAGTGGCAGGCCCGGCAGGCCTAACCGTTGCGCCAGATCCTTGCCCTTGTTCGAATAGTGCAGAACGAAAGCCTGACGTCCCGCGACCAGACGGAGGATGGCGCTGTGGTAGCGGACGGCAACCACGACATTGGCAAGCGCGAGCACACCCATCAGGAGTGCATATGGCGGCACCTCCGCTGGCTCCTCGAACGGATCCATCACGGCGACGCCCGGCAGCTCCTCGACAATCTGCTTACAGAGCGATCGGTCGCTGTCGCATATGTCGTTGTCGGCCTGCAGCACCAGCGCGACCCGATGGCCACGCGCCATCAGCCGCCGCGACAACGCGATGAGGCCGTGGGCGGTCGACTTGCCGGACTCGGCGTACATCGGGCTATGACCGCGCAGCGACACGACGGCGGTGCGGGCGGGATCGAGTCCGAGCCGGTCGAACAGTCGCGCGGCGGCGGCGATGTCCATTGGCGCCGGGCGCAGGGCGAAGGCGCTGTCGTAGGACAACTCGGCGGCCACCCCGGCGGCGCGCAATTGGCGGTGCGAGCGTTCGTCGCGCACCACCACGGCCGGCAGGCGCCGCAGCGCCAGCGCCAGCATCGCAAAGGCCGGCCCCTGGCAGGACTCTGGAATCGACTGCCCAAAGAGCATGGTTTTTGGAGCGTACCAGGACAGCTCGCCGACATTGGCGAGAAAGCGTTTGGTTACCAGGTAACGCCGCGCATTGTTGAAGATCTCGCCACCGACGCTGACATAGGCCTGACAGTCCGGCAACCGCGGCAGGAACGTGAGTCCCGGCACCGCCGTGCCGTTGACTTCGTTCAGCACACCCGACGTGCGGTGGTTTGGCGCCATGGCCGTCAGCGCACTGTAAATGGCCGCATCGCCGAGATTGCGCGTCGAATAGAGGTTGAGCAAACCAATGGTCATGATGCGGCGCCGGGTCCTGTAACATCGATGCCTGACAGTTCAAGGTGATGAAGGTTGGCCAAGGCCTCACCGTGGCCGAACATCATCATCACCTGTTCGCCGATGCAGCGGGCGAGAAACTTCGGATTGCCCAGCACGTAACGGCGCCACAGCCGCTGCGGCTCCTGCGCCATGCGCCAGACCCATTCCATGCCGGTACGTCGCATCGCGATCGGCGCGCGCCAGACGCGGCCGCTGTAGTAGTCGTACAGACCGCCGACGCCCATGGTGACCTTTGCATTGAGTTTGTCGCGATTGGCGGCAATCCACGATTCCTGGCGCGGCGCGCCCAGACCGACCAGCAGGATGTCAGCACCCGAACGATTGATCATGGCAATGATCTCCTGCTCCTGCGTGGCGTCGAAATAGCCATGGTGGGCACCGGCGATGCTGAGGTCGGGGTACTCGTCGGCCATGTTCCTGGCGGCGCCATCGGCCACGCCCGGACGGCCGCCGAGCAGGAAAATGCTCAGGCCCTGCTTGGCGGCTTCTTCGCACAGCAGGGGAAACATATCGGTGCCATTCACGTTTTCGCGCACCGCAATGCCGCGCAGGCGAGCCGCCAAGGCGACGCCGCTGCCGTCTGCAAAGACATCATGCTGCTGGCCGAGCAGGTTGGCATAGGCCGGGTTCTCGCAGGCGATGTTGAGGCAATCGGCGTTGACGAAGGCGAAGCTGCGCGGGACGCGGCCCAAGGCTGCGTCGATAATACGCCCGATGGCATCCGTCATTGTGAGGTTATCGATGCGTACACCCAGCATCCGGAAGCGCCGGGGAGCGTTCGATGCTGTCCAGCTTGCGGCAGGTTCGGGAAATGCACGAGCAACGACCCGGCCTCCTGTCCGTGATTTGGCCACGCGATGAGCCGTCTGCGAATGATCAGGTGCCTGGTTAAGTGCGCGCATGTCCGGTTCTCCTGTGTTGTCCGCCGCGATGCGTTCGTGGCTTGCGTTGTCAGGAGAAGAGCAACCGCCGTGCCGCGCCGGGTCGATTGCGAAAAGTGGCGTATTTCCGGGGTTTCTTGCTGTTCGCTGCGACCACCCAAGGCGCTTCCCGAACGTCCCGGATCATTCCTGCTGCCGTTCTGGTTCTCAGTTCGAGAGCGACGGCCGGAGCAGCCAACCGCGGAGTTCAGCACACTGCAGAAGCGCCCGTCCTCGACATCATGTCCGTAGACATAGCGATTGCCCGGCGCGATGGGCGACCTAGCGGCCATGCGAACCGGTCCGTCGTGGATTTGACCCAATCGGCCCGACTGGCGAGTGAGGGCATTTGTGGCCACATATCGGGTTGGTGCGCCTGCAGGGGCGCGCGGGCGGCCAATGCGGCTCAGTTCCGATCGGCCAGGACCGAGGGACTGACCCATGCAAATGGGTACCCACCATTTCGTCACCCCTGCGAAGGCGGGGCCGGGGGGCAGGTGTGTCAATGTCTTGGCGTAGACCCCGATATCCGGGGCTCTTTGAAAATATGACGGCATCGCGCGCCCAGGCGCCGTCCAATAGACTGGCTTGCGGGAGGCCCGCCGTCGCGGGAATGGCGACAGCAGCGGGCCCATTATGATTGGTACAGACGACTAGAAGCTCAGCAGCGCCTGGAACACGATCAGGCCGCTGATCAGGCTCCAGACGGAGGCCATGAGCGTCGCCATGACGATTGCCGATACGCCAATGCCCTTGCTGGACAGCACATACATCAGCACCAACGCCGGACCGGCGGCGACCCCCAGGGCAAGCTGCAGCGGCGGAGCACCAGTCGGCGAGCGCGCAAAATCGATGCCCAGGAATGTCCCGGTGGCAATGAAGTAGCCGCCGAGGACACCACTGCTGAGGGAAAATCCCACGACGGAGGCCAGAAAATAGAGTGCGATCACTTCGGTCATTGGCGTCTTCCTTTGGGTAGGTCTCGTCCCGTTCGGGATCTGTCGGCTCATGCGGAGATTTGGCGTGTATTAGGTTTTTATCTTAAGACACTGCAAAACCGACGACTCTGCTCTGGTGTTGAAATCAAAGTACGCCTGAATTCAAGTTCTGTAACCTGGGCGATTACCCCATGTGAACATAACTTCAAGTTTCAACACTATTGCGGATCGTTTTGCTGGGATTTGTCTCCAATTTCCACTAATACAACCATAGATTGCACTATTGTTGTTAAGGAAGCCTTGCGTCGCCTCGGACGGGCGCCAAGTTGGCGGCCAAACGCGGCGATTGAAGGTGCGCTCGCGCCACTCTCCGGCACAAACCGGTCAAGGCGCAGCTGGGCGGCTCAATGCCTCAGGGTCGCCGCAAGTCAATCAGCTGACCGTGAGATGCTTACGCAGGAAGGGTTGGCGAATCCAGGCCAGCCAGACCCCGATCAACACGAGGAGCGAGGCCACGCCGCCGCCAATTGCCGCAATCTTAGGTTGCGGAGACGTCGGCTTGCTTGGCAGCGTTGGTGGCGACATGACCTGGACCAGCGGATAGGAACCGAAAATATCCTCTCGTCCGGTATCGACTCTGGCCAGCGCGGAACTGAACACGGCTTCGGCGATCTTATGATTGCGCTCGAGATCGGCGAGGCGCGCAGCCTTGCCGCTCCTATTGCCCAGATCGTCCTGTTGATGCTTTAGCGAGGCTCTGAGCGCGGCCAAATTACTCTTAAGCCCATCATACTGGGAATCCAGTTCAACCAATTTTCGGAACAGCTCTGCCCGATCTTTACTCGTGGTGAGAAACTGGTCGAGCGTCATCTGGGCGGCCGGACCAAGGTCGCCGGAGGCCAGCTGCCGGACAGCCATGTCAGCAGCCACGAAACGGGCATGCCAGGACAGCGCCAGCGGATGGTTGGGGCCCCATTTCTGTTCGTTGGTCGCTAGCGCGGTCATCGCATCAGTCCGCTCCTTGAGCAGCGAGGCATACCGGGGATCGTCCTGAAACCTCAAGGCGATGGCAGCTTCTGCTGGCGAAATACCAAGGATCTCAGCGAGGCGCTCCCGCTCCCCGTTGACGCGTTCGCCATCGGCATGCACCTGCTCGACCCGTCCGCGCAGTTCCTCGACCTGATTGGCGACCGACTTGATCTGTTCCGATGTGACAAGGTCGCTGTCTTGCTGAAAGTCAAGAATGTCACCGCGCGCTTTCTTGAGGTTCTTTTCCACGTCGGCGAGGCTCTGGCGGATGCTTTGGGCGCGTTTTTCTACCTCATCCCGGCGCAGGTCATCCAGTTTGGCAAGAAACACCTCCAACACAACCTGCGCGCGATGTTGCGCAGCCTCGGCCTTGCCGGCGTAGACCTTGAAGACCATCAGCGAGGTTTCATCGATGAGATCAATGCGCGGCTTGGCCAGATCGGTGAGTTCCATGCCGAGTTTGGCCGCCACGGCGCCGAGCACCTCGTCGCTCAGGGCGATCGACTGATAAATGATCTTCGGTGTGCTGGTTATGGAGGAGAATGGCGAGTCGGTCTGGGTGTTGGCTTGCCCGATGCTGTCCAGCGAGAACACGGATGAACTGCGCGCGCCCGGCAGTATCAGCGTCATCTCGCTGGTGTAGTTTTTTGGCGAGAGCAGGCTATAGGCGCCTACCGCCAGCCAAATCAGGCTCAGCAGCAGCACGCCAGTCAGGACATAGCGGCGCATTCTTGTCGATGTGTTTCGTTCCTTCAACAATATCCGGTGCAGCAGCCCGAGCAGTTTGGTCAGAGCTCTCGACTTTTTTTTCGGTTGTTGCATGGCGCCACTCTTAAATTAACGACAGCTACAACAGCTTGATCAGCGATACGGCGCTCAGGATCTCGGTGATGCCCTTGGCCACATCGCGCGCATTGGTAAATTCGCTGTCGTAGCAGGCAATGGCGTCGTTCGGCATCAGGTACGGATTGGTGTCAGGATCGTCAGGTTTGGCCATCAGTTCCGAGATCGATCGTTCAATCACCTCCGTCTTGCGATCCAGCGTGTTGCGGCTGATCAACACGACGCGGCGCGCCGCGTTCACCGATACAGTGCCACCCACGCAGTTCGCCGAGACGCTGGCCTCGATCAGGCGCGTGCCGTAGGGAAGGCTGCTGGCATATTGTCCGATCGCGGCTTCAGTGTTGTTCATCGCCGTCTGGGTCAGGTTCGACATGAACACGCGAATGCCGGGCGGCGTCACCTGAGAGGGTCGAAAAAGCGCCCGGTGGAAGCAGCCGCTCGATGGCACCGAGACAATGTCGCCCGACATCAGCGGGATCAGCGGAACCGGGCCGCCGTTGATGGCGCCGGTCAGATTGAGGCGGTAGGATTTGCCTTTGCGCGTTAGGCTGATATTGCTCAAATCCGCATCCGGACGAATTCCAGCCCCGACGCGGAAGGCCTCCCGCAGAAAGCGGCCAAGCGGACTCTCGCCGGTTTTCGCAATGAGACTCTGCAGCGGCTTTTCGCTCGGCTCATTAATATAGTCAGTCCCCGGCTGATAGACCGCGCCTTGGATCGACACCTGTATTGGCGCCCATTTGAGGGGTAGAACGGCTACCCTGAGGTCACGTTCCTGCAGCATGCCGCTCGTCGTCAACTTGCGACGCATCACCTCCTGCAACTGCGTGGTGGTCAGGCCGGCGGCAACGATCGAGCCCGCATAAGGCATGACCAAACGACCATCGAAGTTGATTTCGTAATTACCCGAAAATTCGGCGTTGTCGTGGACCGTAACCTGGACGATATCGCCTGCGGAATGGCGCGCCTCGACCGAGGTCAATTCGAGGACCGAGCGTAAGGCCTTGTCGCTTGAGCGCCACTCGTCACTGTCCGTCTCATGGCAGCTGGCCGAATACCTCACCAGGCTATCAGCCGTCTTGTACTGATGAGGAGCGGGAGTTCGCGTCGCATCGGTAAAAATCTGGTCGTTGGGGGTTGTGCAGCCCGACAGCGTGGCCATGGCGGTCACAAGCGCCACTCCAAGCCAACAGCATCTGGCGCCGCCACCATCGGCCCCAGGCATTTGATATGCGAGCAGCCGCAGCATGACCTGGTATCTCGATCTCGTGATGTGATGCGCGCCCTCGGCGCCTCCGAATGACTTGAACTCAAGAACTCTGCTGACCGGTCAGGCCGAATCATGAGAGAGATTCGCCGACGAGGGTAGATAGCTCGATTACAACCCTAGGTGTATATTTCTAGGTGGGGGACGGACGTTCGTCCCCAGCTTATATTGCCATGTCGCAGCGACGGGTCGAATCGGTCGCCTCGCTGTCTTTGAAAAAAAATACCGGCGCGCGCGAGCGGCCGGCATAGATTTTGTTGACGAAATACGCAGACGTGTCACGACGGCCCCTGTGCCGCCACGCCTGTTCAGCCCGCGCGGCGGTGCGGGAGCTTCTCGCTTTCGAAGAACCAGTCATCACCGGCTTTCTGCCCGGCATCGGACTGGAAGGCTTCAGCAATCATCGCCTGCATATCGACGATGTTGGCGCCCAATTGGGACGCGACGCGCTGGCGGGCCGCCTCGGGGTTCGCCAACCCACTCGAGGTCCTGGCAGGCTTGGCCTGCACGCCCTCCCTCGCAAGACCTTCGCGGATCAGACCCATGGCCTCCTCACGGTTGCCCCAGCCGTCAAGCTTGACCCACTTGCCCGATTCGAGGCCTTTGTAATGCAGAAAGAAATGCGAGATCATTTTCAGTCGGAAGTCCGCAATATCATCGAGTGAATGAATGAGATCATAGTGGCGCGACACACTCTTTGACGGGACGGCAATAATTTTTTCGTCGCCGCCCGCCTCGTCAGCCATGCGCAGAACGCCGATCGGACGGCAGCTGATGATCGAGCCGGGCACGAGAGCAGGCTCCGAGATGACGAGCACATCGAGCGGATCGCCATCGGCGCCAAGCGTCCTGGGAACAAAGCCGTAGTTGCCGGGATAACGCATCGAGGTGCTGAGGATCCGATCCACCACCAGGGCCCCCGAAGCCTTGTCCAACTCGTATTTCACCGGTTCGCCGCCGGACGAGATCTCGATCAATACGTTGATGTCGTTTGGCGCATTGGCTCCCGCAGTCAATTCTTGGTACAGCATAGGTCTCTCTCCGATTGATCTTTGCTCTTGTGCCTATGAGGCTGGTCCACCCGTCGCAAGCTTCGTTCCAGATCTAGGAGGCGCGCGAAACGGCGGAAATCCGGGGTTTTAAGTAGCTGCCATTTGGAAATCGAGCTTGAGGGGGATGTGAGCTCCCATTTCGAGAGCCGAACTGGGGATCAGGCTGGCACTTGCCGGAGCCGAGATATCTAATCGTCAGTCGTCACAGCGAAGCCATTTCCCGCCGATGGGGCAACGCACCGTCGACGCATTCAGCACCCGCCCCAATCCCACGAAACGTCACGTCGAATGCGCGATAGGCTGTGATTGTGTCGTCCAGAACCGTGCCGCTCGTGCCGCTCAGGTCAAGGGCATCGGCCGGTCTGTCCTCGATACACAGGGACTCGATCGCCCGCATGAGCACCGCCAGCCGGGTGGCCCCCAATGTTGCTCCCAGGCCAGCGAGCGAATGCGCCGCCCTGCGCAGGGCCGGAATGTTCCGTGAGCGATTGGCCTCGCCAATGTCGCGGCCACGACTTTCCAGCTCGGCCAGGAATTGGGCCAAGATCAAGGGTAGCATCTCAATCGAGGTCTCGTCGGCCAGGGTATGGATTTCGGATGCGTTCAGCAGCGGCAGGTCTGACGTCATTTGATGTTCAATACTGATGGACGATGCGTCATCATGCCGATCGGCATTGACCGACATAACGCGGCCTATGGCGGCCAGAAGCTGTTTCAGCCGTATCGGCTTGCTCACGTAATCAACCATGCCTGCGGCAAGGAACCGTTCGCGGTCGCCCGTCACGGCATGCGCCGTCATGGCGATGATGGGCACGCTTGCCAGCAAGCTGGGGAGCGCCTTGATGCGCCTGGCAGCTTCCAGCCCATCCATCTCTGGCATGGAAATATCCATCAGGATGAGGTCGAAGCGCTGACTGCTCGCGGCGTCCAGCGCCTCCCGACCGTCGCCGGCCGTCAAGACTTTGTGCCCTTCGGCCATCAACATACGCTGCGCAACCATCTGATTGGTGAGATTGTCCTCAACCAGAAGTATCTTCAGCGGCGCGATATCGACATCAACGGTCCACGCAACAGCCGAAGCCGTGGCGTCCAGGACAGGCCGCACCGCCTTCTTGAGCGGCACCCGGAACCAAAACCGGCTGCCGACGCCTGCCTGGCTGCTGACCCCGATCCGCCCGCTCATGGCGCCGACCAGGCGCTTGCTGATGGCCAGTCCAAGGCCGGTTCCGCCCACGCGCCGGGAATAGGACGAATCGATCATGGTGAAGTCCTCGAAGAGATCGCCGAGCCGATCGGGATCAATACCAATACCGGTGTCCTTTATGGCGAATTCAAACATCTCGGCCGCATCGGCCGCGCCCGCCAAATCAACGCGTACTGAAATGGCGCCGTCATGTGTGAACTTGACGGCATTCGAAACCAGATTGAGCAGAACCTGACGTAGACGGATTGGATCACCGACCACCCATTGCGGAGCATCGTCGCTGATCGCGAGGCTCAGATGGGTTCCCTGCCGTACGGCCTGAGGTTCCACGATATCCAGAACCGACTGCGCCATGCCGCGAAGATCGAATGGCGCTTCCTCCAGCGTCAGTTTGCCGGCGTCCAATTTTGAAATATCAAGCACATCGTTGATTTGGGCGAGAAGCAACTCGCCCGATTGCAGCGCCACATCGACATAGTGGCGCTGCTCGCTCAGCAGTTCGCCGCGCGCCAACAGGTCGAGCGAACCGATGACGCCGTTGAGAGGGGTTCGCATTTCGTGGCTCATCACGGCCAGGAAATTGGCTTTGGACCGGTTTCCCGCCTCGGCCAGCGTGACCGCCGCCTGCAATTCCGCTTCGTGCCCGCGACGGTCGGTGATGTCGCGCACGAAGGCGACAAAGATGGGTTGGCGGGTGCCGGTTGCGACGCCGACGGCCAATTCGACCGGAAACTCCCTGCCATCGGCGTGCAGGGCCTCGATTTCGATCCGCCTGCCGACCGCTTTGGTCGTGCGGTCCGTGGCACCGAACAGGCGCATGGCGGCATCGAGGAGCGCCTTGTGGCGGTCGGGGATGATTATTGAACTCATGGTGGCCCCGACGGCCTCATCGCGCGTAAACCCGAAGCAACGTTCGGCGCCCCCGTTCCATTCGAGGATTCGGCCGTGTGCATCGGCGACGATCACGGCATCGAGCGAGGACCGGATGGTGGCCGCGATCTGCGCCTGACTTTCGATCAGCGCTTCCTCGCGAGTCTTCAGTTGCGCCATCTGGCTGAGCAGGATGACGACCACGGTCGCAAGCAGGATCAGCAGCAACCCAAGCATGCCGGCCACGGAGAACAGCAGTTGGGCGTGCGTCCGTCGCTCGGTTTCCGAATTGTGCGTGAATTCCTCGATGACCTTGGCGATGAATCGATTCACCTCGGGCGACTGCCCGTCCAACAGGGCCCGTGCGGCGTCGCATCCGGCCAGCGTTCTTAAGGTCCCGCCCGCCATCAGATCAGTCAATCTGTTGGCTGTTTCGCCGAGCCGCAGCAACGATGCGGCGATTTCCGGCACCTTTCGGATAGACACGAATTCGGCGCCAGTGCGAAGCGAATTGATGCGGCTGATATAGATGTCTAACCGGTTTGCAAACTCTGCAACGGTCGCGGCGTTTTCAGAATCCAAGTCCTCGGCGGCGGCGACCAGACGGAAGTGCTCGGTCTGCACCTGCAACAGGCTCCACTGCGCAGTGTCCTTGGCCGTCGCGTTAAGTTGTCGAAAACTGCGATAGAGGCTGAGGCATTGGGAACCGACCACTGCCAAAAGGACGATGGTGATCGCCAAGAATGCGAGGCGGATGCGACTATCGACTGTAAAGTGCTGTCGCATGATTTCTGATGTCCAGCGGCGGAATTTGCAATGCTCAAGAGGCTTGGCGCCGCTGTTGCTCGAACTCCGACTTCTTGCGATACAGCGTTGATGCACCGACTTCCAACAGGGCAGCCGCCCGGGTGACATTGCCATTGCAGGCATCGAGCGCCTGCTGAATGGCATCGCGCTCCACCTGCCAGAGCGGTCGAATTTTCGCGCCGTGAACCGATGGCTCAGCCGCGTTGAACGTCGGCGTCAGAAGTGCGGAGGTGCGTTCAAACCTCGGCGGCATCGGCATATCCTTGCCGAGCGGCAACATCTCAGCCCGCAACAGCGCGCCATCATGAAGCACAACGGCGCGGCGAATCACGTTCTGCAGCTCACGCACATTGCCGGGCCAGGCGTGAGCCAGCAGCATGGATTCTGCGTCCGGCGCCAGTCCTTCAAATCGCTTGCCCTCCTCTTCGGCAACGCGATCCAGAAGCTTGCGCGCGATCAAGACGACATCCTCGCCGCGCTCGCGCAGCGGCGGCATTTGAATGGGAATAACATGCAGGCGGTAAAACAGGTCCTCGCGGAAGCGGCCGCGCTTGACCTCCTCGGCCGGGTCCCGATTGGTGGCGCAAACGAATCGAATGTCCGCATAGTCGGTCTTGCTGCCGCCGACCTGCTGATAGCTGCCGTTCTGGATCAGGCGTAAGAGTTTCGATTGCACGTCGAGGCTCATCTCGCAGATTTCATCGAGGAAGAGCGTGCCGCCCGTGGCTTGCGCCGCAGCGCCGAGGCGATCGGCGGTGGCGCCGGTGAAGGCGCCTTTGACGTGACCGAAGATCTCCGATTCCATCAAGTCGCGGGGAATAGCCGCGCAGTTGAGCGCCACGAATGCTGCCTTCGCCCGGTTGCTGGCGGCGTGGATGCCGTTGGCGCAAACTTCTTTGCCGGTGCCGCTTTCGCCGGTGATGAAGACCGTGGCCTTGGAGGTCGCCGCGCTTTCGATGATGCGATAGACCGATTGCATCGGCAATGACGACCCGACGAAACCCTGGAACTTTTCTCGTGCAATCTGCGTACGGTAGACCTGGACCTCGCTCTTCAGCGATTGATGCTGCGCGGCATTCTTGACTGTAGCCGACAAGCGGTCCGCCGTGAACGGCTTAACCACGTAATCGAAGGCGCCCAACCGCATGGCCTCGACGGCCATGGCCAACGAGGCATTGTTGGTGATCACAACAACGGATATCGGGAGTTCGTGCTCGCGCACATATTTGAGAATATCCAATCCGGCCATGTCGGGCAGGCCGAGGTCAAGAACGATTACGCCGGGTGTATCGGTTCGCAGCTGTTGCAGGCATTTGGTCCCAGTGTCGACCGTGCTGACAGTCAGGCCGGCGTTGCGTAGATAGAGTGAATAAACCGTTAACAGCGGCAGCGTGTCCTCGACAATGAGAACGTGCGTGCTGGTCGCCGTTCGTCCGATCGGCTTGTGGCCGGATATGGCAGCGTCGGTCATTGAATTGCGGTCGCCAGTTCAAAGTGCTGGGCTCGCCGGCGGCATTGCAACCGGGAGTTGTGAAAAAAGAAACTACCAGCACCGATGGTACAAATCCGTTAACAATGCTTCGCCCATTCTCGAGCGCAGGAAATATTTGAGTCGTCGCGAGTCACCAGCACGAGAGCAACCAGGCGATTGCAGTCCCATGACAGCCGACACGCAGATTGTTCCAGAAACGTTCGAAGAGAGGATGATCTGGTATGCCATAACCGGCACATGGATTTGCTACGCCTTCGGCGCGCTTTATGTCCTTGCACCCGCCCTCGCCTGGACCCTGATGTTTTGGATTGCGTGGAAAGCCTATGTCGAGAGCAGCGATACCCCCCCCAGGGACCGCATCAGGGTGCCGATAGGTGCTTGGGTGTGGATCGGCGGCATGCTGCTGATGCTGCTGGGGCTGATTGTGGGACATATCAACTATTCGCTGGGTGTGGCCCAGACCCTGAAATCAGTGATGGGGTGGGTGAAGGGCTGGGCGCTGATGGCGGTGTTCCCGCTCATCGGGGGCACGCTCAGCATCAGGCCCCAGATCCTCTATCGCGCCAGTAACCGCCTGGCGCTGCAAACCTTGTGTCTGCTGCCCTTGTTTCTGTTGGCGCCGATCCTGCATCTTCCCGCGCACATCTATGTCTCACCGCTGCTCGCACTCGGCGGTCCCGGACCAGAGTTCTTTGAAGTCCAACTCTATGGCCGCGAATTCGAGGGCGGCCTGCGCTGGCGGTTCTGGACGCCTTGGGCGCCGGCGGCGGGGTTCGTTGCCAATGTCCTGCTCATCCTGGGCATGCAGGACCGCAACTGGGGTTGGAAGGCCTGCGGATTGGCAGCCTCGGTCGCTATTTGCCTGCTGTCGCAATCGCGGCTCGCGCTGATTGCGATGCTGGTCACGCCTACCGTGGCGTTTGCCCTGTCCAGGATCGGCCGCCCTGTTACGGCTTTCTCTGCAGCGTTGCTGGCGGCCGCGGTGGCGATCATGTTCCAGCCGTTGCTGGACCTCGTCTCGCTCATGAAAAGCCGCTTCGCCGAAGCGCGGGCAGCCTCCAGCCGCGTCCGGGCGACGCTCGGGCGCATCGCCTATCAACGCTGGAAGGACGAGGCCCCGGTATTCGGTCATGGCATCGTGGTGCGCGGTCCCCATCTGGTCGAATACATGCCGATCGGCTCGCATCACACCTGGTTCGGGCTGCTCTACGTCAAAGGCCTGTTAGGATTCTTTGCCCTACTGCTGCCGATGGTCTGGAGTTCAGTCGAAATGATCGCAAAGGCACAGTCCAGCCGGCTGGCGCGCGCCGGCCTGTGCATTGTCATCACTATTTGGCTCTATACATTCGGTGAAAATCTGGAGATTCTTGTTTATCTCTTTTGGCCCGGCTTGATTCTGCTTGGGCTGGCCTTTCGGCAAAAGCTGCGGACCAGGGTTGGAAATCCGGCTGCCGCCGCCGCAACAAGCTGTTAGGCCACACGACGCTCCAGGGCTTGGTTCAACGCATCCTGTGCACCGACGATCCGTGTCGACCCCTACGTTCCTGCCCGCATGCGCCGCTGGTCGCGCTCCACCAGCCGGTCGACAAAGCGCGCCTGCGGGATCGTAATGAGCACGAACAACAGTCCGACAATGGTCACCGCCGACAGGTTGAAATGGTTCGACGCGATGATGCGCGACTGATTGAAGGCGTCCATCACGCCGATCACCATCACCAGCGAGGTATCCTTCTGCAGGCCGATGAAATCGTTCAGCAGCGGTGGGATGATGCGGCGCACCGCCTGCGGCACGATCACATGGCGCAGAGCCTGGGCATAGGACAGCCCGAGCGAGCGCGCCGCCGCCGTCTGGCTCCAATGCACGCTCTCGATGCCCGAGCGGTAAACCTCGGCGACGTAAGCGCCGTAAACCAGCGTCAGGGCCAGGATCGCATAGGCGGGCAGCGGCATGTCGCCGAGATAGCGAATGCCGGCCAGCGGAATGCCAAAGCCGATCAGATAGATGGTGATGACGGCCGGAAAGCCGCGAAAGACGTCGCAATAGCTCATGGCCAGGAAGCGCACCGGTCGGCCCGCTTCGCCCGGCAGCATACGGGCGATGGCGACCATCAGCCCCCAGATCAGCACCAGCACCTCGGCGATCACGGCAATCATCAGGTTGGTGAGGAAGGCCCAGCCGACCAGGCCGGAGAATTTGAAGATCAGCGGCAAATCAAAGAAGGTGCGCGAGACTTGCGCGTCGTTGGCGGAAAAAAACGCGACGCCCCCGATCACGAGCAGGGCGGCGGCGGCATAGCCAAAGGTGATCAGCGACCAGTCGCGCGAGGCAGCCGCCTCGATCCGCGCGGCCATGATGTCGTCGGCGGCGGCCAGACGCGCGGCGGCCGCCGATCGGCTCAACGCCCGCCGCGCCGGCCAGAACAATCCGAGCAGGACGGCCAAACCGCCAAGCATCGCAAGGTCCGTGCCAAGCGAGCCGACTTCGGTCGCAGCCAACAACGCTCGCAGCTGCGAGAAGACGACGCCAGCCAGCGCCATCACGCCAAGCGCCGTCGCGGCCGCGCCCCACGCCAGCCCGCCCGAGGGCTCGGGCGCCGAGGGCGCGTCCCATCGGGCGGTCACGTCGTTTGTGACGCTGCTCAAGGCTTCAGACGCCTACGGGTTGAAATAGGGAACGCTCGCGGGATCCTTGCCCCAGACGGCGGCGAGATACTTGTCGGCCAGCTTTTTCAAAGTGCCATCGGCCTGCAACGCCGTCACGATCTTGTCGAGCGTCTCCTTGTTGGCCGAGCCCTTGGGATAGAGCGCGCCATAGGTCTCGCCGGTCTTGAACTGACCGACGACCGTCACGGCGCCCTTTTCCTGTACTTCTTCAGCCAGCACGATGGAGGTGTCGGTGATGGCCGCATCGATCTGGCCGGCGCGCAGGGCCGTGAACATGTCGCCCTGCTCAGGATACTGGTTAACACTCTTCGGCTTCAGAGTGTCGGTGGCGAAGGTCGCGCCGGTGGTGCCGGTCTGCACGCCGATGCGCAGGCCCTTGATGGCCTTTTCGTCCGTACTCACGCCTTTCTTGACCAGCACGCCGATGTCGGAATTGAAATAGGGCACGGAGAAATCGACCACCTTCTTGCGGTCCTCCGTGATCGAAATTTCCGACATCGCAAGGTCGAAGTCCTTGGTCTGGCCGCCGACCAGGGCGTCCCAGCCGACGTTCACCACGGCAAGTTTATCGAAGCCGGCGCGCCAGGCGATGTTGGCGGCCATGCAATATTCGTAACCGTCCTTGATGCCCTCTGGCGTATCACCGTTCCACCAGGTCGGGGCGGGCAGGCTGACTTCGACGGTCAGCTGGCCGGCCTTGGCGGGCGCCGCGATCGGTATCGATCCTTTGGCGCCGGTCATCTCGCAGCCGCCGATCATGTCGGCGGCAACAGCCGGGGCGGCGAGCAGCAGCAAGCCCGCCAGGCCGGCAACGAAAATGGATTTTTGCATCGTCACGAGAATAGCCTCCTTCGAAGAGTGGCCACCGCGAGGGGCCTCATGCCTACTCTAACCCGGCAATCAGTGCTGGCAATGGCACTAACGATGGGACTGGCAAGCGGTACCAGCTCCATGAACGGCCTGTGAATGCCATATTCAGGAACCCATCACATCCAACCCGTTATACCGCTCATCAAGTCAAGCACGACCTCCGGCGCGGTCCACTCCACCGGGGGTCGCTCCTCCCCCCGGAGACCTCCCTCGGAGACGCACCATGGCCCTCAAATTTGCCGCTCTCGCCGCTATCGCCGCTGGCACGCTGGTCGCCACCTTCCTGCCGTCGGGCGATCAATCCAGCGCCCACGCCGCCCAGTTCCTGCGCTGCGTCGCCAGCCCGGTTTCTGTCATCGCCACCGGCAGTGGCACCTGGGGCACCAGCGACCGGGTGAAGAACTCCGCCATCGCCAGCTGGCAGGTCGCCGCCGCCCAGGCCGCCGGCCCGAATTACGCCGACTACAACCACTCGCTTGGCGCCAATGTCGACTGCCACCGCGCGCTGTTCAGGGTCACGTGTGTTGCAACTGCGACGCCGTGCCGCAATTGAACTCCAGGCGTCGCGGCGCCCTGGAGCTATCGGAAAATCCAGCGGACGCTTCGAAGGGTCCGTTGGCGCGATAGTTGTGCACATCCAACCAAGGACTCGAAGGGCTTGGTTCAGGTGAAGCAATGCGCATGATGGCGCTCCCCTTCGACCCGGTTTCATATTAACACCCAATTTGGCGACCTGCCCTCGCGCTGAACTCCGGCGCCTGGCTGTGGGTGCAGGCTGGGGACGCGCGATGAAAAAGCTGTTGGCCGAGTGTCTTGGTACATTCCTGCTGGTGACAGCTGTGTGCGGCATCGGCGGCGCGACGCCGGCTGGCTCGGCCGCCTGGGCGATGCCGATCGGCGCCGGACTTTCGGTCTTCGCCATGATGTCGGCACTGGGTCAGGTCTCGGGCGGTCATTTCAATCCGGCCCTGACAATCGGTTTGGCGGCGGCGGGCCGTCAGCCCTACTCAGACGTTCCGGGCTATCTCGTCGCCCAGCTGATCGGAGCCATCGCGGCCGGATTTGCCTGGTTCGTGATCCTCAGCTCGCGCATCGGCGCAGTGCCCGTTGACCTGGGCGCCTTCGTTGCCAACGGCTTCGAGGCGGCCTCTCCGGGTCATTTTGCCGTTGCCGCGGTCGCGCTTGCCGAGGCGCTGGCGACCGGTCTGCTGGTGATCGTGTTTGCCGGCGCCACCTCACGTCACGCCGCCAGCTTCATGGCCCCAGTCGCCGTCGGGTCGGCCTTCGCTGCGCTTTTGCTGCTGACCTTGCCGATCGACAATGGCGGCCTCAATCCTGCTCGCTCGACGGCCTCGGCGCTGCTCGGCGGCCAGGTGGCGCTGGCACAACTCTGGCTGTTCTGGGCCGCGCCGATCGTTGGCGCCATTGTCGGCGGGCTGATTTCCAGGGTCGTCACCCCCGTGGATTGATCGGCGTTTCACCTTTCTGGGTCGCAGCGTTCGCGTCACATTCAAGCGTGGAAACCTCGTGAGAGCCCAGGCGCCGCGGTGGCCGTGCGTTGCAAGCCGCCCGCAGGCGTGCTTGGAAGTGTAAGGCTGCACGACGCATGTGAGGGCTGACTGCCATGATGAATGGGATTCGTATCGGTGTTGTTATGGCGGCTATGGTGCTGGCGGGGTTCGCGCTGCCAGCGCAGGCGGCGACACCGGCTGACCTGGCGGCAGGTGTTGCGCCGCAAATCGTCCAAGTCGTATCGGGTGGCAACTGGGAAGATGCGGGAAAAAAAGGCTATTATCGAGCGGTTCTGGTCGCCCCGCCTGACGCCAACTCTGGCGCGCAGATCTTCTTGCAGTGGATGACTTCCGCCGACCAGAGCAGCGGTGGTGCGCCGGCGATTGCTGTCGGAACCGCCGTCACCGAGGTCGCCGACCTGAAGTTGCTTGACGCCGTGCTCAGCATGGAATTCGAGAAGCCGAACGAATTTATTCTCTATGTCGAGCCAGCCGATCCCAGTAAGGCTGCGCTACAGAGTCTGACCGTGACCGCAACTGCGCCTGGCAAATACACGGCCGTCAAGGGACCCCTTCCGGAGTAGGCTGCGACCTTGCGGCCCGCAGCCACCCCGACTTGCGACGCGCATGTCATACTATCCTTGTTGCGCCCTCCTGACATACGCGCTAAGGCCACGCTGTTGCTTGGCTGCCGCAGCCATAGATTATTCGGCTTTAATTTGATCCGTTTTCACGAGATGACCGCTTGTCAGAGACAACCCCGCGCTTTTCCGATCTGGGCCTGAGCCCGAAAGTCCTTGAGGCGATCGCCGCCGCAGGCTACACGACGCCGACGCCGATACAGGTGGGAGCTATCCCCGACGCGGTGGCTGGTAAAGACGTGCTCGGCATCGCGCAGACCGGCACCGGCAAGACCGCCAGTTACGTGCTGCCGATGTTGACTCGATTGGAACAGGGACGAGCCAGAGCGCGCATGCCGCGCTCGCTGATTTTGTGCCCAACGCGCGAGCTAGCCGCTCAGGTGGCTGAGAATTTCGATAAATATGGCTCGCAGCATAAGTTGAACATGGCGCTGTTGATCGGCGGCGTGTCGTTCGAGGACCAGAACCGCAAGCTCGATCGTGGCGTTGACGTGCTGATCGCGACTCCTGGCCGTCTGCTGGATCAGTTCCAGCGCGGCAAGATCCTGATGTCGGGCGTTGACATCCTGGTCATCGACGAAGCCGACCGCATGTTGGATATGGGCTTCATTCCGGATATCGAGCGCATCTGCGGTCTGCTGCCACCCAAGAAGCAGACGCTGTTCTTCTCGGCCACCATGCCGCCGGAGATCCAGCGCCTGGTCGACCGCTTTCTGAAGGACCCGACCCGTGTCGAGGTCGCGCCCCAGGCAACAGCGGCCAGCACGATCACGCAGCGCTTCCAGTTCGTGGAAGGCGGCGACTGGGAGAAGCGCGAAGCCTTGCGCGCGCTGATCCGCGGCAATGAGGTCAAGAACGCCATCATCTTCTGCAACCGCAAGCGCGATGTGGACGTGTTGCACAAGTCGCTGATCAAGCACGGCTTTAACGCTGGCTGCCTGCATGGCGATTTGGAACAGCACGCCCGCACGGCAACTTTGGACGGCTTTCGCTCCGGCGCCATCACGTTGCTGGCGGCCAGCGACGTCGCCGCGCGCGGCCTGGATATTCCCGATGTCAGCCACATCTTCAATTTCGATGTTCCGATC
>Ga0209069_10000224_pt1 | contig 24079 bp, 22 predicted proteins | sample Str013_2_FD_187202 | JGI IMG/M metagenome (GOLD analysis project Ga0209069, IMG submission 187202) | Freshwater sediment microbial communities in response to fracking from Pennsylvania, USA - Straight Creek_MetaG_SC_2013 (SPAdes) (version 2) | ecosystem: Environmental > Aquatic > Freshwater >...
CCACGGCTGAGAGGCGCAGGGCATTATCCACTTTTGTCACCAGCACCAGGGGCGGAGCTTCAAGGGTTGATGCTTGCTGTGCCTGTTCGCGCCGTTGCAACCTGTCCGTTGGCAGTCGCGGAAACCACAGCGCCATGATCCGCCGTGGCATTTTGGAAGATACGCCCATCACAATTCCACTCCATAAACCAATGTCCGGTTTTCCCATGCCGGTTGCGAATGAGATCAACTTCAAAAGTTGGATAGCCCCAATCTTCGTTCTGCGTTTGTGACGGCGCGCCACGCACCAGCCAACGGGTTTCCGCTGTGCTGGTGTCGGGCTGTGCACTGAGGCGTAAAAGAAAGGCCGTGACAGATTTTTGCGCGGCTGCCAGCGTCAACCGCCGACTTGCCACCAGATCAAGGACTTTTGGGTTGCCCGGAATTTCAATCACCACCGCACCAAGTGCGGCACAAGACAGCGCATCATTTGCGGCACGAAGCCCATCGTTGCTATTGGCCACGGAGAGCAAAAACATACGGCCCGGGTCGAGGCCGAGTTCGAGAAGGCCGGAGGGTGAAAGCTCACCAAACTCATGCGCTGAAAAATCCTGCCCGATCCAGAGCAAGTGCTTGTCTGCGGCCACGCGGGTGACAAGCCCTGCGACGAAACCCGTTGCCGCCGTTTCATGGCCTATGGCAGAAAAAACCTCATGAAGAACCCCATGCTGAAGCCCGCCCTTCAAGCAAAGATCAGTCTCATTATGACCAAGCAAGGTGCGAATGGGCGCTTCTTCCAATCTTGGCTTGTCAAGGAAGGCTCTCAGGATCGTTAGATTTTCCACACGACGCAGGCAAATATCCGAAAGTGGACAAGACGCACACAAGGCTTGCGCGTGTGTGCAGACAGTTTGACCCAAACGCTTTATTTGCCAGTGCAATTCAAAGAGATCGTCCGCATCCAAACCATCCGCCGCCGCCATCACTGCATCATAGGCTGCTTCGGTATCGACTCTCATTCCTGCGAAGCCAAATCGCCGCAGAAAACGTAAGATATGCGTATCCACAACGAAGGTGCGCTTCCGTAATGCGCTGAAGTTCAAGGTCGCCGCTGCGATTTTCCGGCCAATGCCGTGGATCTGCTCAAGACAATTCAAAGCTTGATCGACGCTACGGTTGGCAAGAAAATCGAGATCAATCTGGCCAAAGCGGGTGCGGATCGCGCGCAAAGCCTGCCTCAGTTCCGGTGCCTTCTTTTCAGAAAATGTGACCCCTTCAAGTACGGCCTCGATGTCAGTAACCTGCGCATCCGCAATCGCATCCCAACTCGGATAGCGCTGCACGAGCCGTATGAAAGCATCCCAAGATTTCCAGTCGTAAGTGCGGCTCCCAATAAAGGAGCCAACCAATTGGCTGATCGGATCGGGCCGATCTTCAACCCGAATTTTTCCAAAGCGCACGCCCAGGCGCTCTCGAATAGACGAGAGATCAGTGGCTTGCTTGAAGGGAAAGTTCATCTGCATTAAAAGAAATAAGAACAAAATAGGAACATTGTCAAGCTACCTGCTCTCTGAGGGTGCCTAGGCGGTTGCGCAGGTACAGCTGGTTCACAAATCAGGTTGGACGTCTGGCGAATTCTCGCAACGAATTCAACGGCCACTTTTGTTGGGGTTGGACATGCTAAGTGTTTGATCTGCTTAATGCGACGTGACCCTGTCGGATGCGCCAATCTTTTCATATAGTTAAGGGCGATTTTGCACATCCGTAAAAGTGCTTGTCCACAGAATGTTCTCGGAATTCGTTGACGTAAAGTTCCGGCAATAGGCGAGAAGTGTTCTGGGCTCTCTACCGATTTCTCCTGGTGACACTCCTGGACTGCACCCCATAATTGAGACACGGTAATTCGGTTACAGGTACCCCAAGGAGGAAGACCTGCGCTGAAGAGAAGTAGCAAATCGAAGAGTGGCCAAATCCCTACGGCCTTCAAATTGAAAGCGATAAAGCGTGTTGATCTGGGCGAAGGTGTGTCGCCGGTGGCGCGCGATTTGGGTATGACGCGTAAAGCGCTTCATGACTGGATGAGAGCTTACAAGGCTTTTTAGGCCTGAGGGCTTGAACCGCAAGCGCGGGCCTAAGCCTGGGCGGCGTTTGAAGTCCGTGTCTGATCTGGCGCACGACACATCACCGACCAAGCGCATTGCCGAGTTGGAGCGGGTGATTGGTCGTCAGCAGCTTGAACTCGTTTTTTTTCCACAAGCCTTGCGCGCCTTGCAAGGGAAAGCTAGGCAAGGCAAAACATCGCGCGCGTAGAGCCATGTATCTCCCATGCGGCAACGTTGTGAACATGTGTGAAAAGCGCGGATAAATAGACATAAATAAGGCGCACCGACGCGTACTTTCCATTCAATAAATTTCTGCAACGGCTATCCCTCGTGACGTTCAGGTCAAAAACCGGACGGTCCGAGACGCGTTGAAATTCTTCGGAGTTCTGCCATTTTCCCGCATATCCCCAATGACTTTTTCAGGGCTATGCAAAAATCATGGCACAGGATCAGAAGAGCTGCTGTTATTCCCAATGTTTGCTCACATGACCTCCGGCATACATTTGCGTCAAGCGGAGTTGGACTTGGCCAAGGTCTGCCAACTACTGGCCGTCTTCTTGGTCATTCCAGCCTCAGATAACTGCTCGGCACGATCACCGCGCTGCCGATCCAACTCTGGCAGCTGTGGACAAGATTTCAAACAATCTCGCCGAGCCTATGCAAATCAAGTGATCGCGTAGTGATCGTGTCTCAATTATGGGGAACAGTCCAGTAGCCTAAAATTGTGATCAGTGATTTTCTAGACCTTGCCCGAAAATTCAGCGGCTAGTAACGCGCAATCATTTGGTAAGCTGGAGCAAAGTAGAGTCGTACGTTGGTGACCGGGGTTTCAGAGAGCCAGGTTGATCGCTCGGCTAAGAATATCGGTTCTCCCACCACCGTCTTCAGAAATTTTGATATTTTAGTATCAGCACGCGTCGCTGAAAATCGCACTTCCGCATTTGTGTAGGGAACTTCGCTCACAAGCCATTCGTTGGGACCTATTGATGAAAAGTCAGCATCTTCGGCACGTGGCACAGCAGCGAGATTAATCCAGCGGTCTTCATATTGGAAAGGCGTTTGGTCCGCCAAATGCATACATTCGACGTGGCGGACGGACGTCTTGGCATCAAGACCCAATCGAACTTGAAGCCATTTTGGCGCCTTTTCTGTGGTATCCGAAATGAGTTCATAGCGATATTCAATACCTCGTGCTTCAACCTCCACACGGATCAACGGAATTTCAAATGTGACTTGCCTGACGGGTGCTAGTTTCACGCGGCTGCCACCCTTGCGGCGGCGCTCGATTATGCCATCGTCAGAGAGTTCCTGCATCGCGCGGTTGACAGTTGCGCGGGAAGATCCAAACTCGGCAGCAAGATCAACCTCACCAGGCAATAGCGTTCCTGGTCCCCATTCATTGCTGCGGATTCTGCGAAAAACCTCGCGCTTAATATCGCGGAACCCCAGTTTTTCAGTCACAGATTCATTGTCCTTTGATTTATGGCTATACATAATGGATAGCATAAGCCAGCTCAAGACAGCGGATAGGACTTTTTATGCGAATCATTAAGTTCACTGACCTTCAACAAACTCCATGGAAAAACGGTGGTGGTATCACACGAGAAATTGCAGCTGGGCGGACAGGCGAAGAAATGGCGTGGCGCCTAAGCATTGCTGATGTTGGTGTCGACGGGCCATTTTCCAAGTTCGATGGCTTGCACCGAATTCTCACGGTAATTGAAGGCCAAGGCATGGAACTGATTAGCCCATTTGAAATACTGCAAGCCGACTATGCAGTGCCGGTGAATTTTGATGGTGCTTTAGAAATTCAATCGCGCCTTAAGGACGGACCCTTGCGCGATTTGAATGTGATTTATAATCCAGCTTTATGCACGGGCCACGCTCAAGTGATAAAGGGTTATTCGAGACACTTTATTGAAGCCAAGCCCGGGCAGGTACACGCACTCCATTGCATGAGAGGTTCAGTGGCCCTTGGCGAAATGGAACAACTTCAGCAAGGCGATACGGCACTGATTGACTGCGATACAATTCAGTATGCAGTTGCCGAAGGTGCCAGCGCCTTGCTGATCACAATTGTGCTTTCAACCTAGGCCGAGGCCAATAACTGAGTGACCGCTGCGCGATAGTTTTTAGTAATGTATTCTCGGTCGATATGTTGACCATTTCTTACTGCGTGCCGCCCGGCGGACCACACATCAGTAACCACGCTATCTTTTGCCGCAAATACCAAACCATCAAGCAACTGATCGGACAACAAAGCACACAGCGCTGGGGCTGCGCTGTCAATGGCGACAAGATCAGCCAAGCGGCCAACACGGATTTCTCCTGCATCACGGCCCAGCGCTTGAGCCCCACCAAGAGCCGCACCCGGATAAAGAGTTTGGCCTACCGATCCTTTCCCCACCACCATCACGTTACGCGCAACATCGCGAAGGCGTTGCGAGTATTCTAATGTACGCAATTCTTCTGTAAGAGAGATATTCACGTTCGAATCTGAGCCCAAGCCGAACGCACCCCCTGCATTAAGATAGGTTGGACCGTTAAAGGGGCCGTCACCGAGGTTGGATTCTGTGATCGGGCAGAGACCTGCCACGGCACCGGACTTCGCCATCTGCTTTGTTTCATCGTTGGTCATATGCGTTGCGTGGATCAGGCACCAGTTGGAATTTACTTCAGCATTTTGCAGTAACCATTCAACGGGCCGCGCCCCTAACCAAGCCTGAATATCGGCCACCTCTTTGGGCTGCTCGGCGATGTGAAGGTGAATGGGGCCTGTATTGTGTTGCGCGAGTATATTTTTCAAATCGGCTGGCGACGTGGCCCGCAAGGAATGTGGCGCAATGCCAATTCGGGCATCAGTCGGCAAGTGTTTCATTCCATCGGATGTACGATCCAACAACTGCATGTAACGATCAACATTGTTTCCAAAGCGCAACTGACTTTCTGTTAGTGCAACTTCTCCAGCGCCACCATATGTGTAGAGCACTGGAAGGTGTGTCAGACCTATGCCAGTCGTCTTCGCGGCGGCGTAAATCTGATTGGAGAGTTCGGCAATATCATCATAGGGTGCACCGCCGCTTTGATGATGCACATAATGAAACTCGCCTACTGCGGCATAGCCAGCTTCTTGCATCTCCATAAATACCAATGTGGCGATGGCTTGCAGTTGCTCTGGCGTGATGCGGTTTACGAAACGATACATCAATTCACGCCAGGTCCAGAAACTATCGCGGCCTGCGGCCCGAAACTCCGTCATGCCGGCCATAGCGCGTTGGAAGCTGTGGCTGTGAAGGTTGGAAAGAGCAGGCAAAAGCGTATCAACCGCAACGTCTTGGTCGCGTGCTTTCGTTTGCGGCGTTATGGTAGTGATCACTCCTTGTTCAACTGTGAGTCGAACATTTTCCGCCCAATTATTTTGCAACAGAGCTCTTTTGGCGAAAATCAAAACTGTTACCTTTTTATTTTATGTATAGACATAATAATCCAATGTCGCTAAGAAGCAAGTGTAATTTGAGTGCAAGCTTCCCCGTGCAAGACCAGCTTTTAACCGATATCCGCGTTGCAACCATGGTGGGTGGCTATGGTTTGGTTGACCACGCTGCCATCGCAGTGAAAGATTGTCGCATTGCGTGGGTGGGCGCAGAACCTGACCTACCTAGCGAATTTTCTAATTTTCCAAAAACTTCGCTGCAAGGAAGATTAGTCACGCCAGGCCTCGTTGATTGCCACACCCATGTGGTGTTCGGCGGTAATCGCGCCGCAGAATTTGAAATGCGCTTGAATGGTGCCACCTATGAAGAAGTGGCGCGTGCTGGCGGCGGCATTATTTCAACAGTTAAGGCCACACGCACCGCCACTGAAGTGGAACTCATCGCCTCAGCCTTACCGCGTATTGATGCAATGCTGGCTGAAGGTGTTTGCGTTGTCGAGGTGAAGTCGGGCTATGGTCTCGACATCGAAACCGAACTGCGCATGTTGCGCGCCGCCCGTGCCATTGCAAAGCAGCGGCCGCTACGCATCGTCACCAGTTTCCTCGGTGCCCATGCCGTTCCACCAGAATATAGAAATCGGGGTGATGCTTACATTGATGATGTTTGCATACCCGCTTTACGCGCTGCACATGCGGAGGGTCTGGCGGATGCTGTTGATGGCTTCTGCGAAGGCATTGCCTTTTCACCAGCGCAAATCGCCCGGGTTTTTGATGTGGCAAAAGCACTTGACCTTCCTGTGAAGCTTCATGCTGAGCAGCTTTCAAATCTTGGTGGAGCAAAACTTGCGGCAAGTTATGGCGCACTCTCTGTTGATCACATTGAATACCTCGATGAGGAGGGCGTTGTAGCTCTTGCCAAGTCTGGGACTACCGCTGTTATTCTGCCGGGTGCATTTTATACACTGCGCGAACAGCAAGTGCCCCCAATTGAATTGCTCCGCAAACACAAAGTTCCCATGGCGCTTTCCACGGATTGCAATCCGGGTTCATCACCAATGACGTCTTTGCTGCTCGCCATGAATATGGGTTGCACACTATTTCGCATGACACCTGAGGAGGCGTTGCTCGGTGTGACTGCCAATGCTGCACGCGCCCTGGGCTTGAAAGACTGCGGAACGATTGCAGTAGGCAAAAGCGCTGATTTTGTAATTTGGAATATCGAACACCCCGCCGAGCTTGCTTACCGCATCGGCTTTAACCCGCTTCATTCACGCTTATTTGGAAATTTATTTTGATCACGCTCACACCCGGCCAAGTCACACTCGCTGATCTCGAATATATTTATTGGGAGGAGCAGCCCGTCAAGCTGCACGTCTCATGCCATCCCGCAATCGCGGCAGCACAAGCCAAAATCGTGGCGGCGGCTTCAGGAAATACCGCTGTTTATGGCGTGAACACCGGCTTTGGAAAATTAGCCAGTGTGAAGATCGAAGCGAAGGATACCGCGACGTTACAACGCAATTTAATTCTATCGCATTGCTGTGGCGTGGGTGCGCCAATCTCGCGCCGCCACGCACGGCTGATGATGGCGCTGAAGCTTTTAAGCTTGGGTCGCGGTGCATCGGGTGTGCGGCTTGAGCTTGTGGCTTTGATTGAAGCCATGTTGGCCAAAGGCGTTACGCCCACAATTCCGGCGCAAGGTTCAGTTGGCGCTTCTGGCGATTTAGCCCCGCTCGCCCATATGGCTGCTGTGATGATGGGGCACGGCGCAGCGGAAATTGGGGGTAAGATTTTGCCCGGTGCTGAAGCACTGACCCAAGCCGGATTGATCCCGATAGAGTTGGGCGCCAAGGAAGGCCTTGCACTCATCAACGGAACGCAGTTCAGCACGGCATTCGCGCTGGCGGGTTTATTTAGCGCTTGGCGTGCGGCGCAATCTTCATTGATTACGTCAGCCCTCTCAACTGATGCCGTCATGGGTTCGACAGCTCCCCTGCAACCCGAAATTCACAGGCTACGTGGCCATGCTGGCCAGATTGCAGCAGCAAGCTGCATGTCTGAATTGCTCAGCGGTTCAGAAATTCGTGCCAGCCATTTGGTTGATGATGCCCGCGTGCAAGATCCTTATTGCATCCGGTGTCAACCTCAGGTCACGGGGGCAGCTATGGATGTGTTGCGCATGGCAGCCCGCACGCTTGAAATGGAAGCTAATGCAGCAACAGATAATCCGCTGGTGTTGGTTGATGCGGACATGATTGTCTCTGGCGGAAATTTCCACGCGGAACCCGTGGGCTTTGCTGCGGATATGATTGCGCTGGCCATCGCGGAAATCGGTGCCATTGCGCAGCGCCGTGTCGCATTGATTGTTGATCCGGTTCTCAGTTTCAAACTGCCACCTTTCCTCACGCCCAACCCTGGCCTGAACTCTGGCTACATGATTGCTGAAGTGACGACGGCCGCTTTGATGAGCGAAAATAAACACCTCGCCAATCCATGTGTGACAGACAGTACACCAACCAGCGCCAACCAAGAAGACCATGTCAGCATGGCTGCCCACGGTGCACGGCGTCTGGGGCCGATGGTCGAAAATCTAAATCGTATTTTGGGTGTTGAACTTCTATGTGCAGCGCAAGGCGTTGAGTTTCGTGCGCCGCTCGTGACTAGCGCGCCCCTTTCTCGCGTTGTGTCGCGCCTTCGCAAAGATGTTTTGACGCTTGGCGAAGATCGTTACCTAGCTCCCGATCTTGAGCAGGCCGCAGTTCTCATTGGCAGTGCCGAGATCATTGCTGCTTCGCAGATCACCATGCCGGGCCTCGTTGCATGAATCCCGTTGAGGTTATCCAAGGCCATGGCCCCTTAATTTTGGGCCTGCCACACACTGGCACCTATGTGCCTGACAATGTTCGCACGAGCTTGAATCAACGCGGCCAAGAATTGGCGGACACTGATTGGCATATTGAAAGACTTTACGAAGGCCTGCTGCCAGGTGTCACCACAATACGCGCGAATTTTCATCGTTACGTGATTGATGCCAATCGTGATCCATCTGGTGCCAGTCTTTATCCCGGCGAGAACACAACGGGCCTTGTGCCCTTCACTGATTTCGACGGCCATAATATTTGGACCACTCTACCAGATGCAAGAGAAATTGAGCGCCGTCGATTGGCTTATCACGCGCCTTATCATGCAGCGTTTCACGCTGAGATGGAACGAGTTCATGCACAACATGGCATTGTCATTCTCTATGATTGCCATTCCATTCGCTCACGCATTCCATTTTTATTTTATGGTGTGTTGCCAGACTTCAATATCGGGACGAATAATAGCAGCACATGCGCACTAGAAATAGAAACTGCCGTGCGGGATTCATGTGCGAAGACCGAAGATTATTCTTCAACCCTCAATGGCCGCTTCAAGGGTGGTTGGACCACGCGGCAATACGGCCAGCGCGATAAAAACTGGCACGCCATTCAAATGGAACTCGCGCAATCGACTTATCTCAAATCTGAAGCAGCACCTTGGATTTATGACGAGGAAAAATCCGCGCGCCTTCGTGTTCATCTCACAAGAATTCTCTCAACCTTGGCCAACTTGGCACTTCAACTTGGAAATAAATCATGACCAACCCTCGCCATAATCTCCGTGACGTTTATCCAGCCACTGGTACAACCATCACCGCCAAAAGCTGGCTCACCGAAGCGCCGATGCGCATGTTGATGAACAACTTGCATCCCGACGTGGCCGAGAACCCGCATGAACTGGTGGTCTATGGTGGCATCGGTCGCGCTGCTCGTACGTGGAAAGACTTTGATCAGATTGTTGCCAGCCTGAAAGATCTCGAAGCCGATGAAACACTTGTGGTGCAATCGGGAAGGCCCGTTGCCGTGGTGCGTACCCATGTCGATGCGCCACGTGTTTTGATCGCCAATTCAAACCTCGTGCCGCATTGGGCAACATGGGATCATTTTAACGAGCTCGATAAGAAGGGCCTGATGATGTATGGCCAGATGACGGCGGGCTCGTGGATCTACATTGGTACGCAAGGCATCGTGCAAGGCACTTATGAAACCTTCGCCGAAGCCGGGCGTCAACATTACAATGGCAGCCTCAAAGGCAAATGGATTTTGACCGGTGGCCTTGGCGGCATGGGTGGTGCCCAACCATTGGCCGCAGTGATGGCGGGGGCTTGTTGCCTCGCGGTTGAATGCGATGAGACGCGCATCGATTTTCGCCTTCGTACGCGTTATGTTGATGCCAAGGCCCAAACTTTGGATGAAGCTTTGGCAATGATTGCTGAATGGACCTCCAAAGGCGAAGCCAAATCCGTTGGCTTTTTGGGCAACGCCGCTGATGTGTTTCCCGAATTGGTAAAACGCATGAAGGCGGGTGGGCCCCGCCCCGATATTGTGACCGATCAAACCTCGGCGCATGATCCTTTGAACGGATATTTGCCGCAAGGCTGGAGCGTGGCCGAAGCCAAAGCCAAACGTGAGACTGACCCCAAAGCTGTTGAGAAGGCCGCTCGTGCTTCCATGCGCACCCATGTTGCGGCCATGGTCGATTTCTGGAATGCAGGTGTTCCAACGCTGGACTATGGCAATAATATTCGCCAAGTGGCCAAAGACGAAGGCTTGGAAAATGCCTTCGCATTCCCTGGCTTCGTTCCGGCTTATATCCGCCCATTGTTCTGCAAGGGCATTGGCCCCTTCCGTTGGGTGGCACTGTCGGGTGATCCTGACGATATTTATAAAACCGATGCCGCGATGAAAAAGTTGTTCCCGGAGAACGCTCATCTGCATCGCTGGCTTGATATGGCGCGTGAACGCATTGCCTTTCAAGGCCTGCCCGCACGCATTTGCTGGATTGGCTTGGGCGACAGGCACCGCGCTGGTTTGATGTTCAACGAGATGGTGAAGTCGGGCGAGTTGAAAGCCCCCATTGTCATCGGTCGCGATCATTTGGATTCTGGCTCAGTGGCCTCGCCCAATCGCGAAACCGAAAGCATGAAGGATGGATCGGATGCGGTGTCAGATTGGCCGCTACTGAATGCACTGGTGAACACGGCCTCTGGCGCCACATGGGTGTCGCTGCATCATGGCGGCGGCGTGGGCATGGGCTTCTCGCAACATTCCGGCGTGGTGATAGTTGCCGACGGCACAGACGCTGCGGCCAAACGCATCGAACGCGTTTTGTGGAATGACCCAGCCTCCGGTGTCTGGCGTCATGCTGATGCGGGTTATGAAACAGCGATTGAATGCGCCAGGGAGCAGGGCCTGCGCTTGCCAACAATTCTTGGCAATTAGCCGCCACTTAAGAGGTTTAGGATGATGCTTACCCGTACTGCCGTTGCAGTTGCCGCAGCGCCGATTACATGACCCGCCTTGATTTTGTGCTGCTCGACGAACTGGGCTATCTGCCCTTTGCACAAGCCGGTGGACAGCTCTTGTTCCATCTCGTCAGCAAGCTCTACGAACGCACATCCATCATCGTCACCACCAACCTGACCTTCAGCGAATGGCCTACAGTCTTCGGTGATGCAAAAATGACCACTGCCGTCTCACCCATCACTGTGACATCCTCTAAACCGGAAACCAAAGCCGGCGCTTCAAAAACCGCATCTGACCTCAAAAAAAGAAACACCTCGCAGGCGCCCTCCGGCGATGCTGCTGCGTTACGCATTCGCTACGCGCTTCGTTCTCCGGGCGCTCCCTCTACTCCCGGCGTGTTGTCGGTTGGTCAATGCAAAGCCGCCAAGCCACCGATCTGGTCCGGCAAGCTTTGCTCATGGCGGTATGGCGCAGGAAGCCCAAAGGCAAGGTCCTGATTCACTCGGACCTGGGGTCACAGTTCAACAGCATCGACTGGGCTTCATTCCTCAAGCAGCACAATCTCGAACACAGCATGAGCCGCAGAGGCAACTGTCACGACAACGCTGTTGCCCGAAGGTGAGCCTTATGCGCGTGTCTACTCATTTGATCCCAACACGGATGAACCCATCTGGGAGCTTTGGGTCGCTAGGTCTCGCCGAAAACATAAGAAATGCCATGGTGCAAATTAGCGCCGCGCACCATGCGCACAGGCGAAATTGAAAAAGGGAATGGAGGCCTTGCCTGGACTTGAACCAGGATATGCAGGTATGCACCCCGCCGCGTAAGCTTCCGCCACAAGGCCTTGGCAAGACCATAACAGAAAAAGGCCATTGCGACGCGGGCAAAAGCCATGCATGTGGTTAATCTTCGATTCATCCTAAATAAAAAGTTAAAATGGCCCTCCCTCAAAATTTGCGCGGCGTTGTCTTCATGCTCCTCAGTGGGCTGACGTTTGTTTTCAACGACAGTTTGATGAAGCTTTCGATGGCAGAGCTGCCGCCTTATGAGGTTTTGGTTCTGCGCGGAACGGCAGGAGTGTTTTTTGCGATCGCACTTTTATCCTATAACGGTGAACTGAAAATCACACGCGATATGATCAGTCGTTCTGTCGTGCTGCGGGCGCTGTTGGAATGCGTTGCAATCCTCACCTATATTATCGCGCTGGCCCATGCGCCGATTGGCGATGTGACGGCGATTTTTCAGACAACGCCTTTGCTGGTGATCCTTGGCATGATTGTGATCCATCGTGAGAGAGCTTCCCCGGCGCGCATTGGCTTGGTTATCTTGGGATTTCTTGGGGCATTGTTGGTGGCGCAACCCGGGCAAGGCACGGTTTCACCTTTGGTGATGTTGGCCTTTGTGACGGCCTTGTTCGCAGCGCTGCGTGATCTTGCAGCACGGCAGATTTCAGCCAGAATTCCGGCGCTGGTTTCGACGTTGTTTCTCATTCTTACGGTGCTGATGGGTGCTATTGTTTGCGGATTGTTGTTTGAACATTGGCTGATGCCGCCGCTTTATATATTCGCACTGACGTTCGGTGCTGGCCTGTTCATGATGCTTGGCCATCATTTCACACTGCTGGCTTATCGCAATGCGGCGGCCCAAACGATTGCGCCGTTTTATTATAGCTTCATGGTTTTTGCGGTGATCTTTGGGGCACTGATTTTTGGGGATGTGCCGAATCTCATCGGCATTTGCGGCATGTTGATTATTGTGGCGAGCGGGCTTGCCATTCTGACTCTCGACAAGACAAAAGCTGTAGCATGACAATGCGCGTTCTCATTTGTGATTTGGTTGGCCTTGCTTTTGATGCGACAGGGCAGCCGGACCCTTCTGAGGTGAAAGCCCATATCGAAGCCAGGGGTGGGGTGTTTCATTTAGGTGGTGAGCCTACTGCCACGCCAGATAAATTGAATTTCTATTATCTGCCAGATATTTCGACACGCAGGGAAATCCTGGCGTTGACGGGTGAAGGCCAGTTTGATGCTGTGATCGCAGCGGCCACATTTATTCCGCCGGAGGCACAGTTCAAACAGGGCGGCGTGCGCATTGGTGCGGGCACGGGCAATATGGGTTCTGCCTCATGGGGCGGGCCCAATGGTGTGGGTGGCCAAGCGCCGTTGATGAACACGCCGGGATTTAATGCCCGGGCCACAGCGCAGATGACGATCAAGGCCCTGCTGCATTTTAGGCCTGACCTGCCGTTTGCAGCGCTGCATACACGCGTGATAAAAGGGCAATTCGACACGGGCAAGAACTTGCGAGAATTCCCAACCGCGAAGCTTGAGGGACAGACATTTGCTGTGCTGGGCTATGGCAATATTGGTCGCGAAGTTGCGAAGTTGGCGGCGGCATTTGGTATGAAGGTGAAAGTGTTCGCGCGGGCGCATCATCAGGCGCGAATTGTAGCTGATGGATTTGTACCCTACTCTTTTACACTTGATGCAGCGCGTGGAGCCGATGTGATTTCAGTTCACACAGGGCTTGGAGCGCTTGATGCGGCCACAGAACGCTATGCCAATGCCGGGCTCATCACTACAGACATTCTGGCGGCGCTCAATCATCGCGCAACGGTGCTAAACTTCGACCGCGGCGAATGCGTTGATGCTGCAGCATTGGATGTGGCGATGGCCTCAGGCCACATTGCCCATGCTGCCATAGACTCTGATATTTTTAAGAGCGCTGATGGCAAGATGTCGGGGCCGATGGTGCCTTACTTGCCGCTTGCTGCAAAATATGGCGCGCGGATTTTGCTCCTGCCGCATGCCGCTGCCGACACTGATCACCCGTCGCGCGTTGCTGGGGCCAAGCAAGCCGTGGATCAGATTTTTGACGCGGTTCTGCAAAAACGGGTTGTGAACCTGAAGGGCGACTTGCCCGCAGGATATACGAATGGCGGTGCAAAGCTGGGCGTTTAGGCGCTGCCGATCAAGATGCCCGTTGCGAAAACCAATGCGCCCCCCACGGCTATTTGCAAGGCAGCTTTGAAAATCGGCGTGTCCATATATTTGTTGCGAACCCACGTGATGGCCGCCAGCTCAATGAGCACAACGACGACGGCTAAGACAAAGGCTGTGTGAAAATCTTTGATCAAAAATGGCAGCGTGTGACCAAGGCCGCCAACAACTGTCATGATTCCGGTTGCAAACCCACGCACCAAAGGACTTCCGCGGCCTGTGAGCTTGCCATCATCTGCCAGACCTTCAGCGAGGCCCATGGAAATGCCCGCACCCACGGAAGCGGCCACGCCTACCAAAAAGGTTTGCCAGGTATTGCCTGTTGCGAAAGCTGCAGCGAAAATGGGTGCCAAGGTTGAGACCGAACCATCCATCAGGCCCAAAAGGCCGGGCTGGACCACTTGCAATAAGAATTTGCGGGCTTGCGTTTCTGTTTCGCTGATCTTGGCGTCCGCAGTGAGATGGGCCGCGCCCAATTTGCTTGCCAAAGATTCATGGCCTTTTTCAGCCTCAGCCAAATCGCTCAAAAGTTTTTTGATTTGCGGATCAGTGGCGTGCTCTGACGCTTTCACATAAAAGCGATAGTTTTCAAGCTCTACCACTTCGGCATGTTTGCGCATCGTATCTATGCTGAGTTTTTCGCGTGGTGAAGCCTGTTTCAGTTTCACAAAGCCTGAAACATCACTGCGCCGGATCAATGGCAGTTGATCACCAAACTTGTCGCGATAAAGCTCTGCCAAGCTGCGGCGATGGTCATGTTCTTCCTCTGCCATTTCGATGAATACCCGCGCCGAAGCCGGATAATCATCCATCAAAACCTGCGCATACCCCGCATAGGTTTTGGCGCAATCATCCTCAGATGAAATGGCAAGGGCGAGAATTTGTTGTTCGGTGAGATCAGCAAAAGATTTCATTGCGCCAGATTAGAATAATTCTAATCTTGTGCCAAGTTATTTATCAGTTCTCATCCATCTTCAAGGCGGCGATGAAGGCTTCCTGCGGAATTTCGACTTTGCCGAATTGGCGCATTTTCTTTTTGCCTTCCTTCTGCTTGTCGAGAAGTTTGCGCTTGCGGGAAATATCGCCGCCGTAACACTTTGCGGTCACATCCTTGCGCATCGCGGATAAAGTTTCGCGCGCCACCACTTTGCCGCCAATTGACGCTTGAATTGGAATCTTGAACATATGGCGCGGGATCAAGTCTTTCAACTTTTCACACATCACCCGGCCGCGCTGTTCGGCCCGTGTGCGGTGAACCACCATCGAGAGCGCGTCAACGGGTTCTTCATTGACCAAAATAGAGAGCTTCACCAGATCAGCTGCCACATAATCCGTCATCTTATAGTCGAAAGATGCATAGCCTTTGGACACGGACTTCAAGCGATCATAAAAATCAAACACCACCTCGTTCAATGGCAATTCATAGACCACCATGGCGCGGGCGCCGGCATAGGTGAGTTGCTTCTGGCGGCCACGGCGATCCTCACAGAGTTTCAAAATCGAACCCAGATATTCATCAGGCACTAAAATCGTCGCTTCGATCCATGGTTCTTCCATCGACAAAATTAGTGACACATCCGGCATATCTGCTGGGTTGTGCATATTGATGTGTGTGCCATCACGCATATTGATTTTGTAAATCACGCTAGGCGCTGTGGTGATAATATCCACATTGAATTCGCGCTCAATACGTTCGCGGGTGATTTCAAGATGGAGTAGGCCCAGGAAGCCACAACGGAAACCAAAACCCAAGGCGGCTGAAGTTTCCATTTCGAACGAGAAACTGGCATCATTCAGGCGCAGGCGGCCCATGGCCTCACGCAAATCTTCAAACTTTGCGGCATCGACGGGGAAGAAGCCGGCGAAGACGACAGATTGCGCTTCTTTAAAGTCTGGCAAAGCTTGGGCGGTGGGGTTGCGTTCATCGGTGATCGTATCGCCGATGCGCGTATCGGCCACTTCCTTGATGGCGCCGGTGAAGAAGCCAATTTCGCCGGGGCCCAAGCTGGCCACAACTTCTTTTTTCGGGCGCGACACACCGACGCGTTCAATCTGATAGGAGCCACCGGTTCCCATCATTTTCACACGCATACCTTTTTTGATTTCGCCGTCAATGACACGCAACAAAACCACAACGCCGAGATAGGAGTCATACCAACTATCGACCAGCAGCGCTTTCAGCGGTTTGTCCCGGTCACCTTTGGGTGCGGGCAAGCGCGTGACAATGGCCTCTAAAACATCAGGCACGCCGAGACCCGTCTTGGCCGAGATCATCACAGCTTGCGAAGCATCAATGCCGATCACATCTTCAATCTGCTGTTGAATGCGTTCGGGCTCAGCGGCAGGCAAATCCACTTTATTGAGAACCGGAATGATCTCGTGGTTGTTGTTGATGGCCTGATAGACATTGGCCAGCGTTTGCGCTTCAACGCCTTGCGACGCATCCACCACCAGTAGCGAGCCTTCGCAGGCGGCAAGGGAGCGCGAGACTTCATAGGCAAAATCCACATGGCCGGGCGTGTCGATCAGATTCAACACATAATCCTTGCCGTCTTTGGCTTTGTAATCCAACCGCACCGTGTTGGCCTTGATGGTGATGCCGCGTTCGCGCTCAAGATCCATCGAGTCCAAGATCTGGTCGACCATCTCACGGTCTGTGACAGCACCACACAGCTGGATCAAGCGATCAGCCAAAGTGGATTTGCCGTGGTCAATATGGGCGATGATGGAGAAATTGCGGATCAGGGAAATGTCAGTCATTTGCGGCGGTGTTTGGCAGGGCAGTGGGCGGAGGTCAAGGCTAACGTCCTCTCCCGTTCCTTTAACGGGAGAGGAGGGGGCCCATCGCGTGCGATGGGGAGGTGAGGGGCCGCTGGTTCAAGCTTTCAAAGCTTCCGATATCAGCACTAAAACTTGATCCATACCCTCGTGTATTTCAATGTTCTGAAACCTGAGCACGCGGTAACCTGTGTCATTCAAATAAGCCGTTCGCACCCAATCGCTGGCAATCTCTTGCTCTGTAGAATGCGTTGCTCCATCAATTTCGACGATCAGCTTTTTGTCGCGGCAAGCAAAATCCGCGATGTAAGGGCCTATTGGAAATTGGCGTATGAATTTGTGATTTTCGAGGGTGCGGTTACGCAACTGCTGCCATAGTTGGGCTTCCGCCTTTGTGTCACTTTTGCGCAGATCGCGGGCGTAGAATGTTTTGGATCCCTCACGCATCGTCCCTCACCTCCCCGTCGTGAAGAACGACGGGGCCCTTCCTCTCCCGTTGAAGAAACGGGAGAGGACGTTAGTTCAGCGCCTTCAAATGCGCCAGCAGGCCTGCTGTTGAACTATCCAACCCCTCAACAATCTTACCTTCCACTGCGGGCTGCAAGCCTGTGGCCAGTTCTTTGCCCAGTTCCACACCCCATTGGTCAAAGCTGTTGATGCCCCAGATCACGCCTTCCACAAACACGCGGTGTTCATAAAGGGCGATAAGGCGGCCCAGTGTGAAGGGATCTAGCTTTTTGTAGGCGAGTGTAAGCGAGGGGCGGTTGCCTTCGAACACTTTGTGGGGCGCTAATTTTGCGGCTTCGGCTTTGGATTTTCCGGCGGCTAGTAATTGCGCGGTGGCTTCTTTCAGCGTGCGGCCTTTCATCAGAGCTTGGGATTGGGCGAGGCAGTTGGAAACCAGCAAGGTGTGGTGGATTGCCATATCCTTTTCATGCGGCTCGGCAGCAATGAGAAATTCGACGGGGATCACATCGGTGCCCTGGTGCAGCAATTGAAAGAACGCATGCTGGCCATTGGTGCCGGGTTCGCCCCAGACGATGGGGCCGGTGGTTTTTACCGGTTTGCCATCTTTGCCCACATGCTTGCCATTGGATTCCATATCGAGCTGTTGCAGATAAGCGGCAAAACGCGACAGGCGCTGATCATAGGGAATGACCGCGCGGCTGGCATGACCACAGGCGTTGCGGTGCCAGACACCGAGCAGGCCCATGATCAGCGGCAGGTTTTCATGCGGTTTGGCTTTGGCAAAATGCGTGTCCATCGCGTGGCCACCATGGAGGAAATCCATGAAGTGTTTAGGACCAATGGCGATCATCACAGGAAGGCCAATGGCTGACCAGATCGAATAGCGCCCGCCCACCCAATCCCAGAATCCAAAGATGCGTTTTTCAGAAATGCCAAAGGCTTTCACCTTATCGATGGCTGTCGAGATCGCGGCGAAATGTTCGCCCACTTTGTCTTCGCCCAAGGCTTGCGCAATCCATTTGCGCGCGGTGTTGGCATTGGTCATCGTCTCAATGGTGGTGAAGGTTTTTGAGGCGATGATGAAGAGTGTTGTTGCGGGGTTCAAAGTCTTGAGCGTGTCGGCAATATGCGCGCCGTCAACATTCGATACATAGTGCGTGCGCGGGCCATCGTGGTACGGAGCGAGCGCCAGTGTCACCATGGCGGGGCCAAGGTCTGACCCGCCAATGCCAATGTTCACAATGTCTTTGATATGGCTTCGGCGAATATCAGTGGCAAAGCGCGACATCGCCTCCAGAACGTCATGGACATCGTGGACAACGTTATGGCCGTTCACAAAAACCATTTCGGATTTTGGTCTGCGCAAAGCCGTATGCAACACTGCGCGATGTTCCGTGGTGTTGATCATATCGCCGCGCATCATATGATCGCGGGCGGCTTCAACCTTGGCGGCTTTGGCAAGGGCAAAGAGCAGCGACATGGTTTTCGAGGTCACGGTGCATTTGGAATAATCCAAAAGCAGATCATCCGCCTTGACTGAGAACGACGCAAAACGCTTGGCATCCTTGGCAAATGCCTTGCGCAAATCCAAAGCAGAAGTCTTGCGATGGGCTTTGAGGTTTTTGAGGGCGAGATTTGTGGTCATATTTTACACCTATAAACCGTCGTGCCCACGCAGGCGGGCATCAGCGTTTTCTGTCACCATCGACTGATTATAATCGATATGTTCGTAGAGGTCATTCCAATTCGGATTGAACTCTTCAATCAATCTGATCTTCCAAACACGGTTCCAATTTTTGAGTTGTTTTTCACATTTAATGGCCGCTTCCATTGAGCGGTGATGCTCATACCAGACAAGAAGTCGTACGCTATATTGTTTGGTGAACCCTTCCAGATCCCGTTCTTTGTGAACAGCAACGCGGTTCCAAAGTGTTGAAGTTACACCAATGTAGAGAACACCATATTTACAGATCGAGAGGATATCAACGGCCGGTACTTTTTCTTCTCTCATACGCCCTCCCCTCCGTCATTCCCGCGAAGGCGGGAGTCTCCGTTTTCGTGATCTTAAACACAGATGCCCGCCTGCGCGGGCATGACGGTACTGGACGTAGACACAAAACTCAAGCAACGGGAGAGGACGCTATGTCCGCAAACTTGCCCCCACAGCTTTGTTCGCCGTCGCTACAATCTTCGCCGACAAGGCTTCGATCTCCACATCCGTCAGCGTCTTATCGCGCGGTTGTAAAGTAACTTCAACGGCGAGCGAGGTTTTGCCGCCTGCGAGTTTGTAGATGTCAAACACAGATGCCTCGCTGATCAAAAGCTTATCGACGCCTTTCACAGCTTTCAACAATTCTGCGGCTTGCACTTGATCATCCACGACAAAGGCAAAGTCACGTGACACGGGCATAAGATCGAAGTTCATCAGGGCGGCGCGGGCAGCCCCCTTGGACTTGGATGAAGGCAGCGCGTTCAAAATAATTTCAAACGCAACCAGCGGCCCTTTCACATCCATGGCGCTCAAAACACGCGGATGGATTTCGCCGAAGAACGCCAGCTTATTTTGCGGGCCCATTTGCACTGTGCCTGATCTTCCCGGATGGAACCACGCGGCTGCGCCAGCGACAATCTGCGGCGCAGCAATGCCGCAAGCTTCGATGACGGTCAATAGATCGGCCTTCACATCAAACAGATCGACAGCGCGGGCCGCGCCTTGCACATTGCGCGGCGTGTAAGACCCACGCCTGATGCCAGCGGCACGCAAGGTTTCATTTTCGGGCTTGTCGCCGGCATAAGCATGGCCCACTTCGGCTAAAGCTAAATCCGCAAAACCACGGGCGATATTGCGGCCTGCTGCTGCAATCAAATTCGGTAACAGCGATGGCCGCATGTCGGTGAGTTCCGATGAAATCGCATTGCTGAGTTTCAGTTCCGGTTGGCCGCCGCCAAAGAGCTTGGCGTGGGCTTCCGGGATAAACGCCCAAGTGACCGCCTCGTTGAAACCGCGTGCAGCCAGCGTGCGCCGCGAAGCTAGCATGCGCTTTTGCAGCGGGTTGAGAACGGGCCGCGCAATCGCGTTGGGACGATCCATCGGCGCGGTTGGAATTTTATCGAGGCCATAGATGCGGCAGATATCTTCAACCAGATCCGCCTCACCCTTCACATCAGGCCGCCAGCTGGGAGGATTGCAGATGCCAACATCAGTGACGCTGAAACCAAGAGCGCGTAAAATTCGCAATTGCTCCGTCCACGGAATATCGACGCCGCCCAAGGTTTTTACACGCGTCTGGCGCAAGGTGTAAGAGCGCGTTGTGTTGGTAACGGCGCCAGCGATCACCAGCTCCGAAGCCTCACCGCCGCAGAGTTCCAAAATCATGCGTGTAGCGAGTTCTGCACCCGTTTGCGTGAAAGCGGGATCAACGCCGCGCTCGAAGCGATAGCGTGCATCGGAATTGATCGTGAGTTTGCGGCCTGTGGTTGCCGTAGCTTGAGGATCGAACCATGCGGATTCAAGAAACACATTGGTTGTAGATTCTGAACAGCCCGAAGCCTCGCCGCCCATCACGCCAGCAATGCCTTCGGCACCGCGTTCATCGGCGATCACCGTCATCTGATCGGTGAGCGTGTACGTCTTGCCATCGAGTGCGAGAAGAGTTTCGCCGTTTTTCGCAGATCGCGCCGAAATATTGCCGTGAGTTTTATCGGCGTCAAACACATGCAAAGGCCTTGCATAGGTGAAGGTGATGTAATTGGTGATGTCAACGAGCGTCGAAATCGGGCGCAGGCCAATGGCGCGCAAACGATCTTGAAGCCATTTGGGCGATGGCCCGTTTTTTACATTCTTGAAATAGCGGCCCACGAATAAAGGGCAAGCATCAGTGTGCAGCGAAACAGAAATCGGCGACTTGAATGTGCCCTTTACAGGCGCAGCATTGATCGACTTTAAAGTGCCCAAGCCCTTGGCCGCAAGATCACGCGCGAGACCGTGAATGCCCAAAGCATCGGGCCGATTGGCCGTCACCTTGATGTAAATCATCGGATCATCAAGACCGAGTGCGATGGCGGCAGGTGTGCCCACCGGCCAATCGCCCTGCACTTCAATGATGCCGTCATGTTCTTCCGAGAGCAAAAGCTCACGCTCTGAACACATCATGCCTTGCGATTCTTGGCCACGAATGGAGCCGAGCTGCAGCGTTTCGCCAGTGGCTGGAATGACGGCACCCGGCAAAGCGATGATGGCCTTGATGCCCGCGCGCGCATTGGGCGCACCGCAGACAACTTGCTTGATGCCTGTATCGGTTTCTACTTTGCAGAGCTTGAGCTTATCGGCATTGGGGTGCTTCTCGGCTTCCAGAACATAGGCCACTTTGAAAGCGCCCAAGTCTTTGCCACGATCGGAGACTTCTTCAACTTCAAGCCCAACGCCAATCAGGCCATCGAGAATTTCATCGAAGGTGGCGGTGGTGTCGAGATGTTCTTTGAGCCAGGAGAGGGTGAATTTCATTTTTGTATCACTTGAATGGGACTATTTTGATTACGTCTTTGCTACTGAGGTCACTTTTTTCAAAGCAATCTCTTCTCATAGACAGGATTGTATTGGCCACTAGTTCGTTGGCTTTTCCGTTTTCGATGTTGCCTACCCTTGTTTCTGGGTCCATCAAATATTGTTTCAACTCTCCAACTCTTCGTACAACTTCATCAGAAGAAACTACCGAGAGTTCCATTAAACGCAAATTATGGTTCGAATTGTTTTCAGGCGTATTGGCAGCCACTTGCTTAAACAGTGCTCCCAAATAATCCGCATAGACTTTGCGCCGCAATTCAATAAGCGTCGATTTCCGATCTGCAAATTTTTGCATCCTGTAGGTGATTGACCCAACAAGTGCCGCCGCCGGAATCGCAATCAGCGTTCCGTAGTCTTTCAGAAAACTTGCAGTCGTTGTAATTTCATCAGCCATCACCTCACCTCGTCATCCCGACGAAAGTCGGGATCCATGTTTTGGCTTGGGGAAATGCTTGTGGTTACTTCGCCCTTCTCCCATCGGGAGAAGGTGGTCGATAGGCCGGATGAGGGCCTTGTCGTTGGGCAAATGTTTGGCAACGGACTCTCTGTAAGGCCCTCATCCGCCCTTCGGGCACCTTCCCCCATAGGGGGAAGGGCGATTATTGATTGAGGGACGGCGTTCACGACAGGCCCCCCGCCAGCGTCGGAACTTGCAAAGCGCGGAAGCCGTAATGGCGCAGCCAGCGCAGGTCGCTTTCGAAAAACGCACGCAGATCGGGGATGCCGTATTTCAGCATGGCGAGACGATCCAGACCCATACCAAAGGCAAAGCCTTGGTATTTGTCGGGGTCTAGCCCGCCAGCCTTGATCACATTGGGATGCACCATGCCCGAGCCCAGAATCTCCAGCCACTTGTCGCCGGTGCCGATCTTCAACTGACCGCCTTCGCGCGCATATTGAATATCCACTTCCATCGAAGGCTCGGTGAAGGGAAAGTGCGAAGCACGGAAGCGCATCTTCACATCATCCACCTCAAAGAAGGCTTTGCAGAATTCTTGCAAAATCCATTTGAGATTGCCGAGGTGTGTCACCTCGTCAATCACCAGCGCTTCCACTTGGTTGAACATGGGCGTGTGCGTCATGTCTGAGTCAGAGCGGAAGGTGCGTCCGGGCGCGATGATGCGGATCGGCGGCTTCTGGCTGAGCATGGTGCGAATTTGAACGGGGCTTGTGTGTGTGCGCAGAACATTGCGCGAGCCATCGGGCTTCTCATTGAAATAGAACGTATCATGCTCTTGCCGCGCGGGGTGATCAGGCGGCATGTTCAGCGCATCAAAATTATGGAAATCATCTTCAATATGCGGGCCTTCGGCCACTGCGAATCCGAGATCGCCAAAAATCTGCACAACTTCTTCCCAGACTTGGGACACCGGATGGATCGTGCCAGCTGATTGTGGGCGCACGGGCAAGGTCACATCAATTTTTTCGGTGAGCAACCGCGCTTCCAATGCGGCTTCACCCAATATCGCTTTGCGCGCAGCAAGAGCCTCCGACACTTTGTCTTTCAAAACATTCAAAGCAGCGCCCGCAGCTTTGCGCTCGTCTGGCGCCATTTTGCCAAGACCCGCCATCTGTTCAGAGATGGAACCTTTTTTGCCTAAGGCCGAAACACGAATGGCCTCGACCGTGGCTTCGTCAGAGGCGGCAGAAACTTGGGCAAGGATTTCAGATTCGAGTGCGTTGAGGTCGTTCAAAAAAGTTCTCCATATCTTTCGCCCTTCCACCCCTTGGGGGGAAGAGTGAAGTGGCCTGTATTCTGCAGCACTCTGCGAATCCTCAAAATGGAAAGACCGGACACCTAGCGTGTAAACGCTATCGATGCCCGGTCAAGGTCGTTAGAAATTGTGAGGCTTATGCCGCTTGCGCAGCCTTTGCTTTATTCACGAGAACAGCAAATGCTGCTGCATCATGCACCGCAAGATCAGCAAGAACCTTGCGGTCAACCACAATTCCGGCCTTGTCCAGGCCGTAAATAAATCGACCGTAGGTCAGGCCCAATTCACGGGTTGCGGCGTTGATGCGCTGAATCCACAAGCTGCGGAAATTGCGCTTCTTGCGGCGGCGGTCACGGTAGGCATATTGGCCAGCCTTTTCCACGGCCTGAACGGCAACGCGGAAAATGTTTTTGCGTCGGCTGAAATAGCCCTTCGCGGCCTTGATAACTTTTTTGTGGGATTTGCGGGCAACAACACCGCCTTTTGCGCGAGACATTCAGTACCCTCCCTTAGCGTGCATATGGCATGTGGATCTTGACCAGGCGTTCATCACCTTTAGCCAAAATCATTGTGCCACGCTGGTTGCGGATTTGCTTCTTGGTGCGCTTGATCATACCGTGGCGTTTGCCAGCAGCGCCGGCGCGAACCTTGCCGGAAGCCGTCATTTTAAACCGCTTTTTGGCGGATGACTTGGTTTTCATTTTGGGCATTTTG
>Ga0209069_10000225_pt1 | contig 24038 bp, 18 predicted proteins | sample Str013_2_FD_187202 | JGI IMG/M metagenome (GOLD analysis project Ga0209069, IMG submission 187202) | Freshwater sediment microbial communities in response to fracking from Pennsylvania, USA - Straight Creek_MetaG_SC_2013 (SPAdes) (version 2) | ecosystem: Environmental > Aquatic > Freshwater >...
CCGCCATCTCGAGACTGCGCAGGGCATACTCCAGGGAAATGCGCCGGGTGCCGGCGTCCCGCGCGCGCAGACCATCGCCGCCCTCAACGAGTACAGCGCCGAGGCCCTCGTGCTGGCCCACACCGGCACCCGGCCGATGCCTGATCCGGCCGCTGCGCGGCGCGACCCGATGCACGTGCGCGATCGCTTCCGCGTGCTCAAGCAGGCGCTGCTCGCGTGGACTGAAGGCCGCATCCTTCCCCCGGGCATGCCTGCCTGGCAGGCATTCCAGGACGCTGCCGTCGCCGCCTTGGTCGACGCGCGTCGACACTTTCCTGATGGCAATGTGCTGATGGTCAGTTCCGGCGGCCCGATCAGCGCGACCGTGGCTGCGGTCCTCAAGGCACCGGCGCAGAGTGCCATTGAACTAAACCTGCGCATGCGCAACAGCTCGCTGACAGAGTTTGCCTGCTCTGTGCGACGGCATTCACTGGTCAGTTTCAACGCCCTGCCACATCTCGACACACACTCCGATCCCTCTTTGGTGACCTATGCCTGACGGGAAGCAACTCGCCGACATGCAAGATCGCATCCGGAATCACCTGGCACGCTATATCGCCACCGACGGCGCCGACGGCTACTGGTGGGACACTGGCTCCGGCGAGGGCAAGAGCCCGGTGCCCACGCTGCTGCTGACCACGATCGGCAGAAAGACCGGCAGAAGCATCACACTGCCGCTGATCTTTGGTCGTTCCGGGGCCGATTTCGTCGTGGTCGCGTCGAAAGGCGGATCACCGAACCACCCGGCCTGGTATCTGAACCTCGTGGCCGATCCCGCGGTGCGGGTGCAGGTCAAGGCCGAGAAATTCCACGCACAGTCTCACACCGCCGACAGCGCTGAACGGGCCTCGCTATGGCCACTGATGGTAAAAGTGTACAGCCCCTATGCGCAGTTCCAGCAGCGCACTGAACGCCTGATACCGATCGTGGTACTCAGGCGGGTAGGAATACGCCTTTTGCAATCAGCAACTTAGGGCCTCACCAACCACACTGATCTCCAGGCGCTAGACTTCCGTACTTTCGCCAGGTCGAGCCCTCCTGACCGTGCCAGCACAAGCCCCCGAAACGAACGTTGCACTGGGACGCGATCCCGCGCTCCTGCTCAAATCGACGCCGCCGCGCACCGCGCGCGATTTTCTCGATCGCAGTCGGCTGAACCTGCTCGGCTTCGGCACGGGCAGTGCGCAGGTAACTGCCCTGCTTGCACCGGTCGGCTTCGGAAAGTCATCGCAGCTTGCGCATTGGCGACGAATGGCGCTGGCGCGTGGCGATGTGGCCATCTGGTATACGATCGACGATCGCGACGAACCGAAGCGGTTACTGCGCGGGCTCGCGCATTCGGCACGCAATGCGGCCGGCAAGCGCGGCTTTTCGGATGACTTTCTTGCCTGGCTGGAAACCCGATCGGACCCGATTGAAGGGGCAACAGGTTGGCTGGCGGAAGTCGCTGACCTCGCCGTCGAAGCCTGCCTCATGCTTGACGACGTAGACCTTCTGCCATCGACTTCGCGCGATCAGGTTCTTGCCTATCTACTCGGCAACACGCCCGCCAATCTCCATATCGTGCTGGCTGCAAGACCCACCGCCGCATTGACCAGCAGCGGCGGCTTGAACATGGCAGTCATCGCTCGTGTAGGCGCCTCCGACCTCAGGTTTCGTCAGGACGAGACGCTATCCGTCCTGGCCACCGCGCTCGGCGACCGCATCGGCCTGGACGCTTCCGTGGACCTTCACGAGCTCACCGAGGGATGGCCACTCGGCGTACAACTTGCGGCGGCGGCGCTCAGGCGCAGCGGCGACGTCAGGGAACTGTTTGCCACTGCCACAGACGATATTCGACGTTACTTCATCGACTTTGCCATTGATCGCCAAGCGCACGCTGTACAAAACCTGCTGGTTCGACTGGCGCAGTTCGACACCATACATCCCGAACTGTGCGCCGCCATTCTGGGTGGCCCCGCGGCCGCGCAACAGCTGTTGCTCCTCCAGGATGAGACCCCGCTGGTACTGAGCACCGAAGAACACGACTGGATGCGACTGCACCCACTGGCTCGCCATGCCCTGCGTGATCGGCTCGCCCTACTGCCCTTTGCGGAGCGTCAGTCGATGTCCCGGGCGGCGTCGGCATGGTATGCCGCTCACGATCTGAACGAGGAAGCGGCGCAGCAATCCTTTCTTGCCGGCGACGTGGACGAGGCCATCTCCCTGGTGGAGCGCAGCACCAACCGGATGACCCTGCTGGGTCGAAGTTCTGCCGTGCTCGACTGGTATCGCCGGCTGCCGCCCAAGGCGCTCGATGAGCATTCCGGTTTCTGGGCACCGGTAGCCTGGGCGCTGGCGATGAGCGACCAGAATGGGCAGGCGCAGCCCCTGGTCGATCGAATATTGGCGCAACCGAGCCTTGCTACTTCGGTGCGATTCGAGGCGGATCTGATTGCCGCAACGGCCGCTGGCTTTGCTGACCGCGTGGATGTGGAACAGGCGATCTACGACCGTTGGCCTACTCCCCCTGATGGCGCGCGCCCCAGCGACCTGGTCGTATGGGCCAACGGCACGGCGTTTCTCGAGCTGCTGCGCGGCCTGCCGAATCAGGCCCGTCTGCAGTGGTCGCGCATCGGCGCTCAGGAGCAGGATGGCGCCTACTCGCCCGTTTCCTATGGCTTTGCCGACTACGGCACGGGGCTGACCTATTTGTGGGAGGGCAAGTATGCGCTGGCCACAGACACGCTGCGGCCCGCACTGTTGCGCGCCGAACAACGGCTGGGCGTCCGCAATCCCGTGACCTGCATGCTGGCCGCCTTGTTGGCGGAGGCCTGCTGCGAGGGCAACGCCGACGCGGAGGCGAGCGCGCTGCTCGCTGGGCGGATGGACACCCTGGATCACTTCGGCCTCCCGGGTGCCATAGTCGCGGCCTACCGGACCGTCGCTCGGGTAGCCGACAGCCAAGGCCGGCAGGATCATGCGCTTGACCAGCTGGAAGGTCTGCGGGTCATTGGCGAGTCACGTACCATGCCCAGGGTGCAGGCCGCCGCACTGTACGAGATCGCATGCCTGCATGCCCGCCATGGCCGCGCCGAGACCGCGTGGTCTCTGGTCTGTCAGTTGCAGGCGCTGGCAGTCGACAAGCACCAGCGGACTCCTGCGGTCTTCGTGCCTTGGATGGAATTGCATGCGCAGCTCGCGCTCGCCCGTGCGGCGCTCGCGCGGCCCGACAGTTCGCGACTGGCGCAAGCGCTGCAGGCCGCCCAGAGCGCTGCCCTGCTGGCTTCCAGCCTGAAGCGCGACGGCGACTCCATTGCCGCGCGATTCCTATGGGCTGAGACTCTGAGGCGTCAGGGCGATGGCAGTGCGGCAGGCCTGCGGAGCGAAGCCATCAGTCTCGCCGAAGTCAACGGCCTGCAACGGACGCTTCGCGAACACGGCGTAGACAGCGGCGCGGCGGCTGCAGATGGCCCGGGCTCCGCGCCCCGCACCGAATCGTCCGCCCGCAGCATCGGGCTGCTGACATCCAGGGAGCAGGAGATACTGCTTCTGCTTTCCAAGGCGCTCACTAACAAGGAAATCGCCCGCGCCATGTCGATCGGTGACGAGACCGTCAAATGGCACGTCAAGAACCTGTTCACCAAACTCAACGGCGCCAGCAGAAAACACGCCGTGGCGCGCGCCAAGCTTCTGGGCCTTCTGCAGTAGGCGTAAAGCGTGCCAGGCCCACCCTAGCCGGGGGGGTGCACGCCCTACAACCAGCCACTACCTTCCCCGCCGTATCGAATCGGCGTCAGTCCGTATTGGGGGAAATCAGTGAAGAAGCATTCTCTGGCCACGTTGATGGCTGTTGCAACCGCCGGCGTCGCAGGGTCATTGCCGGTGGCGTACGCGCAAACTGCGCCGCCGAGTTCTGGTTCGGGCAACTTCGCACTGGAAGAAGTCATCGTGACGGCCCAGAAGAAGAGCGAAAATCTTCAGGACGTGCCAATTGCCGTATCGGCATTCTCACAAGACAACCTGGAAGAGCGAGGTCTCAACGGCGGCGCCGATTTGCGCAATGCCATCCCCAACGTCAGCTTCGGCGCGACCGGATTCGGCCGCTACAATTTCCAGATCCGCGGCATCGGGGCCCAGTTACTGGGGGCCTCGTCAGACACCGGCGTAGGCATTCACGAGAACAACATTCCACTGACGGTGAACCGGCTGCCCCAGGCAGAGTTCTACGACATCGAGCGCGTCGAAGTTCTGCGCGGCCCACAGGGCACGCTGTACGGGCGCAACGCCACCGGCGGTGTCGTCAACACCATAACGGCCACCCCCACGGACACCTTTGCCGGCGAAGTCTCGGGTGAGTACGGCCGTTTCAGTCGCGTCAAGCTGGGCGGTTACCTCAATATTCCTGTGGGAGAGACACTTGCCTTCCGTGTGGCCGGGACGATGATCAAGCGCGATGGCAACGTGCTCAACACCGGCACGGGTCACATGGTCGATTCACGCGACCTGTGGAGCACGCGCGCATCGGCCCAATGGAAGCCATCAGATCGCCTCCGGGTGCGGGCCATGTGGGAGCACTTCGACCAGGATGATACGACGGGCGGCAATGCCAAGATCATCTGCGCGCCCAATCCGGGGCCGACATCGATCGGTGGCGTACCCACCAATCCCTTCACCCAGGCCATGCTCTCGAGTGGCTGCCTGAGAACGGCACTGGACGATCCCCGCAATACCGGCATGCCCCATAGCTGGAAAACCATTCCGGGTCTGTTTGGGCTATTCACGGGCACAATGCCTTTCGATGCCTTCGCTGGCAAAACCTTGAGCAGAGATCTTCATGTGGTCGATGCGCCCTTTGATCCGAGCCTGCGTACCAAGAACGATCTCATGTCGCTCGATCTTCAGGTCGGCCTGGGGAACCATCTGACGCTGACCTCGCTCAGCGCTTACAGTAAAGACAAATACCGGGCGCTGACTACTGCGTTCGGAGGCGTCGCAACGCAAGGCTTCCTCGACACGCCCCTGACACCCGGCGGAATCTTCGTGGATCCCCAGCTTGGATCGTCGGACCGGTTCGAGAACCGCACGCTGGTGCGCACTTCCGCCAAGCAGTCCAGCGAAGAGCTGCGCGTTCAGTCCGATTTTGACGGTAAGCTGAATTTCAACCTCGGCGGCATCTATATTGACTACCAGGCGACGAACGAGGTTCTATTTCTCGGCAACAACGTGACTCAGTTTGCCATTGTTCAGAATCTCCCGGTGGCATTGGGAGGCAGCAATGCGGGCATCTACATCGATCCTTTGACCGAACCGGATGGCACCGGTCACAATTACTACAACAGCAGCAGCCCCTATCACCTGAAGTCTGCAGCCCTTTTCGGTGAATCCTATTTCAAGGCCACCGATACGCTGAAAGCCACGCTGGGTCTGCGTTATACGAACGACAAGAAAGAACAGACGACGTACCCGGTGGTGATGTTGGCCCCCGGTCGCGGATTCCCGGCAGTAACGCCCCAGGAGGTGAGGTTCGAGGAGTTGACGGGCCGCCTTACTCTGGACTGGAAGCTGACCGAGAATAACCTGGTCTACGTCTCCTTTTCGCGCGGTTACAAGGGTGGCGGTTTCAATCCTGGCGCAACCTTGCTCAGCGGTGTCAGCCCGGCGTTCAAGCCGGAACTGGTCAATGCCTACGAAATCGGCACCAAGAACACGCTGGCAGATCGGCGTGTGACGCTCAATCTGACCGGTTTCTACTATGACTACAAGGGTTATCAGATCGCCAAGTTCGTCAATCAGACCGTTTCGAATGAAAACGTGAATGCTACGGTCAACGGACTCGAAATCGAAGCCGCCTTCGAGCCAGTCAAAGGCCTGCGTTTCGATACGCAGCTCGGTTACCTGGATACCAAGATTGGCAACAGCAGTTCGATTGACCTGTACGACCGTACGCAGGGCGATGCAACTCTGGTCACAGTGCGCAGCATCGATCCCGGCAGCTTTGCGACGTCTTGTGTCGTTCCTCTCGCGGTCGCAGCCGGACTTCAAGCCGCGATCAACGCCGGAGGTCCAGGCGCGCCGCCGTCGCAAGCCATGGCGTCCTTGTGCACCGGCCCGTTCGCCTTTCCGGGTGCCTCAGCGGGGGTACCCGTTCAACTCAAAGGCAAGCAGTTGCCCAATGCTCCGCACTGGACGATGGCGTTCGGCAGTGAATATAGCGCCGACGTCACTGCAAGCTGGCGCGGCACGCTGCGCGCCGACTACTTCCATCAAGCTTCGAGCTATGCGCGGATCTACAATACGGTGGTCGATGAGATCAGGGGGTTCGACAACTTGAACCTGTCGCTGCGTCTGGCGTCGGAAAAGAGCGGGATCGACCTCCTCCTGTATGCGCGTAGCCTGCTCAGCCAGCAGGTGGCAACCGTGTACCAGGTTGGCGGCGAGGAAACCGGCGGATCCAGCATCATCTTCGGCAAGGAGCGGGAGAGTTACGGCCTGTCGATCACCAAGAAGTTCTGATCGCCAGCATCTGTGGCCCGACGGGAGCAGGAGCTGAGCGGATCAACCCTAGTCGGCAGCACCCAGCGTCCAACCGCCATCAATGGTGATTTGCTGGCCGGTGACGTAGTCGGAGGCCGGCGAGGCCAGGAACAGGGCCAGGCCTGCCATATCGGCCGGAAATCCCACGCGATGCATGGGGATGACCTTGCTCAGCTCAGCCTGGAGCCCCGGGTCCTTGGAATGGCCGCCGCCGATGTTGGTGACGAAGAATCCAGGCGCAATCGCGTTGACGGTGATGTCATAGGCGGCGAGCTCCAGGGCCACCTGGCGCATCAGGTGTGCGGCGCCGGCTTTCGCCACCGTGTAGGCGGCGCCAATGAGCGTCCCACACATGTACGCCGCTACCGAAGTCGTAATGATCATGCGTCCCGAGCGCTGCGGACGCATGATGCGGGCACCGGCACGCAGGGTGGCGAAAATGCCATTGAGATTCACGTCGATGACATGATTCCAGCGTTCGTCGGTGTAGCGCTCCAGCATGCCCTCGGGATTGCGCAAAGCCGCACTGCCCGCCGAGGCGCGCATGAAACCGGGCCCGGGATCGATGCCGGCATTCGCAAATACCACATCGAGCCTGCCATGCGCCGCGAGAGCGGCGTCGAAAGCCCGGTCGAGGGCGAGGTGGTCACACACATCCACGACCTCGCCGCGAACCCGCAGGCCAGCGGCTTTCAGGCGTCGCGTCTCGCTGTCGATGCCCTTGGGGTCCAGATCAAGGATCGTGACCTGTGCGCCGTTGGTGGCGAGCGCCTCGGCGTAGCCGAGCCCGATGCCGCTCGCACCACCTGTGACGATCACGCCGTAGTCCTTCACGGAGAACAACTGCTCAGCCTTCACAGCAGGATCATGCAGGCCGCGCAGCGCCCATTCGTTGCTCGCTGCACGGGCTCACCCAATGGGATGACCGGTGCCGCCTCAGGACCGGTGATGCACGGGCGCCAGGGCGTACACCGGCGTCGGGATCTTCTCCATGCGGGCCTTGAGCTGCAACGCCAGGAATTGCGAGTAATGGCGTGAGAGGTGCAGGTTGCCGCCGTGGATCCAGAAAGCTTCCTGGTGCGTGGGCTTCCACATGTTGCGCAGCTCGCCTTCCCACGGTCCCGGGTCGCCACGTGTATTGGAGCCGAGGCCCCAGACCTTGCCCACCTTGTCGCCGACGCTCTTGCCCAGTAGTTGTGTCACAAAGTGATCGGGTGTGCCGTACCCGGTCGCGAACACGATCAGGTCAGCCGCCAACTCCGTGCCATCGGTGAACACGATCGAGTGCTCGGTGATGCGCTCGATGCCCACCTTGCTCTTGAGCTTGACCCGGCCGTCAATGATGAGGTCGCTACCACCGGTGTCGATGTAATAGCCGCCGCCGACGCGCATGGCCTTCAGGTAAATGCCCGAGCCATCCTCGCCGAAATCGAGCAGAAATCCGACCTTCTCCAGCTTCGCATAGAAGTCGGCGTCGACCTGCTGGAGCTTCACGTACGCGGGAGCATGGAGCGATGGCAGCACCTTGTAAGGCGTGGACGCCATCAGCAGGTCCGCCTTGTCGGTCGTGATGCCGGCCTTCAGCGCGGTTTCCGAGTACAGGCTGTCGAGGGTCAGTGCGCCCAGTGACTGGCTGCGCCCGACAAGCGTCGAACCACGCTGCACCATCGTCACGTCGGCACCCTCTTCCCACAGCGCGACGCAGATATCGTGCCCTGAGCTGTTGGAGCCGACGACCACGGCCTTCTTGCCCTTGTAGCCTTCGGGGCCCATATGCGCGCTGCTGTGCTGCAGGACGCCCTTGAACTTGTCCATGCCGGGAATCGAGGGCATGTTGGGGAAACCCGAGCCGCCGGTGGCGAGCACCAACTGCTTGGGCCGCAGGGTCATCGGCTTGCCGTGGCGCACGACCTCGACGGCCCACTCCTGCTTCGATTCGTTGTAACGCGCAGCCTTGCACTCGGTGCTGCCCCAGTAATTGAGCTCCATGACTTTGGTGTACATCTCGAGCCAGTCGGCGATCTTGTCCTTCGCACTGAAGATCGGCCAATGCTCGGGAAACGGCAGGCACGGCAGGTGGTCGTACCACACCGGGTCGTGCAGACACAGGCTCTTGTAACGCTTGCGCCAGGAATCGCCCGGTCGCTCATTCTTCTCGACGATGATCGCCGGCACGTTCAGCCGCCGCAATCGTGCTGCGAGCGCGATGCCGCCTTGACCACCGCCCACGATCAGCACGTAGGGCTGGGTAGTGACGCCGAGTTCAGCTTCTTCCTGTTGGCGCTGCTCCAGCCAGGATTTGCTGCCGCGTTGCGCGACGTGCACCGTGCCGAACTCGCGCGTCGGACCCTTGTGTTCCTCGTGACCCTTCAGCTCAGTCATCGTCGTGAGCAGAGTCCAGGCCTTGCCGCCCTTCAGCCGCAGGTGGCCGTAGCCCCGCGCCACCGCGGTCTCAAAGCGAAACCAACCCTCGGTCACGCCGTCGACTTCTGACGCCTCGCCCTCGAGCTGCCAGGCCAAGGACTTGCCGGGAATCACCGCACCAGCAACCATCTGCTGGATCTTGTCCTTCCCCTCGGCGGTCGTGATGTTCCAGCTGAACGACACCAGGTCGCGCCAGTACCCATCGTCGGTGAAAAGTGCCGCAGCGCCGGCAGCGTCGCCGCGCCCGAGCGCTGCGGCGAGCGAAGCCAGCCACTTGGATGCCCGCTGCGACGGCGTTTCGGTGTTCACTGCCATGGTGCCGGTCCGCCTTTAGAGAAAGCTTCTTCCAAGGGTGATGCCGAAGGTCCGTGGCGCCAGCAGGCCGACGTAGGTCCCGTTCGAGCTGAGCGTGAGGTTCATGGCAACCTCTTTGTTGGTCAGGTTCGAACCCCAGAGCTTGATGTAGTAGCGCTTCTCCGGACCAATGAACTGCAGCGAGGCCGCCAGCAGGTTGAAGGCCGGCTGTTCAATTTCCATTCCCGGCGTAGTCGTGAATCCGCTGTTGTAGGACCACGTCGCTGACAGTTCATACGAGCTCTGGCCCGCGGGAATCGTCAAGGTCGGGACCAGCGACGCCGTGAATTTCGGCGCATCCGGCAATGGATTGCCCGTCGCAGAGCCCTGGGTATCGATGAAGCCGGCCGTGAGGGTATTTCCCGGAACGCCGAACACCTGCGGTATCAGGATGTCAGCCAGCGGAAAATCCGTGAACTCCGAGTGCAGCGACTCGAGGGTACCGCGGATCTTGAAATTCGCCACCGGCCGCAGCTCGAAATCGACGTCCACGCCGTAGGACTTGGCCGCCGGGCCGTTATAGATGAGTGGTGGACCCGCGGCCTGGAACTTCTGCACCTGGATGTTCTTGTACTTGTTGTAAAAGCCCGCCATGTTCAGGCGCGCCCGGTTGTCGAGGAAAGTCAGCTTGGAACCCAGCTCAAAGGTGTCGAGCTTCTCGTCGTCGTAAGGCGCGTTGTCCACGACCACGGGATTGTAGCCACCGGCCTTGACGCCATGGTTGAAGGACGCGTAGATCATGGCGTCCGCAGAGAGCTGCTGCGAGAGCGCCAGGCGCGCCGACACCGCGCTCTTCGAGAACGAATCGCTGACTGGGGGGGCCGGGAAGAACCCGCCCGTGCCAGTGGTGTTGCTGTAGCCCGCGAGCTCGTGGCTGTCATGCGAGTACCGGAGTCCTGCGGTCAGGGTGGTCGCCGAAGCGATCTTGAAATCCGCTTGGCCATAGCCGGCATAAGATTCCGAAGTGATCGTATCCTTGGTCTCCACCAGCAGCAGCTGCCCGATCGGGGGCGTGATCGGCGGCCCGGGAAGAACTGGTGCCAGCGCGCCCCAGTTGATGAACTGATGCGTGTCGTCAACCGCATGATAAAAGAAGGCGCCCAGGGTCCAGTTGACTCGACCCGAACCATTGGAGACCAGCTGCAGCTCGTCCGTGATCTGCTTGTTGTCGTTGTACCAATCCACCGTGAAGTAGTCGAGCGGCGTCTTGTCCGCGTCGAAGTGCAGGAGGTCAAATTGCGAACGGCGATACGCCAGCGCATTGCTGAGCGTGGCGTACCCGAAGTCGTGACTCAGGCGTGCCGACAGGCCATAAGCCTTGGTGTTGCTCTCCTGATCGCTGTTGCTGTTGACATCCCAGCCCGTGAGCGTCGAGGTGTAATACGTGCCCGGTGGCGGCAGTGAGCCCGGAGGAAGGAGGAATGGCGGCGGGCCGACATACGTGGTCAAGCCTGTTTCAGGGCGATAGGCGAAGGTGCCCGTCTCCTTGATCTTTTCGTAGTCGGCGACGATTTTCAGTTCTGTGGCATCACCGAACCGGATCTTCCACTTGTTGCGGGCGGTCAGGTTCAGGTCGGTCCTGTAGACGTCCTTTCCGGAGAGCTTGTTCGTGCCCCAACCGTTCCCCTGGTCACTGGCCGCGATCGCGAAATTAGTTGACACATCAGCACTCAACGGCGCGTTAAAGTAGGCGGAGCCACTGACTTTGCTGTAGTTGGCGTAACCGATTTCGCCTTCCGCCTCAGCCTTGCCGCTCGGATCCCACGTTGTAATCTGGACCAGGCCGCCGGTCGTATTGCGACCGAACAGCGTGCCTTGCGGCCCCTTGAGCACGTCAACCTGCTGCACGTAGCTCAACCCGAAAAGCGCCGGTGTCGTCGCGCCGATGTAGGTGCCATCGACGTATAGCGCGACCGAATTCTCGATACCAGGCGAACCGACCTGGCTGCCGATACCACGCAGGTGAGGCGACTGCATGCCGTTGTCGCCCGGGCCGATGAAGCCGGACACCAGGGTCGCGACATCCTGCACACTGTTGATGTTCGATCCTGCCAGATCCTGGATGGAAAGCGAGGTCACCGCGATCGGCACCTTCTGCAGGTCTTCCTGCCGCCGCTGTGCCGTGACGATCACTTCTTGGAGCGCGTCGTTTCCCGAGCTCGCTTTGGCAGCAGGCTCCGTCTGGGCGCTCGCCACCTGCATGGAACCCGCGATGGCTGTGACCGCAAAGGCCACCCACATGGATACAAACTTGTTCTTCACTGGCTCCCCCTGGCACTGACGCCGACTTGATCGGCGGTAATTGATATGACCATTGGCTTCAACGCAACAATGCGAACCCACTGGTAGCGGACGGCGTCCACCCTAGTGGCGTAATGGAGTATCGGGTGCGCCGCATCCCGGCTACACCACTCCCGAAGGGTGGGTGGCGCCGTAGCAACGCCTGCCACCGGAGCACTCCATAGGGCACCGCCCGAGGACCTTCAGTGCGGGTTCGCGGAAGGACCCGGATCCCGTGCGCCGGTTGGCTTTGCCCGCGCACGATGCAGCCGCAATGGCAGCATCGCGTAGCCCTGCGCCGCATTATTGATCAGGCGTTTAGGATTGCCCGCCTGGATCGAGTCCACTCGCGTGACCAGTGTCTCCAGAATGATTTCCAGTTCGAGCCGCGCCAGGTGAATGCCAAGGCAGGAATGAACGCCGTGTCCCCAGCCCAGGTGATCGCGCGGGTTGCGCTCGATGTCGAATCGATCGGGATCGGGATAGTGGCGCTCGTCCCGGTTGGCCGAGGCATTGAGCAGCCACACCCGTGATCCGGCTGGCAGCGTGCTCTGCGACAGCGCGAAGTCCTGAGCGCAATGCCGGGTAAAGCCACGCAGGGGCGAGGCAAGTCGCACGCACTCATTCACGACACCCGGAATCAGCGTCGGCCGGCTGCGGACGGCGTCCAAGGCGCCGGGTTCCGTTGCCATCCGATACAGCAACTCCCCGGTGGCAAGGATGGTGGTATCGAGCGAGGGCAAGGCATAGTCAAAGACCAGGTTACGCGCCGCCTGAACAGTGATCTCACCGCTCTCCGCCGCCAGGAACAGGCTGTCAGCCCAGCCCCCGGGCACCACGTCATCGTGAGTCAACTGCATCCCGTGCTCTACAAAATCCTGGATCGCCGGCAGCGCCGCAGACGTGCGCGCGCGATCCGCGGGACCGAAAGCATCAAAGATGGCTGAAGCCCACTGCATCAACTGCCTGTGGCTGACACCCTTGAGCCCTACCATGTCGGCCACGATCTTTACCGGTACGTGCGAGGCCAGCGTGGACATCGCTTCGAACTCACGACCATCCGCCATCGTGTCGACGATTACCGTCGCCTCGCGCTGGATCTGTGCGCGCAGCGACGCGAGCGCGGCGGGCATCAGCGGCTTCATCACCGTCCGCTTGAGTTGGTGATGAACCTCGCCATCAGTGGTGAGCGTGGAAACCGGGTCGGGCGAGTCGGCGGCATTCATCAGTTCGTTGACCGAGACGCCCTTGCCGCTGATCAGGGTATCCGCGGCACGCAGGCCCGCTTGCACATCCTTGAAGCGCGCCACCGCGAACATATTGAGCCTGGGCAGCCAGACGGCATCCCCCAACTCGCGCAGCGAGCGAAAAGTGGCGTTGGAATCAGCCAGCAGTTCGTCCGAAAAGAGATCGCCTGGGAAAATCGGAAAGCCCGAAACATCCATTGATGTTGCCTCAGCGAGGCGCAAACGACACCGTACCCACGTCAATGATGCCCATGCCGCCGTCCACCAGCAGCGTCGTGCCGGTCACATAGGATGAGGCGTCCGTGGCCAGGAACTCGACACACTTGGCGATTTCATCGGGCCTGGCCATCCGGTTGAGCGGATTGAACTGCACGAGCAGTGCACGTGCCTGGTCTTTCGTAATACCACGTTCTGTGGACAGCATCTCCAGCAGTGGAGTCAGCATCGGCGTGTCTACCCACCCCGGGCACACCGCATTGACTCGAATGCCCTCGGGCCCATAGTCCCGCGCCAGGGCCATGGTCAATCCGTTCAGCGCAGCCTTGGCGGGCGTGTAGACCGCGTTGTTGCGCGCGGCAAAGAACGAACCAATGGAGGATATGTTGACGATGGCACCCCCGCCCCTTTTGCGCAGGAACGGCAATGCCGCACGCACCACCCGGCGCGTACCGTTCAGGTTGGTGTCCATCACCGCATCCCAGGACGCATCGTCGAGCTGCTCAACGCTGCCGACAATCGCGATACCGGCATTGTTCACTACGATATCCAGCCCACCGTATTCCTTTGCCAGCCGGGCGACGGCCTGATCGACGCTCGCTGAATCGGTGACGTCACTGGGCAGAGCCAGTGCTCCAATCTCCTTGGCCAATGCTTCCAGTGGTGCGGCGCGACGCCCACTGATGCCGACCTTGGCACCCTGCGCGGCAAATCGCCGCGCCACGGCCTCGCCGATGCCTGATCCCGCGCCGGTGATGAGTGCCACTTTGCCAGCCAGTCCGCTCATGATGCTGCTCCCAGATCGATGTCATTGGCGATTCGATTTGCCTTGGCCACCACTTCACGACCGAACTCCGGAAAGCTCGCGACGTCGCTGATGAACTGGCTGGGCTTGACTACAAAGGTGCGGGCACCGAAATGGATCTGCGGTGCCAGTACGCCCAAGGACTCGTCGAGGTTGCCGCATGAAGTGGCGTCCTTGAACATGCCGGGAATGCCGCCGAGGAACTCCAGGTCCGAGAACTTGCGTCCTGCAGCACTCATCGCCGCGACGATCCTCGCCTTCTCCTCGTCCTTCATCGGCCCCATGGGCAGGTAACCACTGCCGTATCGCACGAGGCGATCGAGTAGTCGTTTGTGGGGAGTCGCGCCTCCGAACCATAACGTGGGACCCGTGGGGCGAAAGGCCTTTGGCTCGACCCACACGTCGTCGAAGTTGAAGTACTTGCCGTGATAGGAGATAGGCGACCCCGCCCAGGCGGCCCGCATGATTTCGAGTTGCTCATCGAAAATCTCGCCGCGCTCGTCGAAGGACACTCCCAGCGCATCGTATTCCGCCTTGTGCCAACTGGTGGTCAGCAGGGCAACCAGCCTGCCGCGCGCGAGGAGGTCAAGCGTTCCCAGTTCCTTGGCCAGCGCAAGTGGATGCCGGAGCGGGGCCAGCACTGCACAGCCCAGGATGCGCACCTTCGAAGTCGCCGCCGCCACGGCCGACATCAGCACGATGTTGCTGGGCCACGGTGTCGAGGGATGCTGCATCCCCGGCATGACGAATTCCCGCGGATTCAACGGCAGGCCGTTGGAATCGGCCCCCTTGCCCATCACGATGTGCTCGCTGACCATCACGCTGTCAAAGCCGACCCTCTCAGCCGCGACCGCAAGGTCAACCTGCCCGCGGATGTCGCGGGGGTCGATCATCGTCATGTTTTCACTCAAGTCGAGGACCAGCCGGATCGCGACCACGGGTGAACTCCAGGCAATGGAACGATGTCTGCTTTTTAAGTGTGCAACGGTCGGGCGGCACAGTATCGCCAGCCGCCAGCAAGCCCCCCCCTCTTGGTTGGGGGGCTCAGCGCGTGGCATCATCCTTTCAACGATTCAGCGATGAGCGTTCGAATTCGACTCAACGTCGGCGAGGCCCCAATGAGCAGCAATTCGGTTCCTGAAGTGCTTGGGTTTGACCACGCTGCACTGTCCGTCTCCGATCTCGAGCGCTCGCACCGCTTCTATGCAGACGTATTCGGATTCAACCGCGTCGAAGACGATTTCAGGATGCCGGATCATGGCCTCCACGGGCGCGTACTCATCAACCCTGCAGGCGTTCGCATCGAACTGTTCGAGCAGCACGGCTCGCAGCCGCACCAGCGCCTGGATCCGACCGTGGCCGCGATGCAGCAGGGTTGGTTCCAGTTCGCGCTGTCTACCAAGGACATCGCGGCGAGCTATGCGCGCGTGGTGGCTGCGGGCGCAGCACCCTTGATGGCGCCGCGGACCGCACCGGACGGACACACGCTGTTTGCCTTTGTCGGTGACCCGGATGGAAACCTGGTCGAGCTGTTAGAACGGCGCCCCGTGACCTGAGCGCTCGCGAAACCCCTCGAGCAACTGCTCAGCTGCCGCGCGCGCTTCCTTTATCGACCTTTCCTTGACATGACCATATCCCCGGATTCGCTCCGGGATTGAGGCAATCTGCACGGCCAGGGCGTGATTGGTCGGAGTGAGCCGTGCGCTGATCTCGTCGATCCATGCTTCGTACTCCTGCGCGAGCAGTCGCTCCATGCGCCGCTCAGCGGTACCGCCAAAAGGATCAAGGAACGATCCGCGCAGGCTCTTCATGCGCGCCAGCACGGCAAACAGGGTGAATACCCAGGGACCGAACTCCCGTTTGCGCGGCGCGCTGCCATCCTTGCCCGCGCCCATCAGAGTGGGCGGCGCAAGCAGCACCCTGAGCTTGAGATTGCCTTCAAAGGCATCATGCAGGCTGGCGCGAAACTCCGGCCGACTATAGAGGCGCGCGACCTCATACTCATCCTTATAGGCAAGCAAACGACGGTACTGAAGCGCTACCGTTCGGGCCAGCGCGTCTTCGCCCGGTACTCGTCGAGACTCTGCAGCCGCGATCGACTCGATACGGCGCAGGTAGCGTTCTGCGTAGCGAGCGCTCTGGTAGTCGGTAAGATGCCTGCGACCCAGCTCTACCAATCCCGCGAGCGTAGCTGGCGGCACCGACTGATCGCTGCGCAGCTCGACCGGCTGGCGGATCCCCTGGAGTTCCCGAAGGGCTGCTTCACGGCCGATCCGAAGTGCCTGCCGGTTCACCTCAATGGCGACACCATTGAGTTCGATGGCTCGCTCGATCGATTCGATGCGCAAAGGCAATAGCCCCATCTGGTAGGCGAAGCCCACCATGACGAAGTTGCTGCCGATCTTGTCGCCCAGCGTGGCCTGCGCCAGCCCCGTGGCATCCACGAGAGCCGCGTGCGTGGGCCCTACGAGACCCGCCAACCGCTGGCACTGTGCCGCACCTGGGAGCGGGGAGTCACGGAACAGCTGGAATGCGGCCGTCGGCTCGATGGCACTGTTGATGACCGCACGCGTGTGTGCGGGGCGAATGGTCTGCACCGACTCGGCAGCGAGCGCGGCGAGCACATCGCACGCCAGGATGAGGTCGGCCCCTGCGGTGTCTATGCGTACGGCTTCGGCTTCTTCGCCCTGCGGCATGAAACGCAAGTGGCTGTACACCGCACCATTCTTCTGTGAGAGACCGGTCATGTTGTAAGTGCTCGCACCCTTCCCCTCCAGGCGTGCGGCCATCGCCAGCACGGCCCCCACGGTGATCACCCCCGTGCCGCCAATGCCAGTCACCATGACGCTGCAGGGCAGCTGGAGGCCAGAGCGGGGCGTCGGCAGCGTGCCGGAGTCGTTGTTCGCCGCTGCCAGCACGCTGCGACGCGGTGTCGCACCATCTACCACCACGAAGGCAGGGCAGAACCCGCGCACACAACTCAGATCCTCATTGCATGAGGACTGATCAATCGCACGCTTCACGCCGAGCACCGTCTCCCTGGGCAACACGCTCACGCAGTTGGACTGTGTAGAGCAGTCTCCACAGCCCTCGCAGACATCCGTGTTGATGAACACCCGCCGCTGTGCGCGCGGCAGTTTGTGGCGTTTGATCAGGCGGCGCTTTTCTGCCGCGCAGATCTGCTCGTAGATAAGCACAGTCACGCCGGACACTTCGCGCAACGCGCGCTGAACGGCGTCGAGCTCAGTGCGCCCGTGCACGACGACGGCCTTGGGGAGGTGTCCCTGGCCATCACGATAGGCTTCTGGCGCCACGGTCACGACGACGCAGCGCGCCACTCCCTCCGCCATCACCTGGCGCGCCACATCGGCAACGGACAGCGGCCCGTCCATGGGTTGCCCCCCGGTCATTGCCACCACATCATTGAACAGGATCTTGTAAGTGATGTTAACGCCCGCTGCAATGGCGGCGCGAATCGCCATGAGCCCGGAGTGGTAGTAGGTGCCGTCACCCAGATTCTGGAACACGTGGGGCGTATCGACGAAGGGCGCTATGCCGATCCAGTTGGCCCCTTCTCCGCCCATATGTGTCGGTGCCAGCGTGCTGCGCTCCATGTGAATCGCCATCGTATGGCAGCCGATGCCACTGAATGCCACGCTGCCCTCCGGTACGCGGGTCGAAGTGTTATGCGGGCAGCCCGAGCAGAAATACGGGGTTCGGATCTCGCCACTCCCCATGTCTGCGGGCATCGCGGCGGAACGTAGCAGCGTGTCGCGGGTCATCGTGCGAGAATGCAGTTCCTCGACACTGCGGCGCAGGATTTCGTCACACACTCCGCTGGCAAGCAGGCGCTCGCCGATCGCGAGTGCAATCCGGGTCGGCGACAGCGTGCCGTCTTCTTCCAGCAGCCGCTTGCCCTCGGGCGAGCACTTGCCCGAAAGCCGCGGTCGCCTGGCAAGGCCATACAGCGCCGGGTAGACCTGGCCTTCTACGAAAGGGCGCTTTTCCTCGACTACCAGCAGCTCCTCGAGCTCGCCAGCAAAAGTGCGCAAACCCTCACCGTCGAGCGGCCACACCAGCCCGAGCTTCCATGCGTCAATGTGCAGCAAATGGGCGCGTTGACGATCAACACCGAGGAGGCGCAACGCGTGCAGCACATCACCGAAGGTCTTGCCGGTGCTGACGATGCCGAAACGTGCTGCCGGCGTCGAATACAGCGAGCGGTCCAACCGATTGGCGCGTGCAAAGGCGTGCACGAGCGGCAGGCGATAGCGCGTCGTGAGCAGCTCGTTGTGGAGGGGGTTGTAGTTGGGCTGGAAGTTGACGCCGGACGGTGGCAGCCCCTCGAGATCCGGCAGGACGATGCGCGGCAGCGCATCGTCCACCTGCACGGTCGCATCCGTCTCGAGGGTCTCATTGACCAGCTTGAGCCCCACCCACAGCCCCGAGAAGCGCGACATTGCCCAACCGTGCAGCCCGTACTCGATGACTTCCCGCACGCTACCCGGATAGAGCACCGGAATGCTATTGGCGGAAAGCGGCAACTCGCTCTGCTGGATGATGGTCGATGACTTGGAGGCCGGATCATCGGCGGCGGCAACCAGCACGCCGCCAACGCGCGCGGCACCCGCGAAATTGCCGTGCTTGAGCGGATCGCCAGAACGGTCGACACCTGGACCCTTCCCGTACCAAAGCGCGAACACACCGTCATAACGCCCAGGGAACATGCCGACTTGCTGCGTACCCCAGACCGCCGTCGCGGCGAGGTCTTCATTTACGCCCGGAACGAAATGCACATCGTGCTCTTGCAGGGAGTCGCGTGCACGCCAAAGCTCGCGATCATAGGTGCCGATGGGTGAGCCCCGGTACCCAGAGATGAATCCCGCCGTCTTCAGCCCCAGCGCCCTGTCCCGGCGTTTCTGCACCATTGGCAGGCGTACCAACGCCTGCGTGCCGGACATCAGCGCCACGCCCCTCTCCAGGCGATACTTGTCCTCGAGGGAAACTTCCTCAGAGGGCTGGATCAACCGCATGTAACGAATTCAGTCCGCGAAGGTGACGCGTTCACATGAATCGCCGTCGGCAATAACCACGCTGCAACAGCCGGCCCAGCAACGGCCCGGACGAGCCTGCACCGACGATGACGACTTGGGTACGGCTATTCATGCTGACGTCAATTGTTGCCTATCGGCCTGGAGATGTTGAGCTGTTGTACCTTGTGGCAACGGCTGAGACTGACCTACGGGTCAATTTTCTGGCCAGTTTATACTTTGGGACGGTCACATTTGTCCAGGACTGTGTCGTTGCCTTTTTCAGGTTCGGCGCTAAGATTGATGCATGGAACCCGGCTTGCAGCAACTAGAATCCTCGCTCGCCGCTCTGTGCCGCCAGCACCAGGTTCGGGCACTTTCGATATTTGGTTCTGCTGCACGCGGCGCCACCCTCGCCAATAGCGATGTTGATTTGCTGGTGGAGTTCCAGCCGGGTAAAGCGCCATCACTGGCAGGGTTCGCGCGCTTGAAGCGTGAATTTGCTCTGGCCCTCGGGGTTGCCACGGTGGATCTCGCAACGCCGAGCATCTTGCGCAACCCCTATCGGCGCCGATCTATTTTGATGGATCTGAAGCAAATCTATGCCGCTTGAGGAGCGCGATGCTGCTTACCTCTGGGATATGCTGTCCGCCGCTCGAGAAGTGCAGGGAATGTTGCGCGGCATTTCACTCGATCAGTTTGAATCTGAGTTGACTGTCATGCGCGCCACCGAGCGCTGCATTGAAATTATCGGTGAAGCCGCGCGACGCGTGTCAAAAACTGCCCAGCTATCCCACATCGACATTCCTTGGTCAGACCTGATCGGGCAGCGAAATATTCTGGCGCACGAGTACGGCCAAATCGACTATGAGCTGCTGTTTAAGACCGCCACCGAGGACGTGCCGCAATTGATCGAAATACTTGAGCGTCTGGTTCCCGCCAAGTGAATTCGGCGCCTCCATCGTATGCCAATAATCTCTGACGCTGCCTGCGCTACGGTGAATCGGCCTGAAATCGCGTGAAGCGGTGAACAAGCGAGAAACCTAATGTTGGAACGGCGTGGAACGCGGTGGCACAGCAAAGCAGCACCACGAGTCATGGGTAGGAACGCGGGTAACTTTTGTCATCATACGAGCAAGTAGTTGATTCACTTTCTGAAATCAGCCTTAATGTGGTCCTCTCCTGGGCACCAATAAAATCATTCGTTTACAACATCTTTGTGATCTAAACTCTAATTCTGGTTTGACCTTGAGTTGACTCCCTCTACTCTGATTTGCACGGCGCCGGCTGCTGTCCACGTGCGTTCATTCCGGGGTGATAAGGCGTACAGACGGGAAGTAACTGCGATACCGGCCTACATCGCGGGTCAATACCGGATACCCGCAAACCGCAGCATGCGCGCCAATATAGAAATCAGGCAATACGCCGTGCTTCCGACCTTGTCGACGGCGATAGTCGAGAAATACCTTCCCGGCCAGAAATAGTGCCTCGCGAGGAATGGCCTCAACTGTAATCGCCACCTCTGCAATTATCACTTCCAGCTCCTCGATACGCGCGAACGCCATCGACAATTCAGTATAAATCACCGCATTGATGGCCAAGCGATCCGTCAATGCCACCGACTCCAACTGACCCTGCGACCATACGGCCCACTGCGGATCGTTCTGCAGGACATCAAGGAGCACGTTCGTATCGACGAGGATCACAGCGGTCACAGATCGCGGGTCAGGGCAAGAATCTCCTCCGTCTTCATCTTCACGGTAGCTCGGCCCCGAAGCTTCGCGAATGCGCTCGGTCGCCGCTTCCGAGTTCTAGCGGCGGATCGCAATACAATTTCCCCGTCGGGCAAGCGCTCGAAAGTCACCGCGGCACCCGGCTTGAGGCCCAGATAGTCACGCACGCTTTTAGGGACAGTCACCTGCCCCTTGCTTGTCACATTGGTCGTCATGAAAGTAATACCTCATCGAACCAAGGTATTACTATACCGCATGGGCGAACTGGAGTCACTCGCCAGCCAACTGGACTCAATACTAGTGACCTTTCAGCCGTGGCCCCTGGCTAAACTCATGAGGGCTGCCGTGCAGGGAGGGCGGAATGGCACGCCGCGTGTACCCAGTCTGGCGCCAGCGTTTGAGGTGGATAGTGTTCGATGCGGCCTTCATTAACCCGAGGCCCATGGTACCTGTCCGCGGCACAGCCGGATCGCAACCCTTTATTTCTAAAGGTATTAACGCGCAACTGAAATCAGCCGTCTGCGTCATTGACTGGCCTTCGATACGTACTTACTATATCACTAGTCTGACTAGTCAGTGAGGCAATGGCATGGTAAGCCGAACCCCCAAACTCCGTACGCCGCGCCGCGCGCAGCCGAAGGCCCCAGCCATTGGCGGCACCTCCTGGCAGCTGCAAACCGCCAAGGCTCGCTTCAGCGAGGTCTTTCGGCTCGCGCTCGCGAGCGGCCCGCAATTCATTACACGCGCCGGCCGTGAGGCAGTCGTCGTCCTGCCGGTCGCTCAATTCGATGCGCTCGTGGCTCGATCTCGGCAACCCAAGAGCCTGGTGGAGTTCTTCAGGCGATCGCCGCTGGCGGGACTCGATCTCAAACTCGAGCGCGATCCAGACCGTGGACGCGACATTGACCTATGAAGGGCTTTCTACTCGACACCAACGTCATCTCGGAGATGACGCGACCTAAGCCCGAATCCCGCGTGAGTGAATGGTTGGATTCGATCGACGAGGCGATGCTGTACCTGAGCGTTCTCACTTTGGGGGAAATCCGCAAGGGCCTGAGTATGCTAGGGCCAAGTCCGCGGCGAGCACGCCTCGAAGCATGGCTCCTGACCGATCTCCCGATCCGATTCGCGGGCCGATTGTTGAACATCGATTCCGCCATCGCCGATCGCTGGGGACAACTGGCCGGTCACGCGCACCGCCAGGGTAAAGCGTTACCGGTAATCGACGGGCTGCTGGCCGCTACAGCGCTGCATCACGATTTGACGATCGCGACCCGAAATGTCCGCGATTTTTCGCTTCATGGCGTTCAGTGCTTCGACCCATGGGCGCACGCTTTATGATTGCCGCGAGTAGCCCTCTGTGTTTATCGCAGCGGCACCGTTTGCATTCTGGAGTGACCCGAGGACGACAGCCTGGTAGCCCGCGCACTGGCGCCTTATCGTCTAGTATTGTGCGCGGCTCCACTTTACTTCGTAGGACGGCGCGTACCCAAGAGCCCAACAGAGCTCTCGAGGCACGAGTGCCTGGTGTTCGCTTACACCTCGCTGCGTACCCACTGGGTGTTCGAGGGGCCGGGTGGCAGGGTCAGCGTGCCCGTAACAGGACGGCTGACAGTCGACAACGGCGAGGCCCTCCTTGCTGCGGCGAGGGCCGGATACGGCTTGATGCTTCAACCGCTGGAACTCGTCAGAGCTGAACTTGAGTAGGGTCGATTGATTCGCGTGTTACCCAAGTACTCGGTGCCTACGCGCCCATTGCACATCGTATACGCTCCGGATGCCCGCTTGACACCAAAGCTTCGGAGCTTCCTCGACTTTGCAATTTCGACATTCGGTTGAACTGCTGATCAAACGTAGACCCATCCAATACTTGGGGAAACAATAAAGTCAGCTCAGAACAGTGCCGGACGGGCGGTTGAGGAAAGCCTGCAGCGTTACGATTTCCGTGCTCTCGACAATCTTGAGCTCAAGCATTGCTCGATCACCCGTCACGATTAGAACGGCCTTCCCCCCCCCGTATTGCCTCACGTAATTTTGTTACCGAATGCCTCATGAACGATGTTACCGACGGCAGTCAATCTTGGTGTGCTTGACAGTATTTTATCGATCTTGAACAAAGCGCAGTCTGACACCGAAGGCGTCAGAAGCTCAGCCTTTGATTGATCATCGGCCGTCTTGCTCTCACTTGTTGAGCTGACATCCTGGCTATGCTCCTGCAGCTTGAAGATCAGCCGCTGAATCGCTTCTTTGCGCCAGACCTGTACGCGTCGCCGCAGCGTACGCAAATGGCTGAGTCGGTACAATCCTGGATAGCGAGCTTGGAATTCGGTGAGAAGTTCGGCAGCGGTCTGGTCGGGATGCTCTTCCAGCCACTGAACCATCTCTGGCCAATGAGCGGTGCAGCTGTACGGAACGGGGGAACGTCCTCGAGGCTTGTTGCTGAAGCGGCGGTACTTAGTTGGAGGGATGACGACGCCTCGAGCACGCGCATCCTTGCGCCACTGTCTCACCCGCTTTGCGAGTCGATTTACGTGCTTCGGATGAAAGCGTCCTGGGAATTGGACGCATAGTTCATCGAACAATTGTGCGGTAGTTATGCTCGGGCATCCTTCGAGGCGGCGGCACACTGATGGCCAGATCATCGTGAACGCGTGATACACGGGTTTGCCGGGCGTGGCGTAGATCAGGGTAGGTCGTTCAGTAAGCGGCTTGGCCGAAATAGGGGCCGGAGTCTGCGTAGGCGGCCCAAAGGACGGTGCGGTAGTAGCGAGTGGCGGAGCCCTCTTGGGCATCTGTCGCAGATCGGGTTGAACCATGGCCTGAAAGCTGCGCAGATAGCGCGGCTTGGTGTCACCGGAGAACGTCGGACGGACCTCGCCCGCTCGCCACGCACTGGAAAGACCGGCCATGAAGCCCGAGAGATCTGGGGGTTCGGGCGTTGCAACGGGAACCTCCCCGCCATCGGCGAGGGCCACAAGATGCGCCTGCATTGCGCGTATCTCCTCGAGGAGCTTCAGCGGATCCAGGGTGCTGGCCACCTCGCGCAGTTTGATTTTCGCGGCCTCAGGAATGCTCTCAGCCTGCAGCAGCCGATCACAGGGAGTCTGCGGCGGATGGTAGCGTTTGGACACCTGAGCGCCCTGGCGATGCTTCTCCGCCAGCTTGAAAGAGGGTTGGAAGAAGTTCACGAACAGACGCGAAGCTCCGTACAGTCGGGTGATCGCCTGCGCGGCGGCAATGCCTTGGAAACGGCGGTAGCCCAGCAGCTTGCGCACGACAGCGCCGTTCTTCTGCTCGATCCAGGCTTGGTCGTTCTTCCGCCAAGGCCGAGAGCGAGTGAGTTCGATCCCATGGGTAAGACAGTAGTTGATCAAGGACTCATTCACAAACTCGC
>Ga0209069_10000226_pt1 | contig 23994 bp, 19 predicted proteins | sample Str013_2_FD_187202 | JGI IMG/M metagenome (GOLD analysis project Ga0209069, IMG submission 187202) | Freshwater sediment microbial communities in response to fracking from Pennsylvania, USA - Straight Creek_MetaG_SC_2013 (SPAdes) (version 2) | ecosystem: Environmental > Aquatic > Freshwater >...
CGACGGCACGCTCGATCGGCCTGGGTGAGGACACTTCCTCTCATCGCGCCCATCGATTGCCGTGACCGAGGCCCCGTCAAACAGCGCGATCGTGCTTAGCACGGCACATCGCCCAAATCGTAGAGATGCTTCCGCTCGACACTGTCGCGACCGACCGCGACCTGCCGCGACACGTCGCGACACCGACTCCGCCCGTGGAAGTTCCAATCGTCCAAGCGACACCCACCGCGACGAGCAGCGACGAGCAGCGTCAGGCGCCGACAGACGCGCCCGACATGTCGCGCTATGTCGCCCGTCTGGAACATGATCTTGAGCGCGCCGAAAAAGAAATCGATACGAAGAACGAGCAAATCAAAGACTTGCTTGAACGAGACAAAGAGACGAACTACCTCGTGCGAGGTTTGCAGAATATGATCGCACCATTTCTTGGTGCCGGACGTCGGGACGTGCCACCGATCGATCCCAATACGAACCCTTAATCCACTGTGCATAAGCCGCAGAGGCGGGGGAGCAGCCAAGCTATACTTGCCCTACGGCCTATGGATCACATCGCGTCTGCGCTTGAAAATGCTCGCCGCAACATCGAGCTTGTCGGAGCTGATCCCGTCACGCGACATGGCTTCACGCAGGTTCCGAATTTCATACTCACCAATAAAGATCTCTCGGTTGGCGCAAAGCTCGCATACGCCATGCTCCTCAAATACGCATGGACTGATGATGCGGTCTTTCCAGGTCAGCAGAGACTCGCCGCCGATATGGGAGCCGGAGAACGCAGCGTGCGCACCTACCTGAAAGAACTTGAGGACGCCAAATTCCTCGAAGTTACCCAACGGGGACTTGGAAAAACGAACCTCTACCGCCTTCATGTCACCGTACAAAAGAGGGGATAACTCAGCCATTGCCTCCCCTGACCGGCAAAATTTGCCGGTCAAGACCGGCAAAGGTTTCCGCTCCGGAGCGGCAAAATTTGCCGGTCATTCAATATAAGAATATGCATTTAAGAATACACATTAAAAAAATACGCAGTTAGGGGAGGGGAGTTTTTATAAAAACGGATCAGGGGATACAGAATGCAAAACTCAACAATGCACAAGGAAGGGAGGGCGGTCTTGACATTCCGAGAAATCATGTCGCGAAATAAATGTTGTGCGACATTACACGACGCTACTCCCCTCTCGTCAACGGCTGCTTTTTCTAAGTGAATTTGCAATCGACACTTTTCCCCCGCGGCGCCCGATTGCGAACAACTCGCATGCTATTGTTGAAGTGCCTCTCAGCATTCGTTGGCTCGGGGCAGCCAACACTGCATGCAATTCAATACCTTTCGCCGTGCGGCCACGTCAGTCGATAAGATAGTTGCTTCTCTTCTTGCGGCCTCAATTCTTCTTGCTCCCGTTTCGCCTGCATTCGCCGCCTTCGGCGACGGCACCCCGACAATTCAGAACCCGGACGCGTTCACCGCAGACAAGACAGCGCCGAGGGTCGATAGCCAGTCGGGCGCATTCAGCCAGCGCATCCCGCTCGACATACCGCCCGGCAGGAATGGCCTGCAACCTGATCTCGCGCTTCAATATAATAGTCAGAGCACAGCCGACGGCATCGTCGGTTACGGTTGGTCGCTCTCGATCCCCTACGTCCAGCGGCTGAATAAGGCGGGCTCCCAAAATCTTTATAACCCACAACTCACCTACTTCACCTCTTCACTTGACGGCGAACTCGCGAATATCGGCACTTCAACAACGGCCGCGACGACGAGCCCCTCTATCCTCGACTCCCTTCCGTTCACGCTTCACCAATCAAGCACACTGATATCGTCGGACTCGTTCAGCTATACCGTCCCCGCGGGCGGTACCAACAAGCTCATGGTCGCACTGATCGCCTTTGGCAACGGCGACAAATCCGCGTCGCTCTCGGTCACGCAAAACGGCGTACCCCTCACCTGCCAATTTATAGCGTACGGCATTCGTGCCTACCAACACCTCTGTTATCTCGCGAACCCATCGAACGGAACATTCGCGATGAGCTGGAGCGGAGCCGCCACGCTTCAGTACAGCGTCTTCACCGTCAAAGACGCCGCGCAATCGAACCCGATTGATGCCACTGCCCTCAACACGCTCATCGTCTCAGGCGCTTCACTGAGTACCAACATCACCACCACCCAAGGCAGCGATCTCCTCGTCGATCACGTCGTGGGCGCTGCCAATGTGACGCACACATTCGGCGCGGGTCAGACCCAGACGTACATGGGAGCGTCGACCGACACCCTGGGCAAAGACTCGCAGAGCTACAAGCTCGCCGCTGGAACGGCTGGCACCGAAACGATGACCCGCAACTTCAGCGGAAACGATAACAACGATGATCTCTTGGTTGTGGCAATCAAGAAAGCGGCCGTGGGAACAGCGCTCATTTCTGGCAGTTATAAAGCTCGCGTGGATGATGGATCTTCGTTCGCCTACGCACTTCAAAACAATACGTGGACTGCCTATGACAAGAAAGGCAATCGCTATCTCTTCGGATCTGATGATACAGGACGCCAATACGACACCGGCTCCGGCACCTCGACGAATACATATAAATGGTATCTGCAGGAAATCCGCGATCCCAACAACAACTACGTTAAGTTCACCTACGCCCGCGACAGCAATGAGATGTATCCCTCGCAGATCCTCTACACTGGCAACACGGCGACTGACGGCATCTTCAAAGTTACGTTCGCCACCTCCACGCGCCCCGATATCCGCACAAGCTACGCATCGACGTTCGGCGTCACCACGAACTTCCGCATCTCCGAGATCGACGCGCTGATCAACAACACGACCGTCCGCAAATACTTGCTGGGCTATCGCTCCGGCAGCAACAACAAGCGTTCCTTGCTCACGAGCTTCCAGCAGCAGGGCTACGACGAGAACAATACGCTCACGTCCCTCCCGGCGATGACGTTCACGTACGCCAGTTCCTCGGCGCAGTTCTTTTCGCCGGGTGGAGGAGGTCACACTGTCAACGGCCAACAGTGGCTGATAGCTGATACCGACGGAAATGGAATCAACGACACCAATTCATTCTTCCACAACGACTTTTCTAATCTAGTTCAGGAACAAATGGTACTGAACAATACGACGCTGACCGACAACACGTTCACTCCGCCAGATTATTGGGCCAGTGGTCCGACCAGTCCCCTTTATGGCCAGGAACGCGGTGTTCGGTACCTCGACCTCAACGGTGACGGCAAGGCGGACGTAATCAGAAGTTATCAGGACACCGTCACCGGGCACCCGGCCGGCACTCAATATATAGATCTCAACTCCTATTCGACTTCGACTGGGTACGGCTGGACGCTCGCGACAGCTGGTGGAACGTTTCCGATATTGGCGCAGGCAAATAACAGCTTTATTCTCACCGGCGGCATCTTTGGAGATTTCAATGGAGATGGCCTTCCCGATTACACGCAGTGGGTTCCCAGCTGGATTTCGCAAGCGACCTTCCTGGGGAATGGCGCGGGATGGGAGGCAACTTCAACATACTTTACTGCGGCGCAACCATTTCCCTCGACGCAGCCGACACCCACCGCGTCGCAAGTCATAGACATCAATGGTGATGGTCTCGACGACTGGGTCTACTCCGACGGCGCCCAGACATACGTTCTCCTCAACACGGGAACCGGGTGGCAGTCCACGCCGACCTCGCAGTGGACCATCGCGACGTCCACTCTCTACAAAGATCCGAACACGATCACCTACTACGATCGCGGCATCCGGTTCTTCGACATCAACGGCGATGGACTACCCGACTTTGTGCGGTCGTACAATCTTAGCGCAACAGGCTGCTCCGATCTCTCCCACGGGGAACTTGGTAGCTACAAAGCTGTCCTTCTCAACACCGGAAACGGCTGGGCTACGAGCACCGCGTACACATTGCCCGCGTACATTTATTCCGCAGTGGATTCCCCCTGCGGCACTTGGACGACCACGTATAACGAATACGGCAACTGGAACGGAAATGGCCAACAGAACCAAGATGTTCTGACAACCGCCACGAATTCCCGCGGCGGCGCGACCAGCGTCACATACACAATGTCCCCGTCGCTTGGGACGAACCCAGAATTGGGATACTCACTCCTAGTCGCTACGGCTCTCGGCATCTACGACGGCCGAGGCAACGCCGCGACGACGACATACACGTACTCGGGCGGAAAGCAGTACGCCTCGCTCGGGGTGCGAGACAGGAAATTCGCCGGCTTCGCGGTATCGACGTCGACCGCGCCCGACAGCGTCACCGGCACCTACTTCAGTCAGGGAATGAGTACGTCGACGTTCCTCGGCGAGCAATCGGACGGCTATGCGCAGATCAACCGTCCGTTTCGCAAGGATGTATTCGACCTCGCTGGGAACCTCGTCCAGCGTTCATTTTTCCGCTGGGACACTGGCACCAACGGTAACAGCACGTTCGTCGGCCTCGGTCGCCAAGTGCAGCAGGACTACGCAACCGATCGCACGCACCGCGATAGCGCGACCGACTATCTCTACGCGTCAACGACGAACGATCTCACCAAGAAAACAGAGTTCGGTGAGGTGACCGGGAACGATGACGGCACCTTCTCAGACATTGGTACCGACAAGCGCACGACGAACATTACGTATGCAGCGAGTTCAACAGCCGGCTTCACCGTTCCAATCGAGAAGTCGGTTCTCGACAACAGCAACGCAAGCAGTTCCGATCAGAAGCTTTACTACGACAACCTAGTATTTGGCTCTGTCACCGCCGGCAACAACACGCGCGAAGAAGCATGGATTGCCACGTCGACCTATGCCAGCTCAACGAAGTCCTTCAATATATATGGCCTCGTCGCGAGTTCCACCGACCGACGCGGGAAGCTCACCTCAAATATCTTCGATGCGTACAATCTCTACGTCGCGTCGAGCACGAATCCTCTCTCGCAGCAGACGCAGTTCACGTACGATTACTCAGTCGGCAAGACGAAGCAGACAACCGATCCGAACAGCCGTCTCTCGCGCACCCTATATGATGGCAGCGGCCGCGTTCGCGAGATTGACCAGTCGGATGTGACAACGCCATCAACGTTCGCGACCACGACGACGTTCCAATATACAGACGCATCCTCGCCGCCGTCGACCATCCATCGCGCCGACTACCTAACCGCAACATCGACGGTCGACACGTACCAGTACCTCGACGGTCTCGGTCGCCTGCTCCAAGAGCGCAAGGCTTCTCAATATGCGGGCATCTTTATCGCCACCGATCGAACGTACAACCAAGTCGGCAAGCTCGCGTCACTGAGCCTTCCCTACTTTTCGTCGGGCACTTCGTTCACTTCGGCATCAACGAACTCCTTGCTATTCACGAACTACACGTACGACGCATTGCAACGACCGCTCACCGCGGTGAACGCCGTCGGAACAACGACGAACCTGTATGCGAAGTGGACGACCACCACCACCGACGCCAATGGCAATCTCAAAGACTACGTCCGCGACGCGTTTGGAAATTTGACCAATGTCGTCGAGCATCTTGGTTCGTCACTCGCGACCACAACCTATTCGTATGACGCGGCGAACAATCTCGCTACGACCACCGACGCACTCGGGAACGTTCGCGCATTTTCGTACGACGGTCTCGGTCGCCGTCTCACTGCACAGGATCTGCACTTCACCACCGACACGACATTCGGCACTTCGACCTACGCTTACGACGACGCGGGCAACGCAACTTCGCAGACCGACCCAAAGGGACAGGTCACGACCCGCGTGTACGACGCGCTGAGCCGCCTCGTCACAGAGAGCTTCGGCGGGCAGGCTCAGGTCACGAATACCTACGACACATGCACAAAAGGCATCGGGTACATCTGCACCGCATCGTCAACGTCGGCGAGTTCCACGTCGATCTACGACGCGCTTGGTCGCGTGGCGACCACCACGACCACTGTCTTCGGCATACAGTACGCGACGGCCAACGCCTACGATCTTCAGGGAAATATAACGCGCCTTACGTATCCGAATTTCACTCAAATTAATTACACGTTCAACGGCGCCGGACTGCCGATGCGCGTTGCGCAGAAAGCTCCCGGAACAAACGTCTTTTCCGATTTCGTAAGCAACATTGATTATGGCCCGCACGGCCAAGTCGTGAATATGCTTTTTGCCAACGGCGCTTCCACGACAAAGGTATTCAACGCCAACGCCCTGTACCGGCTTTCCTCCCTGCAAACGGTGGGAGCAAGCAGCACCTATCTCCAGAATTTTCTCTACTCATATGACCCAGTCGGCAACATCTCGCAGATCGCCAATACGGGCAGCACCACCGCCTACGACATTACGAACTTCAGCTACGACCAGCTGAACCGCCTCACCGTCGCGTCGACGACGCCGATCAGCACGGCGTCCGCCACGACCACGATTGCGATTGCAGATTCACTTCCTGTCACGGTGCACCAGAGCGCCACCGTGGTGACCTCCGACGCGTTCCCCTACACGGTGCCCGCGGGCGGCACGAACAAACTCCTTGTGGTGATGGTCTCCGTCGGCAACGGCGGACCTACGAACGCGCCCACCGCGACACAGAACGGTGCGTCGCTCACGTGCTCAAGCATTCCGGGCTCGACCACGCGAGGCTACAATTACGTGTGCTACCTCGCCGCCCCGATTTCAGGAACCTTCTCGATCATCTGGCCGACCGCTACCGAATTTCAATACAGCATCTTCACGTTGCAGAACGCCGCGCAGACCTCGCCGATTGACGCCTCCGCGGTAACTGATTTGACTGTTTCCGGTGCATCGATAAGCACAAGCGTGACCACCACCCAAGGCAACGATCTTCTCCTCGATCACGTCGTGGGCGCCGCCAACGTGACGCACACCTTCGGTGGGAGCCAGACCCAGACGTACATGGGAGCGTCCACTGACCCTCTCGGGAAGGATTCGCAGAGCTACAAAAAGGGAGCTGCGGCGGCTGGCACCGAAACGATGACCCGCAACTTCAGCGGAAACGACAACAACGACGATCTCGCAGTCATAGCAGTAAAGCAGCTCGCCGCCAGTTCCTCTCCCGCCGCACCTTCTTCGACTCCGTATCGCCAATCGTTCACTTACGACTGGCTCGGCAACATCCTGTCGAGTACGAATGGTGCCACCTCCTCAGCCGCGCTCATGCCGTCGGTTCTCGTAACGTCCGCTGATCGCACACCCGGCACGGGTACCTCCGACAGTTTCTCCTTTGATAGCGGGAGTACCGGCTCCAACCGCGTTCTTATATATGTCTTCGCGTCTCCTTCCGCGGGCGAGCCCACCTCCGCAACCTACAACGGTCAGGCGCTGACGATACGCACCTTCACGCAACACCAATATTACTTGTCGTGGGGCTACCTTATGAATCCGCCGACAGGTGCGCACACGTTCACGATCAACTACCCGAGCCAGGTGCGCCCCCTCTACCGCGTGATGACGCTCTCGGATGTCAATCAAACGACGCCCTATGACATTGATGGAAATACCAGCGGGACAAGCGGCACCGGCTCGGCCACGTTGACCACCACGAATCCGAATGACTTGCTCCTTTCAATGACGATGGCTGGCAATCCGGCCGCGACCTTCACCGAAGGCTCGAACCAGTCCGAGCTGTGGCAAACCAACCCCTATGGCGTAGGCGACGAACTTTGGGTCGCGGCAACAAAACCGCAGGTAGCGGCAGGCTCGGCGACCATGTCGACCACATTCACGTCCACGAGTTGGGAACAATTGCTGGTGGCGCTTAGAGGCGGCTTGAGCACGGCCCCGACCGGGACGACCACCGCTTACGCCTACGCCGGCACCGGCTTTGCCAATCCCGATGCGGTGACATCAATCGGAAATGGCCTGTCGTCGACCACCTTCAGCTACGACAACAACGGAAATGTCACGCAGTCAGGAAATTGGAGCTACCTATACGACTACCTGAACCGCATCACGACGATCGGTGGCGGCGGTTCAACATCCACATTCGGCTACGACACGTTTGGCTCGCGCGTGTTCCAGGCCGGCACGACATCGACGACGACGTATGCGAATAAGTTTTACTCCATCGCGAGTACGACGCTCTCCGGAACGAGTTGGGCAACGACCACGAGCTATATCTGGCTCGGTGACACATTGCTCGGCACGGTCGATCAGCAGTTCAAGAGCGGGTCAGCGACAGGAACCGCGAAGACCCGCTACGTTCATCCCGACCACCTGGGCTCGACGAACGTCGTGACAGATGAGGGTGGACATTTGGTCGAAACCGACGACTACTTCCCCTTCGGCGCATCGCGCATCTCTGCTTCCACCAGCACGAACGAGAAGCGAAAGTACATTGGACAGTTCTTCGATGCCAACTCGAACCTCCAGTATCTCAACGCACGTTATTATTCCGCTGATCGTGGGCAGTTTGTGACCCAAGATCCAGTGTTCCTCACCGAGCCCAAGCAGCAGGACCTCAGAAATCCCCAGAACCTAAACAGCTACAGCTACTCCATCGACAACCCAATCACTAAGAGCGACCCGTCCGGCAAGTGTGTAATATGTGCCGGTCTCGAGGTTGCGTATTCTTTAACTGCCCAAGCAACATTCGATAGTGCCTTCGGTCGAAGCAGTCCTGCCGTTTACGGAGGCGACGTAGTGGGGGCCGCATTATACGGTTTCGCATATCCTTACGCAGCTGCCTTCCCGGAACCCGTCGCGGGGGTCTCAGCTGCGATCGGAAATGCCGCCCAGCAAGGCTTTGAATACCTAAGCGGCGACCGCTCCTCCTTTGATCCCTACCAGACACGTGTTGCCGGAACGGTCGCATTTGGTACGCAACTGACGCTAGGTAGCTTGCCCATTCCAATAATTGGAAGCAGCCCGCTTGCCAAACAAATATCAACTAAGTTACAGAGGGGACTCATTTCTAATGTCTCTGACAACACACTCACAAAGATTGGTATATCGAACGCCCCTGGGAGCATGGTCGGCAATTTTACGACTAGCTTCGTGCAAAACCAGATTGGTAGATTCGCTCCTGTACAGAATTATGGGTTTGGCTTGGGTACGGCCATGTCCATGTCCTCACCTTCTTACTCTGCTACGATAAGCATTGCCCAGTCGGCCATCCAGCTTGCCCAGTCGGCCATCGCAGCTTATAAGAAATAATTTCACGCGAACATTGTTATGAATAGCTTGAGAGATTTCATCAAACGCCAACCATCGTACCGCCTTCTATTACTAGGCGTACTCCTATTTTTTGTTACGTACTTTAGCCCGCGCTACGTTGGCATACTGCCCGGTTTGATCGGAATGGCGACCTGGGTCGTGTTGCTCGGAAGAGCAGTTGGAAGAAGGATCGAGGAACGCACACCGAATATAGAACGACCATGGTGGACGACTCTATGAGACCAGTGCCCATCCCTCACAAATACTCCGGGTCCAATATTACCAGTCCAGATGCCGGCACGAGTTCGAGATCATCTCGTGCTACAATTAATTATCAATAGCCATCGGAATATATGATTGCTAATCGCATCAAGTTTTCCATTATCAGCCTCGTTGTAATTTCTGCATTTGCGCCTCTCGTTCTACGCTTTCAACTCGCACAGGCGTTGACCGAGGCGTCCTCGAGCACGACAACCCTTCAGACTGACGCGCTCTCTACGACCACGACCCTGGCAACCACTTCTACGTCCGTAGTGGCGCCACCACCGAGCGCGTCAGTTGCCGCGCCGATTTCTCTCTCCGCCGTCCACATCGTCGGAACCAAGTACCTAGACTATTGCACCGATGGCTCGAAAGTCACTTCATATCCAGGCGATCCAGCAATCGATGCGAACCTAAGCAAGCCGGACGCCCCAACGCCAAAGTGCCCGAACGGGATGCAATGGGATCACACGGCCGGAATGGATAAGTACGACACGACAAGCGGCGATCTCGACGTCGGTGCGTACGCACCGCTAGCCGACGGAACATTCATGGTTCACTACTCAGCCAGCACCTATACCGATGCTACTTCAACATCGATCTGGCCCGATCGGATCGTGGTATTGAGGGCGCTGCCGATCAACCACCCGACCGCACAACCCACTCAACCGATTAATTCAACGGGCGCGACTGATGCGAGTTCGTCGGCAAGTTCGGCAGCCACAGCGACGCAGTGATACCAATCGTTCTCCAGGAAGGCTGCACTACGAGTATTGCGAAATCCCCGACTTGGACATTACAGCTTGATGTATCCCAAATTCGCTAGTCTAAAGGTAAGCGCCTGAGTGCTGACCTTGTACTTCTTTGCGAGCTTTTCCAAGACCGATCCATCTTGAAGTAAATCCAAAGCTAGACTTTCAAGATCGCGCTTGAGGAATTTTGCGGGCATCAATAACTCCGCGGCAAAAAGATTTGCTTCACGCTCATCATTATCTTCGCCCTTAGACGACTCCGCATCACGCAAGTTTATTGTAAACGCTTGACGCGTTTCATCGAGATGCACAGTCTGGCCTTTGTGCAACAAATAATGCCCTAGTTCATGAGCAATTGTGAACCGTTGCCGATGCGGATGGTGCGATTTATTCGCACCAATTACACTTCTTTTGATCTGCTGATCACGCACCAGAAAGCCAGACAGCTCATCATCAACTTTGTCTAGCTTTAGTTCAATTCCATACGAAGAAACGATTTTCTCAATAGGAACTTCTCCGTCCGTGACGCGATGCTTCGCTAATAGCGACTCAACCGTCTCCCGAATTAGTTTCCTGCGGATTGCCATATATGCTCCTCTAATCTTTTAGTGCAGCCGCTGAGGTCTTGACCCACTCGACGCCTTTTTGCGTCTTGTCTCGGAGTTGCGCCTCAACACCGCCTGTGGCCGGGATTAAATCTGTCACCGGAACGCTCAGAGCCTGCGCGATATCTATGAGCGTGTGCAGGAAGACCTGCTGCCGCCCCTTCTCGATATTGATGATCGAGGTTCTCGTAAGGGCCGCTCTGCTTGCCAGCGCCTCTTGGGTAATCTTCCCCGCTCGCGCGGTGGCGATCCTCTGCCCGACGGCGGCATAAAATACCCGCGTCTTGTCTGCGCTTGACCGCTTCATTCGGCTCCCATCGGTTCGACTCACATGTCTTTCTCTCACGACACTGGCGCCCTGTCAATAGCAGTGACAGTCAATGTCAATGACATATTTAAACAGTGCTTGACAACGACTCGCGCCACGGTTAGGCTTAATGCACGATCGGAACTGTCGAACTTCTCGGCTCCGCGATCGGCAACATTAAAAATCAAAGGAGTCTCGACCATGAGCCAAGACAAAAAGTTCAATCTGAATATCAATAAGCAGGAGAAGGAGTGGCCCGAGGAATTCATCTCCGGGGCGCAGCTCAAGGTTCTCGCCGGCTCACCAGGAGACTGGGTAGTGAACCAGATCATCCCAGGCCCTAAAGGTGATCCAGAGATCGCAGACGATCAGAAGGTTGATCTCAAGGAATCGGCAGAGCCCAAGGGCATCAAGCGCTTCATCACCCGCAAGCCTGCTACCTCCCCGGGCAACCAATGACCTTCTTGCCTGAAGATGATCTCGATTTCTTGAAGCTGAAGGAGATTCCCTATCAGCTCAAGATCGAGGGCGACCGCCGCGGGATCATTTTTCCAGAGTTTGAATTCACCGGAAATCTGGCTGCCCTCAACGGTACGGAACTGGCGCGTCGCAATACCTGCCAGTTGCTCGTGCTCATCCCGTCCGGCTACGCGGCGACGAAGCTCGATAGCTTCTACACGCAGCCCTTTCTCAAACGCGCGGACGGCGCGAACCCCAACTGCGCGACGGAACTGCAACCGCATTTCGGAGAGAGCTGGCAGTTCTGGTCGCGGCATCTCAATGACGGTGAGTGGCGTGCCGCCGACGGACTCCACACGTTTATGCAATATATACGAGCGGAGCTTGCCAAGGCATGACCCGCCACACCTGGACGCTCCTAGAAGAACACCGAGCAACGCTTCAACGCACGCTCTTGCGCGACGAGAAAGAGTATGCGGCACTAATTTTGTGCGGCCGTTCTTCCGTCGTTGACCCATGGACTGGGGTGAGGGAGGAGCGATTCGTCACGCATAAGGTGATCGAGGTCGATCCATCTGCCTTCAGCAGCCGAAGCCGTGACGGGCTGACATGGTCAACAACGCCTTTTTATAATTTGCTCAAGGCGGCCGAAGAAAAGAATTTCGCGGTAGGCGTCATCCACTCGCATCCACAGGGTCCGCTCAAATTCTCCAAACATGACGATGTTGCCGACAAAGAACTGTTCCGGATCGCCTTCGATCGTCTCGATGGAGACGGGCCTCATTTTTCAGCGGTTATGGACGGCAACGGAAATCTGATTGCCCGCGCCTACTCCTCGAATCTCAAACCGTTCCCCGTAGAATTCATTCGCGTGATCGGCGATCGTTGGCGCTTCCATTATCCTCGTGCGACGCAACCACCCGCCGCCGAACTCGACAGGCAGGCGCGAGCATTCGGCGAAGAATCCACGCACGATCTGCGCCAGCTCCGCGTCGGTATCGTCGGCTGTGGTGGCATGGGATCTGCGGTCATTGCATTGCTCGCACGTATCGGAGTGGGCAAATTGGCGTTCTTCGATTTTGATCGTATCGAGGAGACCAATCTCAACCGCGTACATTTCTCGACGCGAGCCGACGCCAGTCTGCGACGCCACAAGGTGGACGTTATGGCAGAAGCGGTAGCGCAGCTCGGTTTGCCAGTCTCTCTTGTACGGGTACCCTACACCGTGGATGATCCTCGCGCTCGAGATGCCCTCCTGTCATGCGATGTCCTCCTCGGTTGCACAGACGATCACCTCGGCAGGAATGTTCTGAACCGGGTTGCCCACTGTTACTTGTTCCCTGTCATAGACCTCGGCCTCTTGATCGAGCCGAACTCATCAAAGGGGTATGACGTCTTCGATGGTCGCGTGACCGTAGTGCAGCCTGGTTACCCTTGTCAGGAATGCCGCGGGCTCATCAATCCAAGCATGATGCTGGCCGAGGCGCTCCTCCGAAAAGACCCGCTTCTCTATGAACAGCGCCGCAGGGCGGGGTACATTCCGTCCATGCCGGAAGCCAGCCCCGTCGTCGTGACGTTCACCACCGAGATGGCAGCCGTTGCCGTGAATGAGCTTTTCCAGCGCCTGACTGGCTTCCGCGGAACCGACGGTTCAGTTGCTGAGCGGGTTAGAAAATTTGACGAGACCAGGGACTTCGAGTGCCACCCAGCCGCGACCCCTCGTCCGGACTGCAAGCTGTGCGGTAATCGCAAGTATGATGGTAGAGGCGACATGCCGCTCTTTCTCGACATCGCACCATGATACAAATTCCTCTGTCCTGGCTTGAGACTGCAGCACGAGCCGGCGTACTTCCGCGGCCCGACTTCCTCTCGTATGATGTAGCGGAAGCTCCGCTCCATGCCGAAATCCCTCCCGGAATCATTCTTCGGGAAGTGAGGGACGGCTACGCGAAGTGGGCGCATTTCTTATGCCCGCGCTGCAACGAGCACGTCCAACTACCACTTGCAGGCAAGCGCTCTTGGACAATGAAGTCGAGTTGGCTGCATCGCCCCACGATCAACCCATCCGTCTGGCAGACCGGCAGCTGCAAAGCCCACTTTTTCATTCGAGCGGGCCGCGTCGCGTGGTGCCCGGATTGAGTGCGCCGATTTCTGAGACTATTCTGAGACTATTCTGAGACTATCTGGACAACATCTCAGCTAACATATTGAAAACATTGGAGCGGGTGAAGGGAATCGAACCCTCGTCATCAGCTTGGAAGGCTGTTGCTCTGCCATTGAGCTACACCCGCGGGTCCGGCGCGGCAGCCGGAGCGATCTGGCTTCTAGCTCAGAACATCGGAAGATAGCAAGCTGGCAGCCCGAACGGTTGCGACCCCGCCGGACTCCCCGCGCCGCGCCCGACAGCCAGGCTCCGATTGTGATTGGACAGGACCCCACCAGCTGCCACAGCTCTGCCCAAACCCGCGTGCAAACTCTGCCCGAGACCGCTGGATTTATGCTAAATCTGCGGTAGTGTCCTGATCCGCAAAGACCGACATCATGGCCGCGCCCTCATTTCGGTAGTTTCGGATCTGAAGGACACCAGCAGACTCAATGGCTTCGTGTTCTCGCAATTGCCGCCGGAGAGCCAAGCCGCGAAGTTGGTCGGCAGTTGCGAGGCGCCACACTAGGAGCCGTCGGGCGGTTGCGCAGGCGGCCGGATCGCGTATCGACAAGGGGAAAGTTCAAAGCCATGAAACCAGCCAAAATTCTCATCGCCCTCGCAGCGGGTCTGGCGTTCGCCGGCAGCGCGCACGCGCAGATCAGGATCGGCGTCGCCGGCCCGATCACCGGCAGCGAGGCAGCGGTCGGCGCGCAACTGCAGGCCGGCGCCAAGGCCGCCGTCGAGGACATCAACGCCAAGGGCGGTGTCAACGGCAAGAAAATCGAGCTTATCATCGGTGACGACGCCTGCGAGCCCAAGCAGGCGACCTCGGTGGCGCAGAAAATGGCGGCGGACAAAGTGGTGTTTGTCGCCGGCCACTATTGCTCGTCCTCCTCGATCCCGGCCTCCAAGGTGTATGGCGAGGAAGGCATCTTGCAGGTGACGCCGGCGTCCACCAACCCCAAGTTCACCGACGAGGGTAGCTGGAACACCTTCCGCACCTGCGGGCGTGACGACCAGCAGGGCGCGGTCGCAGGCAAGTATCTGGCGGACAAGTACAAGGGCAAGAAGGTCGCGATCCTGCACGACAAGTCGACCTACGGCAAAGGCCTCGCCGACGAGACGCAGAAGGCGATGAATGCGGCGGGCCTCAAGGAGGTGATGTACGAAGCCTACACCAAGGGCGACAAGGATTTCACCGCGCTCGTCTCCAAGCTGAAGAACGCCGCGGTCGATGCGGTCTATGTCGGCGGTTATTACAACGAGGTCGGCACCATTCTGCGCCAGATGCGCGATCAGGGGCTCGGCGCGCAGGTGTTGTCGGGCGATGCGGTCGCAACCGAGCAGTTCTGGACCATCACCGGCCCGGCGGGCGCCGGCGCCATGATTACCTTTGCGCCCAAGGCCGAGGACATCCCGGCCAACAAGGCGCTGGTCGAGCGGCTGCTGGCCGCCAAGCAGCCGGTCGAGGGCTACGTGCTCTACACCTATGCCGCCGTGCAGGTGTGGGCGCAGGCCGCCAACAAGGCCGGCACGGTGGAGGCCAAGAAGGTTGCCGAGGCGTTGAGGGCCGGCGAGTGGGATACCGTCATCGGCAAGCTCAAGTACGACAAGAAAGGCGACGTCGCCTCCGACAACAACTACGTCTGGTACGTCTGGAAGGACGGCAAGTACAACCAGATCCCGTGATCGGACCGATCGGTTTCTGGCACGGGCGTGCCGTGCGCGTCCGCGGCCCGTCTTGGCGGACGGCGACCTTTGCCGCTGCGCTTGTCGGCGCGATGGCGGGCGCGGGAGCGGCCGATCGAGCGCAAGCCGAGCCGGCTGGTCCGGTCGCCATAGCCGTTACCGGGCCGTTCGCCGGCCGGTTCGCACAGACCGGCGCGCAGATGGAACTCGGCGTGCGCCAGGCACTTGCCCGCATCAATGCAGGCGGCGGACTGCTCGGCCACGACCTTATTGCGGTCGCGGTTGACGATGGCTGCCGGGCAGCTGAAGCAAAAACGGTTGCCGAGCGACTGACGACACAGGATATCGCCCTCGTGATCGGGCCGGCTTGCTCGGGCGCGGCACTGGCGGCAGCGCCAATCTATGCAGCCGCCGGACGGATCATGATCACGCCCACCGCGCGGCATCCGCGGCTGAGTGATGCGCGGGCCGGCCCGACGATTTTTCGCCTGGCACCCCGCGAGGATCGTCAGGGCGCGGTGATCGGCAAGGCGATGGCAGACGAATTCGCCGGCAAGCGAGTCGTGCTGCTGCATGACTATACCAGCTATGGCAAAGGGCTGGCGCTGGAAGCCGAGCGCACGATGCGCAGCAATCGCCTGCAACCGGTGCTGACGCTGGCCTTCAGTGCCGGCGAGCCCGATTACCATGCCCTCGCGCAACGCCTGCAGCAGCTGGCACCGGACGCGATCTTCATCGGCAGCAATATCGCCGAGTTCGCCATGATCGCAAAGCAGCTGCGCGCTTACGAGGTGAACGCCCGGCTGCTTGGCGGCGATGTATTGAAGTCCGATCAGTTCATCAGGCTTGCGGGCACCGCCGGCGAGGGCACGCTGATCGCGTTTCCGCCCATCGTGCGTTTCGATTTCGATGCGGCCGACCGGCCCTCTGCCACCCCCAAGCCGCCCGGGCCGGGGGGGCCGGCCCTCGCGGCCCATGACGCGGTGGAGGCCTGGGCCGAGGCGGTGCGGCGGGCCGGCACCTTCGCGCCGTTGCCGGTAGCCGAGGCGCTCAACGCCGCGAAATTGGAGACCACAAGCGGGGGGCTGTGGTTCGATCGCAAAGGCGACGCCAATCTGGCCGCGTTTGCCATCTATGAACTTGCCGGCGGCGTGTTCCGCGAACACGCCGCACCGAGCGGGCAGGTCAGCGACCCTGCGACTCCGCCCTGAATTCGGTCAGCAGCGACCGCTCGAGGTGTGCAAAGCAGTCTGGCACAGCCTCACCGTTTTCCTGCAGACGTGTGATCCGCCTCGTCAACTCCAGATACACCTCTCGGCATTGTTCAGGGTGCTCATCAAGGCGGCACTGTAAATCGGTGACGTCGACTTTCGACTGCTTACGTCCCATGGGCCTATCCTCCTGATCTGAGATGTTTTTATTGCACCGCAGCATTGCCTCAGAAGCCCGCAGCGGCGATGCATGTGACGCTTTAAGAGGCAAGTTTACAAGCATACCCCGATAGGGTTCGAAAAGCCTGTGGATGGCTTGCTCTGCGCGATCGGCGGAGGATTGAAATTTGATTGCGGTCACAGCAAGGCGTGCCTGCGACCATCCAGAATAGCGCGGCGCGGTGTGACCGCAGGTTGGATCACGCCTCCTCAGCGCCATCGAGCAGATCGCGCGATAGATTTCTCTCCAGCTCGGCAAGGTCTTCGGGGACCGGCATGCCGAAGGCTCGAATCTCGTTCAATTTCTCATGCAGCCGGACCAGAATCTCGCGCTTGTCCTCGCCCGGATCCTGCATCTGCGCCAACAACATGGAAATCTCGGTCTTCAGATTTTCAAACGCCATCGCACACTCCTGCTTCACACCCGCCGTACGTGTTTATAAGTGGAGGGTGCGTCCGTGGATTGGAATCCCTCCGGTCCGTATTCCCGTCGACGACGGGATCGCAGATTGACCCTGCGCGTGGCATGCGCGAGGCTGGCGCTCGCCTATCATACCATTCGACCGCGATACGCACCATGGCCGACACGTCCAACCCGCCGCAGCATCAGTGCACCCAGCGGAACCTGATTACCGATGTGGCGGGCCTCAAGCTCGGCAATGCCCATGATGCGCAGCTGCGCTCGGGTGTCACCGTGGTGCTCCCGGAGGCGGCGGCGGTTGCGGCCATCGACGTGCGCGGCGGCGGACCCGGCACACGCGAGAGCGACGCGCTGGCGCTCGGGGGCGCCGTCAACGAGGTGCACGGCATCGTGCTGTCGGGGGGATCGGCGTTCGGACTTTCGGCGGCAACCGGGGTGCAGAGCTGGCTGGCCGAGCGCGGCATCGGCTATCGGGTCGGCGCGGCATGCGTGCCGATCGTGCCGCAGGCGATCCTGTTCGATCTGCTGAACGGCGGCGACAAGGCCTGGGGTGCGAGCCCGCCCTATGAGCGCCTCGCCCGGCAGGCGTGCGAGGCGGCGGCTCTCGAGTTCGAGATCGGCACCGCCGGAGCCGGTTATGGCGCCAACACCGCGACCTTGAAGGGTGGTCTCGGCAGTGCCTCGGCCTGCCTGCCGGACGGCACCTGCGTCGGCGCGGTGGTCGCGGTGAACGCGGTGGGCTCGGTGACGGTGGGCGACGGCCCCCAGTTCTGGGCGGCGCCGTTCGAGCGCGGCCGGGAGTTCGGCGGGCTCGGATTTCCATCCCGCGTCCCCGCGGATGCATTATGGCCACCGCTCAAGGGCAGTGCGCGCGAGAACACCACCATCGCCATCATTGCGACCGACGCGACGCTGACGCGGCCCGAGGCCCGGCGGCTGGCGATCCTGGCGCAGACCGGCCTTGCACGCGCCATCTACCCGGTGCATACCCCGCTCGATGGCGACGTGGTGTTCGCACTGGCGACCGGCCACAAGCCGCCCCCCGCCGGGCTGCACGGCCTGACACGGCTGGGTGCGCTGGCGGCGGATGTGCTGGCCCGCGCGGTCGCCCGCGGCGTCTATGAGGCGAGGAGCTTTGCCGAGCGCACGCCGCCGTGCTGGCGGGATAAATTCGGCGCGTCCTGAACCCCGGCACAGACACCGCTCAGAACCGGTCCACGCGGTAGGGGGCGGGATCGGTGAACGGCGCCTCGCCGGTGATCATCTCGGCGAGCAGCCGCCCGCTCACCGGGCCCAGCGTGAAGCCCAGGTGATGATGACCGAAGTCGAACCAGAGCCGCTTGTGCCGCGGGGCGGGACCGATCACCGGCAGCATGTCGGGCAGACACGGCCGGCGGCCGAGCCAGGGCTTGGCGTCGAGCCGCTCGGCGAGCGGGAAGCGGCGGCGGGCGAGCCGCTCGGCGAGGTCCACCTGCACCGGCGTCGGCGGCGCGTCGCGGCTGGCGAACTCGGCGCCGGTGGTCAATCGGATGCGCGCGCCGGCCTGCACCAGGGCATAGCCGCCATCCTTGAACACCACCGGCCGGCTCAGCCCCGCGTTGCCCGCGGGCCGGTAATGCATGTGATAGCCGCGTTTCACCGCCAGCGGAAAGCTGAGGCCGAGCGGCCCGCTGACGTCGTCGGTCCAGGGCCCGAGCGCCACCACCGCGTCACGCGCCTCGATCGCCCGATCGACCTGCTGCACGCGCCAGCCGGCGTCGGTCGCTTCGAGCGTGCGCGCGTCCGCCGTGAGAAACGTGCCGCCCTGCCTGATGAACTGCTCGGCGTAGGCCTTGCCGAGCGCCGAGGGGTCGGCGACGCTGACGGGCTGCGGCATGAACAGGCCGCCGGCGGTCACACCGGTCAGGTGCGGCTCCAGCCGCGCAACGCCGGCCGCATCCAGCGCCTCGAACGCGATGCCGTAACGCTCGCGCAGCGGGTTCTGCTCGGCGATCGCCGCCTCGAGCGCATCGGCGCCGGCGTAGACCCTGAGATAGCCGGTGCGGCGCAGCACCTCGCCGAGCTGCGCCGCCCCGATCAGCGCCTCGTGCTCGACGATGCAGCGCTCGACCAGCGGCCGCAGCGCCCGCGCGCTGCGCGCCTCGCCCTCGGCGGAGGACTGGCGCCAGTAGCGGTAGAGCCACGGCGCCACGCGCGGCAACGACGACAGCTGATAATGCGCCTCTGGCAGGCCGTTGACGGCGTATTTGGCGAGCAGCAGCGGATCGCGCGGGAACATATAAGGCACCACGCCCTCGCGCTGGATGATGCCGGCGTTGCCGAACGAGGTCTCCTCCGCCGCGCCGCGCCGGTCCACCAGCACCACCGCGCGGCCGCGTTGCTGCAGGTGCAGCGCCGCCGAGATGCCGACCATGCCGGCGCCGAGCACGAGACAATCGGTTTTCAGGGACATTTGGCGGCGGGCTCCTGGGCGGACATGGGTATCGCCCAGCGTTCAGCGCCGTTGCGATGCGGGCGGCTCTGTTTTGGCATACCCGCGACAGCGCGCACAATCGGCCCCGGGCACCGGGCTCGCGCAGGGCGCGCCCGAAAAGTGGTCTTGTCGGAACACCTCCCGCCCTTTAAGCATCGGGCGGACCGCGAAGGTTCCGGCGAGCCGGTGCAGCGTCGATCAGGGGCAGCCGTTCGTGACTGGAAATTTCAGAATGGAATATGTTCAGGTCCGGTCATGTGGGCCTCATGGATGCCCTTGCGGACCATGACCCCCGACATCGGCACGGCGCCGTTGCTGGTCGGCCAGGGGCAGCTGCTCGCCGCCGTCGCCGCGAGACGGGGCTATGATCCGGCAGAGTTTCCTCCCAACAGCGCACCGCCGCTGGCGGGGCTCCGCCGCGGCACGGATGGGTGGCCGAGTGGTTTAAGGCACCGGTCTTGAAAACCGGCGTGCCCGCAAGGGCACCGGGGGTTCGAATCCCTCCCCATCCGCCAGCATCTAATCTATTGATATTGAACGATAAAATAAAGATACCATGTCTCAAAAGCGCCCGCAAGTGGGCACCTTTCGCGGGGTGGGTTTTCTCCGCCTCGCGTTGAGCCGCGAACGGCGCCAAGATCGGGGCGGAACCGGCACCTGTTCTCTGTCGGTGATTTTGGCGGTCCGGTTTGGAGGTGATGATTTTGCTATACGCGGTGCCACCGGCGTCGCAAACCGAGCTGTGACCTCGGTCAGCCGCAGCCAAGCCGTCGCTCCTGGTCGCTCCAGTCGAGCGGTATGTCAATACGATTGAGAAGGTCCCAGGCGGTCAGCTCTCTAATTCGGCACGCCTCCGGCATGACAGGTTGTCGGCCGGACACTATCTGGTCGATGATTTTCGGCGAGAGGCAGGCGAGCGGCAGATGCCGTGCCACGTAACGGGCGTCGGTGCGGTAGGCCTCGGCGAGCTTCACGACCGAGGGATGCACGCCTCCGATCAATTCGGCCATCCAGCGCCGGGCACGGGCCAGGGCCCGGATCAAGGTCTGGTCGGGCTCGGACTGCCCTGAATGACCCGCAAATATAAGCGGGAAATCCAGCAAGTTCCGGCGCGTGACTGACGATGCTTTTTGCACCATGGCCGCTTCCTTTGCGTTGATCTCGGCGCGACGCTGCGCGCGCCGAGCCAGTGTCAAACACCACGTGACCATCGCCCGCCGTTGAGGTACGTTGCCGCTTCCGATCGATCGGGATCGCCGCCATCCGCGCGGAAACCCTACAACTCCTGGAGCGCCGTCATGGCCAAGAAAGAGCAGCACGGCAATCGCGAGAAGAAAAAGCCGAAGGCCGAAAAGAGCAAGGCGCCCGTGGCGGCGTCGCCGTTTGCCAAGGCCTCCGCGGCCACCGCTCGCAAGGGCGAGGCGGCTAAGAAGCGTTGAGACTTGGATCTCGACGGGCTGCTTGGCAATCGTCGGCGGGAGCGCTCCACGCGGTATTCCGGGGCAGCTTGACTGGCGTCGCGCGTGCTCGATCCTCCCGGCCAGCTTGCGCATCGCCGCATTGCCATGCAAGCCACGGGTCAGGTCCAGTTGCCGGTTCGCCGGCCACCTTCCGCCGCCATCGATGCGTGACGCGGCCTGCGCTCCGGCGGCTGGCGGCAACCGTGCCTTGCGCAGGGCCGCGGCTGGTATTGCCGCCCAACACCTGCGATAACGGCATCGAACCCACCGAGCACAGGAGGCGAGCATGAGCGTCGGCGACCATAAATTGACGGCAGCAACGGCCGCTCTCGAGCTGATCGAGCCTGGCATGAAGCTGGGTCTGGGCAGCGGCTCCACCTCGGACAAGTTCGTCGAGCTGCTCGCCGCCAAGGTCAAATCCGGCCTCGACGTGCTGTGCGTGCCGACCTCCGAAGCGACTCGCGCCCTGGCCGAGTGGCTCGGTATTCCCCTTACGACGCTCGATGCCGAGCCCAATCTCGATCTGACCGTCGACGGGGCCGATGAAATCGACCCGCAGCTGTGCCTGATCAAAGGCGGCGGCGGCGCGCTTCTGCGCGAGAAGATCGTGGCGACCGCGTCCGACCGGATGGTGGTGATCGCCGACGCATCGAAAAAGGTGGCCACGCTCGGCAAGTTCCCACTGCCGATCGAGGTGGTCCGGTTCGGTCTCGCCTCCACACGGCAGATGATCGAGATGATCGCCGAGGTCGGCGGTCTCACCGGCGAAATCAGCGTGCGCCAGGGGGGCAAGGGCGGCCCGTTCGTCACCGACAACGGCAACCTCATTCTGGATTGCGCGTTCGGCGCCATTCCCGACCCCGGCGAGCTGTCGGCAACCCTCAAGATGATCCCCGGCGTCATCGACCACGGGCTGTTCATCGGGTTTGCCGATATTGCCATCGTGGCGGGCGCGAAGGGTATCGAGCTGATCGTGTCCGAGGATGAGGACGAGGACGAGGACGACGACGACGCGTGAGGCCCGCCCTCACCATGGCCGCTTTGCCCCTGACACGGAGACACGTCATGTTCCACAGACATCGGTCGGCAGGCGGCGCAGCTCTCGCCGTGCTCCTCGTCACGCTGATGCTGCCGGCCGCCGCCCAGCAGAAGAGCACGATCGATCCGGCCGCCCTCGCCGCCGCCAAGGCGTTGATCGAGGCAAGCGGCGGCGCCAGGCAGTTCGACACGGTCGTCACTACCATGAGCCAGGGCATGGCCAACATGTTCAAGCAGCGCAGTCCCGGCAAGGCCAAGGAGATCGACGAGGTTTTCACCCTGATGGCCAAGCGCATGAGCGACCGCAAAGGCGAGTTGCTCGATCTCATCGCGCCGCTCTACGCGGCCAAGTTCAGCGTCGCCGAGATGCAGCAGATCATGGCGTTCTTCAAGTCGCCGATCGGCCAGCGGATGATCGCCGCCCAGCAGGACATCGCCCCGCAATCGATGCGGATCGGCATGAGCTGGGGGCAGAAGATCGGCCAGGAGATCGAGGCCGAGGCGCGCTTGGAGCTGAAAAAACGCGGCATCGAGCTATAGCTCGCGTGCGTGGTCAGCCCCCTTTTGCGAAATGACATATGTGAGCCAGCCGAGACAATCTGCATAACCACCAGGCATCCGCCCCATGAGCACATTCGATTATGATCTGTTCGTGATCGGCGCCGGCTCGGGCGGCGTGCGCGCGGCCCGCATCGCAGCCCAGCACGGCGCCAAGGTTGCCGTCGCCGAGGAATACCGGGTCGGCGGCACCTGCGTCATCCGCGGCTGCGTGCCCAAGAAGCTGCTCGTCTACGCCGCCCGCTTCCATGCCGAGTTCGAGGACGCGGCGGGGTTCGGCTGGAGCGTCGGCAAGCCGACGTTCGACTGGCCGACGCTGATCGCCAACAAGGACACCGAGATCGCGCGGCTCGAGGGCCTCTATGTCCGCAACCTCGCCAATGCCAAGGTGGAGCTGATCCGCTCCCGCGCCGAGCTCACCGGCCCGCACGCCGTCCGCATCATCGACGGCGGGCGCGCGCTCACCGCCCGCAATATCCTGATTGCGACCGGCGGGCATCCGGTGAAGCCCGACATCCCGGGCGCCGAGCACGCCATCACCTCGAACGAGGCGTTCCACCTGGAGCGGTTGCCCGCGTCCATGATGATTGCCGGCGGCGGCTACATCGCGGTGGAGTTTGCATCGATCTTCAACGGTCTCGGCGTGCCCACGACGCTGCTGTACCGCGGCGACAAGATCCTGCGCGGGTTCGACGAGGACATGCGCGACGGGCTCACCGAGGAAATGGGCAAGCGCGGCATCCTCGTGCGCACGCGGGCCGAGATCGCCGGCATCGCCAGGACCGGCGCCGGCCTCACCGTCACGCTCAACGACGCCAGCACCCTGCCGACCGGCGCCGTGATGTTCGCCACCGGCCGCAGGCCCAACACCGCGGCGCTCGGGCTCGACACTGCCGGCGTCCGCGTCGGCGCCAAGGGCGAGATCAGGGTCGACGGCGACGGCCGCACCTCGAGCCCCGGCATCTATGCCGTCGGCGATGTCACCGACCGCATCAACCTGACGCCGGTCGCCATCCGCGAAGGACATGCCTTCGCCGACACCGTGTTCGGGCGCACGCCCTGGGCGGCCTCCCACGAGCTGGTGCCGACCGCGGTGTTTTCCGAGCCCGAGATCGGCAGCGTCGGGCTGACCGAGGCGGCGGCACGCGCGGCGCACGGTGCGATCGACATCTACAAAACCCGGTTCCGGCCGATGAAGGCGACGCTGTCGGGGCGCGATGAGCGGATGGTGATGAAG
>Ga0209069_10000227_pt1 | contig 23982 bp, 19 predicted proteins | sample Str013_2_FD_187202 | JGI IMG/M metagenome (GOLD analysis project Ga0209069, IMG submission 187202) | Freshwater sediment microbial communities in response to fracking from Pennsylvania, USA - Straight Creek_MetaG_SC_2013 (SPAdes) (version 2) | ecosystem: Environmental > Aquatic > Freshwater >...
AATTCACGCAGACCGGCGCGCCCTTGGCTTGGCCGGTGCGGTAGTCGAAGCGGCCATTGTGCTTGGGGCACTCGATGATGTGGTCCATGACCAGGCCGTCGGCCAGGTGGACGTGCTCGTGCGTGCAGAGACCGTCCGTGGCGAAATACTTGTCGTCCGGCGAGCGGTAGAGCGCGTAGGTGCGCCCGTCCTTGTCGAAGCGCAGCACATCCTCGGCGGCGATGTCACCGGCGTTGCAGACGTCGATCCAGTTGGTCATGAAGGGGAGTCCTTGCTGGCGCCGGGCGACTCCCCTCCGGGGAGCCGGCCGCCCGGCGCTGGTATAGCCAATGATGGCCGGTAAGAGGCCAATCCGCACCCTGGCCTTATGCCGCCGCCACCGGCGCGCGGCGGGAGGGCAGCACGCGCGGAATGCTGTAGCCGGGATCGGTGCGCTGGCGCAACAGGGCGGGGATGATTTCGCGGTAGGCCGCCAGCACGCTTGGCGAGGGCGGCGGCAGGTCGGCCTTGACCGCCTCGTGCAGTTTTGGCAGCGCGTGGTACGGCACCATCGGGAACATATGGTGCTCGACATGGTAGTTCATGTTCCAGTAGATGAAGCGAAGCAGCGGGTTCATGTAGACCGTGCGCGAATTGAGCCGGTGGTCGAGCACATTCTCGGCAAGGCCGCCGTGCTGGGTGATGCCGGTCATCACATGCACCCAGGCGCCGTACATGGTGGGCAGCGGGCCGATGAGCAGCACCGGCAGCCATGAGCCGAGATAAAGCGCCAGCGCGATCACAGCGAGATGGATGGCAAGCCATAGCCGCGCGGTGCCGAAGATTTTTGGCAGCTCCATCGCCGGAATGAAAGTCACTTCCTCCGGGTCAAGCCGGCCCGAGGCGTGCAGCACCAGCTTCTTGATCGCCGCCCAGGTTGCCGGGATGGCGAAGAAGCCGAGGATCACCTTCAGGATCACGGTCGGCCGCATGACGGCGATCTCGGGGTCGCGGCCGACGATGACGGTGTCGGTGTGGTGCCGCGAATGGCTCCAGCGCCAGACCACCGGCTCGCGCATAATCATGAAGCAGGCGAGGTTGTAGACCGCGTCGTTCATCCACTGGGTGCGGAAGGCGGTGCCGTGACCGCATTCGTGCCAGCGGGAATCGGTGGAGGAGCCGTAGAGGACGCCATAGGCCAGGAAGGCGGGGATGGACCACCAGGACGGGAACAGATAGATGGCGAGGCCCCCGGTCACCACGAAGCTGGCCAGCCAGAGGAGGGTGTCGCGGATGGCCGGCTGGTCGCTGCGCTGCATCAGCGATTTCAGCACCGGACGCGGCACGTCGCACTTGTACCATTGGGCGTTGGCCAGCCCCAGCTCCAGCGCGTGCTCCGCATCGCGGCCAACCAGGCTGTAGTCGTGGCTTTGAGGCATGGCGACCCTCCCGAGGTCACTTATGGCATTTTGGCAAAACCTACCGGCGGGGGCTTTTCAGCTCAAGCCCCGTATGCAATATTATGTCAAAATCCATCAGAAACCAGCAACGCCGCCGCCCGCCATGTCCACCGAGCCCGCTCAGGCCGCCCGCCAGAAACGCCGCCCCACCATCGAGGACCTGGCCGCCGCCGCCAGCGTCAGCGTCGCCACCGTCGACCGCGTGCTCAACAAGCGCCATCCGGTGCGCGAGGACACGGCGCGGCGGGTGGTGGAGGCGGCCGAGCGTATCGGTTTCTACGCCCAAGGCCTCCTTCAGCAAAGGCTGGATGAGCGCATCACGCCACGCACCTTCGCGTTCCTGCTGCAAAAGCGGCACGATTATTTCTACCAGCAGCTCGGCGCCGAGCTGACGGTCGCCACCAAGGCCTCGACCGCCATTCGCGGGCGGGCGGTGGTCGAGTTCATGGACGAACTGGTGCCCTCGATGATCGCGGACCGGCTGCGCAAGGCTGGCGAAACGGCCGACGCGGTGGCGGTGGTGGCGGTGGAGCACCCGCACGTCAACGCCGCCATCGAGGAACTGCATCAGCGCGGCGTGCCGGTCTTCACGCTGCTTACGGACGTGACCACGCCCGCCCGGGCTGGTTATCTGGGGCTCGATGGCCGCAAGACCGGGCGCACCGCGGCCTGGACCATCACCCGGCTTGCCCGCGCGCCCGGCAAGATCGGCATCCTGGTCGGCAGCCATCGCTATCTGGGGCAGGAGCTGGCCGAGATCAGCTTCCGCACCTATCTGCGCGAGCACGCGCCCGAATTCCGGCCACTGGAGCCGCTGGTCAACCTCGATGACAGCCGCATCGCCTATGAGGCTTGCGTGGACCTTATCGGGGCCAATCCTGATCTGGTCGGCATCTATATGGCGGGCGGCGGCATGGCCGGCATGATCAAGGCGCTGCGCGAGGAGGCGGGCGGGCGGCACATCCTGGCCGTCTGCAACGAGCTGATCCCCGAGACCCGGGCGGCGCTGATCGACGGCGTGATCGACCTGGTTATAGCCACGCCGTCCGCCGCATTGGCCCGGCGCGCCGTGGAGGCCATGACCGAGGCCCTGGATGGCCCGCTGGACGAGAGCGTGCGGCAGATCCAGCTCCCCGCCGAGCTGTATATCTCGGAGAATGTTTGAGCCCATTTGACCGGGAGTCTCGCAAGGTCAGCAGCACTTACCATGTCCATGACGGGTTTTGATAGTTTTGTAGCAGCGGCCCTCCCGCCAGCATTGACTTGCACCCGCGCGCCAAATAGTCACGTCGCTGGCGCGCCAGAACGCCACCCGCCGGAAGCAAAGCCGGTGGGCATAAGCATAAGAGATCATAAACGCTCATTCGATCGCCCGCGCCCCGCATCAAGCAGGGCCTCAAGGAGGAAACTATGAAGAAGCTCTTGCTCGCCGCCGCCGCCGTCATGGCGCTGTCCGTCCCCGTCATGGCTACACAGGCCAACGCCGCCAAGGTCGGCGTCTCGATGGCCAATTCAGATACGTTCCTCACTGTCTTGCGCAATGGCATCGAGGCCTACGGCAAGGAAAAGGGCGCGACCCTCTCGATCGAAGTTGCTGACGATGATGTCGGCAAGCAACTCAGCCAGATCCAGAATTTTATTGCCAATAAGGTTGACGCCATCATCGTCAACGCCGTCGACACCTCGGCAACTCCCAAGATGACCGCTCTTGCCGCCACCGCCGGCATCCCGCTGGTTTACGTTAACCGGCAGCCGACCGACGTTGACGCACTCGGCGACAAAGCCGCTTTTGTGGCCTCGAATGAAAAGGACTCGGGCACACTCGAGACCAAGGAAATCTGCAAGCTGATCGGCGGCAAGGGCGACATTCTTGTCATGGAAGGCGATCTGGCCAACCAGGCCGCCGTGCAGCGCACCAAGGACATTCACGAAGTCATCGCGACCCCCGAATGCGCTGGGATCAAGATCCTTGACGAGCAGACCGCTGGTTGGGATGTCGTCAAGGCCCAGGACCTGATGACCAACTGGATCGCCGCCGGCCGCAAGCCCAAGGCCGTCATCGCCAACAACGACAACATGGCCATCGGCGCCATCCAGGCCATCAAGGCCGCCGGTCTCAGCACCAAGGACATCGTGGTTGGCGGCATCGACGCCACCCAGGAAGCGCTCGCCGTCATGAAGGCCGGCGACCTCCAGGTCACCGTGTTCCAGAACGCCGCTGGCCAGGGCAAGGGCGCCCTTGACGCGGCGCTGACGCTGGCTTCGGGCGGCAAGGTCGACAAGAAGGTCTACATCCCCTTCGAACTCGTGACCCCCGCCAACATGGCTAACTACATGAAGAAGAACTAAAATCTTCTTGGTCTAGCGGGCGCGCTCCAACAAGGGGCGCGCCCGGATTCTTTGCATCGGTGGTTGCTGGCGCAAAGTCGTTGGACCGTAGATTGGTTTGGCGCGGCCCATCGGCCAGAATGGTTGGCCTGTCTCTTGACCAGCGCGTAACCCAACGCCCTAGTGTCCTGTCCCCTAAATGCCGACCAAGAATGCGGCGAGTCCCGTTCGGCATTTAGAGGACAAAAAGGACACTAGAATCAATGAATCTAGTGTGGCTGATGTCTCGCAAATGCCGAGTCGGACCCGCTGCGAGTCATGTCGGCATTTGCGAGACGCCACACTAGGCGCTTTTGATGTTGGGTTACGCGCTGGTCGACAGTCTTTCAGCACAACGCTATGTCGCGGCGCGCTAACCCAACTTGCGATTGGTGGCATAGCCGATTGCGCGCTTTGCCGCGATGGACAATACTCTCAGAAGGCAAAGCTCACCGGCGGTATTTCATGGCGTCCCCATTGAACCCAAAAACTGTCGAGGCCATCAAAAGGGTCGCGACGGTTCCCAACCCGGAGATCCTGCTGGAGGTCGAGCATGTCCGCAAGGAATTCCCCGGCGTGGTGGCGCTGGACGATGTGCGCTTCAAGCTCCGGCGCGGCACCGTCCATGCGTTGATGGGCGAGAACGGCGCGGGCAAATCCACGCTGATGAAGATCATTGCCGGCATCTACACGCCCGACGCTGGCTCCTTTCGGCTACAGGGGCTGGAGGTCAAGCTCGATTCGCCTCTGCACGCGCAGCAGCACGGCATCGCCATGATCCATCAGGAACTCAACCTGATGGCGTCTATGACGGTTGCCGAGAACATCTGGATCCGGCGCGAACCGTTTAAATATGGCTTTGTCGATCATGGCGCGATGCGCCGCCAAACTCAAAGCCTGTTTGACCGCCTCAGCATCGACATCGACCCCGAGATCGACGTGCGCGACCTGTCCGTCGCCAACCGCCAGATGGTGGAAATCGCCAAGGCGGTCTCGTTCGACAGTGACATCCTGATCATGGACGAGCCGACATCTGCTCTTACGGAAAGAGAAGTGGCGCATCTGTTCCGCATAATCAAAACCCTGCGCAGCCAGGGCAAGGGCATCGTCTACATCACCCACAAGATGAACGAGCTGTTCGAGATTGCCGACGAAGTGTCGGTGTTTCGCGACGGCAAATATGTCGGCACGCACGCCGCCACGGAAGTGACCCGCGACGACATCATCAAGATGATGGTCGGGCGCGAAATCACCCAGATGTTCCCAAAGGAAGCGGTCCCCATTGGCGACGTTGTGCTTTCGGTCAAGGGGCTAAGCCTGGGCAAGATCTTCCGTGACGTGTCTTTTGATGTGCGCTCGGGCGAAATCCTGGGCATCGCTGGCCTGGTCGGTTCGGGCCGCAGCAACATCGCCGAAACCGTGTTCGGCGTAACCCCCGCCAGCGCCGGCACGATCTCCATCAACGGCAAGCAGGCCGCCATCACCTCGCCGAAAAAGGCGATGGAAAACGGCATGGCGTTCCTCACCGAGGACCGCAAGGATACCGGCTGCTTCCTCATTCTCGACGTGCTCGCCAATATGCAGATGGCGGTGCTCAACCGCGGCTATGTCAGAAACGGCTTTGTCCAGCAGAACGCGCTGCAAAAAGACTGCGATTCCATGGCAAAATCGCTGCGGGTGAAAACGCCGGACTTGCATGAGGCCGTACTCAATCTGTCCGGCGGCAATCAGCAAAAAGTGTTGATCGGCCGCTGGCTGCTGACCAAACCGCGCATTCTCATTCTCGATGAGCCGACCCGCGGCATTGATGTCGGCGCCAAGGCCGAAATTCACCGTCTGATCTCAAAATTGGCCGGCGACGGCGTGGCCGTGATCATGATCTCGTCCGAGATGCCCGAAATTCTCGGCATGAGTGACCGGATCATGGTCATCCACGAGGGGCGGGTGACGGGCTTCCTTGATCGCAAGGATGCCGATCAAGTCAAGATCATGGAACTGGCGGCGCGCTAAAAAGCCGCCGGACGCAACGAACGAGGGTGGGAGACAGACGCCGTGGCCATTCAGGACCAAGCAGACTTACCCGGCGCCGTGCCGGCCAACGCGCCCAAGCGCCGCAAGGTGCCGCAGGAACTCAGCATACTCCTGGTCATGGTCGGCATCGCGCTGGTTTTCGAGGCGCTGGGCTGGTGGATTCTTGGCGAGAGCTTCCTGCTCAACGAGCAGCGTCTGCGCATCATCATCCTGCAGATGTCGGTTATCGGCATCATCGCTGTCGGCGTCACCCAGGTGATCATCACCGCCGGCATCGACCTGTCGTCGGGCTCTATTGTCGGCATCTCGGCCATGGTGGCGGCGAGTCTTGCGCAGAACCCCGGCTATGAGCACGCCATCTATCCCGGCCTCACCGGCCTCAACCCGGTCATCCCCGCCGCTGCGGGCCTGGCCGTCGGCATCGTCGCTGGTCTGATCAATGGCCTGTTGATCGCCAAAACCGGCATCCCGCCGTTCATCGCCACCCTCGGCATGTATGTCAGCGCGCGCGGCATGGCCATCGCCTATACCCGCGGCCAGCCGGTTGGCGTGCTGTCGGACAGCTACTCCTCCATCGGCGGAAATATGCCGGCCTGGGCCTTGAGCATCCCGGTGCCGGTCATCATCTTCCTGGTGGTGGCGGCGGTGTTCCACATCGCCTTGCGCTACACCCGCTACGGCAAATTCACCTACGCCATCGGCGCCAACGCCCAGGCAGCGCGGGTGTCGGGAATCAATCTCGGCAATCATCTGATCAAGGTCTATACCGTGGCGGGTTTTTTGTCCGGCTTGGCCGGCGTCGTCACCTCGGCCCGCGTTGCCTCGGGGCAGACCGCGATGGGCACCGGCTACGAGCTTGACGCCATCGCCGCCACCGTCATTGGCGGCACCTCGCTGGCGGGCGGGGCGGGGCGGATCACGGGCACGGTCATCGGCGTGCTGATCCTGGGCATCGTCATTTCCGGGTTCACGTTTTTGCGGGTGGATGCCTACTACCAGCAGATCATCAAGGGTGGCATCATCGTGCTGGCCGTGATCGTGGATCAGTACCGCCAGAAGCGGCGCAAGGGCGTGTAGGCCGGGGCATTTGCAGGATTTGGCAGGGTTGCAATGGGCTGTGCGCGACGATAACAAGGCTGTGCGCGACGGTGCGTGGGGTTTTGTCAGGCCGCGATTCGTGGTTAATGGCAGGCCCCGCTGACCATGCGGATGGGTGGCCGAGTGGTTTAAGGCACCGGTCTTGAAAACCGGCGTGGGGCAACTCACCGGGGGTTCGAATCCCTCCCCATCCGCCACCCCACTGTTTGGGCAGATGCGCCGCCAACCGCTTCCGCAGCGAAGTCTGGTGATCGTTCTCTTCTTATGTGCTGGCGCTTCTCGAATTTGCTCGCGATGATGCCGCCGCAAATGAAAGAGCAGCCCATAGATGATCAGCGCCTTCGACCTCTTCAAGATCGGCATCGGACCGTCGTCTTCCCATACCGTGGGCCCGATGAAGGCGGCGGCGGCGTTTGTCGCGGGGCTCGGTGGTGACCTGGCCGCGGTCGCGCGCGTCGAGGTCAGCTTTTACGGCTCGCTGGCGTTTACGGGGGCAGGGCACGCAACCGACCGGGCGGTCGTTCTTGGCCTTGCCGGGGAAAGTCCGGACACTGTCGACCCGGACCAGGCCGGGACCATTCTCAACGCCGCCCGGGCTGAGCGCAGGCTGGCCCTGGCCGGCAGCCGGCAGATCGAGTTCGACTGGGCCCGCGACCTGCTTTTTGACCGCGGGACCCGGCCGCCCGTGCACCCCAATACGCTGCGCTTTGCCGCCTACGCCGCCGATGGGGGCTGCCTCAGCGACGAACGGTGGTGCTCGGTCGGCGGAGGATTTGTCGTTCGCGAAGCCGACGCCGGCAAGGTTGGCGCGGAGCAAGGCAACTTCCCTTATCCGTTCAAGAACGCCCGCGAGCTGCTTGATCTGGGCGACCGGCACGGCCTGTCCATCGCGGCGATGATGCTGGAGAACGAAGCCGCCAACCGCTCGCGTGATGCAGCGCTTGCCCATCTCAGGCGCGTTTCGGATGCCATGTTCGCCTGTATCGAACGCGGACTGGCGACATCGGGTGAGCTGCCGGGCGGATTGAAAGTGAAGCGCCGTGCGCCGGGAATTATCAGCCGCCTCCAGGCACGCCGTTTGTCCAACGAGCACCCCGCGCACGAGATCATGGATTTCATCAGCGTCTTCGCCATCGCGGTCAACGAGGAGAATGCGGCGGGCGGGCGCGTCGTGACGGCTCCGACCAACGGGGCCGCGGGGGTCGTCCCGGCGGTCCTGCGCTACTACCGGGATTTTTGCGCCGGGGCCTCGGCGCAAGGCATCGAGACCTTCCTGCTGACGGCGGCCGCCGTCGGCGCACTGTTCAAGATGAACGCCTCGATTTCGGGCGCCGAAGTCGGCTGCCAGGGCGAGGTCGGCGTTGCCTGCTCAATGGCCGCGGCCGGTCTTGCCGCAGCCCTCGGGGGCAGCAACGCGCAGATCGAGAACGCGGCGGAAATCGGCATGGAGCATCACCTCGGGATGACCTGCGATCCGATCAACGGCCTCGTGCAAATCCCGTGCATCGAGCGCAACGCCTTTGGCGCGGTCAAGGCGATTAACGCCGCCTCGCTGGCCCTGCATGGCGACGGCACCCACAAGGTCAGCCTGGATCAGGTCGTTGCGACGATGCGCCAGACCGGGGCCGACATGCACGACAAGTACAAGGAAACCTCGCAAGGCGGCCTCGCCGTCAATTGGGTCGAGTGCTAAGAGCGCGAATGGCAAGCAACACCATCAGGAGGATTGAATGGCCAAGGTCAAAGCCAGCACCGAGGACATGCTTCACGTCACCAAGTGGCACAATGGCGACAAGCGCTGGTCGCCGTTCTCGGACGCCGAAATGGGGCGGCGGCAAGACGGGCTTCGTGCGCATCTGTCCAAGTCCGGCGTGGACGCCGCTCTGTTTACGTCCTACCACAACATCTGCTATTATTCCGGCTTCCTTTATTGCTATTTCGGCCGCAAATACGGGCTGGTGATTGATCAGCAGAAGGCCACCACAGTCACCGCCGCGATTGATGGCGGCCAGCCCTGGCGGCGCACGTTCGGCGACAACATCACTTATACGGATTGGAAAAAAGACAACTACTTTACCGCCGTTCGGGGGCTGACCAAAGGCGTCAAGCGGCTGGGCATCGAGTTTGACCATGTGTCGCTCGCGTTCCGCAGGCAACTTGAGGACGCCTTCCCCGGTGTCGAGTTCGTCGACATCGCCGAGCCAGCCATGTGGCTGCGCACGATCAAATCGGCCGAGGAGCACAAGCACATCCGCGAATGCGCGCGCATCTGCAATGTCGGCGCCACGGCGGTGATGGGAGCCATCAAGGAAGGCGCGCCGGAATACGAAGTGGCGCTGGCCTCCACCAACGCGATGGTGCGCGAGATCGGCAAGAGCTTCCCGTTCGTCGAGCTGATGGACACCTGGACCTGGTTCCAGTCCGGCCTCGAGACCGACGGCGCGCACAATCCGGTCACCAACAAGACGGTTGCGGCCGGCGACATCCTATCGCTCAATTGCTTCCCGATGATCTTCGGCTACTACACCGCCATCGAGCGCACGCTGTTCTGTCAGCGCGCTTCGAACGCCCATCTCGATCTGTGGACGAAGAATTGCGAAGTCATGCGCGTCGGCAGCGATCTGATGCAGCCCGGCAAGACCTGCTCGGAGATCGCCCTCGAACTCAACGAGATGTATCGCGGCTGGGACCTGCTGAAGTACCGCAGCTTCGGCTACGGCCATTCCTTCGGCGTGCTCAGCCACTATTACGGCCGCGAAGCCGGCGTCGAGCTGCGCGAGGACGTCGATACGGTGTTGCAGCCCGGCATGGTCGTCTCGATGGAGCCGATGATCATGATTCCCGAGGGGCAGCCGGGCGCGGGCGGCTACCGCGAGCACGACATCTTCATCATCACCGACAAGGGTGCCGAGAACATCACCAATTTCCCCTACGGCCCCGAGCACATGATCATCAAGCGCTAGCGGTTCGCGCGGCTTGTGCAAGATTGGGTCACCGATTGGCGCGCGCCGGGTCCGCGATTGGGCGGCAATTGCCCGCTGGCAATGACCGGACTATGGTGCGGCAGTCAAATGCGATGGATTTGCCGGGGTGCGGCAGCCAGCGGAGTCAGCGCCAAAGCCCGGAGACCTTCTGATGGCCGCGAAGATGAATGTCGCCGTGCGGGGCCTGTTCGCCACGCCCGTCGCCGCGCTTGAGATGCCCGGCGCCGAGGCCCGCAATGCCGCGCTCAAGGCGGCGATCCTGGCCAAGCGCAATTCGACCCCATCGGTGCAGGCTTCGAACGCGGGCGGCTGGCATTCGGACCGCGACATCGCCGATTGGGGCGGGCCGGAAGTTGGCGAGTTATTGGGCATGGCCAAGGAACTGGCCAACCGGATGACGGCGGACCGGGAGGGCAAGCCGGTGCGGCCAGCCTGGAGCACAATGGCCTGGGCCAATGTCAACGGACCTGGGGACGCCAACATCTGCCACTATCATCCGGGCGCCTTCTGGTCCGGCACCTATTATGTCGAAGACGGAGGATGCGCGGCGGATCCCAAGCTCGGCGGCGAGTTCGAAATGCTGGACCCGCGCGGCGCGGGGCCTGGCATGTATGCGCCCACGTTGAAGTTTTCGGGCGAGGACGGCCAATCGGTGGGCGCGGCGGAAACCATCCGCCCGCGCCCCGGATTGCTGATCCTGTTCCCGTCCTGGCTGTTCCACCAGGTCCGGCCCTATCGCGGCACGGGCCTGCGCATCTCCATCGCCTTCAATCTCAGCGTTTGACCGCCGCACGGGGGCAAGCCGCCATGGCACTCGCAGTATCGCGCGCCTCCAGCGACCGGCAGGCCAAGATCATCGAACTGTTGCGCCAGTCGGGCCGCGTCACGGTCGAGGACCTGGCGGGCCAGTTCGGCGTGACGCTGCAAACCATCCGCCGCGATCTCAACGACCTCAGCGAGGCGCACCGGGTGGTGCGCGTGCACGGCGGCGCCATCGTCGCCTCGGGCGTCGAGAACCTGGCCTACGAGGCACGCCAGCTTGTTGCCCGGCCGCATAAGCAGTTGATCGGGCAGGCCGCCGCCAGGCTCATCCCGAACAATTCATCGCTTTTCATAAATATCGGCACCACGACCGAGGAGGTTGCGAGGGCGCTCACAGCCCATACAGGGTTACTGGTCATCACCAACAATCTGCATGTCGCCAACGAACTATACCGCAACAAGGCCATCGAGATCTTCCTGACCGGGGGCACCATGCGGCACGGCGATGGCGGCATCGTCGGCGCGGCGACGGTTTCGCAAATCGAACAATTCCGCGTCGACATGGCGATTATTGGAACATCGGCGATCGATTCGACTGGCACTTTGCTCGATTTCGACATCCGTGAAGTAGAGACCTCGCGCGCCATCATCGGCCACGCGCGCAAGATCGTGCTGGTTTCCGACAGCAGCAAATTCTCCCGCTCGGCGCCCGTGAAAATCGCCCATCTCTCTGAAATTGATACGTTTATTACCGACCGGCTGCCGTCGAGGGCGGTCGCCGACATGTGCCGGGAATGCGATGTCGAGGTGATCGAGGTTGGCGGCCCATCGGAGCCGGAACCAGCCGGCGCTGGCCTGCGAACCGAAGCCGAGGCCGAGACGACCTGACCTTGGTTACTGTTTTCGCTTGATATGCGCGTTTTGTTCGGATTACTGTTCTCCAGCCAGCGATAGGCACAAGCCTACGTTCGTTTTGAAGCGACTGGCAGGGACGGAGACAGTACGTGGCAGCCGGCGCGCCCAGCGACATTTACGATATTGCCGTCATCGGCGGCGGCATCAACGGCTGCGGCATTGCGCGGGACGCCGCTGGCCGCGGCTGGTCGGTCTACCTGTGCGAAAAGGGCGATCTTGCGTCCGGCACATCCAGCGCCGCAACCAAACTGATTCATGGCGGCCTGCGCTACCTCGAATACTACAAGTTCCGGCTGGTGCGCGAGGCGCTGATGGAGCGCGAGGTGCTGTGGGGCATCGCTCCGCACATCATTTGGCCCCTGCGCTTTGTGTTGCCGCACCAGAAGGGTCTGCGGCCAGCTTGGCTGTTGCGCCTCGGGCTGTTCATCTACGACAATCTCGGCGGCCGCAAGCTGTTGCCCGGAACCCGGACGCTGTGGTTGCGCAAGGACCCTGCCGGCGAGGCCCTGAAGCCTGAATTCACCCGGGCCTTTGAATATTCCGATTGCTGGGTGGATGATTCGCGCCTCGTCGTGCTCAACGCCCGCGACGCCGCCAATCGCGGGGCGGTCATTGCGCCGCGCACCACATGCGTTGGCGGCGTGCGCGAGGCTGGCGTCTGGCGCTTGTCGGTGCGCGATGAGCAGAACGGGGCGGTCCGCACCATCACCTCGCGCATTTTGGTCAACGCCGCCGGCCCGTGGGTCGGGGACGTGATCAGCGGCGCCTTGCGGATGAATGCTCCGGCCTCCGTCCGCCTGGTCAAGGGCAGCCACATCGTCGTCGACAAGCTCTATGCGCACGACCGCTGCTACTTCTTCCAGAACGCCGACCGGCGCATTTTCTTCGCCATTCCCTACGAGACCGACTTCACGCTGATCGGCACGACCGATCTCGACTACTCGGGCGACCCGGCGGACGTCAAAGCCTCGGATGATGAGGTTGCCTATCTGTGCGCGGCCGCCAGCAGCTATTTCAAGACGCCGGTGACGCAAGACATGATCCGGTGGACCTATTCCGGCGTGCGCCCGCTCTATGATGACGGTGCGTCCGAGGCGCAATCGGCGACCCGCGATTATGTCCTCAAGCTCGATGCGCCCACTGGCGGCCCGGCGCTGCTCAGCGTCTATGGCGGCAAGATCACGACCTACAGGCGGCTGGCCGAAGCGGCGCTGGCGCTGCTTCAGCCACTGTTGCCGGGTTCAGGCAAGCCCGCCGGCTGGACGGGCCGCGAAGCCCTGCCGGGCGGCGATTTTCCCATACAGGGGTTCGAGGATCAGCTTGCCGCCACCCGCGCCCGCTATCCGTTCCTGAGCCCCGGCACCGCCCGCCGCCTGACCCGGGCCTACGGAACGCTGGTGCCCAATATCCTGAAGGATGCCAAGTCGCCGGGCGACCTCGGGCGGGAGTTCGGCGCTGGGCTGACGGAGGCCGAGGTGCAATACCTGATGGCCTCGGAATGGGCGCGCAAGCCGGACGACATCGTCTGGCGGCGCAGCAAATTGGGCCTGAGATTGTCGGCTGCCGAAATCTCCGCAGTTGACGCCTACATGAAATCAGCCCTCGCCGCCCGGCAGGCCGCCCAATGACGATACGGGGAAAGACAAAGTGACGCTGGTTCTCGACCATATCGCCCTGACCGATGCGGGCGTGCCTGTGATCAGCGATGTTTCGGTGTCGCTCGAGCCGGGCACGCTGAACGTGCTGCTGGGGCCGACGTTGGCGGGCAAGACCACGCTGATGCGGCTGATGGCCGGACTGGAGCATCCGACAGCGGGGCGCATCGTGTCTGGCGGCGTGGACGTAACCAGGCAGTCCGTGCGGCGCAGGTCCGTCGCCATGGTCTACCAGCAGTTCGTCAACTATCCCTCGCTGACCGTGTTCGAGAACATCGCCTCGCCCCTGCGCGTGGCGGGCGTCGCGCGCGCCGAGATTGACACCCGTGTCAACGAGGCCGCGCGGCTGCTGCGGCTGGAGAACCTGTTGCAGCGCCTGCCCGCTCAACTGTCCGGCGGCCAGCAGCAGCGCACGGCCATTGCCCGGGCGCTGGTCAAGCGGGCCGAGTTGGTCTTGCTCGACGAGCCGCTGGCCAATCTCGACTACAAGCTGCGCGAGGAGCTGCGCGAGGAACTGCCCCGCATCTTCGCCCAATCGGGCGCCATCCTGGTCTATGCGACGACCGAGCCCACCGAGGCGCTGCTGCTTGGCGGCACCGTGATGACCCTGCGCGAGGGCCGGGTGACTCAGGTGGGGCCGACGGCGCGGGTCTATCGCGAGCCCGCCAACATCGACGCCGCTCGCGTGTTCTCCGACCCGCCACTGAACGAGTTGGCGATCAAGAAGAATGGCGCTGTCATCACCTTGGCGTCGGGCCGGACGCTGCCGGCCTCCGGCGCGCTCGGCAATCTCGCCGATGGCGACTACCAGATCGGCTTCCGCGCCGACGCGGCTTCGGTTGGCGCCGCCGACCCGTCGCGGCTGAGTTTCCCCGGCAAGGTCGCGGTCACGGAAATCAGCGGTTCGGAGAGTTTCGTGCGCGTCGATACCGGCAACGGCGTCTGGGTCTGTCTGTCCGAGGGCATTGCCTCCTGGCAGCCCGGCGATGCCGTCGTCGCCAATCTCGATGTCAGCCGGGCTTTCATATTTGACGCCGCCGGAGCGTTGGCGCTGCCGCCCAAGCTGGCGCAGACGGCATGAGGAACCCATCATGGCGCGCATAACATTGGATGGTATCGCCCACGCCTATTCAGGCAAACCGCAGAGCGACAAGGATTACGCGCTGAAGCCGCTGCACCATGTCTGGGAGCAGGGGCAGGCCTATGCGCTGCTGGGGCCGTCCGGCTGCGGAAAAACGACGCTGCTCAACATCATTTCCGGCCTGGTCATCCCCTCCGAGGGCCGCCTGCTGTTCGACGATGTGGACGTAACGAGATTGTCCACCGAGAAGCGCAACATCGCCCAGGTGTTCCAGTTCCCGGTGATCTACGACACCATGACGGTGGCGCAGAACCTCGCATTCCCGCTGAAGAACCGGCGGATGGACAAGGCGCTGATCGACAGCCGGGTGACCGAAATCGCGCAGATGCTCGATCTCACCCGCGATCTCAACCGGCGCGCGCGCGGGTTGACCGCCGATGCCAAGCAGAAAATCTCGCTGGGGCGCGGCCTGGTCCGCTCCGACGTGTCGGCGGTGCTGTTCGACGAGCCGCTGACCGTCATCGACCCCGCGCTGAAGTGGGAGCTGCGCTCCAAGCTGAAAGCCGTCCACCGCGCGCTCAATCTGCTGATGATCTACGTCACCCATGACCAGATCGAGGCGCTCACTTTCGCCGACAAAGTTGTGGTCATGAATGACGGCCGCGCCGTGCAGATCGGCACTCCCTCCGAACTGTTCGAGCGGCCCGACCACACCTTTGTCGGCTACTTTATTGGCTCCCCCGGCATGAACCTGCTGCCCGCCAAGGTGAGCGGAACGCGGGCGCAAGTGGAGGGCGGCGAAATCCAGCTGGGCGCGGCTTATCCGGCGCAACCCAATGACAAGCGCATCCATATCGGCGTGCGGCCGGAATATGCCACGCTTACGGCGGGCGCAGGCCTGCCCGTCAAGGTCAAGCGCATCGCCGACCTCGGCCGCAAGCGCCTCGCCTATCTCAGCCTCGGCGGCCAATCGCTGGTCGCCTCGGTGCCCAATGGCATGGAGGGCATCGCCGGGGACGCCAAGGTCGCCTTCGATCCAAGCCGCACGCTTGTCTATGCCGACGATATCCGCGTCGAGGGGACCGCGCCATGACCTCAAAGCCCGTCAACAACTACGCCTGGTTCTTCGTGCTGCCGGTGCTGGCCTTCGTGATGTTCTCCTCGATCATCCCGGCCATGACGGTGGTGAACTACTCGGTGCAGGACACGCTGGGCGCCAACAGCTTTTTCTGGAACGGCGACGTCGCCTTCCGCTCCTTGCTTGATCCCACGACGGAAATCGGAGCGAGGTTCAACGACGCGCTGTTCCGCACGCTGGCCTTCTCGCTGACCTGCCTCGCCATCGAGGTGCCGCTGGGCATCCTGGTGGCCTTGAGCCTGCCCCGGCAGGGTTGGGCGGTGGGCATATCGCTGGTGCTGATCGCGCTGCCGATGCTCATCCCCTGGAACGTCATTGGCACCATCTGGCAGATCTTCACCCGCGCCGACATTGGCCTGTTCGGCGCCTCGCTTGTCGGCATGGGCTTGCCCTATAACGTCACGCAGAACACGGTTTCGGCCTGGTCCACCATCGTCGTCATCGACGTCTGGCACTGGACGCCGCTGGTGGTGCTGCTGAGCTATGCGGGCCTGCGCGCCATTCCCGACGCCTACTACCAGGCCGCCCGCATCGACGGCGCGAGCCGCTGGGCCACCTTCGCCAACATCGAGCTGCCCAAGCTGCAAAAGGTGCTCGTCATCGCCATCCTGCTGCGCTTCATGCAGACCTTCATGATCTACACCGAGCCGTTCGTGGTGACGGGCGGCGGGCCTGGCAGCGCCACGACGTTTCTCTCGATCGACCTTGTCAAGATCGCGCTCGGCCAGGTCGACCTTGGCAACGGCGCGGCCATGTCGCTGGTCTACTACCTCATTACGCTGACGGTGTGCTGGGTGTTCTACACCATCATGACCCAGCTCGAGCGCCGGAGGGACGCCTGATGCGCCAGAGCCTCGCAGCCAAGATCGGCATCGCGGTCTACCTGATCATTCTGATGCTGCCGATCTACTGGCTCATCAACATGAGCCTGCGCACCAACACCGACATCGTGTCAGGGCTGGCGATCTTCCCGCGCCATCCCACGCTTGTCAAATACATCGCCATCTTCAACGATCCGTCCTGGGTGCATGCCTTTGGCGTGTCGCTGCTCTATGTTGCCATCAACACGGTCGTGTCGGTCACCGTGGCGCTTCCCGCCGCCTACGCCTTCAACCGCTATTCGTTCGTCGGCGACAAGCACCTGTTCTTCTGGCTGCTGACCAACCTCATGGCGCCGCCGGCCATCTTCGCCATGCCGTTCTTCCAGCTCTACTATGCGGTCGGGCTGTTCGACACGGTCTGGGGCGTGGCGCTAGCGCACTGCCTGTTCAACGTGCCGCTGGCGGTGTGGATCCTCGAGGGGTTCGTTGGCGGCGTGCCGCGCGAGATCGACGAGACGGCGGCAATCGACGGCTACTCGTTCCCGCGCTTCTTCATCCGCATCTTCATTCCGCTCATCGCCAACGGCATCGGCGTTACCGCCTTCTTCTGCTTCATGTTTTCGTGGGTCGAGCAGCTCTTGGCGACCAACCTCACATCGTCGAGGGCGTTGCCGTTCGCCGCCGTCATGACCCGCGCCTATTCGGTCTCGGGCATGGACTGGTCGCTGCTGGCGGCGGCTGGCGTGCTGACAATGATCCCTGGCGCCGTCGTCATCTGGTTCGTGCGCAACCACATCGCCAAGGGCTTTGCCCTTGGCCGCGTCTGAGGGAGGGGCCGATGCTCGATTGGATGGCCTGGACCTGGCAGACGGCGCTGTTCTTCAGCTTCGTGATCGGCACGATGATCATTCTCACGCTGCTGGCCATCTACCGGCCGGAAACGCCGCGCACTGGCATCTTGCGCTTCCCGACGACGCGGGGCGACCGCTTCTTCGTCACCCTGCTCGGCTCGGGTTTCATCTTCGTGTTTTGGATGCGCCTCGGGGGCGGCCCCCTCTGGTATCCGCTCGCAATCGCGGTGCTCTACGGCTTCGCGATGTTTTTGTTCGCCTGATGATTGTTTTAGCCTGCCTGCCGGGCGTGGTGCCGGGCAGGTCAATTTGGAGGAAACGAAAATGGACGTTAAACGTCGTGACGTATTGAAAGGCGGCGCAGCGGTTGCCGCCACGGCTGCTGTCACCAGCGCGGCCATCGTGACCGCGACGCCCAGCTACGCCGATCAGCTGGACGCGGCCAAGAAGTGGGTGGACAGCGAATTCCAGCCCTCGACGCTCACCAAAGAGCAGCAGATGGCCGAGATGGAATGGTTCATCAAGGCCTCGGCCCCGTTCAAAGGCATGGAAGTCAGCACCATCTCGGAAATCCTTGGCATTCACGACTACGAATCCAAGACGCTGACCAAGGCCTTCAAAGATATCACCGGCATCAAGGTCAACCATGAGCTGCTCAACGAAGGCGCGCTCGTTGAAAAGATCGAGGTCGAGATCGCTTCGGGCAAGCCGATCTATGATTTCTGGATGAACGACAGCGACTTCATCGGCACCCATCCGCGCTTCAACGACATCGTGGATGGTTCGCTCACCGACTTCATGGCGGGCAACGGCAAGGACATCACCAGCCCGACGCTCGACCTCAAGGACTTCATCGGCCTCGACTTTGCGACGTTCACCGATGGCAAGCTGTACGGCCTGCCGGACCAGCAGTTCGCCAACCTCTACTGGTTCCGGTATGACTGGTTCCAGAAGCCCGAGCTGAAGGCCGCCTTCAAGAAAAAGTACAACTACGAGCTGGGCGTGCCCGTCAACTGGTCGGCCTACGAGGACATCGCCGACTTCTTCACCAACGACGTGAAGGAGATCGACGGCCAGAAAGTCTATGGCCACATGGACTACGGCAAGAAAGACCCGTCGCTGGGCTGGCGCTTCACCGACGCCTGGCTGTCGATGGCCGGAAACGGTGACAAGGGCCTGCCCAACGGCAAGCCGGTCGATGAATGGGGCATCCGCCTCGAAAATGGCTTGCCCGTCGGTGCTTCGATCAGCCGCGGTGGCGACGCCAACGGCCCGGCAGCGGTGTATGCCACGGCCAAGTTCGTCGAATGGCTGAAGAAATACGCGCCGCCCGAGGCCTCGGGCATGGACTTCCTGGAAGCTGGCGCGGTGCCGGGCCAGGGCCACATCGCCCAGCAGATCTTCTGGTACTCGGCCTTCACCCACGCCCTCAGCGTTCCCGACCTGCCGGTCATGAACAAGGATGGCACGCCTAAGTGGCGCATGGCTCCGTCACCGCACGGCGCCTACTGGAAGGACGGCATGAAGCTCGGCTATCAGGACGTCGGCCTGTGGACGCTGCTGAAATATGCCCCAATGGAAAAGACCAAGTGCGGCTGGCTCTACGCCCAGTTCTGCACGTCCAAGACCGTCACGCTGAAGAAGTCGCTGCTCTCGCTGCATCTCATCCGCGAGAGCGACATCTGGCATCAGGCGATGACGGATATTGCGCCCAAGGTCGGCGGCCTGGTCGAGTTCTACCGCAGCCCCGCCCGCGTGCTGTGGACGCCCACCGGCGTCAACGTGCCCGACTACGGCCGTCTTGCCCAGGTCTGGTGGCAGAACGTGTCGAAGGCGATCTCGGGTGAAGCCACGCCGCAGCAGGCGATGGATGGCCTGGCCCGCGACCAGGACGCCATCATGGCCCGGCTCGAGAAGTCGGGCGTGCAAGGCAAGCTGGGTCCGAAGATGAACGAAGAGAAGGACCCGGAATATTGGTACGCCCGGGCCGAGAAGGACGGCAACATCGCCCCGCAAAGGAAGCTCGCCAACGAGAAGCCGCAAGGCGTCACGGTGGACTATGACGAGCTGTTGAAGACCTGGAAGGCGCAGATGCCGATGAAGAAGACCTAACTATTCAGGTCTTGCACGGACGAAAAATGGGCGGGCGGCCGGTGGCCGCCCGCCAAAGCCACGCAGTTCAGCCTCCCGCCGTCCCATACCCCACACTGTCCGCCGCCGTCACCATCGCGTGGTGCAGCGATCGCGCCGCCGATCTTGGCCCGAGCACGGTGATTGCCGTCAGCGCCACCCGGCACATCACCAGGCACCCCAGATGCTCGATCACCGTGTGCCGCGCCTGGCCCGCCTGCATCAGCCTCAAATCCACCTCGCACAACCGCTCGAACACGCCGGCCAGCCGCGCGCCCTCCACCTCGAACCGCGCCCAGCCGTCCGTCAGCTCTGTGACCGACGCCGCATCGCCCAGCTTATCCTTGAGCATTCGCGCGATGTCTTCGTGCGTTGCCATCGGCGCTTCGACAAACCATTGCTCCGGCCCCGTCCAGATGGCCGCATAGGGTGTAGAAGCTGCGATGCGGCCGGGGCCGGGCAGCGCGAAGCCGAACAGCGCCTCGGCGGCGCTGTTAAACTCCGCCCCGCGGTCGCGCCGGCAGGCAATCGAGGCAAGCGCCACATCGGCGCGCTCGGTGATCGTCAATCCCGCAAACGTCTCGACGCGCGGATTCGCGCCGCCCAGCGGCAATTGCGGTTTCAGGCGGGGCTCAGACACGCAGGCGCGCTCCTTCCGGGTCGATGAAATGGGGGCTGACGACTTCAACTTCCACGTCCTCGCCCTTCAGCGGGTTGACGGCGCGGATCACTTCGCCCTTGCGGTTGCCGCCGTTCTTCAGGAACCCGAGGCCGATGGCGTGGCCGAGGCTGGGTGAATGCGCCACCGAGGTCATGTAGCCCTGGTCGTTGGCTGCCACCGCCACCGCGCCCGTGGGCACGAAATGTGCACCAGCGGTGAGCGCGTGCTGCCGGTCCACCGGGCGCAAGCCCACCAGCACCAGCGCGTCCGGCCCCGTCATGCCCTCGCGCCGCGACAGCACCGCGCCGATGCTGTCCTTGGCCGTGGACACCAGGCTGGCCATGCCGAGATTGAGCGCGGTGGTGGTGCCGCTCAGCTCCGCGCCGGTGACGTGGCCCTTCTCGATCCGCATGACGTTCAGCGTCTCGAGGCCGTAGACCACCGCGCCGAACTCCGCGCCCTCCGCCATCAGCGCACGGATCAGCCCGTCGCCGAAGCGCGTTGGCACGGCGATCTCGTAGGCCAACTCGCCCGAGAAGGAGATGCGGAACAGCCGAGCCCTGAGCCCACCGCAAACGGTGATCTCGCCGCACGCCATATAGGGCAACGCGGTGTTGGAGATGTCGTGGGCCGGATCGACGATCTTTTGCAGCAGCTTGCGGGCATTCGGTCCGGCGACGGAGAATTGCGCCCAGGCCTCGGTGACGGGCATGAGCTGCACGTCCAGGTCGGGCCACAGGCACTGGCGGCAGAAATCGAGATGGCGGAACACGGCGACGGCGCTGGCCGTGGTGGTGGTGGTGACGAAGTGATCCTCTGCCAGCCGCGCCGAGGTTCCGTCGTCCATCACCATGCCGTCCTCGCGCAGCATCAACCCATACCGCACGCGGCCCACCGGCAGCTTGGCGAATGGGTTGCTATAGATGCGATTGAGGAATTCGGCGGCGTCCGCGCCCTGAATGTCGATCTTGCCGAGCGTGCTCACATCGCAGATGCCCACGGAGTTGCGCGTCGCCAGCACCTCGCGGTCCGTGGCCTGCCGCCAGCCTGTCTCGCCAGCGCGCGGAATGTACTGCGTGCGCATCCACAAGCCGGCGTCGATGAACACCGCGCCCTGCTCGGACGCCCACTGATGGCTCGGCGTCAGCCGGTAGGGCCGGAACTCCTTGCCCACCGCACGCCCGGCGTAAGCCGAGACCGGCACCGGCGTGTAGGGCGGGCGGAACATCGTCGTGCCGGTCTCGGGGATGCTCTTGCCCGTCAGCTCGGCCATGATAGCGAGGCCGCCGAGGTTCGACGTCTTACCCTGGTCGGTCGCCATTCCGAGCGTGGTGTAGCGTTTGAGATGCTCGACAGAGCGGAAATTCTCCTGGTGCGCCAGCTTGATGTCCTTCACCGTGACGTCGTTCTGCTGGTCCAGCCAGGCCCGGCCCTTGCTTTCCGTCACATGCCAGAACGGAGTGACGCGCACCGGCGCATCCTCGGCGCGGGGCAGTTCGGCGGGCTTGGCGGCGATGCCGATGTCCGCCAGCGCCGCCACTGCGCCCGCTGCGCCCGAGGCGAGCGCGCCCTCCGTCGAGAATACGCCGTTGGCCGCGCCCGCAACCGTCATGCCGTGGGGCATCGCGCCGCCGGGCACGAAGGCGGCAAGCGCCTCGTTCCAAGCGGGGCGGCCGCGGTGGTGGCAGGTGAGCTGCACATTCGGGTTCCAGCCGCCCGATACGCCGAGAGCGCCGCAAGTGATCACCCGCGCGCCGCCATCCGCCGTCCGCACCGTGATGGAAGTCAATCCCAGTCGCCCCGAGCTGTCGATGACCTGCGCACCTTGCAAGTAGTTGACCCTATCGAGGCGCGGGCCGTCCGCTCGCGTATCAATCACCGCCACGATGCGCACGCCCTTGGCGGCGAGATCGGCGGCGGCGCGCAGGCCATCGTCATTGTTGGTGAAGATCGCCACGTCCATGCTCGGCGCCACGGCCCAGCGGTTGGCATAGGCCCGCAAGGCGCCCGCCAGCATGATGCCGGGCCGGTCGTTGTTGTCGAAGGCGATGGGCCGCTCGGTCGCGCCCGCGCACAATAAGCTGCGCTTGGCGTAGATGCGCCAGAGGATCTGGCGCGGCTTGCCCGGCGGCGTCACCGGCAGGTGGTCAGTCATCCGCTCCAGCGCGGCGTGGATGCCGTGATCCGCCGCGCCGAGCACCGTGGTGCGGGTCATCACGCGCACATTTGGAAGCGTTGCCAGTTCCGCCACCGCCTTCGCCGCCCAGCCAGCCGAGAGATCGTCTCCCAACTGATGGGTTTCGCAATTGAGCCGCCCGCCCGGCAGAAAATCCTCGTCCGCCAGGATCACACGTGCCCCTGCCCGCCCGGCCGTCAGGGCCGCAGCCAGGCCCGAGGGTCCAGCGCCGGTGATCAGCAGATCACAATGCAGGAAACCCTTGTCGTACACGTCGGGATCGGGCGCGCCTGACAGGCGGCCCAGCCCGGCGGCGCGGCGGATCAGCGGCTCATACAGCCGCTCCCAGAAGGCGGCGGGCCACATGAAGGTCTTGTAGTAGAAGCCCGCGCCGAGAAACGGCGACATGAGATCGTTGACCGCCAGCGCGTCCAGGCTCAGCGCCGGCCAGCGGTTCTGGCTGCGCGCCACCAGCCCGTCATAGAGTTCGGCAGTGGTTGCCCGCGTGTTGGGTTCGCGCCGCGCCCCGCCGCGCAGTTCCACCAGCGCGTTGGGCTCCTCGGACCCCGCCGTCAGCACCCCGCGCGGGCGGTGATACTTGAAGCTGCGGCCCATCAGCCGGATGTCGTTGGCCAGCAGCGCCGAGGCCAGCGTGTCGCCGGGATGGCCCGCAAAGCTGCGGCCATCGAAACTGAAATTGAGAGTGCGGGAGCGGTCGATCAGTCCGCCCACCAGCCGGTTGATGCCGCTCATCGGCTGCGCCCCTGCTTACGGGCGACGTCGCGCGCCAGCTCAACATTTGTGATCTCGTGCGTGACCGTGTTGCGCGTCACCACCAGCCAGCTCCGGTCGCCATGCTCGTGGTACCAGAGTTCCTGGTGCAAGCCGGCCGGGTTGTCGCGCAGGTAGGCGTACTCATAGAACTGCTCCGCCGCGCCGGGTTTCATCCCATCCGGGCGGTTGATGAGATTGGCGTCGCCTAGATAGACGAACTCGCGCACGTCGCGGGGGCCAAGCAGCGGGTGGTTGATGATCATACGCTCTTTGCCATCATTGGAGGTTGGGCGTTGCGCCCGCGCCTTTCTCGTCGATCATCCGGCCACGCCGGAAGCGGTCGAGCCGGTAGGCAGCCGCCGCCGGATGTGGCTCTCCCGTCGCCAGCAGATGGGCAAAGCACCAGCCGCTGGCGGGCGTGGCCTTGAAGCCGCCGATGCACCAGCCGCCGTTGAAGAACAGCCCCTCCACCGGCGTGCGGTCGATGATCGGGGAGCCATCCATCGACATATCCATCACCCCGCCCCAGTTGCGCAGCACCCGGGCGCGGCCGATGGCGGGCATCAGCGCCACGCCCTCCTCGCACACATCTTCCACCACCGGCAGATTGCCGCGCTGCGCATACGAATTATAGCCGTCGATGTCGCCGCCAAACACCAGCCCACCCTTGTCCGACTGGCTGATATAGAAGTGCCCCGCGCCGTAGGTGATGACGCCGGGGATCAGCGGCTTGATGCCCTCGGACACGAACGCCTGGAGGACGTGGCTCTCGATGGGCAGCCGCAAGCCCGCCTTGCTCATCACCACGCCCGACGACCCCGCCACCGCGCAGCCGGCCTTACCCGCGCCGATGAAGCCGCGCGTGGTCTCGACGCCGAGGCACTTGCCGTTGTCGATGCGGAAGCCTGTGACCTCGCAATTCTGGATGATGTCGACGCCCCGGCTGTCGGCTCCCCGCGCATAGCCCCATGCCACGGCGTCATGGCGCGCCGTGCCGCCGCGCCGCTGCAAAAGGCCGCCCACAATGGGAAACCGCGCATTGTCGAAGTTGAGAAATGGCGCCATCGCCCGCACGCCGTCCCGGTCCAGCATTTCAGCC
>Ga0209069_10000228_pt1 | contig 23979 bp, 19 predicted proteins | sample Str013_2_FD_187202 | JGI IMG/M metagenome (GOLD analysis project Ga0209069, IMG submission 187202) | Freshwater sediment microbial communities in response to fracking from Pennsylvania, USA - Straight Creek_MetaG_SC_2013 (SPAdes) (version 2) | ecosystem: Environmental > Aquatic > Freshwater >...
ATTGCAGAGTGATCACGACCAAGCCGACGGCCACGCCCGCGATCGCCAGCCCGGCCAGCCGCCGGTTCCGGCGCCTGGCCAAATCGTGCCGCGGGCCGGCTTGCGACGGGTCCATGGCGGCCGGGTGAGGTGCGATGCTGTAGGCATGAATTGCGCTCGGCATGTTCTTCACGTGTTGTTGGCCGAGATCGTCGAATTTGAGCGATAGCTTGTTGGCGACCTGCTCATAGACCGTCTGTGACACGCATATCCCGCCCGGGACCGCGATGCCGCCCAATCGGGCCGCGATATTCACGCCGTCTCCCAACAGATCGCCGTCCCGTTCCACGACATCCGCGACCGTGATCCCGATCCGATAGAGCATCTGCCGGCTTTGTGGATAGGCGAGGTTGCGCGCCCGGATGCTCTCTTGAATGTCGACCGCGCAACGCACCGCATCGACCGAACTCGGAAACTCCGCCAGCGCGCCGTCTCCCGCGGTGCTGAAAATTCGGCCGCCCCAGCGCGTCACGAAGTCGTCGAAGACGGCGCGGTGCATGGCGAGGCGGCGCAGCGAATCCTCCTCGTCCTCCGCGACGAGCCTGCTGTAGCCGGCAACGTCAGCCGCCAGAATGGCTGCAATCTTGCGCTTCACGGTTGGTCGGGCCTCGTCGCTTGGGACATGAGCAATTGCGAATGGATGAATGATGGCGCGGCCCGTCTGCTGCCACGACAGCTCGAAGGCGGCCAGGATAGCAATTTTCCGCGGATGTCAGAAGTCGGGCGGCGGCCCGCGCAATGCCCCTCGCAGGCGGCGCCCCAGGTCTCACTGTAGGGGTCCCCTTTAGGGAGAGGCGTGCGTGTGCGCGATCCCGGTGAGGGGAATGCGGCAGACTCAGAACTTGTGGCACGCCTCCTCACCAGGCGGCCGGGTGGGGGGCAATGGCACGATGCTCGACCCCCACCCGACAGCATTTGCTTCGCAAGCAAAGCATGCCGTCGACGTCCCGTTCAGGGCGGGGTTACTTGCGGCGCCGCGCCGACCGGACTGCCGTCCTTCAGCTTGGTCTTCTGCACCGCCCAAGAACCACCGGGCGCGCCGCTGCGCAACGGATCGATGGTCATTCTCAGCTCGGTCCCGGGCGGGAGTGTCTTGGCCGACCAGCCATCACGCGACAGACCGCCCGGAGCTTGGCCTTCGAGGTTCCAGACCGCAGTCTCGTCACCGTTCTTGACCTCCAAAAGGATGAAGGTATGCGGGCTCGTGAACTTGAATTCCTTGACCGTGCCGACGAGCTCGATCGGGTGCTCCTGGTCGAACATCGCAAACGAGTGGTGCGCGAACACCGAACCGGCGAAACCAACGAGGGTTCCGGCCGCCAGCACGGCAGTCAATTTCAGCCTCATGCGAGTCTCCCTTTGCGCGTTGATGATTTTGATGCCGCCGACGGCAAGAGCGCTGCCGTTGAAATGACGGGATTTCGGCACGTCCCGTTGGCAGCTCGTCGAAATATCTTTCCGCAAGTGAGCAGATTACGACTCTTTTCGCCCGGCCAAATGGGGAGGGGCCCGGCTCGCTCAGAAATCCGGCTTGTCCGCTCGTGGGACGGCGGAGTCCTTGCCGCCATAGTATTCATGGATGTTCTCGCTGCAGATGAGATCCGTCCAAGCGCCCACGGCGGGCCGATACGTGATGGTCGCCGTCCAGGGCATCGTGAAGACGGCTTCATCCTCGACCGTAAAATGCAGTTGCAGCACTTTGCCGCGGTAGGCGGCATCGAAGTCCGCGCCGGGGTTGCGCGAGTTCTCTTTGGCGTTGCGCGCCATCGCATCTTTGGCGTCGGCATAATCGATCAGCCGGTAGCGCTCGACGACATGCAAAGCCGGGCTGTGCGGCGTGCCGTACATATCCACCATGGCGAACGGCCCGATCTTGATCCCCACCGTATCGATCACCAGCGTGTCACCTTCATAGTGGCCGACCGAATCCCCGTACCAGGACGGCGTCGCCCGCGACGCATGAGGCTCGTTCAAGCGCACGTGGCGGATCTCATTGCCATGGCGGTAGACCATCGTGATCTTGTCCGGTTGCTGGAACATCTCCATCAGAAAGTCCCAAAAGACATAGGGCACTCCTCCGGGCCAGCACTGGTTGCTCGGCGTCGGATAGCCCATGCCGGCCAAGGAGATTTCCCCGTGCTTCTTGACGGCCGCCGCCGCCGCCGGCTGTAAGATCGGATTGGTGTAGTCGCCGACCAGTTGCTGAAAGTTGCCGACGCCGTTGCGCCGCGATCGGTTCGTCACCGGGCCGGGGCCCGCTGCCGGCGGCTCGAAGCCGGTGAGATAGGGATGGGCCCATATGCCGGAGAAATCCGGGACCGCGGTGCTTGGCGTGGCGCTTCCCGCCGGCCCGGCCGCAGGCGCCGCGGTTTGCCCCCAGGCGGCCGCCGCTGCCGCCGCCACCATGACCAACCAAAGGAAATCCCGCCGCCACGCGCTCATGATCTCCTCCTTCGTGGTTCGCCTGTCCTCACCCGGGTTGCCGATGGATTCATGCCAAGCCCGCCCACTGGCGCGCGCGCTGTTCGGCTTGAACCGTCATTCTAAGGCCGGCTCGCATCGGGAGGAAGCCGATGATCGAGCTCAACACACGCGATTGCGCCCTTGTGCCTGGCACGGGCCCGCTGCACACCCTCACTCTGCGCCGCCGGTGCCGCCCTACCGTCCGGCGTCTGCCTGGTCGACGAAGCCTGGCCGATGACCCTGTCCACTCCCCGAGGGGCGGTGCCGGCGCCTTCGCGCGGCGCGGATTGTCACAGCCGATCAAACAGTTGCAGTTTCGCGCTGTCGAAGATGGGCGCGATGTCTTAGGACGCGATGACGAGCCTTCCGCAGGGCTTGCGGAAACTGATCTTCGGATCGAGCTGCTAGATCAAGTCATTGCAGATGCGTGCACTATTTGCGTCGGCGGTTCCGCGATCGCCGCATTCCAAAATGCCAGCATCCTGCGGTCCTGTAGCTACGCTGCAGGTTCATTGTCTCTCCTTTGCGGCGCACAAAATCGGACGACTGGCGCGCCATCCAATCTCGGCGACGCGCGAGCTTGCGACATCCACGCAATTGTCTCCTTGACGCGCTTTCGCTCGAGCATAGAATGCAGATTGCCTAATTTTTGTCGGGAGGCTTTCCATGCACCGAATGAAGAGGGCGTCATCTTATATTCATCTCGCCGGTGTGGCGTGTCTGTTCTTGGCGGCGGCCGGGCCTTTGAGACAGGCGAACAGTCAACCAGTCTCTTCCACCGCCGCATCAGCATCGCTGAATTACGAGTTTTTCAAAACCAAGGTAGAGCCCATCTTCCTTGCCAAGCGTGCTGGCCACACGCGATGCGTCGTTTGCCATACGATCAACAACGCGCCACTCCATTTGGTGCCGCTCTCGCCCGGGAGCACGACCTGGAACGAAGAGCAGTCGCGTCGGAACTTCGAGCTGGTCCAGCGGGTGGCTGCGCCCGGCTTGCTGGAGAGCCCACTGCTCAGACATCCGCTCGCCCTCGAGGCCGGTGGCGACCCCCATCATGGTGGAGGCCAGCAGTTCAGCTCGCAGCAGGATCCGGAATGGTTGACATTGAAGGCGTTTGTGCTGGGAGAAGCAGTGAAATAGGCCGCGAGTAGCGGACGGTCTCCTGACGAACGAAATTGTCTCCTGATGCTTCAGGGATAGCTTGTCGTTGAAAGGATGACGAAGATGACGAACAAACAAATGCTTCGTGTTGCTATCGCAGTCTTGGCTGGGATCGTCCTGTCGACGGTGTCGGTTTCCGTGGCAGCCGCGCAGGAATCAAAGCTGCGGATCATCCAAACCAACTCCGCCGGGGATAATATCCACATCATCGACCCCGCCACGAACAAGGTGGTGGGCGAGATCAAGGGGATCGAAGCGAGTCATGGGATCGCGGTATCCCCGGACGGCAGCCGAATCTACATCAGTGAAGAGGCCCAGAAGACGCTCACCGTCGTCGACGGCAAGACGCTGCAGGTGACCAAGCAAATTCCTCTGAGCGGAAACCCCAACCTTGTCGATATGACACCCGATGGGCGATGGATCTATGTCGCGATCGCCCAAACGTGGGACGACCTGTCGGAGTTTCCGCAGATCAAGGCCAATGCGAGCGGCGGCGTCGACGTCATCGACACAGTCTCGCTCGCGAACGTCAAGACCATCCCGATGCGGGGCGGCGTCCACGACCTGAACGTCACCCCGGACGGCAAGTTCGTGATTGCAGGCTCCAGCAGAGGCGCCAAACCACCCGCGAACACGATGAACGTGATCGACACGCGAACCAACGAGATCGCTTGGAAGCTTCTGATGAATCCGGCGCCATCTCCGATGGCGATATCGACAAATCCCGACGGCTCCACCAAGTGGATATTCGCTCAATTGGGTGGCTTGAATGGATTTGCGGTCGTGGATTTTGCGACGCAAGCGAAAATCAACGAAATCAAGCTTCCCGAAATACCCCGTGAAAAGCAGATCGCCTACGGACCGCCCGCTCCGTCTCACGGCATCGCCGTCACCTCGGATCAAAAAACGCTGTTGGTCAACAGCAGATTGAACAGCACCCTGTACGCGTATTCGCTGCCGGACTTGAAGCTGCTGGGCGGCGTCGCTCTTGGCGGGAAGGGCGCGGGCTGGTTGACGGTCACGCCGGACGACAAGACGGCCTACGTGGCAAATGAGCATACGAATGACGTCTCGGTGGTCGATATCAAGGCCCTGAAGGAAATCGCTCTCATCCCGGTCGGATTCGCGCCGGCGCGGAACACCACGTGGATGCTCCGGTAACCGATCCGAAGATCGGTGTTGCATCGCGGTCGCCGAATCCTCTTGTTCGGCGACCTTTTCATGAGAGAATAGGGCCGAGGGCACCGTCGGCAGCGCCGTGCATCAATTCTGCGGCCGCTTGAAATACTTCAAATCCGGCGGCGGCTGGTCCTTCTTCATGGGCATGATGGTGCCGTCGGCGCTGCGGAAATAGACTTCCTTGCCGATGGTGACGTGGGCTTGGCCCTCGATGCAATTGTCCTCGGACCACCAGACGTTGGCCTGGCGCCTGAAGGCCTTCAACACCGTCCACGGCCGCGTCAGCGAATTATCGATCGTGGTCATCTCGACGCGAAGGATGCCCGGATCGTTCCTGTCGAGGTACATCCGTTCCTTGATGATGCCTTCGTCGTCGTCGGCCATCGGCATGCCGGACTGATCCCACACGCGCGGCCCGCGCACACGGCGGGTTTCGATCTCGAGCGTGTCGTAGCGGCCGTCGCCGTCGGTATCGAGCCATTTGCCGATCGAGTATCCGGGAAACCAGGTCTGCTCGGTCTTCGGCCAGTCGCGGCCGTCGGTATAGATGCGGCGCGGCGAAAATTCAGTCCGCTCGAACAGCATATGAGTGATACTCGGCGCGAACAGGAATTCGAACGGCGACACGCCCGACATCATCCGCGGCATGCCCTGTGGTAGGCAGGAATAGCCCGGGTCGAGCCCGTGGCCGCCGGCGTCCTGGTCCTGCACGCTGGCCTCGAACCGCGCCTGGTACTCCGGCTTGAGCGGCGCCTCCTGTTTGCGGATCGGCTTCGTTTGGTCGTAGCGCGGATTGCCGCTGTAGGTGCGGAACCACTGGCCCGACCAATCGGGAAATTTCAAATAGTCTTGCGCCGGCGCGGCATCGCACATCAAGCCCAGCGATGCCGCCAGCGCGAACGCACTCATCAAACGTCGACTAAGCACGATGTTCCTCCCGTGGCCGACCGGCTCCGCTTTGGCAAACCTTAGCACGACCCCTTGGCTGCCGCACGGACCCTCGAAGGAGGCGGGGAGCAGCGCCCACGCGGGCACCGCACCAACGGGTGCCGCTTAGTTACGCGACGCCGGGCCTTGCGCGCACACAATTCGGCGGACGCGCACAGGAAGAGTCACTGATGCGCGCCATGGCCTTCACCCGGCGACTGCTCTATCTTGGGCGAGGTCGCTCTTTGCGTGCGTCCATATACAGGGAGGACAACATGACACCGCCACGCTTCGCTGCCGCCACTGCCGCAGCGCTGCTCGTCGCCTCGCTCGGATCTCCGTCCGTGGCCGACGTCATTTCCGACTGGAGCACGGCGGTTGCGCCGCCTGCGCCGGAGCTCAAGGAGGTCACGGTCGATCCTGCGACGACCGCGGTCCTCTTTCTCGATATGATGAAAGCCGGCTGCAGCGCCCGCCCGCGCTGCATCGCCGCGGTGCCGAACGTGAAGCTGGTGCACGACGCCGCGCGCGCACACAACATGGTGGTCTGGTACAGCCTCGTCGGCTCGAACGGCAAGGCGACACCCGACGACGTCATCGATCCCGCGATCAAGCCTCGCGTCGGCGAATGGTATCGGCAGGGCGGGCCGGACAAATTCCTGGGCTCCACGCTCGAGGCCACTCTCAAGCAAGCCGAGATCAAGACCGTGATCGTCTGCGGCAACTCGTTCCAGGGGGCGACCGTCGGCACGGCTTCGGGTGCCGCGCAGCGCGGCTACAAGGTCATTATTCCGGTCGACTGCTCGGCGGCGGAGAGTGTCTATAACGAGCAATACGCGGCGTTCCATCTGGCGAAGGGGGGCCCCGTGGGCGTCACCGGCCAGGTCACGTTGACGCGCAGCACGATGATCAAATTCTAAAGCGGCGCACATCTCGCGCTGAATCGGCTCGTCGGCGCGTCGCCAACTCCGAGCACCGCACTGCAAAGGCAGTGCGGTGCTGCCTTCGCATCAGGACGGAGGCCTTACGACCAGCCGTTGCAAACCGTCGACACCCATCTGGATCGCGCCGCCTGCCTGCAATAAGCTCCGCAGCACGGCTCGGGAGGAAGCAGCGGGAAAGAATTGATTTGAACGGGGGGGACGACTTGCGATTGATCTGGCCGTGGCAAGACAGGGATCGCAGATTTTCCTGGCTCAAGGCGAGCGCATTCGCGCTCGTGGTGTTGCCGGCGATCCGGTTCGTCTATCAGTTTGCCGTCGGAGAATACGGATTCCTGCCGATCGCGCTCGGCAACTTGACCTATTGGTCGGGCGTGTGGGCGACAGTCATTCTGCTGATGGCTTTGGCCGTAACGCCGGCGCTGACCATATTTCGCTGGCGTGCCCTCGTCGATGTGCGCCGGATGATCGGCGTGACGGCGCTGGTCTATACGGTGGCCCATATTCTCCTCTATTTCGCCTTGCGGTCCTGGAATTTTGCGTCCATCGCCAATGAGACGTTGACGCGACTGACGCTGATCCTAGCGACGCTCTCGACCATCGGTCTGATTGTCCTCGGCGCGACCTCGCTCGATGCCGCAATTCGGCGTCTGGGAGCGAAAAACTGGCAGCGGCTGCACAACACGAATTACGTGATCTCCGCTTTGGCGGTGCTCCACGTCATGCTGGCGCGGGGCACATACCCGGAGCAGTACTTTCTGAGCGGGATGTTTTTCTGGCTCATGGCCTGGCGAGCGCTGGCCCGCTATGGGCAGGGCGCTGATGCGCGAGCGCTGGCGATGCTCGCCGTGGCGGCATGCCTGTTCACGGCGTTTCTCGAAGCCGGCTTCCTTCTGGGCCGCCGCGGCTACGCGCTGTCGGGGACGCTCGGCAATAATTTCAATCCGGCGATGCTGGAGGTGGGCGTCCCGGCCGCATGGCAGGTCCTTGCGTTCGGACTGCTGATCGCGCTTGGCGCCTTTGCACTTCGAGTAGCCGCCGGCAGCAAAACTCTCCGCGTCAAAGCGGCGAGCCTCGACGTGCGCCCGATCGGATAGCAACCCAAGACCAGCTCGGCCCCAAAAAATGGAGAGCCGGCTTCAACTCAGCTCCGGTTGAGGCCGTTTCGAGCTGCGATCACGATTTCTTTTCGACCGGTACCGGCACGCCGGCGACCTTCACCTTGAAGGAGCCGAGGCTCGTGCGGGTGCAAAAATAGACGGTCTTCCAATCGTCGCCCCCGAAGGCGATATTGGCCGTGTTCCCAAAGCCGTGCACGACGCGGCCGAGTTTCTTGCCGTTCGGGTCGAGGATATAGAGCCCGCCCGCGCCGCCGCAAAAAACGTTGCCGGCCGAATCCACCTTCATGCCGTCGGGCACGCCGGATTCCGCTCCGCCCAGGTCGGCAAATATCCGGTCGGTCTGGCGCGCGAGCGTGCCGTTCGCCTGGATATCGAAGGCGCGGATGTGGCGGCGCCGCGAGTCGTTGATGTAGAGCACCTTCTCGTCAGGCGAGAAGGCGATCCCATTGGGCGTCAGAAAGTCATTGACCAGGAGCGTAAGCGTTCCGCGGTCGGGCGAAATGCGGAACACGCCCGCAAAGGTCAGGTCCGTCTCGCCCGGCGCTTCGGCCGCGGTCCAGGGATCGGTGAAGTAGACCGCGCCGTCGGATTTCACCACGATATCGTTCGGCCGATTGAAGGGTCTGCCTTGAAAGCTGCTGGCAAGCACTGTGATGCTGCCGTCGTGCTCCTCGCGGACGATCCGGCGCGTAGCCGCCTCGCAGGCCACCAGCCGGCCCTGCATGTCGCGGGTGATCCCGTTGGCCGCATTGGTGTTCTCCTTGAACACCGACACCGCCTGTCCGGGCGCATATTTCCACCGCTTGTTGTCCGTGCCGCGAAACAGCAGGTAGCCGCCCTCCTTCCACCACAGCGGTCCCTCGACATTCACGGTGCCGCCGAGGTTGGTGGCGAGATCGACGATCGGCTCGGACGTGGCGACGATCTGATCCAGCGCCGGATCGAGCCGCTCGATCCGCTTGACCGCCTGCGCGGCGGCCTCGCGACGGTCGCCGGCCATGACAAGACCCCCTGCCGCCGCCATCGCCAGCATGTGTCGCCTGGAAACGCCATGTCGTGTGTCCATCGTTTTCTCCCTCCCTTGGTTTTGTCGGCGGGCTATCCTGGGCAGGAGCCGCTTCAAGCCCAACCCAAACGCGTCATGATCGCGCGACCCATCACCCAGTCCTTGTCCTCCTCCGAGAGGAAGGCGAGCGTCTCGGTGAAATGGGTCACACGCTGGCGATAGGTGTAAGGGAATTTCTCGATTCCGGCCGTGAGGTCGGTGCCCCAGAAGCAGCGCCGCGACCCGAATGCATCGAACACCCGCTTGAGATGATCGGTCATGTCGCCGAACGGGTAGGGCTGCGACGACTTGTGCGGAACCGATGACATCTTCACCGACACATTCGGATGTTTGGCGAACGCGACCGTATCGCTGACGGCTTCCGGAAGCTTGCCGGCCTTTGCGATATCCTCGGACAAGCCCATGTGATCGATGATGAAGATCAGTTCCGGATTGCGCTCGACCACGCGCAGGAAATCCTTGCCCCGCCCGCTGGTCGGCGTCATCACCGGAATGCCGAGCTTTGCCGCCGCCGGCCAGAACCAATCCGCAGTCCCGTCCGTGAGCCAGCTGGTCTGCGTGCCGTTGAATGTGTGGCGCACGCCGAGCATGCCGGGCTGCTGCTTCCAGGTCGCGAGGCGGCCCGGCGACTGCGGATCGTTGAGCAGAATGCGGCCCATGACGGCGAAACGGTTCGGATATTTCTTCGCGGCTTCCAGCGCATAGTCGTTGCGCTCGCCTTCCCAGGACGGCGGCACGATGACGACGCGATCGACGCCGGCCTCGTCCATCATCGGAAGGAGCTTGTCGTAGGTGAACGGATGCGGCAGGTGGGCGCGCCCGGGGCCGTCGGGCGGCCAGGGCCGGTTCGGCCCCTCGGCCAGCCACAAGTGGATCTGCGAATCGACGATCATGCGGCGAGCCGTGCTTTGCGCGCGCGCCGGCTCGCGGCCTTGTGTACCGAGCGCGACGCCCGCTCCGGCGGTGGTGGCGAGAAAACCTCGGCGTGACAACATCAGCTGATCCTCCCGTGCGGGCTGATTTGCGATATTCCGGCTCGTCTCCTTGAGCAAGCCGCTGCGAAAGCCATCGGCCGCGCGCCAGGATAACCGGTGCCCGCGAGAACCGGGCGTTTCGCGCATTTCTGGAATGTGGGGCCCGCGCATTGGCGGGCCCTTCGCTTTGCGCGTTCGGCGCTTTCACTCCGGCAGGCTGAATGCGAGATACTCGCCCGAATAGCTGCCGCCGCCGATGGCCACCACGATATACTGCTTGCCATCCACCATATAGGTCATCGGCGAGCCGCTCTGCGGCGCCGGCATCAAGACCGCGCCGACTTGCTTTCCGGTCACCTTGTCATAGGCGCGCAGCATTGCGCCGCGCGGATGCTCCGGCGTCGTCGTCGCCGTCGGGTCGCCCATGACCGCCAGTGTCTTGGTGATCAGCACGCCGACGCCCGAGGTCTGCGCTTGACCGGTCTTGGGAATATCAAGCCCCTTGAGCGCTGCGTGATTGCGGACGATATCGGGCGTATCGCCGTGCGGCGTCTGCCACTTCACCTCGCCCTTGTCGAGATCGATGGCGGAGAGCATGCCATAAGGTGGTTTCGAGAGCGGCAGACCCTGCACGTTCAGTCCGCCGAAGCCGCCGGCCGGCGGGGCTGCGTTCGCGGTCGCCGGGTTTCTGGCCTGGCGCGCCCGCTGTTCGGTTTGGGGCGCACCGGCCGCGCAGCAGTCGCCAGGCCCCAGCACCATTTGAAACGGCCGTCCTGCGATTCCTGCGAGGTATCGGATATCCGAGAACTCCGCCGGCGGTGCCGCGAGCGATCGCACGCCCGGCGTGTTTCCGGTCGGAAGGAAAGCGGTGTGGGTCTCGGGATCGTAGGCGCCGCCCGGCCAGTTCGTCGCCGTGCCGTTGACGATCGCGCCGAGGATGCCATTGGCCTCGCCGAGCACCGCCGGTGCAAAGGGCGAGGGCACGACCTTGTAGCGCTTGAGCACGTCGAGCGCTTCCGCGCGCAGCTGCGGCGTGAAATCGGTCACGTCCTCGGGGACCCGGAAGACGTTGCGGGCATAGCGCAAGGCGTCCGGCGGGACCGGTTGGGTCGCGGCGGTCCTCTCGCCCGGCACGTCGGAATGCGGCGCCGACCGTTCCACGATCGGCCAGACCGGCTGGCCGGTCACCCGGTCGAAGACGTAGAGCCAACCCTGCTTGGTCGGAACCGCGACCGCCTTGATGGCCCGGCCGTTGACGTTGATGTCGGCCAGAATCGGAGCCGAGGAAATGTCCCAATTCCAGATCGGATGGTGGACGAGCTGAAAGTGCCACCGGCGCTCGCCGGTTTTCACATCGACCGCCACAAGGCTCTCGGCATACAGATTGTTACCGGGCCGATGTCCGCCGTAGTAGTCGGACGACGGCGTTTCCACCGGCAGGTAGACGAGGCCGAGCTCTTCATCCGCGCTGATATGCGTCCAGACGCCGGTATTGCCGTTGTCAGCCCAGGAATTGTTCTCCCACGTCTCATTGCCGGGTTGGCCTGGTTGGGGGATGGTGTTGAACCGCCAAAGCTGCCGGCCGGTCCGCGCATCGAAGGCCCGCACCAGGCCTTTGGTGTTGTTATGAGTGGGGACGGTCGCGCCCTCCTTCATGGAGGAGCCTACGATCACCGCGTCCCCGACCACGGTCGGCGCCGTATGCACGCCGATCTCGCCGGTCTCCAAATCGATCTGCTCGTTGATCCCTTTCACGACGCCGACCTTCATGTCGACGATTCCGTTCGTGCCGAAGGAGCTGATCAGCGCCCCCGTCTTGGCATTGAGTTCCACGAGGCGATACCCCGTCGTCACGTAAACGATACGCTCGTCGCCGCGGCCGTCGGTCCAGTAAGAGACCCCGCGTCCCGACAATTGCCGCGGCGCGACCGCGGCGCGGTTGCCTTCGCGCAGGCTATGCGACCAGATCAGCTCGCCGGTCTTGGCGTCCAGCGCTATGACCGACCGCCGCGTGCCGGCGGTCGCATAGAGCACGCCCTTGACCATGATCGGCGTGCCCTCCAGCTTGAATTCCGGATGGGGGCCGAAATTGTCGGTCTTGAGACGCCACGCGACCTCGAGCTTGTCGAAGTTGGCGGCGTTGATCTGATCGAGCGGCGAGTAGCGGGTGAACTTAAGGTCGGCGCCGTTGCTCGGCCATTCGCCGTTCCGGGTCGAAGGCTGGCCCTGGCCCGAGAACTGCTGCGGTATCGGCGTCCCGACAAAGACCTGCGCCGAAACCCGTGGTACGGTCCACATGAGCCCGGCCACGGTCAACATCACGCTTGAGATGGATAGGAATCGTTTTCTGGACATCGTTCACTCCCGGCTGTGAGGGACAATCGAACGTCCTGAAGATGGAGAGCGGAATTCTACGCCAAACAGGTCTCCCCCGCCAACGTCAATGCGGCGTGAGGTGACGTCAGTGTGAAAGCCATTTCACAGCCCGCCGGCCATTGGCCAAGGCGTGGCGTCCTGCTTCAAGCCGAGAAGGGCTCACAGCGAGCAATTCTCGGCCGCCGTACTCCTGCCGAATTCGTTCGCTCAATCCTCTGAGGCGGAAATGACCGGAAAGACGATGTCCGACAAACCGCGATGAGGTGCCACGAATACGGATAGCTTGGAATTGATTCCACCGTCGGTCGCCGACATGTTTGTGATGAACATGAGGCGGCCCTTGAAAACCATGCTGGCGTTGAAGTCGAGCGCATTGCCCCCGGTTCCTTGGTAGCGATGGATGAGCTTTCGGTCGGGCGAGAACACTTGAATCTCGTTCGCCAGATTCGCCATCACGTAAAGGTTTCCCTTCACATCGAACTGCAATCCATCGGCAAAATACAGCGCGGTCGGCGCCTGCAGATGAAGCTCACTGTCGATCGTCGCGCCGTCCGCGAACAGCTCGATGCCGCCGGGCCTACCGTCCTCATCGAACGCCACGCGCAAGACCTGACGGTTGCCCGCATTGTCGACGTACAGGAAGTGCTGGTCCGCGTCGAAAGCCAGATCGTTCGCGCCGACCGGCTGGTCCGGATTGCGTGAAAGCAGCGCCGGATCCTTGAACCAGACCGAAAGGTGCGCATCTTTCGAAAGCCTAAAAATCGTACCGAGAAACGAATCGGCCACGTAGATGTTGCCGTGCCGATCCTCGGCCATGCCGTTAGGGAACGCCATGCCGGAAGCTACGGTTTCGACGTCATGGGTATGCGGATTTATCTTGAGTATTCTTCCATGCGGCTGGATATTGTCTGCTTGATCGAGGACGTATAGCGAACCGTCCTCGAACAACTCGCCTAACAAGCCGATAGCGGTTGCTCCAGGGGCCGCCGGAACAGGGATGATGTCAATCAAGCGTCCCCTGTCGTTGATGACGCAAACGTGGCCGACCGTTGTCGCGCTGTCCGAATTCGACGCGGCATAAAGGTTGCCGTCTCCGTCGATCGCGAGGCCTTCGGGTTGTCTGCAAAGGCCGTTGGCAGTTGTCTGCAGGTTGGGGCCAAAGTTCTGCACCGTCCCTATCGGAAGGTCGTCCAAATCGTGCGCGATGGCAGGCAGCGAGATGCTGGCCACGGCGAATGTCAGAGCAAATTGCAAAGACCAGAATGAAGCAAGCCGGCTCATGTCCGCACTCCTCTGCCTACAGCAGCCGCTACAGCCAACCCAATGTCTGATCGATTGGCTCGCGTGCCGAAGAGCAAGGAGCATATGCAAAAACGAAGAGAGTGAAAAGTCGGCCGCCACCAAAACTCAACGTCCCAAGATCCTGCGGATCAGAAAGTATCAAGGGAAGGTACCCAAATGCCGCGTTGCATTTATTCCGACGGACGCGATCCAGCCCCTACGGGTGGTCGGAAAGCGGGATCTGGATGGTCACGCGATCCTCCGTGCCGACCACTCTGGTGATGTGCCCCTTGCCGGTGGTGTCTTCGACCAACTCGATGTTGCCGGGCCCGACCGCGATCTTCTTTCCTCCGGAAAGCTCCAGCTCGCCGTGGCCGCTGAGGGTGATCACGTATTGGCGGCGTGGAGCCGTGTGCCAGTCGGCTGCGCGGCCGGGAGGCGCGCGATGGAGCTCCGCGCCGGAGTTCGCCATCAGCTTATGGACGTCGTTACCGCTGCCCGGAGCGAACTTGGCGTCGATTTCCTCAGCATGCGTCAGGCCGTCCGGTCCGGTATATATCCGGGTGATCACGGTAGGCTTATGCGTCTGAGCCGCAGCCGTATCTTCTGCGCTCTGCGCCGGCTGTATCAGAACGGACAGTCCTAACAGAGCAGTGCCGATAGACCACGCGGATTTCGATTTCACGAGGAGTCTCCTGTCATTTCGCGCATTTGCAATTCTTATTGAAAGAGGGGCGTAGTTTCCGCGTCTATGCATTCGCATACGCGGCGCAGCAATTCCGTTCGTTGCTCGCTCTAGAAATCCGGCTTGTCCGCATGCGGGACGTCGGCGTCCTTGTCGTGATGGAATCCAAACGGGTTCTCGGCGCAGGCGATTTCCGGCCATTCGAGGCGGTCGCGCAAATAGACCATGGTCGCGGTCCACGGCGTCGTGAAGGCGCCGGCATCCTCGACAGTGAAATCGACCCGCAGGTACTTGTCCTTGTAGTTGGAGTTGACCGGCCCCTGCGGGCGCCAATTCTCCTTGGCGCCTCGCTCCAGCGCGTCTTTCACGGCTTCGTGGTCACTGAGCTGATAGCGCTCCACCACGTGCAGCTTTTCGGTGTAGGGCGTGCCGAACATGTCGATCATGGCATAGGGCCGATCGGTCTTGATCCCCACCGTGTCGATGATGAGCGTGTCGCCTTCGTAATGGCCGACCGCATCCCCATGCCAGGACGGTGCCACCTGGGCGGGATGCGGCTGGTTCAGGCGCACCCGGCGGACCTCATGATCTTCGCTGAAGATCATGACGATCTCGTCCGGCAGCTGGAGCATCTGCATGGCCATGTGCTTGAAAAGGAACGGTACGGGTTCGGGCCAGCACTGGTTGGAGGGGCTCGGATAGACCACGCCGACCAACGAGAGCTCTCCCTTCTTCTTCACGACCTGTGCCGTCCAGGGCTGCAAGATCGGATTGGTGTAATCTCCGACCAACTGGCTGTAGTCGCTTACGCCGGTATCCTGGCGCCGTGACCGGTTCGTCACCGGGCCGGGGCCCGAGGCCGGCGGCACGAACCAGGGCAGCGACCCGTGACGCCAGATGCCGGAGAAATCCGGAATCGGCGAAGCCGCGGGGGCCTGTTGCCCGGCGGCCGAGCCGGCAGCGGCCGCCAACGTCGCCAACAGGAGCAGTTTCAATAGGAGCAAGTTCCGCTGCGCATTCATGTCGACCTCCTACATGAATTGCTTGGTGTGCTCGCGCCCTCGTCCCGGAGCGAGCGCGGTCACAATTCTATCCCAAATGCCGGAACCGCGCACGATAGAACCGCGGGCGGCGAAGACCGCGGCCACGGGCGGCTGGGCGGCCCGATTGTGTGTTGGCAAAGCCACACTCTCGAAATGGTTGTTCGAGCGCGTATTAAGCCATTGAAATGACAGGACGACGCGATGCCCTTCATCGCGGTTAGTCGCCCGATGTTGCTGGCGTGCAACAGCCAAAAGTCACTTGGCGTGCTTAGATGAAAACTGGTCGAACGACACAACGTCGAACGACACAAAAAAAGGCATCCGTCATGTTGCGCTCCGCGACGCTACGTTTCTCGGGAGAGGGTCGGCTTCTAGGGTTCGACACCGGCGACTGGTCGATGCTGCTTGGCGGCTTTTTCTTGGCCGGATTGCTGGCCTTGATGGTCTGAACGTTCGATCGCGTTGTTCCTCCGCAGACGAAGTCATCCGAACCGCAACAGAGGCAATGATGGCGTTCCAAAACGCGGCAACACGGGCACCGATCCTGGCTGAATTGGCGCTCGTCGGCGCCTCGGCGAACGAATTGGGTCGGCGATTGCTTGTCGCCATCACAACGCGCGTTCTGGGCACGTTCGATTCTTATCGGCCTGAATTGCATTATATGCGCGGACCCGGTCCGCGATGGCGGGAGAAGCACGGTACCAACGCCCACAACAGGCCGATCCTCACGTCTCAGGGTGACTAGAGCAGTTTTAGGAAGGCCGCTGGTCGCCGCCTGCGGCTCTTACGGGCCGTCACCATTGTCCTGATTTCGCCGCGACGACCCTTGCATCCTGCAGGCCCTGTGCAATCAGGGCGGGCCCGATCGCGCGCTCGATGTGGTTGAGCGGCGAGCGCTCGGCGAGGAACGCGCCGCCTGCGTCGGTGCCGGGAGTGCCAAGCCCTCGAGGGGAGCAATCAACAATACAAGCTTGCGGCCGGTGAGCTGAATGCCTGGAAGGCACGGCCGAAAATCCGACGAAATGTGATCCGCATCACAAAAATTGCCGCCCGCAAGCTGGAATCCCTCACAATCACCACCTATAAATTCGGCATGCTGGTCTTCATCCAACCGGGAGTGATGACGATGCGCCAAATACTGATGCCGGTCGGTGCCCTTTGCGTGTTGCTCGTGGTTGGGCTGGCGGCGCCGCTCGCGGCCTTGGCGGCCAAGGGAGCGACCAAGCAGGCGGCCAAGGAAGCAGGGCCCTGCGGCGAGGTCACGGCGGCGTGCGAGCGCGCGGGCTTTGCGCGCGGGGCGGCCGGTGGCGGCGCCGGGCTGCAAGTGGATTGCATCAATCCCATCATGCAGGGGGGCGCCCAGCGAAAGCGGGCGCGCGTGCCTTTGCCGCAAATCAACCCACAAGTCGTCGAGGCGTGCAAGGCGAGCAATCCGGCCTTCGGGCAGGGGAAAGCGCCGCCCGCGGAGCCGGTGGCGCAGCCGGTGCCTGCCAGTCCGCCTCCGCCGGCCGCGGCCGTGCCCAACGCGCCACCGCAGGCGGGCGCGACCGCCGGCAAGCGGCCCAACATCGTCTTCATCCTCACCGACGATCTGGCCTTGAATCTCGTCCAGTACATGCCCCATGTCGTCAAGATGCAGAAAGACGGCGTGACCTTCGCCAACTACTTCGTCACCGATTCACTGTGCTGCCCTTCGCGTTCCTCGATCTTCACCGGGCGTTTCCCGCACGACACCGGCATATTCCGCAACACCGGCAATGACGGCGGTTTCCAGGCCTTTCACAACCGTCATCACGAGCTGGCGACCTTCGCGACCGCGCTGACGGCCACAGGCTATCGCACCGCCATGATGGGCAAGTATCTCAACGGCTATAAGCCGCAGAAAAATCCGCCGGAGCCGGGTTGGAGCTTGTGGGAGGTGGCCGGGAACGGTTACCCGCAGTTCAACTACGATCTCAGCGACAACGGCAAATTCGTCCGCGCCGGCAACCAGCCGACCGAATATTTGACGGATGTGCTGGCCGCCAAGGCGGTGGATTTCATCAAGCAGTCGGCCGGGGCGCCGTTCGCGATCGAGGTCGCGACCTTTTCGCCGCACGCGCCCTACACGCCGGCACCGCGCGACGCGGACGCGTTTCCGGATCTGCGCGCCCCGCGCACGGCGGCCTTCAACGCCACCCCGGACGAGAACGCGCCGCAATGGCTGAAAACGCACCCGGCGCTAACCGCCGGCGACATGGCCCGCATCGACACCGATTTTCGCAAGCGCGCCCAGTCGGTCCAGGCCGTCGACAAGATGATCGGCGAGCTGGAGGCGGCCGTGGCCTCGATCGGCGAAGCGAACAATACCTATTTCGTGTTCAGCTCCGACAACGGCTATCACATGGGCGAGCACCGTCTCATGCCCGGGAAGATGACGGCCTTCGATACGGACATCCATGTTCCGCTCGTCGTCACCGGGCCCGGCATTGCGCCCGGGCGCGTGGTCCAGGAGATCGCCGACAACATCGACCTCAACCCGACCTTCACGGAGATCGGCGGTGCCGCGACCGCCGCTAATGTGGATGGCCGCAGCCTGCTGCCGCTGCTGCAGGGCCGCACGGTCACCGACTGGCGCAAGGCGGCGCTGGTCGAGCACCATGGCATGCTCAGGGACACGACCGATCCGGACTTCCCCGGCAAGCGCAGCGGTAATCCGCCCAGCTACGAGGCTATACGCGGCTTGACCTGGGTCTACGTCGAATACGACGGTGGCGAGAAGGAGTACTACGACCGCGCCACCGATCCGGACGAGTTGCACAATGTCTATTCGTCGCTCCCCAACGACCAAAAGGCATCGCTGCACGCCATGGTGACCTCGCTGCAGAACTGTCACGATGCCCAAAGTTGCTCGGCGGCCGATGGCTCGAGCCGCAGCGCCGCGCGGAAGTAGCAAAGACCATTCTACTCGGCGCCGGTACCGCGCCTTTTACGTCGGCCGAGCGAGCTTGCGTTCGAGTCGTCCGGCGTGCCGGGAGACGCACTGACCGCCGTTTCGTCGGCGGTTGGGGTCGGATTGCAGTGCGGTGTGATGACAGGCTGGACTTGGACACTTTGGGGGCGAGCCGCACCCCGCTGAACCGGACCGGATACTTCGGCACCTGCCGCTAGCGGGCCGCAGGCCGAGGCGGCTGTCGGCGCCAGCGCGGCGAGGCCAAGGAAGCCGACCGCCAGAAGAATTGCGAGACTAAGATGTGAGCCGACCGCCTTGCTTCCGCTGCGATGGTGTTCAGAGCACGTCGCAATTCGCGAATGTCGACTCGTCGGCACTTGATCCGATCGGGCGGACACAAGGGCGCGAGCCGGGGCTAAGCATGATCCGATGGTGGTCAGGCCAAGAGCCATGGCGGCTGAGTTCGATCGGTGAAACATGGCGATCCCCTGCGGTTGGCAGTTCGGATGTGACTATTCACTCCTGCTCCTTTGGTCGCTTCGCCTCGTCCAGGAGTTCGCAGATTTCACCGAGTTTACAGCCGGTTTGCAGTCCGTTTACAGCGTCTAGCTGCATCTTTCGACGCGCTTTGCGCGCATCGCACTCGTAATCGCCTGCACGAGCTCGTTCGGTCGCAGCGGTTTGTAGAGGCTCGCGACCGCGCCGGCCTCCGTGGCCATGGGATGGAAATCGGGCATCGCCGGGCAACGACCGCGGAACATGAAGCCCGATACGGCAATGATCGGCGTGGTCGGGCTGTGCTGATGAATGGCCCGGGTGGTGGTGAGACCGTCCATTCCGGGCATGAACAGGTCGACGATGACGGCATCAAACGAATCGGCCTTGACCGCGTCGACGCCCGCTTGCCCGTTGTCGACCGCGACGATCTCGAAGCCGCGCGCCTCGAGCATGATCAACGTCGCCCGGCGTACGATTTCGTCGTCGTCAATAATCAGGATGCGCGCCATTGTGCACCCCGCGCTCGCCTAATCTTGATTTCCAGTTCACGGCCGCGGCCGTCGCAGGCGACGCGCATCGGAGCGCAAGCCGTCACGTCTGCGGCTGGGAAATCGAATGCGCGTCACCCGCCGGCGCCGCCGCCGGGGCCAGCGCGGCGGCAACTGCCTGCAGGAGATCATTCGGCCGGAACGGCTTTTGCAGGCAGATGACGTCAGACAGCTCGGAAATGTTCGGCAAATGGTCGAGGGCGGTTCGCCCGGATGTGCCGAGAAGCACTCCCGACATGGCGATCACCGGAAAACCGGGATTGCGCTTGCGCAACGACTTGATCAGGGTGACGCCGTCGATGCCCGGCATGAAGAGATCCGCGATCACCACGTCAAATTCGGATTGCTCGAATTTTGTCAGGCCCGCCTGACCGCTGTCCGCACCGACCACGTCAAAACCTTTGGCCTGCAGCGCCAGCACGATCGCGGCACGCACGTGATTCTGGTCGTCGATAACGAGAATGCGAGGCACGGCGCGGCCCTTCGGCGGGTTTGTCGAAATGCCCGAAATCGGAACATTCGAGGCGGATCGGCGCAAACCGCATATCACCGCATAATAGTAAACGTGGGGTTCCTAGCCTCCGGTTTCCGATCGCTTCTGGGATTGCGCTCGACCGCGCGGCGCGGGTTCGGCTTCCGCCAGCGCGCGGCGGATCATGCGGGCGAGCTCGGCGTTGCGATACGGCTTGGCGAGCAGCAGGACGCCCGGATCGAGCCGGCCGTGGTGCACGATGGCGTTTTCCGTATAGCCCGACGTGAACAGCACTTTGATGCCGGGCCGGCGCTTGGCCATCGCGTCGGCGAGCTGGCGGCCATTCATGGCGCCGCTCATGATCACATCCGTGAAGAGCAGGTCGAATTTGGCGCCGCGGTCGGCGATTTCGATCGCCTCGGCGGCATTGGCGGCCTGCAGGGTTTGGTAACCAAGATTCCTAAGTCGCGTGGTGACATAGGTCCGCACCAGAAGGTCGTCCTCGACGATCAGCACGGTTTCGTCGCCCCCCTCGATCACCGGCTCGGGCGCCGCCGCCGGGGGCTGCACCGACTGCGCGCCCGACCAGGGCAGATAGATTTTGATCGTCGTTCCATGCCCTTCTTCACTGTAGACCTTGATGTGCCCGTTCGACTGTTTGACAAAGCCATAGACCATGCTCAGGCCCAGTCCGGTTCCCTTGCCGACCGCCTTGGTCGAGAAGAACGGCTCGAAGACCCTGTCACGGATCGCTTCCGGAATGCCGGCACCGGTATCGCTCACCGCGATCATTACGTAGTTCCCGGGCTGCACGTCGCGGTTGGCTTCGGAATAGCTCTCGTCGAGAACCACGTTTTCCGATTCCAAGGTGAGGCATCCGCCGCTCGGCATCGCGTCGCGGGCATTGATGGCGAGGTTGAGCAGCGCGGTGGTGAGCTGGGTCGGGTCGACCAGCGCCGGCCAGGCATTTTCCGCCAATACCGTCTTGATCTCGATCTGCTCGCCCAACGACCGCCGGCACAGATCCTGAGCGGAGACGATCAGCTCGTTGATATCGGTCTCGCGTGGCTGCAGCGGCTGCTTGCGGGCGAAGGCGAGGAGATGGCCGGTCAGCTCGGCGCCGCGGTCGGCCGCCTCGCCGATCAGCTTGGCGATCGACAGCAGCTGCGGCTTGTCGGCGACCCCTTCGGCCAGGAGGTCGATCGTGCCGGTGATGACTGTGAGGGTGTTGTTGAAGTCGTGCGCGATCCCGCCCACGAGCTGGCCGACGGCTTCCATTTTTTCCGATTGCCGATGGCGTTCTTCCGCCGCGATCGATTCGGTCAAGTCGCGGATGAATCCGTTGAACACGATGTCGTCGCGCCGGTGAAGCGCCGTGACGCTCAGCTCGACCTTGATCTGTGTCCCGTCCCGCCGCAGCGCCTCGATCGCGAAGCGCTTTCCGAGGATCTCGCTTTCGCCGCTGCTCAAGAAGCGTGTGAGCCCGTCGTGGTGGCGCGAACGATGCTGCTCCGGCACGATCAGATCGCCCAGCGACTTGCCGATCGCCTCCTTACGCGACCATCCGAAGACCGTCTGCGCCTGCGAATTCCAATCGACGATGAGCCCGCGTTCGTCCATCTGAACGAAGGCGTCCAGGGCCGTGTCGATGATGCCGCGTGCCATGCGCTCGCTGTCGAGCGCGGCTGTGGTCTTGTCCCGGGCCTCGCCGGCCATGCGGGCGAAGGCTTGTGCCAGCAGGCCGATCTCGCCGCCCGCATCGGTCGGTATCGCGGTCGGCTCATCGCGGGCAAACCCTTCGACCGCTCTTGTCATCTGGACCAGCGGCCGTGCCAGGGAGCGGGCGAGCAGCACCGCCAGGACAATCGCGCCGCAGACGGCGGCGAGCCCTGCGAGTAGGCTGGAATTGCGGACCGCGATCACGGCTGCCATGAGCTCGGCATACGGGACCGTTTCGATCACCGCGACCCGGGGCCCGTCTGCCAGCCGTGCGGTCTCCCATCCGACGCCGAAATCGGCGCCGACCCGGTCCTGGAGGAGCCGCGGGGTAGTGTCGCCCCGCCCCAGCATTTGCGCAAATTCCGGGAAGTCGTCCTGCACCCGAATCGGTGTGCCGGTCTCGAACGCGAACTCACGGGCGGGATCCGGGTGGACCAGATAATCTCCCTGCTCGTTGATCACATAGACCTGCCCGCCGTCGCGTCCCGCCGAGCGGATATGCGCAAATGCCAGCCGCATGTCGATGTTGATGATCACGATGCCGAAGGCGCTTCCGTCCGGCTTGTGCAACGGCGTAGCGATGCGCACGATCGGAACATGGGGCGTCCGGATGCTCCCGTTGTCCCGGCTGAGGTTGATAGGAGAGATATACACTTCTCCGGCGCCCAATTTGATCGCGTCCGTCAAGAAATCCCGATCGCCCTGGCGCGCAAGCTCCGTGTCGGGAACGACCCGGATGGCGTTGCCGGGCCCCGAGCGGTCGACCCGCACGATCTCCCGCCCGCCGTCGTCGCGGCCGATGATGCGAAATTCACGGTAGCTTGGCTTGGCGGCAAGCTCGGCCGCATACCGCGAGGCCATGCGGGCGCGCCAGACGGCCTCGCTGGTACCGCCGATCGGGTCGACGCCGCCTGCGAGCCGGGAGCGGATGATCCCCTCGACCGCGACCGCCGAGGCGAAGCCGACCACGTCGGCGCGCGCGGCCCGAACTCCGGCCTCGAGCTCGGCCGCGAGAACGCGGGTCCTGGTATCGATCCGGTCCAAACCGCGCGGCAGCGCAAACGCTTCGACGTTGTGATAGGTCAGATATCCGACGGCTGTTGCGGTGAGCAGCACCAACGCGACCATCGCCACGGTCAGACGGGTTGAGAGTGTCATGATTGGACCCCCGTATTGATGTTCGATCCCGTTTTTGTCGTCCGCCCAGTCGCCGCCGACATCCCGCCAATGGCCATGCGGTGCGAAGCTGACGAATCAGCTCCGATCGCCCATACTACCAATGATTGACGTCGGCGACGGCACGCAATCGATTGGCAACGCTTGTGACCTGTCCTTTTCGTTCACGAAGACGGCCGGCCGCCGCGGCTGCAATCGAGCCCGCAAGGGGCCTCGCGCTCCGACCATGCGCCTATCGCGGTTCACCGCTCGCCCGATCGTTATTTGTAGCTCGTTGGGAAAAATGCTTGTCTGCAAGAGACCTTACGAGTTTAGGCAAATCCGCGGGAGTTGGCCGGATCGTCGCGTGCGGCCTTCGATTCAGGCGCTTGCGGCCCCGCCCGCAATGTCCCCGGCAGTGGCCAGCTTGTCCGCCTCCCAACAGAGATCGATCAGCCGATCCGTCTTGCCGGGGGGCAGGATGCCCTCCGACAAGCCGCGGAACTTGTCCTCGAGCATACGGTCGCTCATCGGGTTTTGAACGCTTCCCACCGCATGCTCGACGAACACGGCGAGCTTGTCGCCGTTCCGGAGCAGAATTGCCACGCGCGCCTGCGCCTTGCCGAGGCCGGGATCGATGGTGGCGGTCACCCGTCCGCGCAATTGCGCGATCGCCGTCGCGGCCACGACCTCATCGCTGAACTGGCGCTCGCCGGCCGCCCCCTCGGCGACCGCCACGGCGGCGGCGTGATAGACGCTGAACTTGCCCTCGAGCCCTGTCCGCGGATTCTTGATCGCCGTCACGTCCATCACGCGAGGATGAACCGTAACCTCGATGCGATCGATCATGTCCGGCGTGAGGTGGTTTGCGTTGCGAAGCTGGATGCAGCCGTCGATCACCGGATGCACCACCAGGCCGCAGGCGAACGGCTTGTAGCTGTTGTTCAGAATTTCCCAACGCGGGTCCGCGAGCGCCGCATAGTTGCAGGTGGTGCTCAGCACGTTGAGCCAGCCGCGCTTGGCCTCGAGCCCGCGCTCCGAGGCGGTGTAGCCCTTGTGGGCGAGGAGCGCCGCGGTGAGGCCGTTTTGCGCGGCCCTGCCGGGGTGGAAGCTCTTGGTCATGGATCCGAACATTTCCTGCAATCCAACCGGCTGGGCGGCGGCGAGACCGAGCGCCCAGCACATCTGCTGCTCGCTCAGGCCGAGCAGCCTTCCGGCTGCTGCGGCGCTGCCGAAGACGCCGGCCGTGCCGGTGATGTGCCAGCCGGCCTTGTAGTGCGCCGGCGTGACCGCCACGCCGATGCGGAACTCGGTCTCGATCCCGATGACCAGCGCGGCCATGAAATCACGTCCGCCCACCGGCCGGTGCTCGGCCAGTGCCAGAATCGCAGGCGCCGCC
>Ga0209069_10000231_pt1 | contig 23903 bp, 18 predicted proteins | sample Str013_2_FD_187202 | JGI IMG/M metagenome (GOLD analysis project Ga0209069, IMG submission 187202) | Freshwater sediment microbial communities in response to fracking from Pennsylvania, USA - Straight Creek_MetaG_SC_2013 (SPAdes) (version 2) | ecosystem: Environmental > Aquatic > Freshwater >...
TGGCCGGCACGACGATGTACGGCAACCCGGTCTTGTCGCCGCCAGCGCCCGCGCCGAAGTAGACGTGCGCCTCGCCCGGCGTCGCCTTCGCGGCATCGATGGTCGCGATGAAGGTGTCGGAGCTCGGATGGCGGGGATAGCTCGATACGTCGGTGTTCCAGGCGTTGTCAGCAGGGAACACGTCGCACCCGGCGATGTTCGGGCGGCCCCCGCCGGGGCATCCGGAGTCAGGCACGATGCCGATGCCGGACCGGCACGGACCATGCCGGTTGGCCTGTTGCGTGGCCGTCAGCGGTGTCAGTGGTCGATCGGTCGCCGCCCCGGCACCGACAGCGGTGGCAACGACCCCAAGCGCGAGCACGCCCAGCAAGAGTTTGGCTCTCATCGGAGCAACGATATTACGAAACGATGTCAATGTTCGGTCCGCCCCACTAAAGTACGTCGAGTGCAGGATAAACGCGACTCTTCGGTTTCGTGAAGAGTCCTTGTCGTGTGCACACCGAGATCACAACTCTCGTCCGTGCTTCAATCGGCGTTCTAGTCACAGAATCAGGCTGAGGGCCTGCGCGGGCCCGCGCATTGGCGGAGACAGATGAGTTCACGAGTCGACAAGGACGGCGCTCCGCTGCTTGGGTACCGTCCCGCGCTCGACGGTCTGCGCGCCCTCGCCGTCGGTCTCGTGATGGCGTTCCACGCGTCGACATCGGCGTTCAGCGGTGGTGTCGTCGGCGTGACGATCTTCTTCGTGCTCAGCGGCTACCTGATCACCAAGCTGCTCGTCGAGGAACTGGATCGCACTGCGACGATCAACCTCCGGGCGTTCTACGGGCGCCGCCTCTACCGACTTGCCCCGGCGCTCATCGCGCTGTTGATCGTTGTCACGCTCCTCAGCTGGCACCTCGTCCATCCGGGGTTGCGGGGCAAGCTGATGGTCGAGGTGCTGCTCGCCTTCCTGTACCTCACGAACCTTCAGATCGCCTTCTTCGGGTTGCCGACCGGTGAGCTGTGGCTGACCCACACCTGGAGCCTGGCAGTCGAGGAGCACTTCTACCTGTTCTGGCCATGGACGATGCGCCGGCTGCGGCTCGGCGAACGGGACGGGCGCTCGGTCGTGCGTGGGTTGCTGCTCGTCGCCGGAGGGATCGGCCTCGTGCGGATCATCGTCGATCTCGCCGGCATCCCCGACATGTTCATGCTCTCGCCGCTGCGCTTCGACGGGTTCGCCATCGGTGGCGCCCTCGCGTTCGCTCATCACCGGTCGGTCCAGTCGAAGATCCTCGACTGGATGAAGACCGATGGCGCCGCGGCGCTGGCGCTGGCCTGGATCGTTGCCTACACGCTGGCCGCTCGCCGGCTGCCCCAGTTCACCGGAGCGAACTGGAACCTGCTCAACACGGCGCCATCGGCGGTGCTCATCGTCCACTTGCTGTTCCGAGAGCGCAGCCTGCTCACCTCGCTGTCGCGATCGAAGCCGGCGGTGTGGATGGGCAAGCGTTCGTACTCGATCTACCTCTGGCATCCGCTGGCGTACATCTACTTCACGAAGCGGCGGTTCCCCTCCCTCCCGCTACCTGTGCTCGGGGTGATCAAGGTGGTCGCCGGCTTCGCCTTGGCGGCGGCGTCGTACCGGTTCGTCGAGATGCGCTTCATGGCGCGGCGCAATCGGCTGCGCGCCGTCCGAACGGCCGATCCCGCTTCTTCCAGCGTGCCGAACTGATCAGTTGAACGTCGACCCGAAGCACCGGCATGGATCGGGAAGGGCGCGCCGCGAAGCAGTCACCACGGGCGGTAGGCTTCACCGTCGTTCGGCGGAACGACTAACCAATCAGGTGGGTCGGTAATGGCAAGACTTCGTGGCGTCAACCTACGGGCTGCACTGGTAGCGCTCGTACTCGTCGCCCTCGTCGCCGTTTCGCTTGTTGGCCTGACCCGTGTCGTCAAGCCGCCGGCCCAAGATCGGCGCGCCGCGCCCGGCACGGCGTGGCTGTCGGGCGAAGCGCGCGGCCGTGCTGTGCTCGCCGCGCCCGGTAGCCAGTTGGGCAGCGTCGCCGTTGCGTTGGGCAGCGAGCCGACGCAGTACGACGTCGCCGAGTTGCCGCGGGTGACGACAGTGTTCGACCGCCACAGCGGCGCGTTGGTCTTGCTCGATCCGGTGCTGGGCGCCATCAAGGACCGCCAGCCGAGGGCGGCGACGCGCGATCAGGCGAAGTTGGTGCCGGCCGGCGCAGCCGCGTTCATCGTCGACACCGCCAACCACTCGGCGCGCAAGATCGCCGAGGATGGCACGGTTGGCAACCCTGTCGACGTCGGCAGCTTCTCCGATGTCGTCGGATCGAGTGACGGCGTGCTGTGGCTGCTCGACAAGGCCGCCGGCACCTACACCAGCTTCGACGGTGCCCAGACGCCGACTCCGGTGCGGTTGACCGACGCTGGTGCCGACGTGTCGCTGACCGCTATTGGTCGTGACCCCGTCGTCCTCGATCGCACGGCGCGCACGTTGCGTTGGCCGCGCCGCGGTTCGACTGTCGCGTTGCCCGCCGGCCAGGGCGAGCTAGCGGTGCAACAACCGGACCTCGCCGGCTACAGCAACTGCGTCACCGTCGTCGTCGGCACTGTGGCGCGCTGCTACAGCGTCGGGACCGTCGCCCGAGAGGCAACGCTGGGCACACCGCTTGGCGCGGCGTCACAGGTCTTCTCTGGTCTCGCCGGTCTCGTCATCGCCGAACCGGGCCTCGTTGCGGTGCAAGTTGGTGGCTGGGGTCGCTCGCTGGTCGAAGCGACGCGATCGGAACCATCGACGAGAGACATGACGTCGTGGTCGACACCGACGGCGATCCTCGTCGACGACCCTGGTTCGCGCTTCGCGTTCACGGCGACCGGCGATGTCAGCATCGGGCTCGACAAGTTCAGTCGCAAGACCGTCGTGCTCACTCCCGACGGGCCTCAGATCGACCTCGACCAAGCGAACGACGTCACGGTCAAAGCGCCAACGACGGTGCGCAAGAAGGACCCACTGGCGAAGCCGCCTGATCGCACTGCCGGGAACCATCCGCCGACACCGCAGCGCGACGATGTGCGCACTCGCCAGGACCGCGCCGTGTCGATCGACGTGCTCGCCAACGACAGCGATGCCGACGGCGATCCGCTCGTGATCGTCGATGCCACGAAGGCCGCGCCGTCTGGGCAAGTGAGCGTGCTCAACGGCACCAAGGTGCTGTTCAAGCCGGAGCCCGGCTTCCTCGGCACAGTGACCTTCTCGTACACAGTCGCCGACCCGTCCGGTCTGCGCGCCAGCGCCGACGTCTCGGTCGAAGTGCTGAGCAAGGACGTCAACACCGCGCCGGTGCTCCAAGACGACGACGCGACGACATCGCAGGGTGTTCCCGTCGTCATCCCGGTCCTGGAGAACGACTCCGACCCCGAAGGCGATTCGCTCAGCGTCGTCTCCGTTGGAACGCCGGCGCACGGTAAGGTCGCAAGCACCGGCGATGGCTTCGTCCGTTACGAGCCCGACCGCGACTTCCTCGGCGTGGACCAGTTCGTCTACTCCGCCGCCGACGGTTACGGCGGACGGGCCGACGCTACGGTGCATGTCGAGGTCAGCGCCTCCGTGGGTGGCAACCGTCCTCCGATCGCCCAGGACGATCGGGCGACGGTCGTGGCCGGCAAGCACGTGCGCGTTCCCGTGCGGCTCAACGACTCGGACCCCGACGGCGATCCGATCAAGGTCGTGTCCGTTGGCAACGTGTTCGGGATGACGACGGCGATCCTCGGCGGCGAGACCGTCGACATCGTCCCCGATCTGCGCACGGCCGGTGTCGTCACCGTCCCGTACACGATCGCCGATTCCAACGGCGCCAAGGCGACGGCGCAGATCATCCTCGTCGTCGAAGCACCGACACCTAACCGAGCCCCCCACGCCATCGACGACTCGGCCGTCGCCGCGTCCGATGTGCAAGTGATCGATGTCGTTGCCAACGACATCGATCCTGACGGCGATCCATTGACGCTCGTTGACGTTGCGCAGCCGGTCCTTGGTGGATCGGTGTCGAAGGCGTCTGCGTCGACGGTGCGGTTCGTGCCGACGCCGGGTTACATCGGCGCCGTCAAGTTCACCTACACGGTCAGCGATCCCGACGGTCTGCGCGCGTCGGCGGCCGTGATCGTCGAGGTCGTCCCGCCCACGGGTTCAGGCCCGCTGGCGCGCGACGACATCGCCAACACGTTCTCCGGCGAGCCGGTGATCATCCCCGTCCTCGCCAACGACACCCATCCCGATGGCGTGCCGTTCGATCTTGCCGGCCCTCCGGTGATCCGCTCCGGCACCGCGGTGGTCAATGCCGACCACACGATCACCTACACGTCCGCGCCCGGCGCGACGGGCACGTTCACGATGTCGTACACGATCCGCGATTTCTACAGCCGTACCGCGACGGCACAAGTGATCATCACGGTCGAGGCGCGTCCGACGGGCGGCGGCGGTGGCGCCGAGAACCATCCGCCGATCGCCAGCAACGATCACGCCTTCACCGCGTTCCAGACGGCTGTCGTCATCGATGTCGTCGCCAACGACTCCGATCCCGACTACCAGAAGCTGGTCGTCTCGGCGGTGGCCGCTGGCACCGGTGGCTCGGTCGCCATCGTGACGGTTCCGCCGGCGCCGAACGCGTCGACGACGCGCGTCTCGTTCACGCCGAGCGCGGGCTTCAGTGGTCTCGCCTCCTTCAACTACACGATCACCGACGAAGGCGGCTTGACCGCGAGCGCAACTGTCGTCGTCGACGTCGGCAAGCGTCTCTTGGTCGCGCCAGTGGTGCGCGACGATCTCGTCAACATGGTCGCCGGCGCGAGCTTGAGCTTCGACCCGCGGGTCAACGATCTCGATCCCGACGGTCAGGCGAGCGCCCTCAAGGTCACCAGCGTCAAGGCCGGCGCCGGCATCACGGCCACGATCGATGGCAACGGGTTCGTCCACATCGTCGCGCCCGAGACCGCCGGTACGTACGAGATCACCTACACGGTGACCGACGTCGACGCGCTGACAGCGTCGGGGATCATCTCGGTCAACGTCGCCGCCGGTTCGAACCGAGCACCGACGCCGGTCGCCGACACGGCGACGGCCAACTTCCAAACGCCACTGACGATCAACGTCCTCGCCAACGACACCGATCCCGACGGCGGCGCGCTGACGCTCGTCAGCGCGACGCAGCCGGCGACGGGCGGCAGCACCGCCGTCCAGGGAGCCACCGTCGTCTTCACCCCGGCTGCGGGGTTCTCCGGCGCATCGACGTTCTCCTACACCGTCGCCGATCCGCAGGGCGCTACGGGCAGCGCCACCGTCGCAGTGACGGTTGGCGCGTGTTCGGCAACGGCGCCGAACTTGGCCAACGACACGACGTTCGCCAAGTTCAACACGCCGACATCTCTCGACCTGTTCGCCAACGACACCCAGACGGCCGGAGCCCTCAGCCTCGGCGCGCCGAACGTCGGCCGCGTCGCGGTCGCGACGCCGGGTACCGGCAACGTCACCTACACGCCGCCGAACGGGTTCAACGGCGTAGCGACGTTCACCTACACCGTCACCCCGCCGTGCGGTCCTCCGGCGACGGCGACGGTGACGATCACCGTCAACCGAGCACCGAACGCCGTCGCTGACAATGCCGCGACGGCGCTGAACACGGCAGTCGTGATCCCGGTCGTCGCCAACGACACCGACCCCGACGGCGATGCCCTGCACATCGTCGGGTTGGGCACCTCGGCTAATGGATCGGTCGAGCAGGTCGCCGGTACGCAGACAGTTCGGTTCAGCCCCAACGTCGGCTTCGGCGGCAACGCAACGTTCTCGTACACGATCGCCGACGTCGGTGGCTTGACGTCGAGCGCAACAGTGACCGTCGCCGTCGCCCCGCCCGCCAACGGCAAGCCGAACGCGAGACCGGACAGCGCGTCGACGACGGCGGGCACCGCCGTGCAGATCGACGTGCTGAACAACGACATCGACCCCGACAACGATCCGCTGACGATCACGTCGTTCGGTCTGGTCAGCCCAGCCAACGCCGGGACGCCGACGCGGGTCGTCACGAGCACGGGCGAGCAGGTGGTGTTCACCCCGGCACCGGCGTTCGCCGGTCCAACGGCAACGTTCACCTACACCATCAGCGATGGCCACGGCGGAGCCGACACGGCGGTCGTCACCGTCGCCGTCGCCAGCGGCAACCACCCGCCGGCGGCGGGCAACGACATCGCCAACGTGACACCGGGTTCGCAAACGATCGTGTCCGTGCTCGCCAACGACACCGACCCCGATGGCGACCAGTTGTCGGTCGTCGCCGTCGGTGCCGTGCCCCGCGGCGCGGGCACGGCGACGATCGACGGCACGACGATCGTGTTCACCGCCGATCCCGAGTTCAATGGCCGCGTTGCCTTCGCCTATCGGATCAGCGACGGCCACGGCGGCGTCGACACCGGCCAAGTCACGATGATCGCTGCCGGGGCGAACAGCGGCCCTCAGGCGTTCGGCGACAACGGCGCCATCATCCGGTCACGAAGCCTCGTCGTCTCGGTTCCGGTCGTCGCCAATGACATCGATCCCGATGGCGATCGGCTCGTGATCGACCGTGTCGGCGCCTGCTCCGTGGCGGACACGTGCACCGTCACGTTCAGTCTCGACGTGGTGACGGTGACTATCGTTGCGCCATTCACCGGCGCCTTGACCGTCCAGTACACCGTCAGCGACGGGCGCGGCGGCACGGCGTCTGCCCTCTTGACGATTGACGTGACTCCGTGAGCCGACCCCCGAGATCGAACAGCCATCGTGCCTGGCTGGCCTTCAACCGACTGCTTGAGAACGTCGAGCAGGTCCTGAAGGGCAAGAGCGAGCCGATACAGCTCGCGCTTGCCTGCTTGATGGCCGAAGGTCATCTCCTCATCGAGGACAAGCCCGGCACCGGTAAGACGAGCCTGGCCAAGGCGATGGCCGTCTCCTTCGGTGGCTCGATCCGCCGTGTCCAGTTCACACCCGATCTGTTGCCATCGGACATCACCGGGGTCAGCGTCTACAACACCGCTACCGGCGAGTTCAGCTTTCGTCAGGGGCCTGTGTTCACGAACATCCTCGTCGCCGACGAGATCAACCGTGCGTCCCCGAAGACGCAGGCGGCACTGCTCGAAGTGATGGAAGAGCGCCAGGTCACCGTCGACGGCTCGTCGATGGTCGTGCCGCGGCCGTTCATGGTCGTCGCCACCCAGAACCCGCTCGACTTCCAGGGCACCTACCCGCTGCCCGAGGTCCAGCTCGACCGCTTCGCGATGAAGCTGTCGCTCGGCTACGCCGATCGTGACGCCGAGCTCGAGGTCATGGTCCGCCCCGATTCGGGTGACGTCACGGCGTCGTTGAAGCAGCTGTTCGACTTCGAGCACCTCTCCAACGTGCTGATGTGGGTGCGGCGCACGACGGTCAGTCCGGCGCTGCGCGAGTACATCGCCGACATCATCATGCGCACCCGTGATCATCGTGACTTGCGGCTCGGCGTGAGCACCCGCGGCACGTTGACGCTGCTCGCCATCGCGCGAGCCCTTGCCGTGTCGAACGCGCGTGACTACGTCACGCCCGACGACATCAAGACGATCACCGTGCCCGTCCTCGCTCACCGCATGGCGGTCACGCCCGAGGCGGAGATGGACGGGATCACCGAAGCCGACGTCCTCAACTCGATCCTCGATCAGGTGCCGGTGCCGCGGGCGCGGGGCCGGTCCTCCTCGAACGAGGATGCTCCTGACGAAGCTCTCGCCTTCGACGCAGAGTGATGTCCCGCTCCCGCCTCACTCGGAGCGGCAGTGCGCTCGTCGCTGGTGCGGTTGGTCTCGTCATCGCCGGTGTCCTCGCCGGTTATCGCGAACTGCTGATCCTCGCCCTCGTCGCGGCGATGGCTGTCGTCGCCGCGCTCCTCGCGCCGCGTACCCGATCGCGCGTCCAGCTTCGCCGGCGCGTCTCGCGCAAGCTCGTCCAGCGCGGTGACGAGCTAGAGGTCGCGCTGCGCGTCCGTGCGCCGGTGACGCTCGTCGGTCTGCGTGTCGTCGACAGGCTCGACGATCGCGAGATCCCCGTCGGCATCGCTCACCTCGAACGCGGTCGCGGTGTCGAGGCGCGCTACCGGATCCGTCCTCGCGAGCGCGGCGTGCGCCGCATCGGTCCGATCGGCGAAGAGCGATCCGATCCGCTCGGCCTGGCGATACGGCGCGTCGAGCACGACGTCATCGACGAGCTCCTCGTCCACCCTGTCGTGCACACGTTGGCACCGACCACGAGCGGTGCCGTCATCCGCCAGCAAGCGTTGAGCCGCAAGCGGATCTCCGATGATCCCGTCTCCGACTTCCGCTCGTTGCGGTTGTACGTGCCGGGGGACGATCCCCGACGCATCCACTGGGCGAGCAGCGCGCGCGTCGGTCAACCGGTGGTGCGCGACTTTCTCGAGCAGCGCCACACGCTGCGACTCGTGCTTCTCGAGACGCTGGAGTCGACGATCACGGCCCCCGGGTTCGAAGAGGCCGTCGAGATCGCCGCCAGTCTCGCCATCGACGCGTGGGACCGCGGCCTGGCCTCGATCACGCGGACGCGCGATGCGGGCGCGCTTGGTTCGGCGTCGCCGATTCGCGATCGCAACGACGTCCTCATCCAACTGGCGCGCGTCAACCGCACGAGCGAGGCCGACACCGCCGAAGTGAACCGCGTCCTCCAGTCCCTGCCGATGATCGATCAGGTCTACTGCGTCACGGGACCTGATTCGCCGCTGCTGCGCTCGCTCATCGGCAGCCCTCGCTACCGGCCATACCTGACCGCGGTCCAGGTCGCCGGCGAAGGGCCGATCCAGCGGGTGCCGGTGACGACGATCAGGGTCCGCAGCGCCGAGGAGTTCAGCTCTCGCTGGCGCGCCGGAAGGATCGCCTGATGCGCAGGTTGCGCTGGCGGCTGCTCGCCGTTGCCTCGGTCACGCTGACGTGCGCGCTCGCCGGCGTGACCTACGCCGTCGTCGCCGAGGGCGGTCGACTGCCGGGCCAGGCACTCTCGTCTCCCTACCGCGGGCTCGCCGACGTGCTCGGCTCTCGCTGGCCGGTGCCGCTCACACCGCCAGCGGTGGGCTTCGTCGTCCTCGTCTGCGGCCTGGCGGCATCGACGGCGGTGGAGCTCGTCGAGCTGGCCCGCTTCCGCGTCGCCACGATCGCGCCACCGACGTTGCTGATCGGCTTCGTCGCGTTGTTCGCGGCGCGTTCCGGCCCACCGCCGGGGCTGATGTTGGCGCTGTTCTCGTTGTCAGGGATCCTGTCGTTGTGGACGGTCCATCACTGGGTCGTCGCGTCGGTCGCCCCGGCAGCAGTTCCCTCGGCGAGCGATGGCAAGCTGCGATCGTTGCCCGCTGGTTTGTACGCCGTGGCGCTGCTCTCAGTTGGTGCGTTGGTCATCCCGCTCGTGTTGTCGCGGCGCGTCGACGGCGCCAATCGCTACGACCCGCGCGACTACCAACGGCTGACGACGAGCTCGGCCGTCGAGATCAGCCCACTCGCCCGCATCGATGAGTTCCGCAGCCGGCCACCCGAGACGTTGTTCACGGCGAGCGCCGGTGGTTTCTCCGAGTGGCGGCTCGTTGGTCTGACTCGATACGACGGTCAGACGTGGATGCCGTCGAGCGACTTCAGACCGATCGGACGCACACTTGCGGCGCGTCGCGATGACAACGTCCCTGTCGAGTTGACGTTGAGCGGTTTGCACGAGCGCTGGGTGCCGTGGGCCGGCGAGGTGAGCTCGATATCGACATCGGTCCGAACTGATAGCTCGTCGTCGGGGCTGTTGCTCGACCGTCCGACGGCCGATGGCGACATCGTCAAGATCGCCGTCAACCGGGCAACGCCCGACGTCGCCAAGCTCGGCGCCGCCAGCTCGCCGATCCGGCGATCTGCGCTCGTCAACAACGTCGCGCTGCCGGCGAGCATCAACGAGCTGGCGGCGCGGATCGTGGCCAGCGCGGCGAGCGACTACGAACGGGCGTCGCGCATCGCCGCCTACTTGAAGGCGAACTACAGCCTCGACTCAGAGTCGCTCCCTGGCCACACGCTCGCCTTGCTGCAGCTCTTCCTCGAACAGACCAATCGTGGTCGCGACGAGCAGTTCGTGGCGTCGTTCGGCGTGCTCGCCGCCGCGGTTGGCTTGCCGGTCCGGGTCGTCGTCGGTTTCGTCGCCTCCCCCGATCCGGTGACCGGCGTGACTGTCGTCAGCTCGCGCGACATCAAGGTCTGGCCCGAGGTCGAGTTCAACGACGTTGGCTGGGTGCGCTTCGATCCGGTGCCGGCACAAGAGACGCCGCCGACGGCGAAGTCGACGATCACCGAGGTGATCGGCAACCAGCCGAGCGCTGGTGCCGGCTCCCCGCCATCACAAGCGAAAGCGACGCCGGAGACACCGAGCACGGACACGGTGCCACCGCAAGCGAGGCGCCTGTCGCGGATCAGTCGCATCGCCATCCGTACGCTGTTGATCATCGGGTCGATCCTGGCGGTGCTCGCCGCCTATGTCTTGCTCGTGTTCTTGCTGAAGCGCCGGCGCCGCCGAAGGCGACTGGCTGGTGATGACGCTGACCAGGTCTCTGGCGCCTTCATCTCGGCGGTCGACACGCTCGTCGATCTGGGGATGAGCGCGACGTCGACGTCGACCGACGTCGAGCTCGTCGGTCGCGCCTCGATGGCCGGCGGTTCGTCGTTGATGGTGCTCGAAGAGCTGGCGACACGCAGCACCGGTGCGGTGTTCGGAACCTCTGCGCCCGATGACGAGGAAGCCCGCACGGCGCATGGTGAGCTGGAACGGTTCGAAGACGAGCTCGCGCAGCGGGTCGGCTGGTTCCGATGGCTGCGAGCGAAGCTCAGCTTGCGCTCGCTTCGTCAGGGCCTGCCGCAACGCTGACCAATTGACTGGCTGCCTGCCACGCCGCGAGTTGCGCTCGTCGGTCGCTCAGCCGGTCACTCGGTCAGTCGTCAGTCGTTGGCGTCGTGACTGTCGGCTCGGAGACTTGCTCATCGCCGGCGCCGCGGCTGGCATCGCGCAGCGCCGTCGTTTGGTTGAGCCTGGCCTCGCGAGCGTCGAGGATGTTGCTGGCCCGCTTGCGGGAGCCGTTGCCGTTTCCGTTGCCGCCATTCCCGTTGCCACCGCCGCTGCCGTTGGCCACCGCAGTTGGCTTCGTCGTCGCCGTGGCGGTGACTTCGGTGGAGCTGACCTCGTCGGTGGTGTCGGCCATCGTCGCCTTCGGCGTGCCGAACGGCAGCGCCAGCCGGTGACGACGGTGCGGGCTCATGATCACCGGCAACAGCTCACCTTCCCGGTTCTGCAGCTGGCGGGCGACCGCTTCGAGCGACGACAGCCGCTGACGGCGGTAGGGGACGGCGAGCACGACGGCGTCGACGGCGAGGCTGAGCTGCACGGTCGTCGCCGCGTCGAGCAACGGCCCGGCGTCGAACACGATCACTTGCGCCTCGTTGGCGAGGCGATCCAGCAGCGCCGGCACGTTCGAGCGGCGCAGCACCGTGTTGCCGAGCTTCGGTCCGAGACCGAGGACGCGCAGGTCGGGGTCGATCGTGGTGAAGACCGGCCGGTTACCGGCATGCGTCGTGCCCCGCCGACGATCGACGCCGGTCATCTTGATCTCCGAGATCCTGTCGACGCGAGCGAGCAGCGCCGGCAGGCCGGCATCGCCACCGGTGTGGAACGCCTCGGAGATCTCCGGGTCGTTCTGATCGGCATCAACGAGGACGACCGTCGAACCCTTGCGAGCGAAGCGACCGGCCATCGCCACGGCGAGCGTCGTCGACCCGGCACCGTGCTCGGTACCGATCACGGCAACGCGCAGCGCCTTCGTTGGTTCGGCGTTCGCTTCGGCGCGCACGCACAGCAAGTCGACCGAACCTTCGGCCGCGCCGGGCAGTGATCGCATCAGCTCGGGACGAGGACCGGCCAGACCGCGCAAGCGCCTGATGCGCACGGCGATCGGCTGACCGAGCACGTCTTCGACTTGCGACGTGTCGATGACACGAGAGGAGAACCGCGCTGTGACGAGTGCGAGCGCCAGACCAAGCATCGGGCCGCCGAGCACACCGGCGATCAACAGCTTCTTCGACTTCGCCTTCGTATGCGTCGGCAAGATGGCGCGCTGCTGGATCTCCGTCGTCACCTTCAGCTTTTGCAAGAGCTCGAGCGAGGTCTTCGTCTCGAGGACCTTGTCCTGCTGCTTGCTCAGTGAGTTGCGCTGGGAGATGAGCGGTATGACCTTGGGCGGTGTGATGGTCGCGCCCGGCGGAGTCTCGATGGCGATCTGCTGGTCAAGCTCTTGGATCTTCTTGTCGAGCGCGTCGTACTGATCTTGTAGCGACTTCACCTCGTCCGACTTCGAGTCGCCCGCCTTGGCCTTCAAGTCGGCGAGGTAGATGTCGACGTAGGTGTTGGCGAGGTTCTGCGCTTGCTCCGGCGAGGACGACGTGGCGAAGAGATCGACGATCTCGGTCTTCGGGCGTTGCTGGACGCGCACGGCGAGGTCGACCTGGTCGGTCGTCAGCCCGCCGCCGAGCTGGTTGGCGACGCGGTCGGCGAGGGCGATGTTCTTCAGCTGGCTGAGCTGTGTGGCGATGTAGCGATCGGGGTCGTAGCTGACCGTCGTGCCGCCAGCGTTGGTCGGCGGCGAGACGAGCAGCACTGCTTGCGCTTCGTACTCGGTTGCCGCCGACGACTTGAGCTGGAAGCTGGCGAGGAGACCGAGCGCGGTGCAGATGGCAACGATCCACAGGCGACGGCGAAGAGCGGAGATGACAAAGCCGAGTTCCAGTGGAGGACCTACCTGTGCGGGGGACGTGTCCGGCGAGCGTTACCGACGATCCTATGGCGGTAGCCGTTGACCGGTAGCGCGGCGGTTAACGGTTCGACCAAAGGACGTCGTGCCGATCGATTCGTCGCGCCTGGTTCGTCGCCGAGCGAATCTCTGCCACGACCATCACGCCGACATTTGCCGGAGCAAGCCCCGGCCGCGTAGATTGCGCGACGAATCACAAGCCCAGTCGCACCATCGCCCGCGACCAGTGATCCTGCCCGTGGACCCTGACCGAACCGACCGATCCAGCCTGCGCGGCAACGCGAACGCCCTCAACCGGGCCTTCGAGTTCGCACTGACGACGGCGATCTTCGCCGCCGCCGGCTACGGGCTTGACCGCTGGCTGGGCACGAGCCCGCTGCTAGTGATCGTGCTCTCACTGCTCGGGGTCATCGGGCAGTTCGTGCGCTCCTGGTACGTGTACGAAGCCGAGATGCGCGAGCACGAGGCGGCGCTCGGTCTTGGCGGTCCTCGCCACCTGACTCGCCCGATCGGTCCCGCTCGGCAGCTCCCGACGATCGCCGCGACGCTGCGGATGACTCGCTCCGGGCTGTCGCGCCGCCAGCGGGCGGCCGCCACCGTCGACACGAGCGCGACACCAGCCGGCGAGTCGTCGCCGCGGAGCAGTCGATGACCGCCGACGCGATGGGCGCCGTCACGACGCCGGTCACCGGTCCGGCGACCGAGCAGGCCATCGCTCGCGACCTCGCCAAGCGCGGCCTGTGGGTCGCGCCCTTGTTCCTCGCCATCGGCGCGCTGTGGGGCGGCTGGCACGGCTTCGCCTCGGCCGGCGTCGGCATCGCCCTCGTCTGCATCAACTTCCTCGCCGCGGCGGCGTTGATGACGGTCGCGGCGCGCATCTCGCTGGCGCTGCTGATGGCGTCGGTGCTCGGCGGGTACATCGTACGACTCGCCGCCATTACCGGCGTGATAATCGCTTTGCGTCATCAGTCGTGGTTCCATCGTGGTGCGTTCGGTCTCACCGTGTTGGTCACCCACCTCGGTCTCCTGATCTGGGAGACCCGCTACATCTCCGCGTCGCTCGCGTACCCCGGCCTGAAACCCAAGATCTCCCCATCGAGGACGAACTCGTGATCATCGCCAAGCTCGTGTTCCCGCCGCTGTCGCACATCTTGAATTGGAAGAACATCGCGCCGGGGTTCAACAAGATCGGCGTCATCGCCATCCTCGCTGCCGGCATCACGTTGCTCGTCTTCGCGATGGCGTCGAAGGGCGACCCGCTGACAGCGCCGAAGGGCATCCGCAACTTCGGCGAGACGATCGTCGAGTTCATCCAGAACAACGTGATCATGCAGACGATGGGCCGCGATGGCCTCGGCTGGACACCGTTCCTGACGACGACGTTCTGCTTCGTGTTCCTGATGAACATCTCCGGCATCATCCCGACGTTCCAGATGCCCGGCAACGCTCGGATGGCGACGCCGCTGTTCCTCGCGTTGATCGTCTGGTTCATCTACAACGCCGTCGGGATCAAGCACCAGGGCTTCGGCGGCTACATGAAGTCGTCGCTGTTCCCGCCGGGCCTGCCCAAGCCGCTGTACCTGCTCGTGACCCCGATCGAGTTCGTCTCGAACTTCTTGGTCCGGCCGTTCTCGCTCGCCATCCGACTCTTCGCCAACTTGATGGCCGGTCACATCTTGCTGTTCACGTTCGCGCTGATGACCGACTCGCTGCTCAAGAGCGTGGCGTGGCTCAAACCGGTGGCCGTGCTGACGGTGGCGATGCTGATCTTCCTCACTGCGTTCGAAGTCCTCGTCGCGTTTTTGCAGGCGTACATCTTCTCGATGCTGACCGCCGTCTACATCGGCTCGTCAGCGCATCCCGAACACTGACCGACAACCAAAGATCTCGGACATACCGAGCCCTCCACAAACAGGAGACCAGACAACATGCTTTCATCGATCCTGGCCGCGGGAGTGACCGGCGACGTCGCTGGCATCACGTACGGCCTCGCTGCCATCGGCCCCGGCGCCGGCATCGGTTACATCGTCGGCAAGGCGATCGAGGCGATGGCCCGCCAGCCCGAAGCAGCCGGCATGGCCCGCACGACGATGTTCCTCGGCATCGCCTTCACCGAGGCGCTGGCGCTGTTCGGCTTCGTGCTCGTCTTCCTCGTCAAGGGCAACTGAGCCTCTACAAACGAGCGAGGAGGATCTGATGCCAGTAGTGGCATACGTCGCCGCCGGCGACGTCGTTGCCGTTCAACTTCCGCGCGCCGACACGACGACCACCACGGTGGCGGGCGAGACGGCAGCGAAGGGCGAAGCAACGACGACGGCTGAGACCACGGTCAAAGACCCGAGCCCGTTGACGATCGCGCCCAAGGAGCTGTTCTGGAGCCTGGGTTCGTTCGTCGTGCTCCTGGCGCTGATGCGGCTCGTCTTCTACCCCAAGCTCCACGGTGGGATGACGAAGCGGCAAGACCACATCGCGGCGCGCCTCGCCGACGCCGACGCCACCAAGGCCGCGGCACAGGCCGAGGTCGCCGACTACCAAGCACGCGTCGCCGAGCTGCGCGCCGAGGGCCAAGCACGCGTCGACGAGGCGAACCGCACGATCGAAGCCGAGCGCGCCGCCAAGATGGCCGAAGCGAACGCCGCGATCGGTCAGCAGCGAGCGACCGCCAACGCCGAGGTCGACGCGGCGAAGGCAGCGGTGGCCGGTGGTGTCGCCGAAGCGGCGCGCGATGTCGTCACCAATGCTGCTGAGCGCGTTCTTGGTCAGGCGCCTGACGCGTCGATCGTCGCCAACGCTGTCGACCAAGTGATGAGCGCGGGGGTGGCGCGATGAGCCTCTTCGCAATCGTCGGTGTGCTCGCCGCAGAGTCGGGCAAGGCCGAGACACCGAACAAGTGGTGGCCCGAGTCCTACGAGATCATCTGGGGCACGCTCGCCACAGTGGTGATCTTCGCCGCGCTGTGGAAGTTCGCCATTCCGCAGCTGAAGGCGTCGATGGTTGCCCGCAGTGAGCGCATCCAGCGCGATCTCGACAACTCGGCCAAGGCGCTCGCAGACGCCGAATCGTCGGCGGCGCAGATCCGTGCGTCGAAGGGCGACCTGGCGGCCGAGCGGACGCGCATCCTCGCTGACGCCGATCGCACCGTCGAGCGCGTCCTTGCCGATGGTCGTCAGCGGATCGACAAAGAGGTCGCCGAGGCGCATGCCAAGGCGGTTGCCGACATCGCCCTCGCTCGCACCCGTGTCTCGGCCGAGTTGCAAGCCGATGTCTCCCAGATCGCCTCGGCGGCGACAGAGCACGTCGTCAACGGCTCGCTCGATCCCGCCAACCAGCAGCGCCTGATCGAAGACTTCATCGCCAAGGTGGGAGCCCGATGACCTCTGAACGCATCGACGCCTATGCCTCGGCGCTGTTGGGTGTAGCGCGCGCCGAGGGTCGGTTGGACGAGGTCGAGGACGAGCTGTTCCGCTTCGGGCGCTCGCTCGAAGCGTCGGAGAGCCTGCGGGCGACGTTGACCGACGAGATGATCCCGCCGGCGAAGCGTCAAGCCGTCGTCGAAGATCTGCTCGGCGGCAAAGCGTCGTCGACGACGACGCAGCTGTTGAGCTTCGTCATCGGCTCCGGCCGCGCCGCCGATCTGCCCGGCATCATCTCCGCGCTCGTCGATCGTGCCGCGGCGACGAAGTCCCGCACCGTCGCCGAGGTCCGTTCCGCAGTCGCTCTGACCGACGACCAGAAAGACCGGTTGACCGCGGCGCTGGCCAACGCCACCGGCAAGCAAGTCGAACTGAAGGTCGTCGTCGACCCGACAGTGCTCGGCGGTCTCGTCGCCCAAGTCGGCGACACCGTCATCGACGGAAGCGTGCGCTCCCGTCTCGACCAACTGAAGTCGCTCTTCTAAATCGATGTCTCTGAACCACCGCCGCCGTACCTCGGCTCTGAGAGGATCACCATGGCTGAACTGACGATCTCTCCCGGCGACATCGCCGCGGCGATCAAGAAGAACCTCGACGGTTTCGAGCCGACGCTCGAAGCGCGCACGATCGGCCGCATCGTCGAAGTCGGCGACGGCATCGCGCGCGTCTCCGGCCTGCCCGGCGCCGGTGTCAACGAGATGCTCGAGTTTGCCGACGGCTCGATCGGCATCGCCCTGAACCTCGACGAAGACACGATCGGTGCCGTCATCTTGGGCGAGAGCGACAAGCTCGAAGAAGGTCAGCCGGTCAAGGCGACCGGTCGGATCTTGTCGGTGCCCGTCGGCGAAGGCGTGCTCGGCCGCGTCGTCAACGCGCTCGGCGAGCCGATCGATGGCAAGGGTCCGTTGACCAACGTCCAGTCGCGCCGGATGGAGATCCAGGCGCCTGGCATCATGGGCCGCAAGCCGGTGCACGAGCCGTTGCAGACCGGCATCAAAGCGATCGACGCGATGACCCCGATCGGGCGCGGCCAGCGCGAGCTGATCATCGGTGACCGCAAGACAGGCAAGACGACGGTTGCGATCGACACGATCCTCAACCAGCGTGGCCTCGGCGTGAAGTGCATCTACGTCGCCATCGGCCAGAAGGGCTCGACAGTCGCGCAGACTGTCGAGGTCCTGCGCCAGCGAGGTGCGCTCGACTACACCGTCGTCGTCGCTGCTCCGGCGTCTGACCCGGCCCCGTTCAAGTACCTGGCGCCGTATGCGGGTTGCGCGATGGGCCAGCACTGGATGGAGAGCGGCGAGCACGCCCTCGTCGTCTACGACGACTTGTCGAAGCAGGCCGATGCCTATCGCCAGCTGTCACTGCTGCTGCGCCGCCCGCCGGGCCGCGAGGCCTACCCCGGCGACGTCTTCTACTTGCACAGCCGCCTGTTGGAGCGCGCCGCCAAGCTGTCCGACGAGAACGGCGCCGGTTCGCTGACGGCGTTGCCGGTGATCGAGACGAAGGCCGGCGACGTATCGGCCTACATCCCGACGAACGTGATCTCGATCACCGACGGCCAGGTGTACCTGCAGGACAACCTGTTCAAGTCGGGCGTGCGTCCGGCGGTCGATGTCGGCATCTCGGTGTCACGCGTCGGTGGCGCGGCGCAGATCAAGGCGATGAAGTCGGTATCAGGCACCCTGAAACTCGATCTCGCCCAGTTCCGCGAGCTGGAAGCGTTCGCCACGTTCGGTTCCGAGCTGGACGCAGTCTCCAAGGCGCAGCTCGAGCGCGGTTACCGCCTGGTCGAGCTGCTCAAGCAGCCACTCAACTCGCCGATGCCGGTCGAAGAGCAAGTCGTGTCGATCTTCACGGGCACCAAAGGCCACCTCGACGATCTGCCTGTCGAGGACGTACGTCGCTTCGAAAAGACGTTGCTCGACGCCTTCCGCTCGCAGCACTCCGGGCTGCTCGAGCACATTCGCACCGTCAAGGATCTGCCCGACGGTCTCGAAGCCGCCGTGCTCTCGGTCAAAGCTGCGTTCGTCGCGTCGAGCGCTGCCGCCGCCAAAGCCGCCGACCCGACGGCCACCGACGCCGAAGCCCTCGGCGACGCCCACAGCGCCAAAACCCTGGCCACCGAATGACGATGTCGACGCGGCCAGGCACGGGCGCCGAGGGAAGCGCCAGCGACGAGAGGTTGGCGACGGCGTGATGTCGACGCGGCCAGGCACAGGCGCCGAGGGAAGCGCCAGCGACGAGGCGCAGCCGATCGAGGCGAAAGCGAAGCGGACGCCGAAGGAGGCCTCCTAATGGCTGGTGGTCAAGAGAGGATCCTTCGGGGGCGCATTCGTAGCATCCAGGCGACGAAGAAGATCACGCGCGCCATGGAGCTGATCGCTGCGTCGCGCATCGTCAAGGCGCAACAGCGCGTCCAGGCTGCGGTGCCGTATTCGGAGCAGATCACCGCCGTCGTCCATGATCTCGCCGCCGCCGGGGGAGAGGTGCAGAGCCCCTTGCTGGCCGGCCGCACGTTGGACGAGGGCAAGCTCCATCGCAAGTGCTACGTCGCCATCGTCGCCGACCGCGGGCTGTGCGGCGGCTACAACGCTGGCGTGCTGCGTGCCACCGAAGGCGAGGTCAAGGCCGACGTCGTCGCCGGCAAGTCGTACTCGATCGTCACCGTCGGGCGGAAGGGCGAGACGTACTTCCGCTTCCGTGGCTACAACATGGACGCCAACTTCGGCGGCTTCTCCGACAGCCCGACGTACGCCGACGCTCGAGGCATCGGGCAGCGCGTCGTCGACATGTTCCTCGCCGGTGAGGTCGACTCGGTCGAGCTGATCTACACCCGATTCGTGTCGGCCGGTTCGCAAGAGGTCGTCATCCGACCGCTGGTGCCGCTCGAGCGTGAGATCGTCAGCGAGGAGAGCCACGGCACCGCGGCGGCGCGCGCCGCGGCTGCTGCGTCTGCGCACGACGACGGTCATGGCGCTGCTGCCGAGGGCGGTAAGTCCGACTACGAGATCGAGCCGAGCGCCGCCGCGGTGCTCGAGAGCCTGCTGCCGCGCTACATCGAAGCGCGCATCTATGCCGCGCTGTTGAACGCCGCTGCGTCGGAGCACGCGTTCCGCCAGCGAGCGATGAAGGCCGCGACTGACAACGCCGAAGAGCTGATCAAGAACCTGACACGGGTCATGAACCGCGCTCGCCAGGACTCGATCACGACCGAGATCATGGAGATCGTCTCGGGCGCCGAAGCGCTCGGTGGCGACTCGGACGACAACGATCACCGCTTCATCCAGCTGCTCGAAGCCTGAGCAACGACGCGCACACTGCTACGAAAGACGGAGACATCACATGACGATGACGGAGCCGCAACTGAAAGATGGTCGGGTCGTCGCCATTGCCGGCCCGGTGATCGATGCCGAGTTCCCGCGCGGCTCGCTGCCCGAGATCAACATGGCAGTCGAGATGACGATCACGGTCGAGGGCAAGGACATCGACGTTCTTGCTGAGGTCGCCCAGCACCTCGGTGATAGCCGCGTCCGCGCCGTGTGCCTGCGCCCGACCGACGGTCTCAAGCGCGGCACGCCCGTGCGCAACACCGGTCGCGGCATCAGCGTGCCCGTCGGCGACAAGGTCCTCGGCCACGTCTGGAACGCCTGGGGTGTGCCGCTCGACGCCGACGCCGACTACGCCAAGGACCTGACGAGGTGGGACATCCACCGTCCGGCACCGGACTTCGACGCGTTGGAGCCGGTGGCGAAGATGTTCGAGACCGGCATCAAAGTCATCGACTTGCTGACGCCGTACGTGCAAGGCGGCAAGATCGGTCTGTTCGGTGGTGCCGGTGTCGGCAAGACCGTGTTGATCACCGAGATGATTCGCCGCGTCGCTCAGAACCACGGTGGCGTGTCGGTGTTCGCTGGCGTCGGCGAACGGACGCGTGAAGGCACCGACCTTCGCTTGGAGATGATGGAGTCGGGTGTCTACGAGAAGGCCGCATTGGTCTTCGGTCAGATGGACGAGCCGCCGGGCGTGCGCCTGCGCGTCGCGCTGTCGGCATTGACGATGGCCGAGTACTTCCGTGACGTCCAGAACCAGGACGTGTTGCTGTTCGTCGACAACATCTTCCGCTTCGTGCAAGCCGGCTCGGAAGTGTCGACGTTGCTCGGTCGCATGCCCTCTGCTGTCGGTTACCAGCCGACGTTGTCCGACGAGATGGGCCAGCTGCAAGAGCGGATCACCTCCACCAAGGGTCGTTCGATCACGTCGCTGCAGGCCGTGTACGTGCCCGCCGACGACTACACCGACCCGGCCCCGTTCACGACCTTCACGCACCTCGACGCCACGACCGAGCTGTCACGGCAGGTCGCCGCGCTCGGCATCTACCCGGCCGTCGACCCGTTGGCGTCGACGTCGACGATCCTCACGCCCGAGGTCGTCGGCCAGCGTCACTACGACACCGCTCGCGCCGTGCAAGAGACGCTGCAGCGCTACAAGGAGCTGCAGGACATCATCGCCATCTTGGGCCTCGACGAGCTGTCCGACGAGGACCGCTTGATCGTCAACCGGGCTCGCAAGATCCAGCGCTTCTTGTCGCAGCCGTTCTACGTCGCCGAGGTGTTCACTGGTGTGTCCGGCGAGACCGTGCCCGTCGACGAGACGGTCGACTCGTTCGATGCGATCTTGAAAGGCGACCTGGACGACGTGCCCGAGCAAGCGTTCTTGAACGTCGGCGGTGTCGAGCAAGTCCAAGCCAAGGCCGACCAGCTCCGCAAGCAGACGAGCTGAACGGGGCATCGGCGTCGTGGCTACCAACGTGATGCAGGTCGAGCTCGTCTCGCCCGAGCGCGTCCTGTTCTCGGGCGAAGCGACGATGGTGATAACGCGAACGTTGGGCGGCGGCGACATCGCCTTCATGCCCGGCCACGCGCCGTTCCTCGCCGCGCTGACCGAGAACCACACCCGCATCTTCCTCTCTGATGGCAGTGTTCAGGATGTCGCCGTGCACGGCGGTTTCGTGCAGGTCGCTCACAACAAGGTCAGCATCCTGTCCGACATCGCCGAGCTCGGCGAGCAGATCGACATGACGCGAGCGACGCGGGCCCGCGAACAGGCCGAGGCCGCACTCGCCCACGAGCACGAGACTGAGGCCGAAGCCGCGCTCCGCCGCGCTCACGCCCGCATCGCCGCTGCCGGCGGTGTCGTCTCGGCCGGCGGTGCCGCCCGCGCCGCTCACTGAGCCGTGAGTCGCCGGCCCAGGCCGCACCTTGCAACGTCTACGAGCGCCCGACGGTCCGCTCGATGTCGCTCAGTACTGGATAGCGGAGAAGTTCTGCAGCTTGCCGACTTGGTGGCGGGCGTTGACGAGGCGCACCGTGCCGGAGCGCGAGCGCATCACCAATGACTGAGTCGTGATCGCGTTGCGCTCGTAGTGCACGCCGTGCAGCAGCTCGCCGTCGGTGACACCGGTCGCGGCGAAGAAGCAGTTGTCACCCATCACCAAGTCGTCGGTCGTCAGGATCTTGTCCAAGTCGTAGCCGGCCGCGATCGCGGCAGCGCGTTCATCGTCGTTGCGGGGCCACAGCCGACCCTGGATCTCGCCGCCCATCGACTTCAGCGCACATGCCGCGGTGACGCCCTCCGGCGTGCCACCGATGCCGAACAACACATCGACACCGGCGTCGGGCCAGCACGTGGCGATGGCACCGAAGATGTCACCGTCGGAGATCAGCTTGATGCGCGCCCCTGCCGCTCGAACCTCGGCGATCAGGTCTTCATGACGGTCACGATCGAGGATCATCACCGTTAGGTCGCGCACCGACTCTTGTTTCGCCTTGGCGATCCAGCGCAGGTTCTGCGTCGGGCTGGCGGTGATGTCGATCGAGCCGACCGCTTCGGGGCCGACGGCGATCTTCTCCATGTAGAAGCACGGTCCGGGGTTGAACATCGTGCCTCGCTCGGACACGGCGATCACCGAGAGGGCATTGCCACGACCGAGCGCCGCCAAGGTCGTTCCGTCGATCGGGTCGACGGCGATGTCGGTCAACGGCGGCGTGCCGTCGCCGATCTTCTCGCCGTTGTAGAGCATCGGCGCTTCGTCCTTCTCGCCTTCGCCGATGACGACGACGCCGTCCATCGAGACGGTAGCGAGCACGGTGCGCATCGCCTCGACGGCGGTGCCATCGACGCCGATCTTGTCGCCGCGCCCGACCCAACGCGACGCGGCCATCGCCGCCGCCTCGGTGACGCGCACGAGCTCGAGGGCGAGGTTCCGATCCGGCTGAGTCGCTCCAACTGACATGGCTCAAACCTAGTTGCCTCGCCGCACATGAGGAGGCCCTTCGCGTCTGAGGGGTTGGGTGATGGGCCGGGAGTGATCCCGAGCGCGCCAACACCCGCCCCGAATAGCCCAGCCTGACCGGTCAACTCACCGGACGGGTCGTTCGGGACTAGGGCCGTCGAGTCGCCCACGTCCGCGATCGCCACTGCTGGAGCTCTGCGCCCGACGAAGCCAATAGCGTGCGCTATTGGCTATCCGACGGCAGTACACGATTACTTCTCGACCGGTGGCGATGCGTTTGTTGAGCTTGGCAAGCCATTGCCGCGGCTGGCCGCTGAGAACTACGCCACCGCCGGGGCGCCGACCCCTCCTGCTTTGCCACGCTTCAAGCGCTCCCGTGCGCGACGGTGTCGTTCGAGGGAAGCACCTCGAGGTACCTCATGTTGGACAACCAATTCGTGGCTGCTGAGTCAACGGATGGCTCTGTTCAGAGCAAGTCGGGCATCGCACTGATAGGAACGCCCGCTGGCGATGTCGATCGAGCACTCTCGGCAGCAACGGCGTCACCGTCGTTCGTGACGGGTCGGGCCACTTCATTGATGTCATCTCCACGAAGGACCCGACCGGACCACGGATGCGTCTCACGCTTGGCGACGACGGCAACGTGACCGTCGTGCGCATGGCAGTCGCGGACAAGATCGCGACGTCGCTCTCGTGCTGACCGGACGGCTTGGGGCAGGGCCCGACAGCAGGCGCTGCCGGGGCGGCCAGAGGTAGTCAGCGGCAAGCGGCCTCGGGGGCGGCTTCGATCGTGGTCCAGCGATCTAGTCCGTGATAAGCGTGACTATCACGGGTCGTTCCGGTGTAGGTCATCATCAGTGTTGTGCAGGTGGTGTCGGCGTGCGTACTGCCTGCGGTCTGGCTCCTTGGAGGGTGCAGCCGCTGCGAGATTTGTGGAACGCTCGCACGATGGACCTTGCCGACGAACGCGTCCGCCAACGGGTCGCCCAGAACGGCCCGATCGGCCACTGAAGGACACGAGCGGACCATGCGCCGATCGACATCGGCGAAGCATCGACCCCAACGTCGAACGGTCGCGTCGGCTACGACCGCGTCGGGCAGCACGCGGTCCGCGGGCATCGTGCCCCTCGACGCCAGTTGCTGATAGGTCGACGCCACCTGATCTGTTGCGCCGGTGTGGGTGAGGCCCGGTGGTAGGACGCGCCGAACTAGGACCGTTCTCATGACATGCCCGCTCTCAAACACCGCCGGGGAGGAAGGGACGGTGTCGTGACGACGAGTATCCTCGTTGCCGGCCGACGCGCCTAG